>Ga0070714_100003290_pt1 | contig 12042 bp, 8 predicted proteins | sample LARL83metaG_FD_65450 | JGI IMG/M metagenome (GOLD analysis project Ga0070714, IMG submission 65450) | Corn, switchgrass and miscanthus rhizosphere microbial communities from Kellogg Biological Station, Michigan, USA - LAR L8-3 metaG | ecosystem: Host-associated > Plants > Roots > Rhizosphere ... | reverse complement strand
CCCCAGATCAGAGTGCCGTTCTGGTACAGGGTCACGGTCTGCGTGTCCTTATACACGAAGCTGGGGTCGGAGATGAAGGAGTAGGACGCGGTCGTGTCGAAGTTCGACCAGTTGACGTGGTGGACCCGGGTCTGGATCTCGCCGCTGGTCTGGCCGGCGGCCACCGAGCCGGCCCCGGCCGTGAAGCTGATCTCGAGGTACGTGTTCGCCGTCGACAGCGGCTTGCCGAGGACCACGAACCTGCCCGAGATGTTGCTGCAGTTCACCTGGGCCCAGTCGCAGTCGAACTCGAGCGGGTCGCCGGTGTTCTGGTTGGTGAACCAGTACCGCATCGTCAGGGAGCTCAGCGGCACCGCGCCGGTGCCGGTGTTGGCGATGCGGTAGAGCGCGTACAGCGTGTTGTCGGGGTTGTCGTTGTCATGCGAGCGGTCCTGAACCTTCGTCGGTCCGGTCACGGCCGGCGCGCCCGTGGCCGCCTGGGCCGCGCCCGGCACGGAGCCGAAGGCGAGCAGCGCCACCAGCAGACCGACTCCTACCGAGACCAGCTTTCGGGCAGCGGTCATCGCCGCCCATGGTCCTGACACCATGTCAACTCCTGGGGGAGGATGGCGGGCCGCCAGCGGAACCGCAGCTCGTGTCCTTGACGCCGGACGGCCCACGGAGCAGCGCGATCCTGTGGACGAGGAGTGTGCGGCGCTCTCCGGTTCATACCGGATCAACGTCGGAGAGCGCTCTCCGGCTCATACCGTATCGACGTCGGGCAAGGCGGTGATTTCGCCGGCGCACAGGGCGCGGGCCGGGCATCGGGATGATCGCCGCAGCGGCGGCGCGGGCGTGTCAAACTGCTGCGGCCAGGGCGCGGCGGGAGAGTTGGTCGGCCTGGCGGGTCGTCTCCGGCAGGCGGAAGTCGGACGCGAGGGCGAGGGTGAGCTCGGTGGCCGCGTCCAGGCCGATGCGGTGCCCGGCCGAGACGAAGACGGGTTTGACGCTGCGTCGGGTGCGCAGGACGCGTCCGACCGTCTCGCCGCCGTCCACGAGCGGGGACCAGTCGCCGCGCTCCGGACCCGGCGCGTCGTATGAGCCTACGAACGCCGTCTTGGCCACGCCGAACGCGGGCACGTCGAGCAGCACACCGAGGTGGCAGGCCAGCCCGAACCGGCGCGGGTGCGCCACCCCGTAGCCGTCGCACACGATCGCGTCCGGCTCTGCGGACAGCGCGGCCAGGGCGTCGAGCAGCGCGGGGATCTCGCGGAACGCCAGCAGCCCGGGCACGTACGGGAACTCGACCGGGCGCAGCGCGGTGGCGCTGTCCACGACGCGCAGCGATGCCGCGTCGAGGACCACGGCCGCGCCTGCCACGACGCTCTCGTCCTTGGCGTAGGCGACGTCGACCCCTGCGATCAGGCGCACGTCGGCCGCGGCGACGCCCTCGAGGCGCACCTCGGAGCGCAGGCGGTCCTGTTCGGCGCGGGCGGCGGCCTCGTCGGCCGGCCAGGCGGGGCGGGTGATCCTCACGGCCGTCATCCTGCCACGAGGGCCACCCGCCACGAGATCGACGGGTCTGGCCGCGGGTCAGGACACGGCGCGGCCGGCTGTCTGGCGGGAGCGGCGCACGGCACCGGTCGAGGAGCGCACTACCAGCCGCACCGGCAGCAGCTTGCCGCGCGGGGCGGCTCCGCCGTCGAGCATCGACGTCAGCAGGCTCACTGCGCTGCGCCCGGCCTGCTCCAGCGGCGCGGCCACGGTGGTCAGCCTCGGCGAGCCCATCGAGGCCATCGCGATGTCGTCGAAGCCCGCGACGCTCATCTCCAGCGGCACGTGCACGCCCCGGTCGCGCAGGCGCGCCACCACGCCCAGCGCCATCAGGTCGTTGAACGCGATGATCGCCGTCGCCCGCGCCTCCAGCGCCAGGTCCGCGGCCCGCGCGCCCGCCGAGTAGACCGGGGCGAAGGGGCCGAGGTCCACCATCCGCACGCCGCTGGCCCCGCACGCCTTCGCCAGGCCGCGGCGGCGCTCGGCGTCCGCCCACGACTCCGCCGGCCCCCCGGCGTATGCGCAGCGGCGGTGGCCGAGCGCGCCGAGGTACTGCACCAGCTGCCGCATGCCGTCGCCGCTGTCCACCAGCACCGCCGGGTAGCCGGGCACCAGGCGGTTGAACAACACCGCCCGGCAGGAACCGGAAACCTGTTGCAGTCGGCTGGTCGGGATGCGCGAGGAGAGCAGCAGCAGCCCGTCCACCTGCCTCGCGATCGAGCCGATCAGGTCGGCCTCGGTCGCCGGGTCCTCGGCCGTGTCCACCAGCAGCACGTGGTGCCCCGCCTCGCGCGCCGCGGCCTGGATGCCCTTGAGCACGCCGAGGAAGAAGGGGTTGGTCAGGTCGGGCACCACCGCCCCGATGAACCCGGTGCGCCCCGTGATGAGGCTGCGCGCGGCCCGGTTGGGCTCGTAGCCCAGCTCCTTCGCCGCCTCGATGACCCGCGCCCTGGTGCGCTCGGCGACCAGGTCCGGCGCGCTGAGCGCGCGCGAGACCGTCGCTATCGACACCTCGGCCTGTTTCGCCACGTCTCGGATGGTTACCGCCACGATCGTCGTGCCTCTCCGAGCCCCGGCCGCGTCGCCGGACGGCTCTGTCAGCCTACTTCGATACCCGGATCCCTCCGACGTGCGGCTCGCCGCACCGACGCCGTGGTTCCGCCGCGCCCGGGGAGCACCCCCGCGGCGCAAACGTTTACACGCCGCCGGTCTATCGCTCCCCGGCGGTGTCGTCAAAGAGTGTTGAGATGACAGTTCCGCACCACACGCTCCAAACCCCTTCTGAGCTGGGATGTTCGTTTGCCTGATAACGCTTTCCATGAAACAGACTGAAACCTCCGATGAATCCTTGACCGCTGCTTCGCCACTGGAGTAGACCTCTCAGCCAGGCTCGGAAAGCTCCTTGACACCTGCCCTGCCCTGAACCTGCCCCTCACCCTTCCCTGCGACACCTCGCCCGCGGAGCGCGCCCATGACCCGGTTCCGTACGACCCCCCGTCCCCGAGCCCGGCGGCCGCGGCTGCGCGCCGGCTTCGCGGCCCTCGCGCTGGCCGGCGCCACGGCCGGGGGCCTGCTGTCCGGCGCGGCCCCGGCCTCGGCCCTGGACAACGGCCTGGCCCTGACCCCGCCGATGGGCTTCAACGACTGGAACGCGATCGGCTGCTCGGTCAGCGAGAGCTTCATCAAGCAGACCGCGGACTTCATCCACACCCACGTGCTGCCGTCCGGCGAGACCCTGCAGCAGTCCGGATACACCTACGTCAACATCGACGACTGCTGGGCCAAGACGAGCCGCGACTCCAAGGGCAACCTGGTGCCCGACCCGGCGAAGTTCCCCGACGGAATCTCCGGCACCGCCGACTACGTGCACGGCCTCGGCCTGAAGCTGGGCCTGTACAACGACTCGGGGACCAAGACCTGCTCCTCCTCGCACGGCTTCCCCGGCTCGTTCCAGCACGAGGCGCAGGACGCGATGACCTTCGCCAAGTGGCACGTGGACTACCTCAAGGACGACAACTGCAACCAGGCCTCCGGCCAGGGCACCCGATCCGCCACCATCAAGCGGTACACCGACATGCGCGACGGGCTCGCCGCCGCGCGCGCCGCCACCGGGCAGGCGATCGTCTTCAGCATCTGCCAGAAGGGCGACAACGGGATCAACACCGAGGACTGGTCCCCGGCGGTGGGCAACCTGTGGCGCACCACCGGCGACGTGCACACCAACTGGACCCGGCTGGACTCGATCATCGACAAGAACATCCCGCTGGCCGCCTCCGCCGGGCCCGGGGCCTGGAACGACCCGGACATGCTGGAGGTCGGCAACTCCGGGCTGTCCGACACCGAGCAGAAGACCCAGTTCAGCATGTGGGCCGAGATGGCCGCGCCGCTGCTGATCGGCACCAAGCTGGCCGGCGCGAGCAGCGAGACGCTCACCATCCTGGGCAACACCGAGGTCACCGCCATCGACCAGGACTCGCTCGGCAAGCAGGGCACGCAGGTGAGCAACAGCAGCGGGCTGCGGGTGCTGGCCAAGAAGCTGTCCAACGGCGACATCGCGGTGGCGTTCTTCAACGAAACGGGGTCCTCCGCCTCGGTCTCCACCACCGCGAGCAAGGTCGGCTTCGGCAGCAACGCCCAGTACCAGCAGCGCGACGTGTGGGCGCACAAGACCACGACGACGTCCTCGACCTCCTGGAAGGTCACCGTGCCCTCCCACGGCACGGTCCTGTGGCGGGTGCACCCGGTCGCCGCTTCGACGACGAGCAGCGGGAGCTGATCTGACGATGCGTAATACATACAAGGGCCGTCGCACGGGCCGCCGCGCGGCGCTGCTCTGGGGCACGGCGGCCACGCTCGGCCTCGGTTTCGGGATCGGCGGGGCGGTCGCGGCCCTGCCCGCGCACGCGGCCGCCGCGGTCGACTTCTTCGTCTCGCCGAGCGGCAGCGACGGCAACGACGGCCTGAGCGCCTCGAGTCCGTTCAAGACCCTGGCCAAGGCGCAGGCCGCGGTGCGCGGCGTGGACCAGTCCAGCTCCGGCCCGATCACGGTGAACCTGGCCGGCGGCGACTACCGGCTGAGCGCGCCGCTCACCTTCACCGCGGCCGACTCCGGCACCAACGGCGACATCACCTGGCAGGCCGAATCGGGCGCGTTCCCGGTGGTGAGCGGGGGAACTCAGATCACCGGGTGGAAGGTGTCGAACGCGTCGAAGAACATCTGGTCCGCGCCCGCGCCCAGCGGCCTGAACACCCGTCAGCTCTACATCGACGGCGTGCGCGCCGCCCGGGCGAGCGGAAAGCTGCCGGTCTCGGTCAAGCAGACCAGCACCGGATACACGACGTCGTCGGGCGACCCGATGGCCACGTGGCGCAACCCGGGTTCGATCGAGTTCGTGTACACCGGCGGCCTGGGCGCGTGGACCGAGCCGCGCTGCCCGGTCGCCTCCATCACCAGCACGACGATCACCATGGCGCAGCCCTGCTGGAACAACTCCACCAAGCGCGTCATGCGCACCGACGGCTCGGGGCGCACCTACGAGCTGGTCGGCCGCCAGAAGGTCACCGAGTCGCCGACCCTGGTGGAGAACGCCTTCGAGCTGCTGGACAGCCCGGGGGAGTGGTACCTGGACTCGTCCGCCCACACGGTCTACTACATCCCGCGTTCCGGCGAGAACCTGGCCAGCGCGGATGTGGAGGCGGCGAGCCTGCAGACGCTGCTGACCACCGACGGCAACGCCTCGGCGGAGGTGCACAATCTGATCTTCCGCGGCATCCAGTTCTCGTACGCGACGGACACCGCGACCAGCGGGCCCGAGGGCTTCTCCGAGATCCAGGCCACGTACACGATCACCGGCTCCAAGGGCTACGCGACGCAGGGCCTGTGCACGTTCGTGTCCGGCGGCACCTGCCCGTACGGCAACTGGACCAAGATGCCGGGCAACGTCAGCCTGTCCTACGACCACAACATCCACTTCGACCGCGACTACTTCGTGCACCTCGGCGCCGCCGGGCTGGATCTGGGCGACGGCTCGCGCAACGACACCGTCTCAGGCTCCGTCTTCACCGACATCTCCGGCAACGGCCTGGATCTGGGCGGCGTGGACATCAACGCGCCGACCAGCACCAACCAGCACACCAGCGGCGACGCGATCTCCGACAACCACTTCTACAACACCTCCGCTGAATACCGCGGAGGCGTCGCGATCGACGTCGGCTACGTGGAACTCGCCATGATCGCGCACAACCAGATCGACCACGTGCCCTACACCGGCATCTCGGTGGGCTGGGGCGGCTGGCCGGACAAGGTGAAGCTGCCGGCCGAGCCGAACTACTCGAATCACAACACCTTCTCCGACAATCTGATCTTCAACCACATGAGCACGCTCAACGACGGCGGCGGGATCTACACCAACGGGATCACCGGCACCAGCCTGGCCACCGGCGAGCACCTGACCGGCAACCTGGTGCACGACCAGAAGAACCCGACCGGCGGCCACGGGCTCTACACCGACAACGGCGCGAGCTACATCACCCTGACCGGCAACGCCGAGTACAACATCACCGTCAGCGTGTGGGGCAGCAACCACGTCAACTACACGCTGAACAACGGCACGAACGACCCGCTGGACATCGAGGGCAACTACTGGACCAAGGGCCCGTCCGACTCCAGCTCCAAGGGCGTGGTGATCAAGGGCAACCACAACATCACCTCGGCGAGCCAGATCCCGTCGGGCATCACCAGCGCGGCAGGGCTCGAATCGGGCTTCACCTCGATCCTGAGCTGGAAGCCCGCGGTCTGAGCGCGACAGGGGACAGGACGTCAATCACCGCAGTGTTGATTGGCGTGCCTGAGACCTGACCGGGGCTTTAGGCGGCTGTAGGATTTCCCGCCGCTCGGCGCGGGGCGCCTCCCGCCGGGAAATCCTGCGCCGCCGCCCCGGTCAGGTCTCAGGCGTGAGGATCCGCCGCAACCGGCGGGCCTCGGCGGCGACGCGTTCCGGCCGCCCGAGCGCCACCAGCTCGTCCAGCTCCAGCAGGTCCTCGCGCAGATCGGCCACGCGCGCGCACTCCGCGGCGAGGACCAGAAGGTCGGCCAGGCCGCGCACCGACGGCTGCGGGACGAGCGCGGGCAGCGCCGCCGCGATCGCCGCGAAGACCTCCTGGCGCGCCCCGGCCTGCGCCGCCGCCTCCAGGGAGAGCAGCAGCCGGTTCGGCTTGACCATCCGGTCCGCCCACAGCTCGCCGCACAGCGCGCCGAGCGCCCGCGCGTCCAGCAGCCGCCGCGAGGCCAGCGTCACCAGCGCGTCGACGGCCGCCGCGCGGTTCTCCGGCCGTCCGGCCGCCAGCCCGTACGCCAGCGCGAGATGCGTGACCGGGCCCGGCCAGCCCGTAGTTGCCGCCAGCGCGGGCAGCAGGCCGTTGCGGTCGCGCGAGGTGTCATTCGCCTGCTGATACAGCGCCGGGATCGCGTGCGCGGCGACGACCTCGGGCTGGAACGGCAGCAGCGAGGGCCACGACGCGGCGTTCGTGCCCGCCGCCCCCGGTCCCGGCCCCTGCCACGCGAACAGGCGCGCGTCGTCGGGGTCTGGCAGGGCCGTCAGGACACTGATCGGCGACGGGGTGCGGTCGGCCGCGCCGAGCGACTCGTGCGCGCGGGAGAAGCGCGGCGCGATCCGTGGCACGTTCACGGTGCCGTGCGCCGACGCCTCATCGACGGCGGAGGCAGCAGACGCAGCAGAAGCGGCGTCGATCGAGTCCCAGCCGGCGCCGGTGTCGGCACCGACGCCGGCGCCGCTCCTCGGGATGGAATCCGTGCGCCGGATCACGAAACGCTCGAAGACCGGCAGCGCGCCGTCCGCTCCGGCGAACAGCACGGCCAGCTCCTTGCCGGCCGTCGTGGCCAGCAGTTCGCTGCCTGCCAGGACCTCCTGGGCGTCCTCGACCGGCACGCGCAGCAGCGCCTGCTCCAGGTCGCAGGGCAGCGGCTCCGCCACGGCCCGCTCGTAGCGTTCCAGCCGGAAGCGCAGCACCTCGGCGTCCACCGCGCCGCTCGCGTCCGTGGGCGTGGCCAGCAGGCACGGCACCCGGTCCCGGCCCAGGTGCTCGACGAGCTCGTAGATCCGGTAGAGCGTCGCCCAGTGCGGCGCCGCCGCGCTCTGCGCCCGCGCGCCGTAGAGCTCGTCCATGACCACGACCGCGCGCCGATCCCGGCCAAGCAGCGCGTGCAGCAGGCAGCGCAGCGCGCCGCCGATCTCGCGCTGGTCCCACGCCTCGACGCTCTCCGCGGGGAACCGCTCGGCCAGCGGGCCCAGCGCCTCGACCAGAATCTGCGGATCGCGGTCGTGCTCGGCCACCAAGCCGTCGAGCACCCGCTCGACCTGCGTCGCGTCGGCCGCGCCGTCGGCCAGCACCGCGCCCCACAGCTCCACCAGCTCCCAGACCGAGCCCAGCGGCCGCGGCGGCGCAGGGGGCTGATACACCGGCAGCAGCGGGGCCGGCGTGCGGTCCGGCGAGGCCGCGACCGCGCCGCCGCCCAGCAGCCGCACCGCCTCGTCGCGCAGCACCGCGTCCAGGCCGCCCGCCGCCTCGCTCAGCGCGGCCCGGTCCTCGGCGGCCAGGTGTTTCAGGTGCCTGACGATCAGCCGCAGCGCGCGCTCCTGCACCGTGACCGCCGGGTGCGCGAAGGCCGCGGCCGCCGCGCGCAGCAGGCGCGGCGCGGAACGCTGGTCGCGGCGCACGGCCGCGTCCAGCCAGGACAGTTGCGCCGCGGCCAGGTTCTTCTCGGGCCGGGCGAGCACCGCCGAGGACAGCTGCGCGAGCGTGTCCGTGCTCAGCCGCCCGGCGGCGTCGAGCTCCTTGAGCGTGCTCTGCGCCAGCTTCGCGGCCGTCGCCGCGCCGCGCCCGGCCAGCGCGACGTAGGTCTCGGCGCGCGCCGCGGCCTCGTCCGGGCTCGGGATCAGCCGCTCGGCCAGCAGCGCGAACCCGCGCAGATTCCCGGGCCGGTCGCCGCGCAGCAGCTTGCCCAGGCACAGGTCGAGCAGCGCGCCGCGGTCCAGCGAGCCCTCGGCGGCCAGGGCGGCCAGCGCGCCCGGCCACTCGTTCTGCGGGCCGTACCGCGCGGCGTCCTCGTCGTCGAACTCGCCGCCGACGTCGGCGACCTCGAACAGCCGCGGGACGAGCTCGGCGAGCCGCGGCTGTGCGCGCAGCCAGTCCAGCAGCGTCGCGTGATGCCGCACCGGCGGGCGCCAGCCGCGCTCGGCGAACCACTCGCGCACGTCCCGCCGCCCCGCGGCGTGGTCGCGCCCGATCGCCGAGCCGCGCAGCACCCAGCCGACGACGTAGCCGTCGCTGGCGGGCGGGTTCGCCGCGGCCCACGCGTCCAGGCCGTCCACCAGTTCCCAGCGCCGCGGATCGCCGGAGGCCGGCAGCCACTGCGCCAGCCGCCCGGCCAGGTCCCGCTGCCACGCGCCGTCGCGGTGGTCGAGCAGCAGCGCGAGCAGCACCCGGCGCGTGTCCGGTTCGCGTGACGAGCCGTCGGCGCGCTGCCAGGAGGCGTCGCGCAGCGCGGGGCTGGTGAGCCAGTCCAGCGCCTCGGCCGGGCTGCCCGAGCACAGCACGCCGGCCAGATACAGCGGCGCGAGCTGCCCGTACGCCGCCTCGCGCACGGCCAGTTCCGGTGCCTTCAGGTCGGCGCGCAGCCGGGATCGCAGTGCCTTGAGCTCAGGGCGCAGCGCCGCCAGCTCGGCCGCCGGGACGTAGGCCAGCCGCCGCAGGACCCGCTCGGGTATCCGCTGCGTTATCAGCTCACGTAGCTCGGGCCACTCGACGCCGGGATCAGGCTGCTGCGCCGACGGTGCCCACAGACCCACCGCCATGTCCACGACTGTATCGGGCGCGGTCGGCAGCGGAAGAGTGGACCGGGGTAGTGCTGCCACGAACTAATCGGAACCGGCCGCCGCAGACGCGTTATATCGCGCTACAGTGCATTTCATGACTGCCGCCGACCTGACGCCGCAAGAGATCGCCGCCGCCCTCGCCGCGCGGCGCGAGCTCGGTCCTGAATACGAGGACGCGATCGCCGCTTCGCTGGCCGAGCGCGTCGAGCGTGAGATAGCCGCCCGCGTGGACGCCGCGGTCAACCCGCAGCCCGCCCCCGTCCCGGCGGCGCGCGCCAAGCGCCAGCACGACACCAGCTCCCTGACCACGGTGGGCGTGGTCTCGCTGGTCACCGGCGTCCCGGTCACCGGCATCGTGGCGGGCAGCAGCCACGGCAGCGTCGCCGCGATCGCGGTCGCGTGGGCGGGCATCGCGCTGGTGAACATGGCGCACGCCCTCGGCCGCCGCCACCGCTGACCCGGACGGCGCGGGCACGCGGCGGTGAGCTGCACGCCGAACTGCATGCTGCGCGCCGAGCCGGAGCGAACCGAGCCGAATCACAGCCGGATCACAGCAGGCGCAGTTGCTCGTGTTGCGGCGCGTGCTCGGATTCAGCCGAAACGGGGATCGCGGGGCTTGCCGGATTCACAGGGTTCTTCGGGTCCGCCGAGTCGGCATCGCGCGCGTCCGGCACGCCGACGGCTCCGGCCTCCTCGCTGAAGCGCCGCACCCCGCCGCTGTCGCGCCCGATGCCGCACTCGCGCGCGTACTGCGCCACCTGCTCGGTGATCCGGCGCTGATTGCGCTTCGGCGCGTAGGAGCCGCGCCCGTACAACCTCTGGTAGCGCGCGACGAGACCGGGATGGTTGGCGCCGAGCCACGCCGCGTACCACTCGCGTGCGCCGGGCCGCAGATGCAGCACCAGCGGCGTGATCGAGCGCGCGCCCGCTTGTGCGATCGCCGAGACCGCCGCGCGCAGCTGGGAGGGCGAGTCGGTCAGGTACGGCAGGATCGGCGCCATCAGCACCCCGCAGCCCAGGCCCGCCTCATGCAGCGCGCGCACCGCCGCCAGCCGGCGCAGCGGGCTGGGCGTGCCCGGCTCGACCGAGCGCCACAGCTGCTCGTCGACGAAGCCCACCGAGAACGCCAGCCCGACGCGCACCCGCTGCGCCGCGGCGGTCAGCGCCGGCAGGTCACGCAGGATCAGCGTGCCCTTGGTCAGGATCGAGAACGGCGTGTCCGCGTCGGCGAGCGCTGCGATGATCTCGGGCATCAGCCGGTAGCGGCCCTCGGCGCGTTGATAGCAGTCCACGTTCGTGCCCATCGCCACGTGCTCGCGCCCCCACGAGCCGCGCGCCAGCTCCCGGCGCAGCACCTGCGGCGCGTTGACCTTCACGACGATCCGCGAGTCGAAGTCGCGCCCGGCGTCCAGGTCGAGGTACGTGTGGGTCTTGCGTGCGAAGCAGTACACGCATGAGCGCTTGACCTAGGAACCCTGTAGATCAAGCGGCCCCGCCCGGTGTTCGTAGCACCGGACAGGGCCTAGGACCACAACCCTGCATAGAAGGGTCATAGCCTTGACCAGGAACAATAGCGGTGTTTGCGCTTCCGGCGCATCCGCTTCGCCCGAAACCGCCCCGGCATTTCCGGCGCTGGGCGTGGTGACCGCTGATGGCGGCACCACCATCCCCGCGCCCGTGCTGGACCGCATGGCCGCGCAGGCCCGCGCCGACTACCGCGCGAAGCTGCGCGCCAAGGTCGCCCTGCTGGTCGCTGTCGAGACCGGCGCCCCCGAGGCGCTGCAGAACAGCATGGCCGCCGGACTCCAGGACGGCGCGCTGCTGCTGACCGCCGCCCGCGCCGCCCGCACCACCGAGGCTGGCGCGTCCCGCATCGACGGCCCCGGCCGCCGCGGCGAGCTGCGCATCGTGCCCGACCCCGAGCCCGAGATCCCCGCCACGCCCTGCCCGCCGTTCTGCGTCCTGGACCACAAGGACCCCGGGAGCGACGGCGCCCGCACCTTCCACTACTCGCACACCGAGTACGTCGAGGAGACCGGCCTGTCGCTGGACGCCTGCGAGGGCCAGGCGACGCGCGTGCAGGTGAGCGCGCCGAGCAGACAGGAGTACTACCTGACCCCCGAGCAGGCCCGCAACCTCTCCGCCGCGCTCGCGCGGTACGCGGACCAGGCCGAGGCGCAGCCCGGAACGGCGGCGGCGGCATGACCACCACGACTCTCGCCCCCGCCCCGGCGGCCACGGACGAGCCCGGCCGCGCCCCGCACCGCTTCGAACTGGTCGCCGTCGCCCGCGACGATGTCCGGTTCCGCGAGGGCGTCCTGGCCGCGCTGCGCACCCTCGGCCGCTTCGACCTGGTGACCGGTCTGGTCGAGGACATCGAATGGCTCGACCGGTTCAGCCCGGATGAGCCGCCGTCGCTGACCGCTTACTCGGCGCTGGGCAGCATCCGCCGCGCCCCGGACGGCACCCTGCTGGATCTGGTGCGGCCCATAGCCGACCGCGACGGGCGCAGGTGGCACTGGAGCGGGTTCACCACGACGGGCGAGCCGATGCTCACCCCCGCCCCCGGGTCCGGCCTGCACACCCCGATCAGCGAGGTGTACGACCGGTGCGG
>Ga0070714_100003289_pt1 | contig 12043 bp, 9 predicted proteins | sample LARL83metaG_FD_65450 | JGI IMG/M metagenome (GOLD analysis project Ga0070714, IMG submission 65450) | Corn, switchgrass and miscanthus rhizosphere microbial communities from Kellogg Biological Station, Michigan, USA - LAR L8-3 metaG | ecosystem: Host-associated > Plants > Roots > Rhizosphere ... | reverse complement strand
TACGAGAGCGCGGGTGCGCGGGGAATGTCCCTGCGCACCCGCGCTCTCGTTGGTGGGTCACTTGGCCGCGGCCGTGGCGAGCGCCGCGTCACCCGCCGCGGTGCGGCGATAGCGGTCGCCGTCTTCGATCGCGAGCCCCGCGGCGGTCAGCTCGCGCAAGCCGCTCCTGACGCGCGGGAGCGAGAGGTCGGTCGCGTGCGCGACGTCCGCGGGCACCGCGCCGTCGTGCAGCGCCCGCAGCATGCGCATCGCCGACGGCGTCAGCTCGCCGCTGGAGTCGATGCAGCCCATTGCTGGCTCGCCGGTGTCACGGGGGTCTCGAGCGTCTTGCGGCAGAGATACCAGTCGACGCAGTCGTATCCCTGCGTCACGCGCTGGTCGGCCGCTTCCGACGTCATCGGGGCGGGGATGACGACCGCGTCGCCGGGCGTCCAGTTGGCCGGAGTCGCGACCTTGTTCGCGTCGGTGGTCTGCAGCGCGTCGATCAGACGCAGGATCTCGTGCATGTTGCGGCCGGTCGTGAGCGGGTAGTAGATCATCGCGCGCACGATGCTGTTGGGGTCGATCACGAAGACGCAGCGCGACGTCTCGGTCTTGCTCTCGCCCGGCATGACCATCCCGTACGCGCTGGCCACTTCCTTGTTGAGATCGGCGATGACGGGGAAGGGAATCTCGACGCCGGTGCGCTCCTTGATGTTGCGCGTCCACGCGATGTGCGAGTACACGCTGTCGATGCTGAGCCCCAGCAGCTCGACGCCGCGCGCCCGGAGCTGCGGCGCGATCTCGGCGAACGCGAGAAACTCGGTGGTGCACACCGGCGTGAAGTCGGCGGGGTGCGAGAACAGGATGAGCCAGCTTCCCGTGTAGTCGGAGAGGCGGACGGGACCGTGCGTGGTGACCGCCTCGAAGGGCGGCGCGGGCTCGTTGAGGCGCGGGAGACCGGTGCGAACGCCGGTCTCGGCGAGGAGCGCTGTCATGAGAGTATCCCCCAGCGGAGAGTGAGCGCGACGCGCAGAGGCGGCATCGAAGCGGCCGACGCGCGTCATCTCCGTTAGGTAGTCATTCCGGGTCCCGACCGGTGTCGGGACTTGTCCGTCGCGGCGTAGGGCTTTGGATCGCCCGTGACGCGACCGGTGCTCGTTACTCCGCGGTCGCGCCGCGCTCCCGCGCGTTGGATGCGCTCGCGGCGCCGCCGTGCGCGGCGGCGTAGCGGTACGCGGCGAGGCCGAGCATCTGGGTGCGCTCGGTGATGCGCGCGAGGACGTTCAGCGCGTCGCGGAGATCGCCGGCGCGGGAGCCGAGTCGTGCGCGGATGGCGGCATCGATCGCGTCGCGCAGCAGCTCGTGCTCGCGGCGCAGCGCGGCTTCCGTCCACCCCTGGTCGAAGCGCCGCGCACCGTGCGTCTCCGCGATCGTGCGCAGGATCGCGGTGCCGTCACGCATGAGCGCGGCGGCCGCATCACCGGCATCCGCGAGGATCACGAGACTCTGTGAGAGATCGGAGAGCAGCGTGACGACGTGATCCTCGAGCTGCGATTGCGGCAGCGCGCGCGCTCGCGTCGTCGCCGCGTCCGCACGCATGGACGCGGTGAAGCGCTGGAGGATCGCGCCGCTCTCCGCGCGCAGCGCACGTCCGACTTCGGCGAGCTCCTGCACCGGCCACCGTCGGGCCGCGAGTCCGCCCTGCGCGTCGAGGCGCTCTCCATCGCCCAGGCGAGCCGCCAGCTCGGTCGGCGTTTCGTGCACGGGGCTCGCATCCACCGCGCCGTCCGCGCTCGCCGCCCTGGTCGTCGCCGGGAGCCAGACGGTGAACGTCGAGCCCACGCCCGGCTCGCTCTGGAGCGTCAGATCACCGCCCATAAGGCGTGCGAGGCGGCGGCTGATCGTGAGACCGAGCCCCGTGCCTCCCGTGGAGCGTGTGTAGGGACCCTGCCCGTGAGTGACCTGCACGAACGGCTCGAAGACGGCCTTGTGGTGGTCGGAGGCAATGCCGACGCCGGTGTCGGTGACCCGGACGTACGCCCACGGTCCGGCGCCGGTCACGAGCGCACCCGACGGTGGATCCGCCGCGGCCCCCGACGTCACGGTGATCGTGCCGCCCGCCGGCGTGAACTTGATCGCGTTCGAGAGGAGGTTGATGAGGATCTGGCGCACGCGCGCGTCGTCTCCGACGTACGGCACGTCGGAGTCGTCCTCACGCGCGTCGATCAGCCGGACCCGGTGCTGGTTCGCCTGGGGGCTCACGACCATGAGCGCCGCCGTGATGGCGCTGTTGGTGGTCGCGGCGTCGCTCGCGACGTGCATCTCGCCGAAGTCGAGCTTCGCGCCATCGAGCACGTCGTTCACGAGATCGAGCAGGTGCTGCGCGCTCGCACTGATCCGCGCGAGCTGCTGCTGCTGCGTCGGCGTCACCGGATCCGGGACGCCGAGCTCGAGGAGCTGCGCGTAGCCGACGATCGCGTTGATGGGCGTCCGCAACTCGTGACTCATGGTCGCGAGGAAGCGGCTCTTGGCGTCGTTGGCGCGCTCGGCTTCGGCGCGGAGCCGGTCTGCGGCGAGGGCGGCCTCCTCCAGCGCTTCCGCGGTGCTGGTGAGCTCCTGGTTCTGGAGCTCGAGCTCGATCGCCTGCGCGTGCAGCTGCTCGTTCGCCGCTTCCAGCTCGACCGTCTGATGCTCGAGCTGCTCGAGGTGCCGCGCACGCTCGGCTTCGAGCGCCTTTCGCTCGGTGATGTCGCGCAGGATCTTCGACGCGCCGACGATCCGTCCGCCGTCATCGCGGATGGGCGAGATGGTCAGCGCGGCCGGGAAGCGCGAGCCGTCCTTCCGCATGCGTACGGTCTCGTAATGCGCGATCCGCTCGCCGTGCGCGATCCTGCCGAGGATTACCGGTTCCTCGTCGTGCAGCTCGGGCGGGATGACCGTGAGAATCGAGCGCCCGATCATCTCCTCCGCGACGTAGCCGAACAGTCGCTCCGCCGCGGGATTCCACGCGGTGACGACGCCATCGAGCCGCTTGGCGACGATGGCGTCGTCCGACCCGGTCACGATGGCCGCGAGGCGCGCCTGCGCTTCCGGGGGCGTGACTTCGGCGGCGTGACGTGCGGAAGCGCCACGATCCGCCGGGGGCGATGCTCCGCCTGGCCGCTCATCGCGGGGATGTGAGGTCATGACAAGCAGAGTGTCCGGAAACGTCTGACGCGATAATCTACTTCTCAGCGACGACGACGGATACGGGCGCGAATCCAGCGTGACGCCGGCGTACGGACGATCGTCGCGCAAGGTTGACCGGGCGGCGCGAGCCGCGCGGGGCTCACGCACATTCGTTCCGATCCGCTCGTTTCACTCTCTGTAATGCCGAACGTCCCGCTCGACGATCTGGTCGAGCTCTCAAGCGAATTTCGATTTCAGACGGTCTTCGACCATCTGGCGGTCGGGTCGTCGATCACCGCACCGGATGGGCGCTGGCTTCGGGTGAACAGTGCGCTCACCGAATTGCTCGGGTACGACGAGTCAGAGCTGGTCGGTCGAACGTTCCAGTCGCTGACGCACCCCGACGATCTCGGGACCAACCGCGAGCTGCTTCGCCGCGCGGTTTCGGGCGAGATCGACCGCTATCGCATGGAGAAGCGCTTCGTCCACGCGCGCGGGCACGTGATCTGGGTGCAGCTCACCACCTCCGTCGTGCGCGCGGAGGATGGGACGGCGCGATACTTCGTCTCGCAGTACGAGGATCTCACCGAGCGGCGGGCCGCGCAGGCGCGCCTGGGCGAGAGCGAGGAGCGGTATCGCACCGTCGTCGACACGGCACACGACGGGATCTGCACGGTGGACGCGATCGGTCGGATCACGTACGCGAACCGGCGGCTGGCGAGCATGCTCGGCTACGCTACCAACGAGCTGGTGGGCCAGGCGCTGTTCAACTTCATGGAGCCGGCGACCGCGTTCGACGCGCGGACGCACTTCGCGCGGCGCCAGCGCGGGATCGCGGAGCGCACCGACGTCGCGTTCCGACGCAAGGACGGAACGACGCTCTGGACGATGAGCTCGGCCAGCTCGCTGTTCGCTGCGGACGGCCACTTCCGCGGCGCGGTGTATCTGCTCGCGGACGTCACCGAACGCCGCGCGGCGGAGAAGCGACTCGCCGAGAGCGAGCGCTACTTCCGCGCGCTCACGGAGCAGTCGCGCGAGCTGGTGTGCGTGCTGGACGCGGACGGCCTCATTCGCTACGTCAACCCGGGCTTCTCGCGCGTCCTGGGCTACGAGACCGACGTCGCGGTCGGATGCTCCGCGTTCACCTTCGTGCTCGCGGACGAGGTCGAGCGCATGCGCGACGCGTTCCGCGCGCTGCTGCAGCAGCCGGGCGCGTACGTGGACCTCACGTTTCACGTGCGCTCGCAGGACGGAACGGTGTGCCTGCTCACGGGGATCGCGCAGAATCTGCTGGACGATCCGGCGGTGCGCGGCATCGTCGTGAACGCGCAGGACATCACCGAGCGCAGCCGCGCACACGAGGCGCTGCGCGAGAGCGAGGCACGCTTCCAGAACATCGTGAACAACGTGCCGGGGATGGTCTACCAGTGGATGTATCGCCCCGACTGGAGCGGCGGATACACCTACGTGAGCGAGGGATCGCGCACGCTGTTCGGCGTCGCCCCCGAAGCGGCGCTGCGCGATCCCGAGGCGCTGCTCGGCGTGATCGCGCCGGCCGACCGCGAGGTGCTGCGTGCGCGTGCGCACGACGCCGCGGTGCGACTCGTCCCATTCCGATGGGAGGGGCACGCGGTGCTCGCCACGGGTGAGGTGCGCGTCATTCAGATCGCCGCGCACGACCAGCGTCTCGCCGACGGGACCGTGCTCTCCGATGGCGTCGTCATGGACGTCACCGAGCTGCGCGTGCTGGAGCAGCAGCTCCGGCAGGCGCAGAAGATGGAAGCGGTGGGGCAGCTCGCGGGCGGGATCGCGCACGACTTCAACAATCTCCTGACCGTCATCTCGACCTACACCGCGATGGCGATGGAAGGCGTGCCGGCCGACACGGACGTCGCGAAGGATCTCGCGGAAGTGCGCACGGCGGCGGACCGCGCGGCGGAGCTCACGCGTCAGCTACTCGCGTTCGGGCGCAAGCAGATGCTGCAGCCGCAGCGGCTCGATACCAACGCGACGGTCACTGAAGTCGCGGGCATGTTGCGCCGCCTGATCGGCGAGGACATCACTTTCGAGCTGGACCTCGGGCGCGATCTGTGGCCGGTCCTCGCGGATCCGGGACAGCTCTCGCAGGTGCTCATGAATCTCGCCGTGAATGCGCGTGACGCGATGCCGAAGGGCGGCACGCTCCGGCTCGCGACCGCGAACATCGCGGTCGCGCCCGAAGACGCGCGCGACGGCTCCGAGCTCGCGCCCGGCGACTACGTCGGGATCGTCGTCGAGGACTCGGGGACGGGAATCGATCCGGTCATTCTCCCACACGTCTTCGAGCCGTTCTACACGACGAAGGAGCCGGGGCAGGGGACGGGACTCGGCCTCGCCACCGTGTACGGCATCGTCAAGCAGAGCGGCGGATACGTGTCGGTCGACAGCGCACTCGGCGCGGGGACGCGCTTCACGGTCCTGCTTCCGAGAGCGGACGAGCCGCCGGCGCACCAGCGCGAGACGCACCGTCACACGCTGCAGGGCGGGGCCGAGACGATTCTGCTCGTCGAGGACGAGCGCGCGGTACGGCGTGCGGTGCGCCGCATGCTGCAGGCGCTTGGCTACCACGTCCTCGAAGCGGAGAGCGCGGCGGACGCATTGCGCCACGCCGCGCAGGCCGACGCCAGCGGGGTGCGCGTGCACCTGGTGCTGACCGACGTGGTGATGCCCGAGCAGGGCGGCCGCGCGCTCGGTGAGCGGCTCGCGGCGTTCTGGCCCGGCATTCCCGTGGTGTACATGTCCGGCTACACCGACGACGAGATCTTCCGCCGGGGACTCGGGCAGGCGCGCTTCCTCGAGAAGCCGTTCACCGCGGAGCAGCTCGCGGCGACGCTCCGCGATGCGTTGGATGGCGCACGGCACTGACGGCGCGGTCCAACGCGTCGCTGGCCGGCGAAGGGGCGGGCGCGTAGCTTAGCACCGAGCAGCGACACGCGGTGAGAACGGAGCGCGTCGTCGGTTCGAGAGTGGCAGGGCGGCGGGATTTCAGAGGAGATCACACGTGCAACGCCTAACGAGCCGACTTCGCCGACTGTTCGGCGCGGAGCAGCCCCCGCCGCCGGCGCCACGCAACAAGGCGCTGTGGGCGATCGGGATCTTCGCCGGCTCCTCGCCGCTCGCGCTGCGCGAGGATCCCGCGTTCCCGGGTGCGGCGATCACGCGCGAAGACGTCACCGACGTGCCGACGGCATTCGTCGCGGATCCGTTTCTCGCGCCGATCGACGGGACGTGGCACATGTTCTTCGAGCTTCTCAACCGTCGCAACGGACGCGGCGAGATCGGCCTCGCCACGAGCTCGGATCTCGCGTCGTGGACCTACCAGCGCGTCGTGCTCGCGGAGCCGTTCCATCTGTCGTACCCGCAGGTGATCGAGTGGAACGGGGCGCATTACATGATCCCGGAATCGCACCAGACGCGGACCATCCGGCTGTATCGCGCCGAGCCGTTTCCAACCCGATGGACGCTGATTCACACGCTGCTGAGTGGACGCGTCTTCTCCGATGCGACGCTGTTCCGCCACGACGACCGGTGGTGGATGCTCACGGAGACGAGCGAGCCGCGTGCGCACGATACACTCCGGCTGTATCACGCCGAGGAGCTGGAGGGGCCGTGGACCGAGCATCCTGCCAGTCCGATCGTCGCGGGTGATCCGCGCCGCGCGCGACCAGCCGGGCGCGTGATCACGAGCGACGGTGCGCTGCTCCGGTTCGCGCAAGACTGCCGTCCGCGGTACGGCATGGCGGTCAACGCATACGAGATCACCGAGCTGACGTGCACGACGTTCGCGGAGCGTCCAGCCGTGGACGGCGCGGTTCTGTCGGGCTCCGGCGTGGAAGACTCGTGGAACGGCTCGCGCATGCACCATGTCGATGCGCATCGCGTTGGCGAGGGACGCTGGGTGGCGGCGGTCGACGGTGCGCGGGAGACGACCGCGGCCGACGTCGCGAGCTCCATCCGCCCGTGATCACGATCGATCGGTATCGAGAAGACGATCAGGCGGCGCTCGACGCGCTGCATCGTCGCGTCATCGGCGATCGCGCGGAATCGCTGAAGCAGCGCTGGCGATGGCTGTATTTCGACAATCCCGGCATCGGCACTGGGGCCGTCCCGATCTGGGTCGCGAGAGACGATGGCGTCGTCATCGGCCAGATGGGGACGCTTCCAGTGCGGCTACAGGCTCACGGAAGCGAGATCGATGCGGTGTGGGGCACCGACTTCATGGTCGATCCCGACGTGCAGCGGCGCGGTCTCGGGCACCAGATCGCGGACGCGTGGGAAGCGCAATCCGGCGCCGCGATCGGATTGAGTCTCACCGATGCGTCGGATGCGTTCTTCACGAAACGCGGGTGGCCGCGCCTGCAGCGTGTACCGCGGTTCGTGAAGCCGCTCACGCGACGAGTCCTTCGGGCGTGGAGTCGCCCAGGGTGGCGTCGCACCGCATTGCTGCTCCCGCTGCAACGCGCCGTCGCACGCCGGCGCTCGATCGGCGGGGAAGTGACTCGTGTCGATCACTTCGACGACGCGTTCACGCGTCTCTGGAACCGGGTGGCACCGCGTTTCGAGCTCGCCGTACGGCGAGACGCGCCCTATCTCGAATGGAAGTACGCGATGGCGCCGCACCTCCACTATTCGATCGCGGCCCTGGTGGCAGGCGGCGAGGTCGCCGGGTTCGTCGTATACCGGCACATGGACGAGGCGGAGCGGCGGGTGACTCTCCTCGTGGATTATCTCGCCGATCCGGAAGATCCCGTCGCGCTCACGTCACTGCTGCGGTGGCTCGATCGGGAGGCCATTGCCGCCGGGTCGGATCTGATCCGCGTGCTGGCGCCGCACGAATCCTTTCAGCGAACGCTGCTCGCGTCGGGGTACGTCGCGGGTCGCGCGACGATGCGAATGGTCGCGCGGGTGACGGGCGTTCCGGTCCCGGCCGACTTCTACGACAGCAACGCACGCTGGCACGTCGTGCAGGGCGACTCCGACGTGGATCGGTAGCGCCGGTATCTGCGGCTCGAGTGGCACCGACGAGCACGACGCGGGTATTCGAGCGTCGGCGTTTCCTCACCTCGTGTGGGTCGTCTCACATTCGTTGCACGTAAACAGTTTCAGTTGACCCGGGCGTCGCCCATTTGCGGTACCGCGGCTTTTCCGCGACCGCGCCTCTCATAGATGTCAGCCAGCACGTTGTCCCACGACCAGGTCGCTGCCCCCGCGCGGGCGCGCTTCCCGGTCGTCCTTCTCCGGCGCGCCGTCGCGATCTGCGCGCCCAATGGCGTGCACGTCGCCGTCGCGACGTTCCTCTCGCTCGTCGCGGCCGCACTCGGCGTCGGAGAGCCGCTCCTCCTCATGCGCGTCATCGACTCGCTCTCCGCGCACGGCGCCGGACGCGTGTTCGTCATCGCGCTCCTGTGGCTGGTCGCGCTCGAGTGCGCCCGCGCGCTGCTCAACCTCCTCGTCTCGTGGCGTACGTGGGAGATCCGGCTCGAGCTGGAGCAGCGGCTGCGCGCGGCGATGGCGGATCGGCTCAAGAAGCTCGCGCTCCCCGTGTACATGCAGGAAGGCGTGGGCGGGCTGCTCAACAAGTTCAACACCGCGGCCACGGGCGTCGTCAGCGTCTTCACCGACTTCGCGTTCACGTTCCCATCCACGGTCCTGTATCTCGTCCTCGCGATCTGGGCGATGGCGCGGATGAACCTCGTGCTCAGTCTCGTCGTGCTCGCGTTCGCGCCGGTGCCGGCGCTGGTCGGCATGCTCGCCGCGCCGGAGCAGACGCGGCGACAGCACGCACTCCTCGACGCGTGGACGTCGCTCTACGCGCGGCTGTACGAGGTGCTGGCGGGGATCGGCACGGTGCGCTCCTTCGCGATGGAGACGCGCGAGTACGAGTCGTTCGTCGCCGCGCAGGACGAGAACTACCGCATCGTGAAGCGCGGCGCCGTTCGCGACGGGCTCACCGCCGCGCTCGCCGCGGCGCCCGAGATGCTCGCGCGCCTCGCGGTCCTCGCGGCCGGCGGCATCCTCGTCGTCCGTGGCCTCGTCACGATCGGATCGCTCGTCGCGTTCCTCGGCTTCATCGGCGGATTGTTCCAGCCCGTGCAGACGCTCACGAAGTTCTACCAGACGGCGCATCAGGCATCGGCGGCGCTCTCGGCGATGTTCGAGATCATGGATGGGCGCACCGACATCGCCGATCGGCCCGACGCGACGGAGCTGCCGCCGCTCCAAGGGCACGTGACCTTCGACCACGTCTCGTTCGGGTACGCGACGCAGTCGCCGGTGCTGCACGACATCTCGCTCGACATCGCGCCGGGCGAAACCGTCGCGATCGTCGGACCGAGCGGCGCGGGGAAGTCGACGGTGATCTCGCTGCTGCAGCGCTTCATCGCCCCCGACGCGGGTCACGTGCGCGTGGACGGCATCGACATCGCGGATGCGTCGGTGCGATCGCTCCGGCGGCAGCTGGTGGTCGTCGAGCAGCACGTGCACATCTTCAACGAGACGGTGCGCGCCAACATCGCGTACGGCAAGCCGGACGCGACGGAGGGCGAGATCGAGGTGGCGGCGCGTGCGGCGCACGCACACGAGTTCATCGCGAAGCTCCCGCGCGGCTACGACACGGTGCTCGGCGAGGGTGGGAAGTCGCTCTCCGGCGGCCAGCGCCAGCGACTCGCGCTCGCTCGCGCGCTGGTGCGCCGCGCGCCCATCCTCGTCCTCGACGAGGCGACTTCCGCGCTCGACTCTGAATCGGAAGCGATGGTGCAGCACGCGATCTCCGCCGGCGCGGGGACGCGCACGACGATCATCGTCGCGCACCGGCTCGCCACCGTCATCGCCGCGGATCGCATCGTCGTGCTGCGCGACGGACGCATCGAGGCGATCGGCTCGCATCGGGAGCTGTTGATGAGCAGCCCGTGTTACGCGAACCTGGTGACGCATCAGATGAAGGGGCTGCTCGCGGCGTGAGGTGATTCGCCGTCGGCATCTTGCGCGAATGGGGCGCCGTCGGGACGTTTGACCGCTGCGGCAGTAGTCTCCGGCCATTCACAGGAGGCAGCTCATGCGCGCGCTGGTGTTCGACCGATTCGGTCCGCCCGACGAAGTGCTCCGCCTCGCCGACGTCCCCGCACCCGAGCCCGGGCCGGGGGAAGTGCGAATCAGGCTCTCGCACCGTCCGATCAATCCGGCCGACGTGCTGACCGTCGTGGGTGTGTATCCCGTGCGACCGTCGCTTCCAGGATCGCCGGGGCTCGAAGGCGTCGGCCGTGTCGACGCCGTCGGCGACGGCGTCAGGGCGCCGGCGATCGGCGCGCGCGTGATCCCGCTCGCGGGGCTGCCGGGAACGTGGGCGGAGCAGATGGTGCTGCGCGCCGATCAGGTGCTGCAGATCCCCGATGGCGTGAGCGACCAGAGCGCCGCGCAGCTTCTCGTGAATCCGTTCACGGTGTACGCACTCCTCACCGACGAGCTGCAGCTCGCGCGCGGCGACTGGCTGCTGCAGACGGCCGCGGGCTCCACGCTCGGGCGCATGGTGATCCAGCTCGCGCGGCGCCGCGGGATCCGCACGATCAACGTCGTCCGTCGCCGCGCGCAGGCGGAGGAGCTACTCTCGCTCGGCGCGGATGCGGTTGTTGCGACCGATGACGAGCCACTCGTCGAGCGCGTGATGGCGATCACCGAGGGGCAGGGCGCCCGCGGCGCGATCGACGCGGTGGGAGGAGCACTCGGCGCCGACGTCGCGCGCTCGCTCGGGCGCGGCGGCGTGATGATCGCGTTCGGGCTGCTGAGCGGCGAGACGACGATGCCGGTCGACGTCGCCGATCTGCTGTTCAAGGGCTCGGCGGTGCGCGGCTTCTGGCTCCCGCTCTGGTTCGCAGCCAAGCCGCCCGACGCGATGGCGCACGCGACCGCAGAGGTCGTCACGCTGGTCGCCGAGGGAGTGCTGACGCCGCAGGTCGCCGCGGAGTACGATCTCGCGGACTTCCGAGAAGCGCTCGCGCACGCGAACCGCGCGGGGCGGAGTGGGAAGGTGCTGCTGGTCGGTTAGCGGCGAGCGCTCACGCGCCGCGGCGATCGGTGACGTCGCGCGCGACGGAGTAGATGACGCGACTCTCCGCGTCGGACGCGGCATTCCAGAGGAACCACCGGTACGAGCCGTCCTTGCACATGTACCGGTTCTCGAAAGCGAGCGCCTGGCCACCGGCGCGCACCTCGCGATTCTGGCGCAGCGTGCGCACCCGGTCGTCCGGGTGGACGAACTCGATGAACGGACGCGACTTCAGCTCCTCGATGCTGAAGCCGAGCGTGCGCTCCCACGCCGGGTTGAGGCGGCGGAAGTAGCCGTCGAAGCCGAGCTGGCAGAGCATGTCGATGGAGACGGCGAAGAACCGGTTCTCGAGATCGATGGCGTAGTGCGCGCGGTCGTGCTTGACGAGGACCAACTCGAGGGCGAGCCGGAGCTCGCGATCGGTGAACGGCGCCGTGAGGACGGCGTCACGGTCGCGCGCGCCCTCCACGCCGGGCGCGGCATCGGTCCCGTCGCCGACGGTGAACAGCACCGGCGCGGGGTGCGCGCGTACGAGCGCATCGGCAACCTGGCGAGCGCTCGCGTCGCCCGCGGCGACGTCGACGATGAAGAGATCCGGCCGCAGCGCGCCGACCATGGGCAGGAAATCGCCGCTGGTCGGAACGATCGACGGGAACGGATAGCCCAGCGCGGCGACGCGGACCGCGAGTGCGGTCGCGCCACGTGGGGCGTCGGTGGCGATGAGAACTTTGCGGGTGGACATCATGCGTGGCTTTCCTGTTGACGCTGCAACGCCCGCGAGGAAACGATCGGGCGTTCGGTCGTGGCGATGGC
>Ga0070714_100003288_pt1 | contig 12043 bp, 13 predicted proteins | sample LARL83metaG_FD_65450 | JGI IMG/M metagenome (GOLD analysis project Ga0070714, IMG submission 65450) | Corn, switchgrass and miscanthus rhizosphere microbial communities from Kellogg Biological Station, Michigan, USA - LAR L8-3 metaG | ecosystem: Host-associated > Plants > Roots > Rhizosphere ... | reverse complement strand
GACGTCGCGTGGCTGAGACTCGGGTCCTGCACCGACCAGCTGCTCAGCGCCGCCGACAGCGCGCCCGCCGCCGCGATCAGCGCAACGCCGCCGATCTCGCACAGCCGGCGCGCGAGCGCCGCGCGCACGTCGTCGGGCAGGAAGGCCGTGACATGGAAGCGTTGGCGCATCGCGGGCGCGTCCCTCAGCCAAGCACCGCGACGAGGCGATGCAGCGCCTCGGCGGTTGCCTCCTTGTCCTGCACGAGCGCAACGCGGATGTAATCGGCGCCCGGATTGCTGCCGTCGGGAAGGTCGCGCGCGATGTAACGGCCGGGAAGCACGCGCAAGCCCGCTTCGCGCCACAGCCGCAGCGCCGCCTGCTCGCTGCCGCCGTGCGCTCCGACGTTGAGCCAGAGAAAGAACGCGCCGGCGGGCCGGCGATAGCCGTAGCGGTCGCCGATGATCTGGTCGGCGAGATCGAATTTCGCCGCGTAGAGCCGGCGATTCTCTTCCACGTGCGCTTCGTCGCCGTAGGCGACGACCGCGACCTCCTGGGCCGGCTCCGGCACTTGCGCCGACGCGACGTTGCGGAGGTCCAAAAACTTGAAGATGAAGCGGCGGTCGCCGGCGGCAAAGCCAACGCGCAATCCGGGCACGCTCGAGCGCTTCGAGAGCGAGTGGAACACGACGACGTTGGCGAAGTCCGGCCCCGCCGCCTCGAGCATGCCGTGCGGCGCCTGGCGCGTGTAGATCTCCGAGTAGCATTCGTCGGTGAAGACGAGAAAGCCGTGGCGCCGCGCGAGTGCCGCAACCCGCGTCAAATAAGAAAGATCGGCGACCGCGCCCTGGGGATTGGATGGCGAGGCGAGATACATCGCCACTGTGCGGGCGAGGAGGCTCTCATCCAAACGATCGAGGTCGGGCATGAACGCGCTCGCGGCAGTCGCCGCGAGGTAGACCGGCTCGCAGCCGGCCGCTTCCGCCGCTGCCGCGTACGGCACGTAGAATGGATTGGGGATCAGGATCGCCGGCTTGCCGGCGCGCGGCGCGACCCAGCGCTTTGCCGCGATGGCCGCGAGGAACAGGCCCTCGCGCGTGCCGCTGAGCACGATGATTTCGTTTTCCGGATCGAGCGCGCGTTTGAGCCCGTAGCGCCGGCCGAGCCAGTCGCTCGCCGCGCGGCGGAACTGTTCGGTGCCCTTGCCGAGCGGATAGCGGCCGAAGCGCGGGAGGTGCGCCGCGAGCACCGGCCCGACGAACGACGGGATTGGATGCTGCGGCTCGCCCACCGAGAGGTTGATGATCGGCTTGCCGGGCTTGAGGTCGCCGATGAGTTCGGCGAGGCGCACGAACGGCGAACGCGCGTCGGCGGCCCGAGCAGTCGACGCGGCAGAGTCGCGTTCGGAATTGGTCATGGACATGGACAAGACGGGCGACCCCCGCCGCATGCAGGCACCTTAGAAGCGGCAAGGTTAAGGCGCGATTAACCATCGGTTATCCCTCCCCTGAAAGGGGAGGGTGGCTCCGCCCGCGTCGCGGGCGGAGCCGGGTGGGGTATCTGCCCCACCGCCTCACAAACAAAAAAGACCCCCACCCGACCCACCTTCGCTGCGCTCAGGCGGGTCACCCTCCCCCTTCGGGGGAGGGATTAAAAAGCGAGAGGCCCCGGCGAGCCGAGGCCTCCCCTACGACGAGCACGGTGCCGGGTAATCCGCCCCGCCGTATTGGCCTACAAGACTCAAGATGCGTGCCAGATGCCCGCCGGGGCGCTAACTGATTGGTAGGGCATGATTCTTCTCTGCCGGACGAGGTCAGGCGGGCGCCCGGCGCTCAACGTCTCGCCAAATCTGCCCAACAATTAATCAGAGAGTGCATGTTGCTCAGAGCGCATCCGTGTCGGTTTCGCCGGTGCGGATGCGCACCACGTGGTCGACATCGACGACGAAAATCTTGCCGTCGCCGATCTGCCCGGTCTTGGCGGTCGACGTGATGGTCTCGACCACCTTGTCGGCGCGATCGGAGGCCACCGCGACTTCGATCTTGAGCTTGGGCAAGAAGTTCACCGCATATTCGGCGCCGCGATAGATCTCGGTGTGGCCGCGCTGGCGCCCGTAGCCCTTGACCTCGGTGACGGTGAGGCCGGCAACGCCGATCTGGCCCAACGCGTTGCGCACGTCGTCGAGCTTGAACGGCTTGATGATAGCGATGACGAGTTTCATGGGTGGCCTCAAGTGATCGGCTGCGTCCGGCGCGCCGATATTATGAGCTAAAACTGCGGCGACTAACAGTAGCGCCGCTCTGAGCAAGTGGACTTGCACCGGCGTTTAGGTTCCCCTCCCCCCGCGCGTCAAACGCCCCCCACCCCTGACCCCTCCCCGCCATTCGCTTCGCGAATGGGGGGAGGGGAACCCCAAGAGCTGTGCGTCACTGCGCGCGCTCGCGCAGCAGACCCTCCTGGGCGACCGAGGCCACCAGGGTGCCCTCGCGTGTGAAGATGAGTCCGCGTGAGAAGCCGCGCGAGCCGGAAAGGTTGGGACTGTCCTGGGCGTAGAGCAGCCATTGGTCGGCGCGGAACGGGCGGTGGAACCACAGCCCGTGGTCGAGGCTCGCCGCCATGATGCGGCGGTCGAACACCGAGCGCCCGTGCGGCACCAGCGCCACGTCGAGCAAGGTGAGATCGGACGCGTAGGCGAGCACGCACTGATGAATCGCGGGATCGTCCGGCAGAGTGCCGGTGGTGCGAATCCAGACGTGGAAACGCGCGTTCTCGATTTTCTTGCCGAGGTAGCGCTCGAACTCGACCGGCCGCAGCTCGATCGGGCGCTCGCGCTCGTAATAGCGCCGCACCGGCTCGGGCATCGAGCCCAGCACTTTGTTCTTGAGATCGGTCTCGCTCGGCAGCGACTCGGGTCCGGGCACGTCCGGCATCGGCGCCTCATGCGTGAAGCCGGGCTCGTCGCCGTGGAAGGACGCCGCCATGGTGAAGATCGCGTGTCCATGCTGGATCGCGACCACGCGCCGGGTGGTGAAGCTCTTGCCGTCGCGGATGCGGTCGACCTCGTAGATGATCGGCACCGCCGGATCGCCCGGCAGCAGGAAATAGGCGTGCAACGAATGGGGCGGGCGGCCCTCGACCGTGCGGCACGCGGCGACCAGCGCCTGCCCGATCACCTGTCCGCCGAACACGCGCTGCCACGGCACCTGCGGGCTGCGGCCACGGAACAGGTTCACTTCCAGCTGCTCGAGGTCGAGAATACCGAGGATTTCGTCGAGGGCGGACGACATGCGGCGGCTCCAGAGCATGATCCCGAAAAGTGGGTACCGGTTTTCGGAAAAGATCATGCTCCATGAAAAGGCCCTTCGCTTGTAGCCGAGGCGGTGGCGCGGGATAAGTCGCGCGAAGACAGGACGACGATGGCGGATCAAGTGGATGTCGTGATTGCTGGGGCGGGCTTTGCCGGGCTCGCGTTGGCGATCGCGCTGCGCCAAGGGCTCGGTGCGGAGTTCAACGTCGTGGTCGCCGACCCGACGCTTGGCCGGCCCGCCGGTGAAGACGCGCGCGCTTCGGCGATCGCGGCCGGCGCGCGGCGCCTGCTTGAGACCATCGACGTGTGGAGCGCGGTCGCCACCGAGGCGCAGCCGATCCTCGACATGGTGGTGACCGACAGCCGCCTGGGCGATGCGGTCAAGCCGGTGTTTCTCACCTTTGCGGGCGAGGTCGAGCCGGGCGAGCCGTTCGCCCACATGGTGGAGAACGGGCCGCTGATCGCGGCGCTCGCCGCCAAGGCGCGCGAGGTCGGCGTGACGTTACGCGCGAGCGCGATCGAATCGTTCGACATCGAAGGCGAGCGGGTTTTTATTCGCTGCGGCGACGTTGCGCTGACCGCCGGGCTCCTGATCGCGGCGGACGGCGCGCGCTCGCGCCTGCGCGAGCTTGCCGGTATCGCGACGTTCGGCTGGTCGTACGGTCAGGTCGCGATTGTTTGCACCGTCGCCCACGAGCGCGACCACGGCGGCCGCGCCGAGGAGCATTTTCTTCCCGCGGGGCCGTTCGCGATCCTGCCGCTCGCCGGCCGCCGCTCGTCGATTGTTTGGACCGAAGAAGCGGGCGAAGCCGAGCGCATCGTGGCGCTGCCGGACGATTTGTTTCACGCGGAGCTGGAGCAGCGCTTCGGCCTGCACCTCGGCGACATCGCGGTCGAAGGTCCGCGCCGCGTGCATCCGCTCGGGCTCACCGTGGCGCGCTCGTTCGTCGCGGAGCGGCTCGCGCTCGTCGGCGATGCCGCGCATGTGATCCATCCGATCGCCGGGCAGGGATTGAACCTCGGCCTGCGCGACGTGGCGGCGCTCGCCGAAACCATCGTCGACGCCGCGCGGCTCGGCCTCGACTTTGGCGCCGCGCACGTGCTCGAGCGCTATCAGCGCTGGCGCCGTTTCGACACCATGGCGATGGGCATCGCGACCGACGGGCTCAACCGGCTGTTCTCGAACCGCTCCGACGCGCTGCGTCTCATGCGCGACGTGGGTCTCGGCCTCGTCGACCGGCTGCCAGGGCTCAAGCGCCTGTTCATCCGCGAAGCCGCCGGCCTGGTCGGCGACGTGCCGAAGCTGTTGAGAGGGGAAGCGCTGTAGCTGAGACAACAACTCGGTCGTCATCGCCGCAGAGTCTCGTCTTGCGAGGAGCCGCGCATCGGCGATGAAGCAATCCAGGGCAACGTGCACCAGCCCCTGGATTGCTTCGGCACTTCGTGCCTCGCAATGACGCGTCAGGTTAGCGGCACGGCGGCCACGTGATCGCGGAAGCCGGGGCGTTTCTCGATTTGCGTGTACCAGCGCTCGAGATTCGGCAGCGCCGGCCGGTCGGGCACCAGCTGGCGGAAGCGGTAGACCATGATGCCGACCGGGATGTCGCCCATGGAGAAATTATCGCCCGCCGCGTAGGCGCGCTTCGACAGATTGGCGTCGAAGATTTTCATCGCCTCGGTGGTCTTCTTCTGCGACTCGGCGATCGCCGCATGATCGCGCTTCTCGGGCGGCGTGCGGATCAGGCCCCAGAACGCGCCGAAGATCGCCGGGGCGGCGACCGTCAGCTGCCAGTCCATCCATTGGCTCGCCAGCGCGCGCGTCTTGAGGTCGGCGGGCTCGAGCGTGCCGGCGCCGTACTTCGTGGCGAGGTAGCGCACGATCGAGTTCGACTCCCATATCATCGCGTCGCCGTCCTCGAGCGTCGGCACGAGGCCGTTGGGATTCATCGCCAGGTAGGCCGGGTCCTTGTTCTTGCCGAACGGCCCGCCGATGTCGACGCGCTCGTGGGCGAGCCCGAGATCGCCGATCGCCCACATCACCTTTTGGACGTTGGACGAGGTCTTCCTGCCCCATACCTTGAGCATTGCTTCCTCCTGTTTGTTTGATGCGAAACAGCTCCGCGGGTGCGGAGAGAATTAGTCCAGCCGCCGCGCTTCCTCCGGCAGCATGATCGGGATGCCGTCGCGGATCGGATAGGCGAGCTTGGCGGGACGCGAGATCAGCTCCTGCTTCTCGGCGTCGTATTCCAGCGTCGCCTTGGTGACTGGGCACACCAGGATTTCCAGCAGCTTCGGATCGACGCTGTGGGCGGGGCGGTCGGGCGGGGTGGTGTTCATGGGTGCACTCGCAGAAAGGAACGCTCGGGAAGAGTTAATACGCTCGCCGGCCTCACTGCAACGGCGGCTCGCCTTCGGTCTGCGCCTTGGCGAGCTCGATCTCGGTCACCGCCACCAGGATTTCGGCGCGCGTCTTGAGATCCGGCGCCTCCAGCAACGCCTGTTTTTCCGCCGCGCCGTAGGGCGACATCATGGCGAGCGCGTTCACCAGCGCTTCGTTGGGCGCGTTCTCGATGCCTTCCCAATCGGCCTTGAGGTCGTTTGCCTTGAGGAAGGATGCGAGCGCGGCGAGCAGCGCCTTGCGATCGACCGCGTCTTCGCCTTTACGGGCAACGAAGTCGTCGGCGAAAGGCGCGTAGTCGACCCGGCATTGGCGATAGGGCGTCGTCACCGCCATCTCCTCGGCGATCGAGAAGCGGGCGACGCCGGTCAGTTCGATGAGATAACGGCCGTCGCCGGTCTCGCCGAACTGGGTGAGGCGGCCGACGCAGCCGATGCGATAGAGCTTCGGGCGCTCCGCCTTGCGGTGCGCCGGCTCGGGCTGGATCATGCCGATGAGGCGAGGGCCGGCGAGCGCGTCGTCCACCATCGCGACGTAGCGCGGCTCGAAAATATTGAGCGGCATCTGGCCGCGCGGCAGCAGCAGCGCCCCGGAGAGCGGAAAGACCGGGATGACGTCGGGAAGATCGCCGGGCCCGCGGTAGGCGACGTTCATCGGCATGGCCACCCTCCCGCGCCCGCCGCCCTTTCTGATAGCGGGGTCGCGCTAATCACGCGAACAGGATCGATGACAGCCGGCGGCGGCCCTCGACCGTGGCCTCGTCGGTCGGTCCCCAGGCGTCGAACAGCTGGACCAGCTGCTTGCGCGCGCCGTCGTCGTTCCATTTGCGGTCGCGCCGTACGATCTCGAGCAGATGATCGAGCGCGTCCTGGCGCCGGCCCGCGCCGTTGAGCGCCAGCGCCAGATCGAAGCGCGCCTGGTGGTCGAGCGGGTTGGCCGCGACTTTCTGCTCCAGCTCGCCGACCGGTCCGACCGATTTCGTCTGCTCGGCGAGTTCGAGCGCGGCGCGCGCCGCGGCGACCGCCGGATCGTTCTGTTTCGCCTGCGGCACCAGCGCGAGCGTCTGCTTCGCCTGGTCGATGGCGCCGGTTTCCACGTAGCAACGCGTCAGCCCCGCGAGCGCCTGCGTGTTGGTCGCGTCCTTGGCCAGGACCTCCGCGTAAATCTCGGCCGCCGTCGTGGCGTCGCCCTCGGCTAGCGCGGCGTCGGCTTCCTTGAGCTGGTCTTTCTCCTCGCCGCCGACCCGGTCCTTGATAAGCCGTTCGATGAAGGCGGTGACTTGGCTCTCCGGCAGCGCGCCCAGGAAGCCGTCGATCGGCTGGCCGTTGACGAAGGCGATCACCGCCGGGATCGACTGGATGCCCATCTGGCCGGGAATCGAGGGGTGATCGTCGATGTTCATCTTGACGAGCTTGGCCTTGCCCTTGGCGCCTTTGACGGCCTTCTCGAGGACCGGGGTGAGCTGCTTGCACGGCCCGCACCAGGGCGCCCAGAAGTCGACCAGCACCGGCTGGCGCCGGGACTCCTCGATCACGTCCTTGACGAAGGCTTGGGTGGTCGTCTCCTTGACCACGTCGGGCGCCGTCGCCGTTGCCCCACCGTCTTGCAGCATGCGCTTATCCCTGACTTGGCCGGAATTGTGCGGCCGGCCCAAGGGTTAAATGGGCCAGCCGGCGGGGGAATGCAATCGTCACGGGGTAACGGGGGCCGGTCCGCCGGAGACCGCCAGGATGCGCGGCTCGTGCCCGGTAGCGCGCAGGAAGGCGAGCAAGTCGTCGCGGCGGATCAATGTCGTCATGGTGTTGACCAGCGGATGGTAGTTGAGCGGGTCGTGCTCCATCATGGGGGCGTCGAGCACGACCGTGACGCGCCGGCCCGTGTCGTTCATGACCCCGAACGGCGTCACCGCGCCCGGCTCGACGCCCAGCAGCTCGCGCAACAGGTCGGCCGGCCCGAACGAGAAGCGCGCCGCGCCCAGGCGGTGGTGCAGGGTCTTCAGATCGATTGCCGCGTGTTCGAGCGCGGTGACCAGGAACACGGCGCCGCGCTTGTCCTTGAGGAACAGGTTTTTCGTGTGCCCGCCGGTGATCGCACCGCGCAGGCGTTTGGCTTCCTCGACCGTGAACACCGGCGGATGGGTGATGGTCGGATGCGCAATGCCGAGCTTGTCGAGGAAGGCGAAGAGGTCGTCGGGCGTCGCGGGCATGGGGAGACACGCGCCTCACCTCCCCCTGGAGGGGGCAGGTCGACCGCCGAAGCGTAGCGGAGGCGGTCGGGTGGGGGTGATCGCGTTATAGCAAATCGGGCACTGCCTTCGCCTCACCCCACCCCGGCTCCCGCCTGCGGCGCTCGCCGACCCTCTCCCCTCCAGGGGAGGGTGACCGTGGGGCGCGGCCGGAGTGAATGCGGATATGCAGCGGGGAAGCCGATGGCGTCGCCGCGCACCGAGCCCGCCCCGCTCGGTTGCCAAGGCAGGCTCCTTTTGGCATAGGAAGGCTACCGGCCAGTGCCGTTTACCCTCTCGGATGCGGGTGTAGCTCAGGGGTAGAGCACAACCTTGCCAAGGTTGGGGTCGTGGGTTCGAATCCCATCGCCCGCTCCAAATTCCTCTTAAGTATCAATATGTTGTTCCGGGCGGACGAAAGGCCGGTCCCGGCCGTTTTGGCCCGGGGAAGCACGGGGGAAGCAAAAAATGTGGCCAGCTCCAGCTGGCTACGGGCGGACGGCCGAAAAAAACTCTCCGCTCCGCGGAGAGTATTTCCAGCGGGACCCTCTGTCCGTTTAAGCGAGCTGACCCGGTCCGTCCGTGACTCGCAACCTAGAATCAGCGACGCTTCTGGAGGTCAACGAGTGATTCGCAACCCGGTGAGTTCTGAGATTTGGTGTCAACGTGGGTCCGATAACGCTGTTCGATAAATCGTTCCTTCAATCTTTGAGCGTCGATGAAGGGGTGTGGTTCGATAAGTTCTTCATGCCAGTTGTTTGCCCGGTGTTCTACGTGGAAACACTTGCCGACCTGGCTAAGGAGGCATCGAAAGCCGGTCCCGCTGAAGCGATCGTGCGAAGAATCGCAGATAAATTTCCGGAGCTTGGCGGATCGCCTTGCGGCTTTCATGGCGACATCTGCTTAAATGACCTTCTTGGATTTCATACGCCGATGGATGGGCGAATTCCGCGGGCTGGGGGCCGGCCGGTGAAAACCGGCATGGTGTTTGAACAGACGCCTGAGGAGGAAGCGTTCGGTCGTTGGCGTGATGGAATGTTTCACGTTATCGAACGGATCGCGGCGACGCATTGGAGAAAGCAGCTCGCGAACCTAGACTTGGCCGCGGTAGCGAAGGAGTTTCGATCCCTGGGGATTGACGGGAAGCGGTGCCGGACTCTTGAGGAGGCGCGGGACCTGGCATGGGCGGTAGTGAGGGGAAGTGACCGGATCATGGATAGGCTCGCGCTTGCGGCGGTATTTCTTCAAATTCCACAGCAGCACCATGCGCGCATTGTGGAGGCATGGAAGCGCGAAGGTCGTCAGCCGCTAATACGATTTGCTCCGTACGCGGCTTACGTTCTCTGCGTCGAAATCTTTTTTCAGGTCGCGTTAGCGGCAGGGCTCATCGCAACGGAGCGGCCATCTAACCGTACTGATATTGCATACCTGTTCTATCTGCCGTTCTCCATGTTGTTCGTTTCGTCCGATAAACTGCATCGGCGAGTAGCAAAATTATTTATGCGCACAACTCAGGAGTTCGTATGGGGGCCTGATTTGAAAGCCGCTTTGGCAAAGGTCAATCAGCATTTCCTCACGTTCTCAGAAGAAGAACGGGAACGAGGCCTGTTCGCGCTGGCACCTAACCCGCCAATGGGGAATATGGTCTCCGAGCTTTGGGACCGGCACATGCGGGCGGATTACCGGAAGGATCGGGAAGAGAAAGACAGGATGACGCCAGAACAACAAGCGGAAATGCTGAAGCGACTGAAGGAGTTTGAAAAGCAACCGACTGTCCCGGCCGGTGATCTGGAATACGCGGAAGCGGAAATGATATCCATTAAGAGAAGCGTGAGAAGAAAACGCGGAAGCTGGTGGCAGGTACCGAAGGATATGCCGGATACACAAGATGAATGACGTAGGGCCTTCGATGGACGACTCGGGACCCAGCCCGCGCACGAGCGAGCAGCGGCTCAGTACCTGGGAGGAATTCCGGGCATACGCCGCCGATTTCGAAGACGCGACGGGCGAGCCATGGAACGAGATATGGTTCCGTGGACAGTCAGACGCAGGCTGGCCGCTGAGCACCAGCTTGGAGCGCCGCTCAGCGAAAACGCGGGCGGTTGACAATTATCTGAGCCTCATCGGTGAAATTCAGCCAGCTATCGAAACGTTTACGAGTAGTCAGTTCTTGATGCCTGACCGGCACGAGCTTGAACACGCCTGCCGGCAACACGATGGCTTCGAACAGAAGCTGCGTGGATGCGCGACATACCTGGCTCACTTGCGGCATGGCGGCTTTCCCTCTCCCCTCCTCGACTGGACGCTTTCGCCTTACGTCGCAGCATACTTCGCCTTCCAGAATGCACGGCATGACGGTGAGGTGGCGATCTACGCTTACTTGGAGTGGGCGTCCAGATCGAAGGTTTGGGGGGCCGACGATGCGCGAATCGTCAGCTTCGGACCGATAATCAAGACGCATAAGCGTCACTTTCGGCAACAGTCCCGCTATACATCTTGCGTTCAGTTCGAGAACGGCAAATGGTTCTTCGCCCCGCATGATGCGGTCTTCGGCCAAAAGGATCGCTTTAGGCAGGATCTCCTATGGAAGTTCACGATCCCCGCGAATGAACGGCTGAAGGTACTCCGGTTTTGCGACAAGGTGAACCTCAACGAGTTTACGCTGTTCGACACCGAGGAGGGGCTGCTGGAAATGCAGGCAATGCGCGTATTCGACCTACGCCCCTAACACGAGCCGTATAGAGCTGGTTGGACGGATCGGTGCTCGCTCCGTTATCATATTCAGGAGGGAATACATGAAGACAGATGATCCGCGCCTCGAAGAAAGCAGAAAGAAGCTATTTGAGCGTGTCCAGAAGATCAACGATATGATTCTGACAGTGCTTAAGAATCATCTTGTTGTGGAGCAATTTATGGATGCGTTCTTGGATGCACGCGGTAAGAAGCATGACGATCTGTGGTTCTTTGACAAAGCGAAGATGTGCGAAGAACTTAAGCCCGCGGAGATCGATCCGCCGATTTGGATTGTACTAACGAAGGCCAATCAGCTGCGGAATAAGATCGCACACACGCTCGATCAGGCGGAAATTCAGACGAAGATGGATGAACTGCGCGCGGCCTATCTCGCTGCACTTACGGAGAAGCAGGCTGAGGCCTCGAAGAACTTGAGCGACCTTCGGATTGCTGCAGGCGCGTTCGAACTCTGCGGTTCTTTTCTTGTGGCAGCAACCGATGCTGTTCAGCTCCCAAGAAAGCGTGATGGTCAACACCTTTCTGACAGCATAGCACTAAAGCGCTGCTGATAGCATTGCGCCCATTGTTAAAGGGAAACCTGTCGAAAAAGATAACTCAATGAAGCGCGCTCCCAATCCGTTCCCCGTTTTTAAGCGGACAGGCACTCCAGATAACGTTGGCGAGTTCGACCGATCAATTGCCAATACCGCGGATCACCTGATCGCGGAACTTAGGCGCGCCAAACGTCTACCCACTAATGTAAAGACTGGTCTAAAACGCGAGGACGTGCACTTCCTCGCGTATGCGCCGTGGGTTCGAATCCCATCGCCCGCTCCAAAACATCTCAGAATTTCAGCCGCTTGGGTTGCGTGGCCCGAAGGCACCGCGGCGCCTTTTGTGCCGTGTAAGCACGGAGTAAGTAGTGTGGGCTGAAAAGTTGTTAGTCAGTCTTCTCCATCAATTGGCACGTCAGCGTATTGTCTCTCCCGGCGATTAGCATCTGAGGAAGAGGGTAGTATCCGTCCTTGTCGACGCGCAACGCTTTGAAAATGTGCTCGGCGGTCTCTGCGGAATCGATATACCCTCGAAACAAAGTTTCAGTATACGAGTGCATGAAATCCATATCCGCGGGAGTTGCTACCGAGGCCAATCGGCCGTCCGCAAATTCCGCCTCTGCAAAGAGCGGCTCCAGCAGTCCATGCCAGATGGTCACGTAGGTACCGTCGCGAGTAAGGTAGAGGTTGAGGCGCAAGAAATTCTTTGTTCCGTCCACGGTTGGGTGATTTTTGTATTCGTACACCGGCACCGTGTTGGCGATGCGGAAGTCGCGCAACTCGACAAAGCCGAATTGGATAGGATCGAACGTCATGGCAGGGGCCGCCCAGCCTTCATGTAGCCCTCA
>Ga0070714_100003284_pt1 | contig 12044 bp, 9 predicted proteins | sample LARL83metaG_FD_65450 | JGI IMG/M metagenome (GOLD analysis project Ga0070714, IMG submission 65450) | Corn, switchgrass and miscanthus rhizosphere microbial communities from Kellogg Biological Station, Michigan, USA - LAR L8-3 metaG | ecosystem: Host-associated > Plants > Roots > Rhizosphere ... | reverse complement strand
CGAGCGTGACAGGGTCGCGGCAAAGCTCGCGGGCTAACCCAGGCAATGTCTGGCGGAGCGTGGCCGTGGAACACGATGGGTTGCCGCCGCACGTACAAGCATGCCCGCGCGTGAGCGAGCCGCATCCGACTATGTTCACCAGAGCCCAGATAGCGCGCTGGCTACCGAGCGATCACCGTGATCTCCGACGTTCGTCCGTGAGTCCTCATGGTCGCCCGTTTGTACTGCTTGACCCGCGGGCCTGCCGAGCCTTGACATATAACCGGCGAGGCCCACTAGCTCGTCCATCTGCGCGCTATCGAGGAGCGATAAATGTTGCTCGCGCATGTTACGTCGAAGGTGCTCAATCGCATGATAGAGATCGACGAGAGCTATGAGGCGTTGAAGATGATTCAGCGCCACGCACGCATGATCAAAACGCTCCAGGGACTTAAGCCGCGGGCGCGGCGGGATTGATGCATAACGGCCTCGCCGTCCACGACCTAGCCGGTTGGTCGCTCATCAAAAGCCCAAAATTTGCCTGGGGAAGCAGAAAATGGGGCACCGCATGACGCCTCCGAACTCGCCCTATACAAGCGGTGCACAAGGTGCGGAAAAAGAGCTGCCCGGGGCTGTTGCGGTTGCGCGGCCAAGGCTGCGGCAAGTGCAAATTTTATTTTCCAATCAGCTTCAAACATCAACCCCGATTAGCCGCCGAACATAGCCAAAATCTCAGCCAGCTGTTCCTGCGTGAGGTGCTCCACCATGCGCTCGCGCGCGTGCTCACTCGCACGCTACGGAAGGGAACGAGCTAACTTTACGTGTATGCCGTAGGAGTAAACTTATGCCCCGAAACGTCAGCGGTGGTGAGGCGGTCTGAGGCGGCCGCTGCGATCTCTAGACCAGTGGCGAAACTCTTCGGCTCGCCTCCAGCCCTGACGATCCAACCGCGCTGCTGCGGCGCGCGGGCAATGAGCCCCGGCGAAATCCTGCTGCGTTGGCAGTCGGAAACATGAGCAAACAGGAGTGCAGTCGCTCATAGGCGACAGTTCCTCGTCGTTTTGTGTGAAGGGGTTCAGGTCCCGTCACGTCTCACTCCGCTATCGTCTGCCCCGCTTCAGCCAATGGAAGGGGGCGTAATGGCCCAATACACACGACCCATGGGATGGCGAGTCTTCGTCGCAGGAGCTGTGTTACTCAGTCTTGCCGCATGCGGCGGCGGCGATAGCGTGCCAACGGGACAGATGAAGCTGTCGGTGAGCGATGCGCCGGTCGATGGAGCGCTGGCCGTTGTTGTGAAATTCACCGCTGTCGAGCTGACGGGTAACAGCGGCGATCCGGTGACGATCACCTTCGCCAGGCCCAAAACGATCGACCTGCTCAAGGACAGCGGCACAGCCACCGCGGAGCTCTTCGACCAACCGATTCCAGCCGGTAAGTACGGTCAGATTCGTTTGATGGTCCTGGCGGATGGCGATCCCAGCAACTCCTATATCGCTCTGTCGGATGGGAATCACGGCCTCAACGTGCCGAGTGGCTCGGAGACCGGTTTAAAACTCATCTCCGGCTTCACGGTACCCAACAGCGGCGTGGTGGACTACACCATTGACTTCGATCTGCGTAAGGACATCACGTGTCCCGCTGGACAAGCGCCCGTATGTACGCTCAAACCGGCGGAGCGCCTAATCGATAACACCACTGTGGGCAACATCCAAGGCGTTGTCAGCAACACGCTGATCCCGAATGGCTGCACCCCCGGGGTTTATCTGTACAACGGACCGGTAACTGCTCCCGAGGACATGTACAGCGGGGCGGCAGCAGGCGATGCCAACCAACCACTGAGCTCGAAGGTGCCCGTGGCGACGTCCATGCCGCCGTACTACTACCAGTTCACCTTCCTGTCCCCGGGCACTTATACCGTGGCATTCACTTGCCAGGCCGCCCAGGACGATCCCGACACCAGCGACAACGTGGTCACGTTCAGCCCGGTCAAGACGAACGTTGCCGTCACCGCCAACATGACCACGACCGTCGATATACCCTGAGGAGTGAGCCATGAACAGATTTCTCTATGCAGCACTACTCGGTGCGCTCGCGATCCCCGCATTTGCCACCGACGTCGGCGTATCGCTCAGCATCGGTCAGCCCGGCTTTTACGGACAGATCGACATCGGCCATATCGCACCGCCCCCGGTCGTCTACGCGCAGCCGGTCGTCATTGCGCCAACACCGCAGTACGTTTCAGCCGCCCCGATTTACTTGCACGTGCCGCCCGGCCACGAAAAGCACTGGAGCAAACACTGCGGCGAATATCACGCTTGCGGTCGCCAGGTCTACTTCGTCAAGGATGACTGGTACAACAACGAATACGTCCCGCACTACAAACATGAGGACGGCGACTCGGGGCACGGCCATGGCCATGGGCATGACAGAGACCATAACCACGGCAAGGGGCACGATCGCGACTGATCGGAGCGAGCTGCTGGCATCTGGTCATCCACGACCCCCGGGAATTTTTTTTCGGGAATAACGAGGGGGCGCTGAGGCTCTGCGGGGTGCTTTGCCCGTTTGATTTTTCGTACGTTCAGCGCGTGGGCTCGCAAGAGGAGAACGACAGCGCTGGATGCGACGCGGCTACCTGACTTCACTTGTGCCGGCGCCAGATCCCGCGGAAACGGTTCGCGCTCACTGGGCATAGCGCTTCGTGTTGGTCATGTTAGCATGGCCCAGGACCTCGGCCACGTCGCGTGTGTAACTAAAGCCGGCGCACTGAACGACCGTTGCACGACGACCGCATCCCAGGTAATTCGCTCGAAGACCGCTCGTCTCGCTCCGCCCCGAATCACCCGTCCGGCCAGTGATGCGATGACGGTCACTGTCGATGCAAAGTCGTCTGAAGATCCGACAGCGCTTGCTGGCTGACTGTCAGGAGGCCTTCGTCCGGTCGATCGAGATCAGCGATCAGGTGGAACACTGCGGCAAATGCCAGCGCCAATACCACGGTTACAGCGAGGCTGCGTCGTCCTGCGAGTCCGGCGCGATACCCTGTGATTGCAAGCCCCAGTGCCGCCAAGCAGTACAAAGCAAGCCAGATCGTGCTCGGGATGCTGTTGTGCAGGCCCGCGGCGACGCGTTTGGTGTGCACTTCAAACATCTGGATTAGCGCCTGCCCGAATGCGGCAGCCGAAGGTATCGCGGGGGCTTCCTGTCCGAGAGTCACAGCGCGTGCCCAAAGCTCGTCTTGCAGTACGTTAGTGCGGATAAGCGCGCGCGGCAGCGGTTCCTGCCCCAGGGCCGCGTTTACCCGCAGGTCGACGTATTCACGTAGGAGGGCTCGTGTGTCGTCGCGATGCGGCTCGGGAAGCTGCTGAGCCCGCAGACCAACCGTGCCGATTGCGACCGCGTCATCAACCACTAGTTGCCGGCGTGCCTCGTAGCGCGAAGTCGCCATTCCAAACGTGAATGCAAGCAAGAAAGCTAGCAAGCCGAGTGTCGATCCGATTAGTGGGTCAATGCTGGCCTCGCGTGCGTCCTCGGATTTACGGGCGTGAAAGACTCCCGCGCGAAAGCCGGTTTCGACCGCCAGTAGAATGAACGCCACTGTCCCAACAAAGATCAGCCAGAGTGGGATCGTCTGAAACAGGGTCTTCTCCACGGAACCTCGCTACGGACCGTCGGCGTGTGCGCGCGGCCCTAGAATTATCCGGAACGTCAGCTCTTTGCGGCCACGTTCCCGCGCTCCGGCGATGGTGGAGCGCTAGGAATCGCGATGCCGCGCGCCGGTTCGAACTGTCAGCAGAGCAGCGTCCGATAGAGCTCGGCCCGCTTCGCTGCGAAGCGACTGTACGGTTACTGCTGCGCGCCGACTACTGCCTTTAGGTGAAAGGGTATGACCCGGGCAGATTGTGGGCCGGATCGGCTGCATTTCCTAAGCGCGGACGGGGCGGCGCACGGCGGGGCGAAAGCTGCATACGCGTCGAATCCAGCGTCGGCGCCTTCACCCCCGACGACTTGCGCCGACGGCACGAACTTGCCTCGCAGAACTGTGGCCGTGGCCGCGGGAGGTCGGTATTGCAGTGAGGCCTTAGCCACGGCGCGAGCGAATGAAAGCACCTCCGACGTCACAAATATCTCGATGGAAAGCGCGAAGCGCTTAACAGAGGGGCGACACACCTAGCCGAGCTTCGCGATGGTCAGGCTCCAGCTGAAAGGGGAGTGGCGGTGTTTCGCTCCTTGAGCGTAACCTTGAGTTGCAATTTCGGGTAGCCGATCAGACCAATGCCGATCAGTCTTCGCAGGATTCAGAAGGCACTCAGGCGCTGGAGCGTCCAGAATGCCGCTACGCTGCCAATTGCATAGACCGGAATCTGCCAGCGCCACTCACCCCGGCGCAACGGTAGGCTGTTCAGCGCTTTCATGACCGCCAGCACTGCGGCGATGAACAGCAGCTGTCCTATCTCGACTCCTACATTGAAGAAGAATAAGGCCAAGGGGATCGCGTTAGTGGGTAGGCCGATCTCGCTCAACGCCCCCGCAAACCCCAAACCGTGCAGTAATCCAAAAATGAAAGCGACGGTCCAGGGGGCACGCCGGGTCAGTCCCGGACGTCCGGTCCGGGTGTGAACGATCTCGACCGCGAGAAAGAGGATGCTGAGCGCGATGCTCGCTTCGACTGGTGGCGGCGGCACGTGAACGAAGCCGAGCGTGGCAGCGGCGAGCGTGATGCTGTGTGCCAGGGTAAATGCGGTGATGGTCCACAGCAGCCGGCGCGTGGAGCCGACAAGGATTACCAGCGCCAGGACGAATAACAGGTGGTCCGTGCCGGTTAGAATGTGTTCGACCCCAAGGACCAAGTACGTGCGCACCACTTCCCATGACGCAGGCTCGGCTTTGAGGGTAAAGGCCGGTTCGGCCGCCGTGGCACGCGCGACTTGAGTGGTGCCATCAAGATGCTGTATGCGAATCAAGACGTCGGTGAGCGTGAACTCCAGGCCGACGATACGAATACGGCTGCCCTCGAATCCGCCGGGTCGTCGTACGCGCCACTGTTGCAGAAAGGCATTGTTGGGATAAGTAGTGCGCGTCGGGCCGACCTGGCTCGTACCGGAAGGAAACGCCAGATCGAGCGCCAGACGCAGCTGCTCGCCCTGCGCCGGCACCTTCCAGCTTACATCCCAGGTCTGGGCATCGAGTTGGCGCAGTTCGAGGTAGGCTGGCCGCGACTCGTGCGCCACGGCAGCGGCCTCTGTGAACACCTGCACCAGGACCAGCGCTGCGAGCGCAATCGAGCGCCTGTTCATCGGCCGGCGGCCACCAGCTTAGCCGGGTCGGTCGAGGTCGGTGGCAGCTCTACCCTTACGTCGTAGCGTTGGCGCAGTCCCTCATAGAATCGCGCATTGACGATTTGCCGCTGCTCGTTCATCCAGGCTCGCCGGACGTCGTCCTGCACGTCGGCCAGTTCCGGCGGTCCGGGGTCGTCGCGTGTGCGCAGCATCACCAGGTGCGTGCCGAAACTGGAAGTGACCGGACCTTGCCACTGACCTGTGGGCATGGTCTGTAATGCCTTTTCGAAGTCGGCTCCGAACAGGCGCGCCACCTCGCCCGCGGGAAGCCGCTCAAAATTCGAGTTGAGCAGGAAGGGATCGCCACTTGTCACGAGCGTCGCGTCGGCCGGTGCGCGTTGCAGCGCACCAAGCAAATGCTCCGCATCCGCGGTCAGCTGCTTGCCGCGCCGCTGCGAACTCAAGAAAACCTGCGTGAAACTGTAGCCACGCTCGGGCTGGAACTGTTGCGGATGTTGGGCGAGGAAATCGCGCAACTGGGATTGCGTCGGTTCGGGCACCGGATGCGTGTCTTCGGACACGAACTGCAGCTTTTGCGCCATGTGGCGGCGCACGATGACATCGTCCCCGTCCAGATGCAGTGCCATCGCTTCGCGATAGAAGATTTCCTCGCGCACCGCGTCTGTCACCATGCCGTCCATCTCCTCGCGCGTCGGCGGGCGCCGATTCAGGCTGGCAAAGCCCGCAGCAAGCTGCTCCATGCGACCGGTAGTGATGACGATGGTGTTCCGGGTGAAACTCGTACGGTCGTGCAGCCATCCATAGACGAAGAACAACGCTGTGCCAATGAAGAGAAACTGCAGAGCCGGTTCGCGCAGCCAGCGACGCACGATTCCCTCCGCTATTCGGCCAACGGCGTATACCAGATGGGAGATGTATAGGCGCGTTCTTGCGTGAACATGGGCACCTCCCTGGGCATCTTCAGGTGAAAGCGCTTCGCGTCATACGCCGTCCAGCGTGGCGTGGGAATTTCGAGCACGCGCAGGTAGTAAAACGCTCGTTCCTTCGGATCGAATTGAGGGTCTTTCCAGACTGCTGTCAGTTCGGTCGCCCCGATGCTGTTGGTGTAGCTGGCGTCGGGTACGTTGACCGTGTTGCCGACCGGCGGCAACTTGCCGTCCGCACCGAGTTGGCGATTATCCGACCAGACGGCATCGTACACGTGCTCCTGCAACTCGCCCTTGGCATCAAGCCAACCCTTGATGACCTGTACGCGGTCGAGGTTGGCGCCGATCGGATCCTTCAGGGCGCCTACCAGGAAGGTTGGCGCCTGAGCCCCGGCCGGGGCCTTCAGATCCCCGCCCATCGGTACACCCTTGCCGTAGCCGGCCGCCGCGATGTCGCTCGCCTTAGCATCCGCATCGGAGTAGTCCCAGCTGCCGAAGAAACGCACCGTCATGCGCGGCCCGGTGGTCGCGTAGACCTCCTTGCGCTGCATGGCATCGAACAGTGCCTCGCGGGTATTCGCGGTCGCCCACACCGCGGCATAGCCCGAGGCGCTTTGCTCCCAGCCCTGGATGACGCCCTTCTTAGTCTTAAGGAACGGATGCGCGTAGCGATCGGCGCTCGGCTCGCTGCTTGCGGTCTTGCCCCAGTAGTTGTCCTCGTCCGCGGTGGAGAGGGCGGTATGTGAATCCGTGCTGCCGACGAGCCCGAACTTGTACGGGTTCACGCCGAGCTGGCTCTCCACCTTCAGGCCGTTTTTCAGAGCCGCGCGCGCATACTCAAACTCGAGCATCGCCGGCTTCTTCAGCTCGGTCATGTCCAGATTGCCCTTGTCCCAGCGCTCGAAGTTCGCGAACTCATCATTGGGGGACAGGAAGGGGTCCGTCTCACCGTCGCCCTTGATCTGGGTCACTTCGTAGATGCGCTCGCGCTGCGCGCGCGTGCGCACGTACTCCAGATCAATCGGCTTGCCGGTGAAGGATTCGATGAGCGGAAACATCATGCCGTTGCTGAGATTGCCGTTGTGTGCAATCGCCAGTACTTGGCCACCGGTTTTGGATTCATAGTCGGCCATCCACTTCCACAGGTCCCGCGGGTTGGAACTGCCCGGGGGGTAGTTGGTGAAGGGCTCAACCTGCCGGGCTTTGTCGGCGTTGTCGCGGAACAAGACGTTCCGATGCAGATTGTTGCCGGTGACCAGCGAGGTCCACTCGTAGCCGATGAAGGCAGTGAACTTGCCCGGCTGGTTGGCGTCTTCGGCTGCCTGGATGATCGCCATCCAAGTGTCTCGATAACCCTGCGTACCGGGGTTGTACTGCAACGCCTTCGGAAACTTGCCCTGCGCAAACGAGGTCACAATTTCCATCATCGCCTGTTGCCCCTTGCCAGCCCGCATGAGGTCGGACCAGTGCTTCGCCTCCGGTACTTTCAGAAGTTCCGGCTTGCCCTGGGTCAGATCGGAGATCATGCCCATCTGATCGGAGTGATCTGTCACCACGAGAAAGTCCAACGGTCGGGCGAGTTTGGCCTTCTGGCCACTGGCGCCGGTCACCTCTTCGCCCTTGGCGAAACGGTACGCGTCAGGCGGCAACAGGCGCGCACCGGCGGCGCCCGCATCCAGTGAAAGTGCGGTATGCAGGTGCGTGTCGCCAAAATAGACGCGGGTCGGGTAAGAGGGGGTCGGGGCCGTGGTGCTAGCCGTCGGGGCGGCAGGTGCACTCACGGGCCCGGTTTTCGCACAGGCCGCCAGGACAACAACGCCCACCATGGCAGTGCTAAGAGGAACAAAGGACCGTCGGTTCATGACGCCTCCGATTCAACATGGCGGCCAACGCTTCTAATTTCTTGGTCTTGCTCGCGGTCCTCATCGCGCCAAGCCTTGGCTTCGATTCGGACGGATGCACAATCGAGAACTCCAATAGATCTGACAATTAGCCCCGGCTCCGGGCGCAGCCACAGGGGTCAGCCGGAACGAAGGGCGCGATGAGCAGATCGGAAAACGGCGGCCTGCGCGGCCGCTTACTTGGCCGTGTAGCCCTTACCTTCCATGCACGCGGAGAAGCCCTTGTTAAAAGTGGCCTTCTGCTGCGCCGCGGCCGCCTGCGTCTGCTGCGCGGCGTTGGCCTGAGCCTGTTGGCCCTGTTGCGCCGCTTGAGCCTGCGCACCACGCTTCGCAGACCCACCCGCGAAAGTTCCGGTCGTCGCGCCGATAGCAGCGCCTTTTCCAGCATCACCCGCGATGGCGCCGATCGCAGCCCCCGCAGCCGCGCCGCGTGCCGCACCCCGCACCCTCGAGCCTTGACCTGCGGTCGCAGGATCCTGGGTTGGCTGAACTTCGGCGGGTTGCACGGGCGCCATTGGGTCGATCCCGGTGTTCGTCTTGGCCCACGTGAAGCAAGCTCCCTCATCTGAAGCTTGCTGTGATGGAGTCTGGTTTTTTGCCGGGAACACAATGACGCCGAGACTCGACGACAGACTGGCCGGTGCCGCCGCCGGCGCGGCTGCAGGGGCCGGGGCGGCGGCAGGAGCGGGGGCATTGGTTTGCTGCGCTGACACTGCCGAACTCACCAGTAGGACCGTGGCGCTAAGCAGAGCCTTCAAATTCCACCGTTCGGATCGCATCGCCACTCCTTAACTCTGAAAAGTGCTGTGCAGAAGAATGAGCCCGGCCCGAGGATACGCTAGTCCTCTTCGTGCCGGTTGGATCTTCGACTTTGGCCCAATTAGTTGGGCAAGCGCCCCCGGATGGGTGGTTCTCGGCGTACGTTGACGCTGCACGCGGCAACTAGGTCATTTCGCGCCCAGGTCAATCGCGAGCTGCCCTAAAGTCCTATTGACTCTGTCGTCACACGCGTTTGTTGTTGGCGCTTTCGCTCACTGCGCGCATGTGCATCTTCAGGTTGAAGCTCATCTCGGAAAAAGATTGAGGCATTTTGAGCTCGGCGACGCGGCGTTGAAGATCCTCGAACCGGCTGAGCATCCGCGCACGCTCATCGGGGTCTGTGCTTCGGTGCAGTGTGTGCTCTATCAGTCGCAGCTCGCCATATAGTCTGTAGATGCGACGCTGCATCTGCCAGCGGTAAAACCGAGGCAGCAGGGACCATAGCGGGTACACGATGCCAGCGATGGGTAGAACGATGATCAACAGCCGCTGCAGCAGTTCTGCCAGCCAGAAGGGCAGCGTGCGCTGCAGGATGGACGGTCCCGACTTGTAGACGTGGATCGCGTCGCCGCTGAGCGGCAGGTCAGTGACCTCAGGTGCCGGAAATTCACCGGCATGCTGGAAGATTCCATGCTGTCCATGCACTTCAATGGCAGCCCGCAGCAACAGATACTGCAGCGCCGCGTGCATATCCCGTCGCACGACGAGACTCGCCTTCGATGCGATCAGCGACACATCCGCGGGCGGACGATTCGTGGAGAGGTCGGCCGCGCCCTGAGGTAATACGACCTTGTTGAACTTCGGATCACGTGCCACGTAGGCGTCGGCGCGCTTGAAGTTCATCAGCTCGATGCCAGGCGCACCCAGCAGCAGCTGTACCGCAGTCGAGTCCCAGGCCGCCAGAATCACTGCCACATCGAGCTCCCCCGCAATCAGTTGGCGAGCGGCATCCTCCGGCGGGTAGCTCACTAGCTGCAATTGGCTATCGTCGATATTATTGAGAGCGAGTAGCTCGAGGGCGAGGGGACGCGTAGCGCTCCCCGGTTCACCGATGGACATCCGAGCATGTGGAAGATCGCGAAGCATCTCAATCCGGATTGAACTGCGGCAGAAGACCCACAGCGGTTCGTAAAAAACAGTGCCCAGCGAGACCAGCCCCGCTGATGCCTGCTCGCTCGTAGTACCCGCTTGAACGAATCCCACATCGACCCCGGACTTGCGATCGCGCAGCTGCGAGAGATTCTCGATGGCCCCCTTGGTCGGCATGAGATGCAGCCGCACACCATCGCGCGCGAGTATCTCCCGGTAGCGCTCAGCGGACTGCACGTACACGCTGCCGGGCGGTCCGGTCGCGATCGTCACATCGCGTCCGGGCAGTGGTCGCACTGCCTCGAAAAGAACCCACAGCAGCGCGCTGACCGTAACTAGAACGACCGTGATACCGGCGGATGTCCGGAAGAACCGTGAGCTGAATCCCAGGCGCATCTCAGTCGCCTAACCAGCGAACAAGAAAAGGGTACCGCCTATCCTGCACCATCCGACCAATTCAGTTCTGAAGATCCGCATCTCTGAAGGAAGCGGGCCTCAATCCAAACTGGCAACCGCGGGCGCTGAAACCATGTGACCAAGGGTCGGTCGGCCGCCTTGCCTGCAATCGGCGCTAGCGCTTCCGGCTCGATATGGCGCGAAGCGCCGGCGGGCAGCTGACACGCACCAGGAAGTCACCGAGCGCATCGTCAAGCCCCTCCATGTGTGGCAGCACTCGCAAGGGCGCATGGTGCGGTCGGACCGCGAGGGATTCCATTCAGCACCGGGCGCGTTCCGTGGCTGTATGCGCTCGAAAAAAGAGCGGCGCCCACGGAGCTGATGCGGTCAACCCCGCTGGGCGCCTGATTACGGTGCCGGCGATTGCCCGCTCGGGGGTCATGATGCCCGTGAGTCTGTTTAATCGTTTCCTGGCATGGCGCGAAGCGCGCCGGCTCCCCCGATACCGACGTTGGCTGCGGCGATCGTGCGTGATTCTCCCTAAACCCGATCCACGCTGTCAGCGCAACTCGGTGGAGGCGGTGCCATGAAGGAGGGGCGGCAGATGGCGCGCGCTCATTTATCCTTCGACACCGCCTACATCCGATGGCTGGCAGAGTTCGCAGCTTTCGAGGCAAATTGTTTCGACGCGCTGTGTGAGTTCGTTCGCGTGCACTTCGATCGACCTGATGGACCGCTACTACGGCGAGGGACATGAGGCGTTGAACGATTTTCCGCCCTGGGCCTTCGAGCGCTATTACGGGAGGCGGTGCGGTGAGCGGTCTCGCTATCTCTTTGGGAAGATCGCTCGCCTACCTCCTGACGGAGGACTGCTCCACCTCATGGTCGGAGCGGCCCGTATCTCCCCAGCACACTAATCGAGCCGTAGCGACGCTCCTATGTTGACAACCGGAGCGTCAGTGTCCCTGTCACCAGCGGAAGAGGGAGGCGTTGCGTCTCATGCTTCGCAAGCCCGCAGCCACGTCAAGGCTCTCATCCACAGCGCCGCTACGGCACTGCTTCTTATCGCGGCCTGCGTGCCTCGGTTCGCAAGTGCCGACTCGCTGTGTGAGAGCTGCGAACTGCAGATCGGAATTGGCGAGACGTATCACTTCTGGGGCAGCACCGGTGGGGTGGTGATTCCGATTACCCTGAACTGGAGCGACAGTCGATACGAGCTCGGGCTCTTTCGTCTCAGCAGGCGACAGGTCCTTTACAGCGCGCGCTATCCAGACGGACGTGTGATGGCAGATCCGTACTGGGGACTGTCACTGTCACGCCGCTGGCGAATATTCTCCCGCGGTCCGGTCAAGGGATTTTTCGGCTTCGGAATCTCGGCAAAGACCGAAGCGGACGAACTCAGTATCACGCGGCTGAACTTTGCGTCTCAGCTCGGGGTGCGCTTCCCACTGCCGGGCAATCGCGTGATCGCCGAACTTACATTCCGGCATTGGTCCAATGGCGGCATTCGCCTGCCGAATCACGGGCAGGACTTTGTGACCTTCACGGTGCGCCTCAATTCGGGATTACTCGGGGCCGACAGACCCGAGCTCGCAATGGATAGAGTGGCCAATTTCAAGGTTGCACTGAGT
>Ga0070714_100003283_pt1 | contig 12045 bp, 9 predicted proteins | sample LARL83metaG_FD_65450 | JGI IMG/M metagenome (GOLD analysis project Ga0070714, IMG submission 65450) | Corn, switchgrass and miscanthus rhizosphere microbial communities from Kellogg Biological Station, Michigan, USA - LAR L8-3 metaG | ecosystem: Host-associated > Plants > Roots > Rhizosphere ... | reverse complement strand
AGGTACGTGAAGGCCAGCAGCAGCGTGCCCGTCATTCCGAGGCCGAACCGAACCGCCGCCCAGACGACGAACACAAGGGGCAGATAGGCGACGGTCGCACTCTCGATCGACTCGACTGGTTGAGCGAACGCGAACAGACTCGTCCCCACGAGGCCGACGAGGAGTATCGCCGCTTCGTGCCAGCGCGACGCGAGCTCGGCGCGCAGTACCGAGCGGCGACTCGTCAGCAGCGACACCGCGGCGGGCACGAAGATGATGTTTGTCAACACATTGGCGCGCGCTCGAGTGGAAAACGCGAGCCAGTAGTTGTCGCTCCACTTCGTGAGGACCGTGAGCCAAGCGTCAGCGAATGAAACGAGAATCGTCGGCACGGCGGCGCTGAGCACGAGGAAGCCGATCATGCGCTTCAGTCCTTCGATGCGAGTCTCGTTCGGCGACAAGTAGCGCCAGACTGTCGCTCCGAGCATCGCGTCGGCACAGTTCGTTGTATAGATCAACGCCATCGTGCCAAGGGGCGCGTGACTTTGCCAGCCGACGAGCAGTTGAGCAGGAAGAGAGGCCAGCAGCAGCAGTGCCCATCGCCGCGGCGCGTTCACGATGCAGACCGCCAGGAGAATCGAATTGGGCAGCCACAACACTGATTGCGGCACCTGCGGCGACTGGAGCAGGAACCCGACGCGGGCGCCTGCGTAGTAGCTCAGCGCCACGAGGAGGACTCGACGGACGCGCAGTATCGCTCGGCGTCGACTCGACAACGCGCCGGTCGAAGACTCGAGTGGGAGTCGCGTGAGCGAGTCCCTCCGTCCGGTGAGGCCTAACTGTGTCGCTCCGCGTTTCGCCTGGGCATCCAATAGCATCGATGATGACCTTCGGACGAACTACCCACCGCGCGCGGAGCCGAAGCACTCGAACCGCGTCTTCTGTGCGATTTACCGCGGCATTCAGGACTTCTCAACCCGTATTTTTCCGGGGTAGCCGCTGTCGCCGCATCGCTGGTAACATGCCGCCTCGGCGCCAACATGGCACGTCATCCGGGAAACATCCAGATGATGCCCGGTGCGGCCCCGAGCAGAGCAATGAGGGTCAGCCACTCGAGGAGCCGCCGTTGCGACTAAGAGTCGCCGTTGTCGATCGCCGGTTCGACCCGCCGGTAGCGATGCAGCGCCAGCACCATCCACAAGCCCCGAATAACACCATCCCAAGCCGATCTGCGAGGTGCTCTTCAAGAGTTCGAGCGGACGCGAACGCTCAATGTGCTCGCTCTCGTACAGATATCGACTCAAACGATTCATCGTAACGCCGAGACTTATTACGGCGATCGCGGTTCTCGTACAGGTGAGGTGCGTTCGCTCGTTCGCGAGATGTTCGGCATGGTGATGGTGGTGATGGACAGTAGCTCGCGGCGATCGGGAGCGGGCGCGACGGCGCGTTCCTGGCCCGGCGCCACGGCGCTCATGAGAATTCTCCAATCGAGCGTCGCGACTTCGTCGGCCGCAAGGGCGGCTGGAAATGACTCGGTTCCGTGATCTCCAGGCCAGCCGGGTGTTCCTCACCCTCCCGCGGTTTGCCAGTCCCAGCGGCCGCCGCCAGACCAACGAGCGCGATCCAGCTCAGTGGATCGGCGTCGAGATCTCCCCACGGCTCGTCCCGGGACAGGGACCAGCGCAGTCCACAACGGTGAAATTGAAAGCGATGACTCCGTTCCCCGGTGATGCGGAGAACCCCGTCACCACGCAGGATGCTGTCCGGCAGGCCGTCGACCCACGATCGGAAAGAGCGGGCGTCGACGGTGCTGCGTGTCGTCAGCAGCCAGGCGCGGTAGTCGTCCCCATGCCGAGGCTGCACGACCCGATTGTGACGCGCCTCCGACTCGATCGAGAACCCCGGCGACCACTCACCGTGAATGGCATGCACCGGTGCGTGCTCGATGGTTGCACCGAGCACCATCGCCGCCGGGACGAGACAATGCTCACTCTCGATCAGTCGAGCCCGGGCGCTTCGCTGCAGTATCCAGCGACGGACGACCGAACGCAGTGCCGGTTTGAGCACGTCCACCTTGTTGAGGATGAGCAGTTCGGCTTGTTGCAGCTGTGCCTCGAGGCCACCATCTGGCTCGGCTCCCTCCTCGCGAAGTTGAGCAATCTCTGGTGCGCTGAGCACCGTGATCAGCCCGCCCGGCCGGAACCCGGGGAGAAAGGAATAGCCGGACATGCGCAGCAGCGTAGCCGAGGAAGACGCCTCGACGACCACATGCTCTGGCAGGTTGGCATGATGCGTCTCGTGCAGCGTCAGCAGCGCGGTGCCGACATCACCGTCGAGCGCGAGGCATACTGATCCATTATGCAACTCGATCGAGTTCGAGAGCGTTTTCGCGATCACCGCGCTGGTCAGGGCGAGCGACGATGGATGATCGAGAACGACGGCGATGCGACGGCCGTCACTGCAGGCGAGCAGCTGCCGCAACAATGTTGTCTTTCCCGCCCCCTCGGGACCGCCGACGATCGTGAGTGGGACTCGTTGTCGACCACCACTTGCGAGCACGAATCGATTCATAAGGCCTCCGTCTCCATCTCGACCGCGCTAGCTGGCGCAAATCGGTGGGAAGCATCTCGCGATACCGCGAAGTGCTCAATTGGCCCAAGAGCCCAGCCCATGCCGACGACGGGGAGTAACACCTTCGTAACGAAGGCCCGATGGGTCCTAGGTCCAATCGAATCGAGCGCGTATAAGGGAATGCTTTGGAGAAGTGCCTAACCGCGCTGCGTCGAAGCGAGCGGGGGAAATCATGGACCGAGAGGCTGGGGTTGGTATGAAGCTCGGAACACAGGCGCAATCGCTCCGTGAGCGACGACGCGCGTCGGATGGCGGGGCGTCGGACGAGGCACCCATGAACGCGGCCGCACTCCCATTTGCCACGCTCCTCGATCGGATCGAGACCGAGTCGCGCTCGCGAGGGAGTGCGCAGGAGATGATCAGCGAGCTATCGCACGATCTGCGACAGCCGCTCACGTCGCTGAAGATGAACCTGCAGTGTGCCGTCCGTCTGCTGCAGCTCCCGAACCCGCGGATCGCGATCGCGCTCGAGGCGCTCACCGATTGTTTGGGGATGGAGTCGGACATCACCGAACTCGTCGCCCAGGCACATCGGCGTACGAGTGCACTGATGACGACGACAACGTCCTTCGCAGTGAACGATCTGGTGCACGACCTCGTCACCACCATCCGCTGCTTCGAGCCGGCGTGGCGAAGGCGCCTCGTCGAAGAGTTGGCGGAGGAATCACCGTTGGTCGAGGGTCGCGCGTGGCGATTGCGCTTCTCGCTTCTGTCGACTGTCCGCCATCTCTTGCTGCTGGACGAATGGAACGAATCTGCTGACGATCCGATGCACATCGAGGTGCGAAGCGCTCCCTCCAGAGCTCAGATCGCCTTGACCGAGGTGCCTGCCGAGTCGCTCGAATCCCCGCGGCTCCAGCCGATGCTCAGCCTGATGCGGACCGTCTCGCATCGCCTGGGCGGAACAGCGACCACGGAGATCAGGAACGATCGTGGGCTGGTGCTCGTCTCCCTTCCCCTGGCACCCCCGAACATGAGAATGCTGCCAGGAGGGCCGCATGGAGTCTGAAGGATTGGTCGTCGTCGTGGATGACGATGAACGGATCTGCCGCGCAGTTCAACGAATGCTCATCAGTGCTGGCTATCGCGTCCGCGCGTTCACGTCCGCGCGCGCCTATCTCGCCGAACAGGAAGGGATGGAACCCTCCTGCCTGGTAGTGGACATCAAGATTCCCGACGTCGATGGACTCTCGATGTTGCGCGAGTCGCGTGCGGCCGGCCTCGAGACGCCAGCGGTGTTCATCACCGGCAGCGCGGATCTCGATGCCGCGGTCAAGGCGATGAAGCTCGGCGCCTTCGATCTCCTCGAGAAGCCGCTCGACGAGTCCGCGCTCCTCATGGCGATCGAGGGCGCCATTCAGCATGGTGAGCATCAGCGGGGCGAGCGCGAGCATCTCGCGGAGCTTTGGCGTGCCGCTGAGACGATTACCGCTCGGGAAGCACAGGTCTGCGCGCTCGTCGCGTCGGGCCGCCTCAACAAACAAATTGCGGCGGTGATCGGTACGACCGAAAAGACCGTGAAGGTGCATCGCGCCCGTGCGATGTCGAAGCTGGGGGCGCATTCCGTTGCGGAGCTGGTTCGATCGGTGGATCAGCTGCTTGCGCCAGCCGGTCCGACGAGCATCGTCACCGCCGATCACCGGCTCATTCATCGTCCTCGCGTGCTCGACATCATGGCCACCGCGCTTCGCACCGCGGCCGATGGAGCGGAGAGTCTCACTCTTCGTACTGAAAGTACTCGCGCACACTCCACAGAATCATCCGATAATGTAAGTCATCTTCCCGCGTCGTAGCCGCGCGAAGCGCGCCACGCGCCGTGGCGCGCTTGAGGAAGATGACCATCTGTTCCGGCTTGTCGCCACGCTCACGCGAGGCGGCTGCCGTCGCGCGCACCGCGCGCTGCAACTCGGACAGATCCGGAGATGACTCGTACGGTTCGGTTGCCAATACGCTCCGCATCAGTGAGCGGAGGCGTGTGCTTGTTGCGTCGACCGAAACGACGGGCTGGTAGATCGGCGCGTGTAGTAGGGTCGCCATGCCGTCAAAGCTTCACTCTTTGTTCGCGGCATCCATTGGACCTTTGTAATACTGCGCCACCGCGCTGCTGTTCCTTGCGGCCTTTGGTCCACTGTGTGGCGCAGCGTTACGAGTGGCAACCTCCGCGCAGAGGACCGTTGGAGGAAAGCCATGGCCAACTCACACGTGGCACAAACCAGCGAGCAGCAATCTTCGGAACGTCGCGAAACACACGCCAACAGCTTGTCCTTCTTCGGTATACGAAGTCTCTCGTGGCTGCCGCTGACGCTCGTCGTGCTCTCGCTCGCCGGGCTCGCGATCACACCACTCGTCCTGCAACAACGGACGCGGAACATGCGCGACGATGTCCGCGAGGTTGGCGAGCCGGGGCGTCTGCTGCTTGGCGAGCTCCGTCTGGGACTCGCGCGCGAGCTCTCCACAGCCGAACGTTTCGCGCTCACTGGCGCAAGCGACGACTGGTTCGGCTACCATCGCGCAGCCGCCCGCGACGACTCTCTCGTCGGGAAGCTGGATCTCACACTGCGCGGCATGGGCAACATGTCGCGCAGCGCGGTGGCGAACCTGAAGCGAAGTATCGCGGACTGGCGTGCTCAATCGGCGATGAATGAGCCAATCGGCTCGCCGGATGCCTTGCGCCAGGCGGCGCTCCACGGGATCGACTACGAGGACCTCCTCTCGGCGACCGTGCGGATCGACTCGGCGGTTGCGCGGGCGATGCAGTCGCGACGCGTCGAGATCGACGACGCCGAAGATCTCGAGGTGAAGGCGGCGATCGCCTTCGTGATCTTCGGCTGCGCGGCGTCGGCAGCCGTCCTCTTTCTCACGCTTCGTGACCGGCACCTGCGGACGGTGCTGCGCCGACGTGCCGAAGAGGAAGCATCTCTGCGACGACTCGCCGGCTCGCTGAGCGGTGCGCTGACGGTCGATGAAGTCGCGACGCTCACGGTGTCCGCAGCATTGCACTCGAGTCGTATCGGGGGTGCCTACGTCGCACGCGCAGAGAATGGTGAGCTCGTGACGATCGCGGGCCAGGGTGCGCAGGTACCGACGGCGGGAATGCGATCGACCATTCCAAAGTGGCTCAACGAGAGTGCCGACCGGGATCAGCCGCGGATTTTCACGACGGAGGTTCGCGTTGGCCCGGGCACGGGGCCGCATGCCGACATCAGACGATTCGGGTCCCTGCTCGTCGTACCGCTCAGCTATGACGGTGAGATCATCGGTGCGTTGGGCATCGCCTCGGCTGGCGGCCGACGACAATTTCGCGAATCCTCATTGCGCTTCGGCCGCTCGCTGGGAGACCTCGCCGCGGTCGCACTGCATCGGGCGCAAGCGCTGGAGAGCGAGCGCAAAGCGCGCGCGGAAGCCGAGAGCGCCGTTCGGACTCGCGACGCGGTCGTTTCGATCGTCTCGCATGACTTGCGCAATCCGCTCATGGCCATTGTGGGGACCGCGGATCTTCTACTCGAGTCGATCGAGGACGACGCACAGGGCTTCGCGCGCTCTCAACTTGCCATCCTGAAGCACGCAGCGGAGTCGATGACGCGCCTCATTCGTGACTTGCTCGACATCACGCGCCTGGAATCCGGGCCGTTACCCGTCCGTCACCAGCGCATAGACGTCACCCATGTCGTGGACGAAGTCGTGGCCATGTTCAACGTCGTTGCGCGCGCACGCCACATCACGTTGCACCGGGACGTGCCGCCGCAACTGCCGGCCGTGCTTGGTGATGCCGATCGCCTGGCGCAGGCGCTGTCGAACTTGCTCGGGAACGCGGTGAAGTTCACCCCGGACGGAGGCCAGATTCGCGTGAGCGTCGACCTGCAGCCTCAAGGGGTGCGCATCTGCGTGCACGACACGGGTCCTGGTATATCCGACGAGCAGATTCCCCATCTTTTCGATCGCTTTTGGCAGGCCTCACGCGAGGACTCGCGCGGTCTCGGCCTCGGCCTGACGATCGTGAAAGCCATTGTCGACGCGCATGGCGGCGTCATGAACGTCGAGAGCTCGCTTGCCCACGGGTCTACGTTCTACATCACTTTGCCGCGCGCCGACCAGGAGCCATCCCGACCGCCAGTACACACGATGAACGCCGCGCGCGAGGTTCGCCCGCCGGCGCACCCGCGGGAGCAGGTCATGCTCGCGGCGCCATTCGCTGAAGTCGCTCCCCCACTGGCGTAGGCCGATGGCGACAGGTGGAGCATGATGCAGTCGGGTCAGGAGCTCCTCGAGGCGAGTATCGTCACGCTGGTGTTCGCACTGGGCCTCCGAACGGAGCCGGTGCCGCGCGGGGATCGGCCTGGCCGATGGTTGGTGGCGCGGGCACTGTTCGCGCGCGAAGTGTTCGTGCCATTGCTCGTGATGAGCGTCTTATCAATGGCCGGCATCGCCCGGCAGGCGATCCTCGGCGCGACACTCCTCGCAATCTCTCCCGGCATTCCTATTGTCCTGCAGCGAGAGATGCACCACCGCCGAAACACCGCGCTCGTCTTTCGAACGACGGCCCTGGGCGTGCTGTTCTCGATCGTGAGTGTGCCGTTCTGGTTGGCAGTCGTCAGCCGGCTCTTCGTGGAGAATGCGTCGCTCATGCCGCTCGCGGTCGGCCGCCTCGTCGTCCTCCTCTTCCTCCTACCATTCAGCGCCGGCATCGCGATGCGACGTCTTGCCCCTCACGCGATGTGGCGGGTCAGCGGCCCCATCATGCTCGTCTCCGATCTCCTGCTGCTCATCGCCTCGATCGTTTTGTTCGGGGACGTCGCGGCGGCGGTGACGAGACTGGGGGCGCGCTACACCACGGCGATCGTCGGCATCACCGCATTCGCGCTGCTCGTCGGCGACGTGGCGGCCGGCTCGCGAGCGCCGGACCGTCGCACGGCGTCGCTGCTCTGCGCCGCCCGACACCCGGGGCTGGCGTTGCTCGTGGCGCAAAGCAATTTCGGCGGCGACCTCGTTCTGCCCGCAACGATGGTCAGCGTCGTCGTTGGAATGTTGCTGACGACTCCATTCGCTGTCTGGCGCTCGCGCCGATTGCTCGAGGACGTTCCCGCGCGCCTGGAACTGACGCCGTCGGCCGACGCGGTCGTGCTCTCCCCACCGGCTGGTCGTTAGGCGGACGCGGAGTGTCGGGCGGGGTGCGGCGCGAGAGCCGTGTCGAAGACTCGCCGCGAGTCATCGTCATGCGCGGTCCGTACGACCGGCAAGCTGACGCGGAACAGCGCGCCCCCGGCCGGATCGTTCTCCGCCCGGACGCGTCCCTTGTGTCGCTCCAGGATCGATCGCACGATGACGAGTCCCATGCCGAGCCCTTGTGCTTTCGTGGAGAAGAATGGATCGAAGATGCGCTGCTGCAGCTCTGGCGAAATCCCGGGACCCGTATCGCGAACGATGACCTCGGCGAGCTCACCGGACGTTCTCGTCGAGATCGTGACGACCTTCGCGCCGGCCGAAGTCGAGGCGGCATCGAGGCCGTTGAGCGCCAGGTTGATGACTACCTGCTGCAGTTGAACGGGGTCGCCTCGCACCGGCAACGACCCGCGATGCAATACCAGGTCGAGATGTGTCTGTCGAAGACCGGCGTCGCGTTGTAGCAGCGTGCCGGCATGGCTGCAGACCTCGTTGAGGTCGACCACGTCCATCGTTGGCTCGCTCTTCCTCAACAGAAGCCGAATGTGATCGATGACGTTCGCCGCGCGACTCGTGTCGGCGACGATCGCGCGGAAGATTTCCTGTGCTTCATCGAGATCACGCGGCGATCGCGTCACGAGCATGGTGCCAGCTTCCGCGTTGGCACGGATCGCCATCAGCGGTTGCCGAAGCTCATGCGACACCGCCGCCGCGAGCTCACCAACGGTTGCGACACGTCCCATGTGCGCGAGCTCGCGCCGTGATTCCTCCTCCTTCAGTTCGGCCAGCCGCTGTTCGGTAATATCGATGTGCGTAAGTATGGCGCCGCCGAGGCCCCGGTCGAGCCAGTCTACACGCAATTCGTACCATCGGGCCCTTGGCGAAGGAACGTGGTACTCGTAGCGAAAGGTGAGCGTGCGGCCGTCGAGCACGGCTTCGATGCCGAGGCGAATCTCCCCCGCGTCGCGCACGCCTCGATCTTCGGCCCGTCGACATTCCTCGAGATAGTTCTCGCCGACGAAGCCGACGCGCTCGGCCGGAATGCGGCCCACGTCGGCTACATGGCGCCACGCTTCGTTGACGCGAATGATGGTGCCACGATGATCGACGATGGCGATCTGCGCCGAGATGGAAGCAAGCACTGCGCGATTGAGCTCCTCGCCCTGACGGATCGATCGCGCGGCACGGGCGCGGGCGAGCGAGTTGGCGAGGAGCTCGGCACAAGCCTCGACCCGGACGAGTAGGCGCTCCGACCAGGGCTGCCTGACGACATCGTGATATAGCTCGAGCCGACCGAGGGGTGCCTCGTCGGCGAAGAGAGGGATCTCGAGTTTCGTATCGCTCGCGAGGGGCGACGACCAACCGTCGGTCACGCTGGGAGGTCCACCCGGCGGCCGCGCGCTCCAGACGATCCGCGTCGTGGGATGACCGGATGCGTCCGCGTACTGGACGAGTACGACACGACTCGCGCCGGCGTAGTGGCCGACTCGTCCCAGCGCTTCCTCGAGGGCGCCGGAAACCTCCTCGGGAGCGTGATGCAGCACCCCAGCGGCCAGGCCACCGACGGCCTCTTCGTACGCCAACTGCTCCTGGACCGCCGACTGCGCACGTATGCGCCGGTTTCGCTCGACCAACAGTAGCGAGATGAGCACCGTCTGGGCGAGGATGATTCCCAATGCAACGAGGATCGGATCGCGGTGTCGCTCCCACGCGGACGCCTTACGAAAGAGGATCTCCACGCCCGACGGCACACGCGACTGTGACAGCCGCCATCGGGTGAGCTGGCGCTGATCCACCGCCAAGATTCCTCGGCCGATCTCCGGACGGGGAAGCGGCTCGCCGGGAGCACGGTGAATCGTGCGCATGACGAGCGCGGCCGTACGCGCCCCCTCCTCGCTGAATTGGAGGAGTGCGCCACCGACGATTCCTTGGCCGAACCAGCTGCCGATCGTGCCGTAGACTGGAGCCGCAGACTCCGCGCTCATTCGAGCAATGACCTCGCCGGGTACGATGTAACGGCCCCGGATGTCGCGTCGGTAGAACGTCAGCAGCACGATCGTTTGAGGGGGAAGCCGATGCAGGTATTCGACGAGCCCCTCGTAAGGCAGATCGGGCGCGAGCTGGACATCCAGCGAGCCGCGCCGCGGCGCGATCTCGGAGATCGCCTGCTCACGGATGATGGAATCGGTGTGCGCGGCGCCGCTCACGATCACAACGCGCTTGGCGTCCGGTTGGAGCCGGCGCGCCAGCTCGAACGTTCCGCCGAAGGCCAGCTTCGTTAGGCGTCCGGTGACGTACGGCGGAAGCCTGGCGATATCCGGGGGTGGCTCGATGGCCAACGTGAAGACGACAGGGACGTCTCCGAACAGCGGCCGCAGCTGACTCATTACGAACTCGAGCGCCGGCGATCCTTCGGCGACAATGACATTCAGCTTGAGATCCTGATACTTGTATGCAAAGTATTCCGCGAGGTGCTGCCACCGATGTCGCACCGGCAGCCGATCTGGATCCAGGAACTCGTGGTAGTACTCGACGGGCTCGTTCGACTGGACGTTGACGGTGTAGCGAAACTGCTGCGCGAAGCTCGACATGCCCGGGCCGTCGGGCGTGTGGCTGTAGACGACGAGAATGCGCGTGACCGGCCCCGGCTGTCGAGCCGCGGCAATCCCCACCGCCAGGAGCAGCGCGGCGATCATCGCACCGATTGCTCCGATCGCGTCCAGGCAAGATGCGGAAGCACCAACGCGAGCAACGCGTCCGCGTAGAAGGGCTTCCGCAGGTAGCCGCACGACCCCGAGCGGAATGCGAGTTGAGTCGATGCTATATCGTCGTGCGCCGTCATGAAGATCACTGGAAGCCGGTCACCGCGCGCGGCGATGTGGTCGCACAACTCGAAGCCGCTGAGGCCACCGAGCTGGACGTCCAGCACCAGACAGCATGGTTGAGATTCAGCGTCGCGGCCCAGATAGTCTTCCGCGGAGGCGAACGTCTGCGCGCGAATGCCGCGGGCCCGGACGATTCGTGCGAGTGAATGGCGCACCGACTCGTCGTCGTCGATGATTGCTATCCATTCGTCGTCGACGCTCTCTGGGCTCGAGCCGGTGAGCTGGTGATGCACGCGCGACCTCGTGGCAGGCACGGCGGGAGTGCTGACAACATATGAGGCGCGCGTCCAGGCCGCTCGTTGGACCAAGGACCAATACGGCCGCCGCGAGCGGACGCACCCGCCCCACGACGGAAGTTGGTGAGAATCCGCTCACGATGGGCGGCGATTCCACAGTCGGATCCGCCACGGCAAATTTGTGATTTCGAAAGTCCAATAGGCCGATCCGGACGACACTCCTAGCTTGGCACGTTCTCGCATTGCGCGGCTCGCGGCGGAGTAGCCGGCAGCAGCGCCCCGCACCGTGCCACCGCAGTCACCGAGGAGGAACCGATGGTGCCGCAGCCGGAAATGGAGCTACCATCCCCCATTGAAGTCTTCCGTGAAGCTGGCCATCCCCACGAGCGGCGGCGACGTCGCGGATCGTCGCACCATCGAAATGCCGCCGAAGAGCGGCTCCGAGAGCTCGGTGATCGGGTGAAGGAGGCTGTGGTCCGGCAACGTGTCGTCGAGAGCGTGGGCGAGCGGCTCGACACGGCGGTGCGCGATCGCGTTCGGGATGTGCTCCACACGCGCTTCGGGCGCGAGCTCCGCAACGCGCTCCGGGATGTCGCGATGGCGAGGGCGGATCCGGGACATGTGAGCGATCTGTTGAGCGACAAGCTCAGTGATGTCATCGAAGATCGCGTGCTCGACGCACTACACGAACAGTTGGGCGGTGCGTTGCGTGAACGCGCATCGGACGCCATTCGGTCGGCGATCTCTGAAAGCGCGCTCACTGGACAGATCACCGGCGACGCGGCTGACGAGATCGTGGACGCCTTCGATGTGCGGCTCGAAGACATCGTTCGCGAGCGATTGCGGGACGGTCTGCGCGGCGTGACGCGCGAGCGGATGCGCGAAGTCGCGCGCGAGCGCGTCGCCGACGCGGTGCGACAGGCGGTGGATGCACGCAGCGAAGCCGCGACCGAGGTCGAACATCTCGTAGCGCCGATCGCCGAGCGCATCGAGACCGCCGTGTTCGAGCGCGTGAGCGAAGCGCTTCGCGAACGCTTTCGCAACATCCTGGCGACAACGATAGAGAACATCAGCGGCGATCGCCTTCGCGACGCGCTGCGCTCGACGATTCTGCGATCGGCGGTCGATCAGCGTGCCAACGGCGCGCACCG
>Ga0070714_100003282_pt1 | contig 12048 bp, 11 predicted proteins | sample LARL83metaG_FD_65450 | JGI IMG/M metagenome (GOLD analysis project Ga0070714, IMG submission 65450) | Corn, switchgrass and miscanthus rhizosphere microbial communities from Kellogg Biological Station, Michigan, USA - LAR L8-3 metaG | ecosystem: Host-associated > Plants > Roots > Rhizosphere ... | reverse complement strand
GGCATGTGCCCGCCGTCCGGATCCACCCGGTAGGCGCCGAAGGCGGCGCAGCCGTTGGCCTCGGTCGCTACCAGCCGCGAGCCGCGGCACCCGAAGCCCGGGCCCAGAAACCACTTGTGCATCTCTGCCGGCCCGGTCAGCCAGAAGTCGTACGGCGGCATCGACATGACCGCGTCCTCGCGGAGCAGCGTCACGAGCGAGTTGATGTCGTAGCGCTCGAACGCGTCCACGTAGCGGGTCAGCAGCTCGCGCTGGTCGCCGGTCATGACGTCCGCGGGCGGCGCGTCGGCCTCCCGGGCGGACATCGTGGCCCGGGCGCGCTGCAGCGCGCTGTTCACCGACGCCACGCTGGTGTCGAGCAGCTCGGCCACCTCGGACGCCTGCCAGCGCAGCACCTCACGCAGGATCAGCACCGCCCGCTGCCGGGCGGGCAGAAACTGCAGCGCGGTGATGAACGCCAGCCGCACGCTCTCCTTGGCCGCGGCCAGCTCGGCCGGGTCGCCGCTCTCCGGCAGCAGCCGGTCATCGGGGATGGGCTGCACCCAGGCGGCCTCGGGGAGCTGGGCCCCGGTGAACGACTCGGTGGTCCAGGCGGGCCCCATGTCCATCGGCCGGGCCCGGCGCTGGCGGCCGCGCAGCATGTCCAGGCACACGTTGGTCGCGATCCGGTACAGCCAGGAGCGCATGGCCGACCGGCCCTCGAAGCCTTCCATCCCCCGCCAGGCGCGCATCATCGACTCCTGCACGGCGTCGTCGGCATCGAAGACGGAGCCGAGCATCCGGTAGCAGTAGCCGGTCAGCTCCCGGCGGTACTGCTCCAGGTCCTCAGCGCGGATCTCGCTGCTGCCTGCGGTGGCGGTACGGCTAGTCATGTTTCGACCCTACTGCGGCCCACTGACAAGACGGGCCGCACCGCCCCGCCGCAGCTCAGCCGCTTGCGGGCAGCCCGGCCAGCGCCTCCTGCACCACGGCGTCGGGCAGCTCGAAGTCCTTCAGCTCCCCGGCCACGTAGTCGCCGTAGGCGGCCAGGTCGAGCAGGCCGTGCCCGCACAGCGCGGTCAGGATGACCTTCTCCTCGCCGGTCTCCTTGCAGCGCAGGGCCTCCTCGATGCACGCGGCCACCGCGTGCGTCGGCTCCGGCGCCGGGACGATGCCCTCGGTCCTGGCGAACCGCATCCCGGCCGCGAAGCACTCCGACTGCGGCTTGGCCACGGCCTCGATCATCCCCAGCTCGTAGATGTGTGACAGCAGCGGGGACATGCCGTGGTACCGCAGCCCGCCCGCGTGGATCGGGTCCGGGATGAACTCGTGCCCGAGCGTGTGCATCTTGAGCAGCGGCGTGAACCCCGCGGTGTCGCCGAAGTCGTAGGCGTAGACACCCCGGGTGAACGACGGGCAGGCGGCGGGCTCGACGGCCCTGATCACCGGGTTCATCCGGCCGGCCAGCTTCTCCCGCAGGAACGGGAACGCCAGGCCGCCGAAGTTGGACCCGCCGCCGGTGCAGCCGACGATCACGTCGGGCGTGTCACCCGCCTGGGCCAGCTGCTTGATGGCCTCCTCGCCGATCACCGTCTGGTGCATGAGCACGTGGTTCAGCACGCTGCCCAGCGCGTACCTGGTCCCCGGGTCCCCGCCCGCGACCTCGACCGCCTCGCTGATCGCGATGCCCAGGCTGCCGGTGGAGTCCGGGTGCTCGGCGAGCACCGCCCGGCCGGCGCTGGTCACGTCGGACGGGCTCGGGTGCACGGTCGCCCCGTACGTCTCCATCAGCATCTTCCGGTACGGCTTCTGGTCGTAGGAGGCGCGCACCATCCACACCTCGAGGTCGATCCCGAACAGCGCGGACGCGAACGCCAGCGCGCTGCCCCACTGGCCTGCGCCGGTCTCCGTGGTGAGCTTGGTCACACCCTCGGCCGCGTTGTAGTAGGCCTGCGGCACCGCGGTGTTGGGCTTGTGCGAGCCCGCCGGGCTGCCGCCCTCGTACTTGTAGTAGATCCGCGCCGGGGTGCCGAGATCCTTCTCCAGGCGGCGGGCCCGGTACAGCGGCGTCGGCCGCCACAGCCGGTAGACGTCCAGCACGTCTTCCGGGATGTCGATGTGCCGGTCGGGCGAGACCTCCTGCGCGATCAGCGCCATCGGGAACAGCGGCGCTAGGTCGTCGGGGCCGACCGGCTGGTGGGTTCCCGGGTGCAGCGGCGGCGGTGGCGGCGACGGGAGGTCGGCGATCACGTTGTACCACTGCCGGGGCATCTCGGATTCCTGCAGAACGTACTTGACCTGGCGATCCATGGTGCACTCCCCAGTGGTCAGAAACGAATCGGACGAATGATCGCAACGCTAGCGGAGTCCAGCCGCGCCAGGAAAGTGATCAGGACCTGGAACGCTGCGGTCACCGGGGACTGTCCGGCCAGCGTGATGGGGGGCGCTCGGGGGCCTGGGCCCGCTCCTGGCCCTGGGCCTGCTCAGGCGGCTGGGCGCCTGGGTAGGGCGCGCCCGCCGGGTACTGCCCGCCCGCCGGCTGCTCGGCCCCCGCGGGGAACTGTGCCGTGGCCGCGGGACTCGGCCCCCACGCGGCCTGGGCCGGCGCGTAGGCCTGGCCGGCCCCGGCGGCCTGCGGCTGCGCCTGGCCGGCCAGGGCCGGCCTGGTCGCCCGGATCGCCCCGCCGATCGTGATCACCAGCGCGGCCAGCCAGCCCACCCCGGTCCAGCCGAGCGCCAGCGACAGCACGGCGATCGGGCCCTGGTGCGGCAGCTTGTACAGCGCGGCAATGATCAGCGGCAGAAACCACGCGGCCAGGAACGCGAGGATGACGAGAACACGCACCACTAAGTCACGACCTTGTCTAGCGAATGGCTACACAGTAGACCCCATTATCCCCAGGTACCTGACGTGGGGAAACGTTCCGGAGACCGGCCCACTGCGCGCCATACCAGGGTGGCGGTGAGCGGGCGCGGAACATCCGTTCTGGATGTGCTTGTTCACTCTCCAGGGCCAGCGGCCGGGAACCGGAAAGGGGCGGTCCATGCGCGTGGACTTCTGGAGCGACATCGTCTGCCCGTGGTGCTACATCGGCGAGCACCGGTTCTCCCGGGCCCTGGACGGCTTCGAGCACCGCGGCGAGGTCGAGGTGGTGCACCGGTCGTTCGAGCTCGACCCCTCGATCCCGCCCGGCCGCGGGACCCCGATCCTCGAGGTGCTCGCGGCCAAGTACGGGCTGAGCCCGGCCGAGGCCGAGAACGCCGAGGCCCGCGTGGCGGCGCTGGCCGCCGCCGACGGCCTGGGCTTCACCGTGGACAGGAAGATGGGCAACACGTTCGACGCGCACCGGCTGGTGCACCTGGGCCGCGAGCGGGGCAGGCAGGAACAGGTGCTGCAGCGCCTGTTCCGCGGGTTCTTCGGCGAGGGGCAGCCGATCTACGAGGTGGACGTGCTGGCCGGCCTGGCCGCCGACGCCGGGCTGGACCCCGCCGAGGCCAAGCAGGCGCTCGCGGACGGCAGCTACAGCGACGCCGTGCGCGCCGACGAGAGCCAGGCCAGGGCGCTGGGCATCACCGGGGTGCCGTTCTGCGTCCTCGACGGGAAGTACGCGGTGTCGGGCGCCCGGCCGACGGAGATCTACACGGCCGCCCTCCAGCGAGCCTGGGCCGGCTGACCGCACCGCGCCGGCCGCCTGCCTGCCCGCGTAGCAAGGACCCCCCTTGGGGCATTACCGACCATTAACTTTTCGGTTTTATGCCTGATAACCAGGGCTTTTCGTGCGTGTCCGGCAGCCATTGCTAGATCGGTTGCGGCAGGGTGGCCCGCGTGCGAAGGTGAACCGTGTGGCCGAGTTAGACGGGCGGCCGGTCGCGTCCGGCCTGCCTGTGCTAAACGATCATCGGCACTGCGCCGCTTATCTGCGGCGTGATGATGGTTCCGTTGGTGAGGCTATGCGGCTGAAGTCAGGGCATGGCGAGCCCGGGCTACCACGCGCAGGCGACTTCGTGGCCATCGGGACGCTGGGCTGTGCTGTCGCGCTGCTCACCATGCTCGCCGTCACCCGGCGTGACCCCGGCCGCGGCCGGCGCCGCCGCAAGACCGCCGCCCCGCCCGCCCAGAACCCCGAGGCGCCTGACGAGTGGCTCGGCCCGCTGAAGGGCCTGGGCGTCCGGCCGAATACGCGGCGTAGTCGTGGGGGCGGGCCAGGCCCAGCCGACCCGGGCTGGCTTCCTGAGCAGGATCAGCGGGGGTACCCGCAATACCGTGAGTGGGGAGAGCCAGCCGGGGACTGGGCCCCCGTGCCCGATGACTGGAACCGCGACGCTGACTGGGACGACGGCCACGCGTGGGGCCCTCCCGAGCCCGCGGCCGAGCCTGAGCTGCCCGTCTGGGCCGACGCGGATCCGCAAGCACCCGGCGCCGACTGGGCACCCGAGCCCGCGGGCGACGTGGACGCCGACTACTCGACCGGTCCGCTGCCGAGCTACCGGCCCGTGCCGCCGTCGCTGCTGAACCAGCCCGCGGACTACCCCTTCGCGCCCGGCCCGTACCCCGCGCAGGCTCCCTTGCCTGACGGACCCTGGCCCGGCGACCCGAACGCCACGGGCCCGCACCCTGCGTATGACGGCCAGTGGGCCGATGTCCCGTACGCCGCGCCGCCCGTTGGTCCTGACGGACCGTGGCCCGGCGACGCGAACGCGGCGGGTCTGTACGAGGCGATGCCCGCTCAGCCTCACGACCCGTGGGCCGGCGGCCCGTACCCAGCCGACCCGCCCGTGGCGCCTAATGGCTCATGGGAAGGCGGCCCGCAAGCCCCGGACCAGCCCGTCGCTGAACCCGACGGCCAGTGGCCGGGCGATCCGTACCTCGCGGGCCCGCCCGTGACTCCGGCGGCTGATCCCGGTGGGTGGGTCGGCGATCCGCACGCGGTGGTGCCCGTTGAGTTCCACTCCCCGCCGCTTGGCGATCCCTACGCAGTCGTCCCGCAAGCTGCGCTGCCCGGGCCGCCAGACGGCTCATGGGCCGATGCGCCCGTGACAGATCCGCAGGTCCCGGCGCTTGTGGAGACCGACGGACCGGAACCGGGCGGCTCCCAGGTCACCGGTCCGCCGGCCGCGCAGGCGCCTGATCCCGGTGGCACCGGGGATGAGGACGACACGATCCCGCTGCCGGTGATCACCGGAACCGAGCCGCCCGGTCCGGGTATCTACCGCCCCGAGCCGGCAGCCCTGGACGGGCCAGGACCCGGTCCGGCCGTGGCGCCATCGTCGGCTCGAGCCCCGGCGTCAATCTGGCTGCCGCCCGCCGGCCTCGAGCCAGCCGCGGAGTGGGCGGAGACGCCGCCGGGGCCAGATCCGGCCGTGGCGAGCGATCCCCTCCCGGCCGGGCCCCTGGCTCTCGACGCGGTTCCAGCGGCGCTCATCCGGGCCGCGGACGCCTTGCTGCGCGCACCAGCCGACGCGATGCCCGGGTCCGCGCAGGAGAAGATGGAGCAGATCAAGGAGCTCTACCTGACCGCGGAGGCGATCGGGGAGGACGCGCTCACCAAGCACTTCGAGCTGCTGAGCCAGCGGCAGCACGACCTGATCCGCGAGTTCTTCGAAAAGGCCGGCCTGCCCGCCAATGACGCGGTGGCGAAGCCCGGCGGCGACTCGGCCTCGGACAGCGCGGCCCTGCCCGGGTAGCGCCTCGCCCGTGCGCCGAGCGGTCAGCCTGGCTGATCCCAGGCCAGCCGGAACATCGCGACCAGGCGGTCCGCATCCGCTTCGCTGATCTCAATGAGATCCGCGCCCACCTCGCCGTACTCCCACTGGACGATCGCGGAGTCCGGTTTCCAGGTGAGGTCCCGCCGCAGGGTCTCATCAACCGGGCCCACCGCTGCGTATCTGCGCCGGGCTAGCCCGGACGGCGTCTGCGCTGACCGGCCGGCCCCGACGATTGCGAAGTACGTGACCTCGCCTGCCATGCGTTACTGACCGTCCTTGCGGTAGTCGGGGATGGAGGCTGCCCCAGGCGGAACCGGGACCACGGACGACGTCTTGGCCTGGATGGTCCGCAGCTGCACCCGCTCGGCGGGCGGCGTGCTCGGGTCGGCGATCCGCCGGTAGGAGCGCTGCGTGCGCTGCCTGGCGTCCCAGCTCGACGCCGTGTGGAACTGCACCTCGAAGACCAGGTCGTGCGCGGGATCCCGCCAGCGGGTGCTGATGCCCTTGGACTCGGGGTTCTTCCAGCTGTTCCGCCTGGCCTCCAGCTCGAAGCCCTGGCTCTTGAGCCTGCTGTGGACCTGCAGGGTCCCGTCCGAATAGTTCTCGTTCTCGAAGATGTACGCGTAACGGATGCCGTCGTGCACCTCGTATGAGAGCTCTTCGGCGCTCTTGTCCGGGTGCCGCGAGATCAGGTCGGCCAGGCTCTCCTTGTAACTGTCCGCGGTCTTGAGGGCGTAGCTTTCCGTGTCCGGCAGCAGCTGGCCCCGCTCGAGCTGCGCCTCGATGCGGCGCATGGCGGGGGTCAGCCCGCTGTGACCGTAGCTGCCGAACACGTTCTTGCCCTCGGCCGCGCTGTACCGGCTGAGCGCGGTATCGGCGATCTGGCTCTGCATCGGCGTGAGATACCTGCCGTTCCACTCCCACGACCCGTCAGACCCGTAGCGCGGTTCATCGCCGTTAGGCCCTAGCGTCAGGTCCGGCGAGGTGGGGTGCAGGGCCTCGGCCACGGGCGCCGGCTCAGGAGCGGCCACGACAGGGAGGTCGGCCTGAACGTCCGACGGCGGGACCGTCCGCCACTCGCCGGTGTTCTCCGGATCAGGGGCGGTTCTCCACTCGCCGGTGTTCTCCGGGTCGGACGGGTCGCTCCATCCGGCGGCGTCGGGTTCAGGTGCGGACGGGCGGCCAGGCGCAGGCGCCCACGGGGCCGCGGCGACAGGCTCGGGCGCCCACGGGGGCGCGGCGACAGGCTCGGGCGCCCACGGGGGCGCGGCGACAGGCTCGGGCGCGGAGGCAAACCCAGCGAGGCTGACGGGCTCGGGGGACCAGGCGGGCACGGCGACAGGCTCAGGCATGGGGGAGCGCTGCGGCGGGCGGTCGGGCTCCCGGTCCCAGGGAGGCGTGGTGGCAGGTCCGGGTGCGGGGGACTGCTCCGGCGGCCGGCCGGTCTCTGGGCCCCAGGAGGGCGTGACGTCAAGTCCTGGCGCGGTGGGCAAGCCCGGTGCGCCGTTGGATACCGGCGCGGAGATCCATCCCGCGGCAGGGTCCGGCTCGGGCGCCGGGGGTGGCGGCTCCGGCGGGCGGTCAGGCCCGGGGGTCCAGGGGGAGACGGCCTCGCGCTCGGGTGCCGGGATCCGCCCGGCGGCGCTGTCGGGTTCGGGCGCGGACGTCCACCCGGCCGGGGCGTCCGGCTCGGGCAGCGGAGCGAGTCCGACCAGGGAGTCGGCCTCCTGGGCGCCTTCCCACCCGCCCGCGCCGTCCCGGCCGGCTGGGCTGCGCCAGTCCGCCGCGCTGACCTTCTCCGGCGCCGGGGCCCGGCCGTTGGAGCCGTTACTGACCACGGTCTCGGCCGGGATGATCGCATCGCTCGGCTTGGCCTCAAGCTCGGGCTCAAGCTCAGGCTCAGGCTCAGGCGCCGGCTCGGTGATGAGCGAGGATGCGGCGACTTCTGCTGGCTCGCTCCCGAACTGCTTGGCCTCGCCGTTGCCGTCGCGTTCGTAGCCCTGCAGGGGCAGTTCAAGGTCCTTCAGGCGGGCAACAGCTGGCTTGCGGCTGAGGTCATCGTTGTACGGCGAAGACGGGTGCCCGGCTGGCAGCCGCTCCAGGCGCTGCCTCAGTTCCACCAGCGATCCCCGCTCTGGCCGGTCGGCCGTCCGCGGCAGATCGTGCGGCTGCGGTGCTTCCTGTTTACGCGCGTTCACCTCGGCGAGCTGGTCCCACCGGTCCTGCGACGCTGGCATCGCGAAGTCTCCCGCACGTTGATGACGAGGCCAATCGTAGTCGCCACCCCCGCCGCGCATCTGGTGAAGTGTGCCCCCTTAAGGGGTTCTGGTGCTCTCGGTGGGCCCGGTGAGGGGCAGGAGACCAGCCCTGGTGGGCATTCCGTACCCTCATGGACGGCTGCATTTTTGCGGCCTACGCTGAAGGCTCGCGGCGCTGGGAGGCACCATTGGACATCACCCAGTTGATCCTCGACGATCACCACGAACAGCGGCGGCTCTTCGCGATCCTGGAGCAGATCGACCGGGCCGACACCGCCACGCTGCGCGACATCTGGGCCCGGCTGGCGGCGTTCCTGGAGCTGCACGCCGCGGCCGAGGAGGAGATCTTCTATCCCGAACTGCTGCGCGCGGGCCAGCGCGTGGGCCGCATCGGCGTGACAGAAGAGGAAACCCTGGACGCCATCCACGATCACAACGACATCAGGGACGCGGTGACCGCCGTCGCGGACCACGAGGTGGGCAGCGACGGGTGGTACGCGGCCGTCGCGGCCGCGAACCTGGCCAACAGCGACCACATGGCGGAAGAGGAACGCGAGGGCCTGACCGACTTCCGCCGCGAGGCGAGCCTGAAGGTGCGCCACGACCTGGCCGTGGCCTTCGCGGGCTATGAGGCGCGGCATTTCGCGGGCGTCGAGCCGGTGGACAAAGATCCCGCCGAGTATGTGCGCCAGGCCGAACAGGGTCTGTCCCCGCCGTCCGGCTCGCTCGGCATTGGCAGCCTCAAGGGCCAGTGACAGGTCAGGAGCCCGGGCGGGAACGCAGCATCCAGTGGCGGGTCTTCGAGCGCGCGGCGCTCACGACCAGAGGCTCTCCAGGTTGACCACAATGCCCTCCTGGCTGCTGCGGGCGATGATCACCACAGCTTCCTCGGCACCGGGATTCTCCTCCCGGTGCGGCACATAGGGCGGCACGAAGATGTAGTCACCCGGCTCCGTGTCGAGCCGCACCTCCTGGTCGCCCTCGGCGAACACGAACGCAGGATTCCCGGATAGCACGTAGATCGCGGTCTCGGTGTCACCGTGATGGTGGTCGCCGGAGTTGGTGCCGGGAGCCACGTGGGTCTGGCCCATCCACACCTTCTCCGAGCCGACGAGCTTGCCCGACACCGCCTCCAGCCGGGTCATGCCGGGCGTCTGGCGGGTATCGCCGCTCAGTTCGCCGCGGCGGACGTGCACCAGGCGTCCGTGCCAGGCCTCGTCGGTCATTGCGGTCTCCCCAGGTCCTGGGCGCGGCCCCGGCGGCCCGCGCACCCGCGCCGTATCTGGCTCCGAGGCCCATCTTCTCGCACTCCGGCGCGGGCGCGCCGGGTCAGGCCTGCTGGACGATCACGAGCCGGTTGGCGTCCTGGTCCCGGAACGCGAACATCGGCGGCACCCCGGGCCAGCGCAGGACCTCGGGATCGGCGTCGACGCCGCGGGCCTGCAGCGCCGCGTGGTCGGCGTCGGCGTCGCTGGTCGTCAGGCGGATGCCGGTGTCGACACCCGCGGCCGCCCCCTCGCGCGACGGAACCAGCGCGATCGTCGCGGCCGCCCCGGGCGGTGCCACCTCGATCCAGCGGCCCTCGCCCATGGGCACGTCCATGCGCTTCTCGAAGCCGAGCTTGCTGGTATAGAAGTCGAGCGCGCGGTCCTGGTCGGTGACGGGCACGCCCACCGTCCGCACGTCCATGATCTGGGTCTTGGTCTGTTCGGTCATCGTGAGATTCCTTGGGTGAGAAGGCCGTCGGTGACGAGTTCGGGTCAGGAGTTGTACATCAGCGACCCAGGGGTGGTCAGCAGGTCGCCGGTCTCCAGCCAGGTCTTCAGGCCGGAGAGGATCATCGGCCAGCCGCCGTAGAGCTGGGAATTCGCGCCCTCGCGCAGTTCGTCGTGGGTAACGGTCAGGTGGCAGGAATCCCCGACCGGCTCGATCTCCCAGGTGACCCGGGTGGGTCCCTCGGACTTGACGTCCTCGCCCCACAGCGCGGTCATCCGCTGCACCAGCCGCCGGGGCGGGTCGATCTCGAGATTCTCCCCCTCGCCCAGCAGCCCCGGCGCGCCCGGGTGAGTCATCTCGAACCGGGAGCCCGGCGTCCAGTCGGACTTGATCCGCATGCCGAACTGGTACTTGGCCCGGGTCTCACCGTCGGTGATCGCCGCCCAGAGGCGCTCAGGCGTGGTGCGGATGTAGATCTCGAATACCTTCTCCATGGTCGCCTCCAGGTTGCTTTTGAGGTCGCTGAGCGTGGCGGCCCAGGGCTCGGCGTACTTGCTCACCCACCGGTCGTGGATCAGCCGGATCGGGACCGGGTTCAGGAAGTGGAGCTTCTCGCGGCCGCGCCGCCTGGTCACGACCAGGCCCGCCTCCTCGAGCAGCCGCAGGTGCTTCATCACCCCGAAGCGGGTCATCGGGAACCGCTCCTCCAGCGCGCTCAGCGTCTGCCCGTCCTCGCGGAACAGCTCGTCGAGCAGGCTCCGCCGGGTCGGGTCGGCGAGCGCCTTGAACACCGGATCCATGCTCCGATAATAGGTGACCGAATGGTCACATGTCAACGACGCCCCTGCTCACGGCCACAGCGCAGACGGTGCAAGCGCGCGCTAGGACGCCGGCGCGGGCAGACAATGCAGGCAGCGATCGTGCCTGGGCAGGCGAACCCCAGCAGCTGTTGGCGCGGGCAGGCCGGCGACATTCAGTGGGACGGGCGGGCGGAGATGGGCAGCGGAGGCCGCGCCCGGCCCGCCGCCAGGGCGTCAGCGATCTTGGCTATGACGGTCGCAGGATCCGAGCGGATCCTGCCCGGGTGAGAAGTGCAGGACCAGGATTCCCTGGCTGATCATCTCGGCGTGCCTGCGCATGGTGCGCTCCCAGCCGGCCGGTGCCAGGTGCCACTCCCGGGAATCGATCTCCGCGGCCACCCCGGCGGCCGCCCACCAGGCGTCGGCCACCGCGATGAAGCCCGCCGTCGGCCCGGCGGAGGCAGGCGTTGAACATCGGCATGGGCAGCCGGGCGCGCTTGATCAGGTCCCGGAACTCCGCTTCAGCCGCCGACCGCACCCCGTCGCCGACTTCGTCAAGCACCCGCCGCAACCTGGCCGAACCCCGGGTTTCACCCAGCCGCAGTTCCTCGGCCAGCATCTCCGGCAGACACTCGCGCCGCTGCACCGCTCCCGCGATCAGCGCCCGCACCTCGCCCAGGTCAGCGGCCTATGCCGGGCCAACCCCCGCCGGGGCTAGCCCAGCTGCCAGGTCAGCAGGGCGCCGCCTGGGTTGCAGGGCTGGAGCCAGACAATGCTCGAATCGCCCGAGAAGTTGTACACGGCCATGCAGTATCCGGTCAACGCCAGGGTGGTCAGCTCGAACTGGCCGCCGATTCCGGGAATGATCCGCCAGCGCTCATTCTGCAAGCCGTCGCAGTAGTACTGCCAGAGCGGCTGAGCCCCGTACGGCAAGACTTGCAGGCACTGCTGGCTGTTCACGTTCTGGATCTGGTACGAGCCGTCACCGTTCGGCCAGAACTTCCAGCGCTGGTTGGCGCCGCTGGAATCGTAGCCGTGACAGTGATACGTCTGCACGCCCTGATAGGGCTGAACGGACGCGTAAGGCACATCCAGGCACCGGTAGTAGCCGGAGTGGTTGATCAGTGGTGCATAGATCTCGTACCAGGCGCCCGTGGAACCAGGGCTTGGCGACACGAGATCGGCCTGTGCCGCCACGCCGGTGACGACGCTCAGCCCCGCCGCCAGCGCGAAGGCCGCCAGCAGAACCACTAGTCTGCGCAGTCTCATCGCCATCCCCCTCGTCCCGCCGACCGAAGGACCACCGGCCGTCACGCCGATCGCGGCGCCAGCTTCGATAGGCCTGATCACACTGCACGCTAGAACACGGCGCTGAAACGGCGCTGAAACGGCGCTTACACCGGGGGTTTCGGCAGGCCGGCCGATCAGAGCCGGGCAGTCCATTCGATAGTCAGCCGTGCCGCCGGGCGGGCGGGCCGGGGTCAGGTTTTGCCCTTTCGGGTAACGCCCTATAACCCGCTTTTCGGTACATCCACGAGGCTCAGGCGCCCTACGGGAGCGGGGGGCGGGAGGCTACGTGCGGCGCATGG
>Ga0070714_100003280_pt1 | contig 12050 bp, 10 predicted proteins | sample LARL83metaG_FD_65450 | JGI IMG/M metagenome (GOLD analysis project Ga0070714, IMG submission 65450) | Corn, switchgrass and miscanthus rhizosphere microbial communities from Kellogg Biological Station, Michigan, USA - LAR L8-3 metaG | ecosystem: Host-associated > Plants > Roots > Rhizosphere ... | reverse complement strand
AGCCCGGAATTCACTGCGGCCCCGGTGTAGCACCCGGTGCTACGCTGTGAACATGAGCATGCCGGAGATCACGCAACGGGACCTGCGGTCCAGGTCCCGGGAAATCATGGACGCCGTCGAGCACGGGCAGGCGTTCACCGTCACCCGCGACGGCCACCAGATCGGGGAACTGATCCCCATCCGGCGACGGCGCAAGTTCGTCTCCCGGCAAGAATTCGCGGCAATGTCCCGCAACGCACCTACCAGCGCCCTGGACGCATTCCGCGCCGACCAGGACGCGGCCGCCGACCACGAGGAAAGCGACCCGTATGAGCGGTGAAACTTCGGCCCCTTCCCGCCAGGGACTGCTCGACACCAACATCCTCGTGCTGCGCCGCTGGATCGACCCCGCCGAACTGCCGGATGAGATGGCGATCAGCGCCGTCACCCTCGCCGAGTTGTCCGCCGGGCCGCACCAGGTCCGCCCCAACACCGAGCAGGACCTGTACGACGAGCACGAGGAACGCTCACGCCGCACCGAGGCCCTGCAACGCGCCGAGAGCGAGTTCGACCCCCTCCCGTTCGACGCCGAGGCCGCCCGCATCTACGGCCGGGTGACCGCCGCCGTGGTCGCGGCAGGCCGCAAGCCGCGCAGGCGGATAGCCGACCTGATGATCGCCGCCACCGCCATCGCCGAAGACCTCCCCCTCTACACCACCAACCCGGGCGACTACGCAGGACTAGAGAAACTCATCCGCGTCGTCCCCGTCACCCGCCCGCCCTTGCCCAAGGAGAACAATCCCAGCCGACGAGGGTAACCGGGCTGGCGGCGGCCGAGGACCTCGTAACCAAGCCTACCGGTGACCGGAACTTCGGGCCGGGTCGGCACGGCCGTGCCCGCGCGAAATGCCAGTAAATGCCCGACACTTAGGGACATGAACGGCGAGCGCGCGGAGACCATCCTTCGGCTGCTGGCCGAGGCCGAGCTGCGCAATCAGTTGGCCCCCGACCCACCGCCCTGGGCGGGCGGACCCGGCGCGGGCCGGGTCAAGGTATACGTGGTGGGACAGGCCCTGAGCGCCGTGGGGGCGCTCGACCGCGAGACGGTGGAGGACGTGCTGGCCGATTTCGACCTGGCCGTGGGCCTCCGGCGGCTGCACCGAGCACGGCCGGCCATCACCAGGCGCGCCGCGTCCGCGGCCCGCTTGACCGCCCAACTCTCGCCGGGCCGTCCCGCGCCGCCACCCAACCCGCCCGGGCCGCCGCCGGCCATCCAGGCGCAGTGGGCTACGGTGGCCGGCGGCGGGCCGCCAGAGAGCACCGGATCACTGGGGCCGGCGGCCCCAGTGCCGGCCGATCCGGAACAGGATGCAGCCGACCGGTTCGTGCCGATCGGCCTGACCGTCCCTTTTCACCAGGGCGGCCTGAGTGGCGAGCTGTACCTCATGTCGTTCGCGCATACCCGCGCGGGCGCCCGGTTGATCGTCTTGTGGGGGAAACCCACCCTGTCCCGGGACCACGAGCTGGGCCTGCAGCAGGCTGAGCTGTTTCCTGTAGACCTGTTCACCGTCGCCGACAACCGAGGCTCGGCGTATGAACTGGACTTCACGCCCGCCAACGGCTCCGAGTGGATCAGCCAGATCAACCTGCGCCCCGTCCCGCCGGACGGCATTCGCTGGCTCGAGGTTGTGGCGCCGCCCGGCCCGGCGGTGCGGATAAATCTGGACCCGGCCAGCGGGCCGCCCGGCGGTGAACCGGAGGTCAGCGCGGCTAACCTCAGCGCCGGCGAGCAACTGCTGATCATGCTGGCCGAGGAGCTGCTCATGGTGGCGGCGCAGAATTCGCCAGCCATGCGGCCGGAACTGCCCGCTCTCTCGCCGAGAGTCATGCAGACCATGGGCACCGGACTCGGCGACATCATCGCCGCGCTCGAGGCGGTCGACATGCTGCCACCGCTCAGCCCGGTCCCGGCCCAGCTGGCGGCGCTGTGCGAAAGCCTGCGCATCGACGGGCACGAGATCGCGGCGGCGCCGGCCGATGAGCTGCCGGAACCCTGGCTGAGCCTGCTGACTTACTACCAGCGCAGGAAACCGGACACCGCGCAGGTACGCGACGGCTTCGCGGCGATGACCGCGGCCCTGCCCGAACTGGACGGCATCAGGCTCGCCCTTGTCGGACTGCACAACACCCAGGGAACCACGGTGCTGCACGTGCTGGCCCGTGGCCTGCGGCGAGAAGAACGGCTCGGGCCGCATGGCGCCGACCTGGACTTCCCACTGTCGTTCTGGCTCCGCGACAACGGCGGCCGGTGGCACGCGGCCCGCCCGATCGGCTGGCAGCCGACCGACCCCGAACACTCGATCGGACTGATGCTCGTGCCGCCGCTGCCCCGCTCGACGGCGTGGGTCGAGGTGCTGGCCGGCGGCCGGTCGGGCGAGGTCCGCGCCAGACTGCCGCTCCGCTGGGGGGCCCCGCCGTGACCGACAGCCCGAAGGGAGTGTGGTTCCACTGCCTCCCCCGCTGCGAGACTTACCTGCCGTGCGGCGCGGGCCGGCACATCGTCCGCTGGGAAGCCGGGGAGCTCCGGCTGCTCAGCCATCCCGACGCCGAGGCCGAACTCGTGCTCGCCGCGCTCGGCGGGGAGAAGGCCCGGTGCGTCGAGGTGGCGCAGGCGTGGGAGCGGCACGCCGAGGACCTGTCCGTGCTGGCCATCGGCCCGCGCGGCCCGGCCGACGAGATCGCGGTCAGCTGGGATGACGTCGACGCGGAGGTGCGGGCATCCCAGTTCGGCGGGTGGACCGCCTATGCGCCCCAGGCGGGCGGCCGCCACCCCGGCCCCGGCTCCCGGCGCGGGCCCAGGCCGCTGGCGCCTCCGGTCCCGGCCCGGTACCAGCAGCCGATGCAGGACAGGGAGCAGGCCGCACGGCGCCGGAACGACATGCTGTCCCTGCTCGCGCTAGGCTACGGATTCCAGGTCAGGCTGATCGGGCAGGTCGCGGAGGCCGCCTCCGGTTGGCCGCGGGAGGCCGGGGAGAAGATCAGGCCATCGCTGGTCGCCGCGATCACCGCCCGGCTGGCGCCGGTAGCCGAGGAATGGCTCGGCATCGATCCCGGTCAGGTCGTGGTGACGCTGCACCGCGGGCCCGGCTGGGGATCGGCCGAGCTGATCGGCCGGGGCGAGCAGCGGCGGCTGCGGTTTAGCCTGCCGGCCGGCTGGCTAGCCCTGGTGTGGGCGGCCGGGCTGGCCCTGACCGGGCGGCACCTGGTCGTGGCGGTGGAGCGGGCTGGCTGGCCCGACGCGCGGGTCCTGGCACTGCGCGCGCCGGGAACCGAACCGGTGCCGCTTGAGGTGCACGCGACGGCGCCGGGCCCGGCTAGCGGCGGCCTGGACGTGCGGCCGGGGGCCGCCGATGCACCACACTGGGAGGTATGGGAGGTATGAGCCCGAACAATCCGGCGGTTGAGGCGCTCGGCGTGGCGGTGGCGGCCCGCGTGCCGGTACTGCTCTGGGGCGCGCCAGGCACCGGCAAGACGTCCGCGATCCGGGCCATGGCCCAGATCATGGGGTTGCCGTGCGAAACGGTGATCGCCTCCATCCGGGAGCCTTCAGACTTCGCCGGGCTGCCCATCGTGGTCGGCGACGGGGTGCGGTTCGCTCCTCCGGCCTGGGCCAAGCGGCTGGCCGAGGCCGGGCACGGCCTGTTGTTCCTCGACGAACTGTCGACCGCCCCGCCCGCCGTGCAGGCGGCCCTGCTCCGGGTGGTGCTCGAGCGGGCCGTCGGCGACCTCCTGCTGCCCGCCGCGGTGGCCGTGGTCGCCGCGGCCAACCCGCCGGAGCAGGCCGCCGACGGCTGGGACCTGTCCGCGCCGCTGGCCAACCGGCTGTGCCACCTCGCCTGGCAGACCGACCCGCGGTCGGTGGCGGACGGGCTGGCCGGCGGCTGGGCGCCCCCGGTGGTCCCGGTGCTGCCCGACGGATGGCAGGCCGAGGAGGTCTTGTCCCGCGGCCTGGTCTCCGCCTTCTTGCGGGTCCGGCCCGCGCTGGCCTGCGCTCCGCCGTCGGACGCGGCGTCCGCGGGCCGGGGCTGGCCGTCGCCGCGGACCTGGGAGATGGCGGCCCGCCTGCTGGCCGCCGCGAGCGCCTCCGGCGCCAGTGACGAGGCCCGTTCGGTGCTGGTCAGGGGGGCCGTGGGGGACGGGGCGGGCATCGAGTTCCTGGCCTGGCTGAGCGAGATGGACCTGCCCGATCCGGAGCAGGTGCTGGCCGACCCGGTCTCCTTCCAGCTGCCCGAACGAGGCGACCGGGCCTACGCCGCCCTGGCCGCGATCGCGGCCGCGGTAGCCACGGACCCGACGCCGGAACGCTGGACGGCCGGCTGGCAGGTCCTTGGCCTGGCCGCCGACGTGGCGCCCGACGTGGCCGCGGTGGCGGCCCGCGTGCTGGCCAAGTGCCGCCCCGAGGGCACGGCGTTGCCCGCGGAAATACACCGGTTCGTCCCGGTGCTGCGCGCCGCGGGCCTGCTCCAGGCATGAGTGACCCCGGCCTTGACGGCCTGGCGGCGGCCCGGTTGTGGGCTGCCGTCAAGTTCCCGTACCTGGCCACCGGGGTGTTCGGTGCTCAGGTGATCGCGGAGCGGGGCAGCGGCGCGGTGTCCGTGGACGAGAGTTGGCGGATGCACGCGGATCCGGAGCTGACCGCGGGCTGGACCCCGGCGCAGCTGGGCAGCGTCCTGGTCCATCACGTGTGCCATCTGCTGCGGACCCACGGCGAGCGGGCGCAGGCGACGGGCGTCCGGCCGGACGAGGCCCGCACCTGGGTGCGCGCCGCGGACGCCGAGATCAATGACGACCTGGTGCCGGCCGGGCTCGACCTGCCGGGCCGGCCGGTGCTCCCCCGCGACCTGCGCGCCGAGGACGGTTTGCTGGCGGAGCAGTACTTCGAAGCGATCCGTGCGTTCGCTCAGGAGGGGAAGGGCGGACGAGGGGTGGGACCAAGCGATCGTTCGGGACAATCCGACGAGGAAACGGCGGGCGGCTGGGTCGACTGCGGGAGCGGCGCGGACGGGATACCCCGGCCCTCATCGCGGCCAGGGGGCTTGCCGGGCTGGCAGGCCGACTTGCTCCGCCGCCAGGTCGCGCTCGACGTCGCGGCGCACGGCAAGCTGCCCGGGACCGTGCCCGCCGGGCTGCTGCGCTGGGCCCAGCAGGTCCTGTCCCCGAGGGTCAACTGGCGCGTCCTGCTCAAGGCCGAGCTGCGCCGGGCCGTGGCCGAGGTCGCCGGGGCAGTCGACTACTCCTACCGGCGGCCGTCGCGCCGGTCCGCCGTGGCGGGCCAGGTCGTGCTGCCGGCGCTGCGGCGGCCGGTGCCCGAGGTGGCTGTGGTCTGCGACACCTCGGGCAGCATGACCGCGGACCTGCTCGCCATGGTGCTGGCGGAGGTGGAGGGCCTGCTGCGCGCCCTCGGGCTGGCCCGGCAGGTCCGCGTGCTGGCCTGCGACACCGCGGTCGGGCCGGCCCAGCGGGTCAGCTCGGCCCGCCAGGTCCAGCTGATCGGCGGCGGCGGGACCAACATGGGCGCGGGCATTGCCGCGGCGGCCGCGCTGCGGCCCAGGCCCGCTGTCACAGTCGTGCTCACCGACGGGTATACGCCGTGGCCGGCCGAGCCGCCGAAGGGAATGCGGATCGTGGTCGGGCTGATCGGCTCGCGGGCCCCGGACGCGCCGCCGTGGGCCCGCGCCGTCCGGGTGGAACCGGACTGAGCCCGGCTTGCCTGGTAGCAGCCGCACTGGCGGGTCGGTAGAGGGCGTTCGTCGCCGACTGTCGGATTACGCGCCGAGCTGGTTCGACCGTCCGCACATTGCCACCACCTGGAAATCGCGGCCTCTGACGAAGCCGCGCCTTGGTCTACGACCAGGCCCGACCCGGTCCGCAACCCCCAACGCCGCTACGGCAGCCCGCCCCAGCCCCGGCCACAGACCCCGGACAAGCCGCAGAACCGTCAACGGCAAGAAAACACGCCGTCAAAGCCCTCGCCCACGAGAACGGCTAACACGAAACCAGCCGGTGGATCGAGGCCTAGAGGTTGTTTGGTCTCGCCTTGACGCTGACTATCTCTACGAGCCCCTCAGTGCCCTGAAAGTCAGCCGGGTTGGCCGTGTACAGCGGGAGGAGGTTGCTAGCGGCCGTTGCGGCGATCTGCAGGTCCGAGGAGCGCCTGCGAGGTTGCCGGCCAGCAGCACGAACCGCTGCGCAGATCTGGCCGTAGAGCCTGGCCGCGCCCTGATCGTACGGCAGCGGGTCAAAGGTCGCCTCCACATGCTGCAAGACCGCCACCCGCCCGGCGCGATTTACCGGATCATCAGTCGCGTGCGGGCCGAAGGACAACTCGCCTAGCGTCACTGCGGTGATCAAGATCGTGTCAGGCAATTCCGCAGGGTCGAAGAGCCTGAGCGCGGCGATGATGCTGGTGTCTACGACGCCGGCCTCATGGACGGTCACAGCCCGGTCCCCTTATACGGATCGCGCAGATCCTGGCTGACGTCCTCGTCCAGGTCGCGACGCAGCTCGTCCGCATCAAACACCGGCGCGGTAGCGAAGAGGGCAAACACCTCGCCCTTCGGGATCGCCCGGCGCCGACGGATCGGAATCATCCTCGCCAGCGGCTCGCCGTTCAGCGTTAGCGTGTACGCGCGCCCCTGCCGGAGGCCGCGGGTGACCGCCCCAGAGTCCGTCACGAACTGCCGGACGCTGACGTCGGTCGCGGGTTCCTCTGGGAGTGTCATGGTCCCCATGGTACCTCCCCGTACCACGCCGTACCACACTAGAGGGCCGCCCAACGGCGTGCCCGTTGCGTGCCCGATTGGACGGTAAACCGGGGTGATTCACGGTCACTCACGGGCAGTCGAACACGCCGCCTGACCGGCGTTTTCGCTGCTCAGCGGATCCGGGTAGGAAACCTTCCAAGCTGGTCATGCGGGTTCGATTCCCGTCATCCGCTCTCATGCAAAAGGCCAGGTCGGAGGCAGTCGCCGGAGCCTGCCTTTCGTCGTTTCGTGGTCCGCCGGGCCGTCGTGTCATTAGCGTGCCATTAGCAGTCCGCATCACGAGCCGTGCCCAGGCGGTCGCTGATGACGGCTATGGCACCAATCGGCCTCCCATATAGCGAATCGAAATGTTTCGAAAGCGGCTCGAAACTTTAGGCCGCCATCTGCGGCAAGTTTCTTACAAACGCACTCGGAAGAGAACATTGACAGGAGGTCTCCGCAGTTTTACGGTGCCTTCATCCCCACGTAGCGTCTCGAAAGTTTTCGCATAGGAGCGAAAGCTTTCGGCGCGGAAGAGGCACCTCGATGAAGCTACCCCGAATTGCCGTGATTGGCGCGACAGTAGGTGCGGCCGCGGTTCTCGGCATCAGTACCGCCGCCATGGCGGCCTCCGGCGCCCCCGTCGCGCCGAATCACTCCGCTGACGCCTCGGCGACCTCCGTCGCCCCTGACTCCCTCAGGGCGCTGGCCGCGAAGATCGGCCTGCGCATCGGCACGGCCGCCGGCCAGTCACGCCTGACCACCCCGCAGTTGGCGGCCATCACCGCCGGCCAGTTCTCGGTCCTCACCCCGGAAAACGACATGAAGTGGCAGGTGGTCGAGCCCACTCAGGGCCAGTTCAACTGGACCGGCGCGGACAACCTGGTCAACTTCGCCGAGGCTCACGGCCAGCTCGTGCGCGGGCACACGCTCATGTGGCACAACCAGCTTCCCGACTGGCTCACCACCGGCGTGGCGAACGGCAGCATCAGCAACGCCCAGCTCAAGGACCTGCTGCACCAGCACATCACCACTGAGGTGTCGCGCTATAAGGGCAAGATCTGGCAGTGGGACGTCGCGAACGAGGTCTTCGCCAACGCCTGGGACACAGCCCAGCCCGACGGCCTGAACGCCAACGACTTCTGGATTCAGCACCTTGGCTCCGGCATCCTCGCGGACGTGTTCCGCTGGGCCCATGCAGCCGACCCGCGCGCGCTGCTGTGCTACAACGACTTCAACATCGCCGGCGAGGACGGCACCAACGCCAAGTACCAGGCCGTTCACGATTTCGTGGCGAACCTTAAGGCGCAGGGCGTACCGGTCGACTGCGTGGGCGAGCAGGGCCACCTGGACACCCAGTACGGGTTCTCCGGCACGCGCTTCCAGCAGGACCTCCAGGGTTACGCCAGCCTTGGCCTGAAGGTGGCCGTCACCGAGGCCGATGTCCGCACGTTCGTCACCGACGCCACCAGCCAGGTGCCCACCAACAACCCGGAGACGCTGGCGCAGCCGTATGAGTTCGGGCAGATGCTCAAGGGGTGCCTCGCGGTCAGGAACTGCATCTCGTTCACGATCTGGGGCTTCGACGACGCCGAGTCGTGGGTCCCGGGCGTCTTCCCGGGCGAGGGATACGCCGACATTTACGACGTGAACCTCAACAAGAAGGACGCCTACAACGAGCTGCAGCAGGACCTTAAGCTCGCAGCTTCCGGCGCACCGGACCGCCCCGACACCTTCTAGCGGCCCGCTTCGCGAAAACAATGTGCGTGGTTGCGGGGGCGATCGCCCCCGCAACTACTTTTTGCTGGCTGGCAGCAACTCGGACGACGTGCCCGCTACATGCCCGATCTCAGGCGGTTCCCACGTGGACGGCAATACCGAAACCGGCTTGGCGGTCCGCCGTGGAGCAGAGAACGGTCTTGAACTCGGGGTGACGCCGGGCGAAGGTGGCGAAGCCATCGTGTCCCCTGATGTCGTCCACCAGCATGACCCCGCCCGGCGGCATGATCGAAGCCGCCTGCTCCATTTCGAACAGCGTGTTCTTGGCGGTATGGAGGCTGTCGTGGATAAACAATTCGGCCTGGCCAAGCCGTGTAACCAGCGCCGGCAGGCGCTGTCGGCTCTCACCTTCGATATACGTCCAGCGTGGACGGCAGGAGTCGGTGACGGCCACGCCGGTTTGCCCGTGCAGCTTGTGATTGAACGGGTTGGGCAGGTCTATGCTCGACAGGTGCCCCTTATCGTTTCTGTTGAGCGCCTCAAGCACAATCCTGCTGCTTATCCCGTGTGCGACGCCGGTCTCGATCACCGCGGAAGGCCGGATATGGAGGGTACTGCACCATATCGCGCTGCAGAGCTCAATATCCGCGTCACTGTACCAGCCGTATGTATGACGGCCAGTCCCCAGTCCTTTCGCGGCCAGTTGTGCGCCGATGTCCGCTAGCAGGTCGTGAAGCTCTTGCGCCTCCGGGCACGGCCAGGGCGCGCCAAGCAGGCTGTGCAGGTGCTCATACCAGTCGTCATCGAAGTCCGACTCCGCCCACTGCTCGATCCCGCGCCGTTGCCGCCATTCGCCCGGCAGGGCCTTGGCCACGCGTACCGGATGGGACGAGAACTCGCGCGCAATAGGCCCGAGTTCGCGCACCGCGCCTTTGAGATTCATTTCACTCCTCGCGTATTTAGCTATTTTTTACCGCGAAGCATATTCCGGGCGGTCGCCGCGATCTGCCGCAACTCTGTCAGCGCAGGCCTCATGTCGCCGCGGTCGATGTAATCATAATGACGAGTGCGGGTAAATTCCCAGAGGAATGTCCGCATGGCCCGTGACGCCGATACCGTGTCCGGGCGTCCGGCCCGCCTGAGATTATTCCACAGCCAGCGGAGATCGCCGACCAGCCAGCGGGTCCGGACGCCGGGCCGGTACGTCAGCACCGGCTGGACTCGCTGACCGGTCGCCCACTGCCAAATCAGCATCGGGAAATCGACACCAGACTTGTTCGCGTTCTCAAGCGTCCCGGCCAGCCTCGCATTTATCTCCATGAGCAGCGGGCGTCCGCTCGCGTCGCGGCGCCACTCCACCTCCGACGGGCCGTCGAGGCCGATGGCCCTGACCAGGCTCACGGACGCATCGAGAATGTCCGCGGGAACGACGATGCTTTCCCGCATGACCGAGACACCGCCAAGTAGCGGGACCGTGCGGTGTGCGACAGCCCCGCAGATGCCCAGCACCTCCCGGTCAGCCATGAGGAGAGTCACTCCCTCACGACGGCCACTCGCCCACTGCTGCGCAAGGACCCCGCAGCCGGTCGCGAGGAAGCGGGTGGTCACCTCCGTAGCCTCTGCCTCGTTGATCACATCGACGGGAAAGACCCGGTCGGCCGCCTCTCCGGTCCACGACATCGTCGGCTTCAGGACGAACGGGTAACCGAACTGGGCCTCGGCCGCGCGCAGGTCTTCAACTCCGGCCACCGGAACGGACTTTGGGTAGGCGATGTCAAGCCGGGACGCTGCCTCGAGGGTGAGGCTCTTGTCATTAGCGATCTTCAGCGCCTCGTCCGACGCCATCGCGAGCGTGCAGCCGAGTACAGTCAACTGCGCCCGGTATGGTGCCAGTTCCACGATGCTCGCGTCGCCGGTCGGCAAGACGGCCCTGACACCATGATCGCGGACGAATCCGATGATCGCCTCCGCGTACGGCGCGGGATCACCGATATAGTCCGGCAGCGTCACCGTGCGCGCGCAATAGCGGGAACGAAACGCCGGCGGCTTCAGGTTGAACTGAAACTGACCGACGCTCTCGCCGACGGCGACGCGCAGCCCCGCCCGGCCAAGGCTCCGTGCACTCGTCACGGCCTGCTTGGATCCGCCGTCCAAGATCAGGATGTCGTAACGTTCGCGCTCATCCCGAGCAGCGGGTTCGTCCCGAACCAGTTCGCTGGGCGTGATTCCAGACATTCATCCCCCATCGTATCGAAGCAGGCCTCGCGCACGCGGGGCGGGAAATGGCAATGAAGGTATGCCGAAGGTAAGGAGGCTGGACATTGGCACCCGGGGAAGAGATACCGGGTAGGTATCTTCCCCGGACTGACTAGCACGGCCAATCCAGCGAGGAACTATCCGTTCCTTCGGCCATGACCAGCTCGCGGTTAGGGAACTCGCGCCAGTTCTGGCTTTTCGGTGCTCGCATTCCGCCTGGTGCGAGCCCGCCGGGCGACCGACTTGGCAAGGAGCGCCGAGAGCGTGTGCGTTCCCGCGATGAACCGGGCGGACGGGCCAATGGAGACCACGGTGGGGGCGCCGGCGAAGTACAGCCCCGCCACCGACGTCTCCCCGGACCGGCTCACCACCGGGTGGTTGTTGACGGTCTTGATGACTGAGCGGAGGTGCTCCGGCAGGAAAGGCAGCCGGTCAAGGCCCACCCGGAACCCGGTACCCGCGATCACGTGGTCGGCGTCGATTTCCGGCTGGCCGGGACCGTCGAGAACGAGCCGCACCCCGCTGCCCTTCGCGACCGCCTCCTTGACGCCGTGCCCGGTCAGTACGTCGATGACGCCATCGACGCGATCCTTCAGCCACCATGAGCCAGCCGGGCCGAGCACATTCTTCGCGTAGAAGATCCGCCTGCTCTCCGGCAGCAGGCTGAAGCGACGCGGGGAGTTGAAGAAGGCGCAGTACCAGCCCTCGCACAACTGAGTCACCGGCCGCTTGATGTGGCCGAGCGTGCTCAGGTGCTCAGGGTTCTTTTCGGGCCAGCTGAGGTGCGAGGCGCGCGCGATGATCTGGACGTCGGCCCCGGTCTCGTGCAGCAGCGCGGCCGTCTCAAGCGCCGACTGGCCCGCTCCCACCACCGCGACCTTGCGCCCCTTGAAGTCATCAAGCGCAATGTGCCTGGCCGTGTGCGTGAGGAGGTCGTCAGGCAGCCCGGCCAACTCGGCGGGCAGGTGGTGGTACGGAAGCACCCCGGTCGCGACGACCACCTGCCCCGCGGTGACCGGCGCCGCGTTCGCGAACGACACGCGGAAGCCCCCGTCCACCGGGGTCACCTCGGTGACGGTCTCGTCCTGAACGCCTGGGACCAGCCGCTCGGCGTACCAGTCGACGTATTCAACGAACCGGTCCCCGGTCACCGGGCCGACGCGGTCAACGTATTCAAGGCCGTGGGCCGCGCTGAACGCCGCGAGGGAGTACTTGCCGTCGGGCGAGGCGATCGTCGACGCATACGGCTCCGACTTCATGATCATGCCGTCCGGCACGACCGAGCGGTACGTG
>Ga0070714_100003279_pt1 | contig 12053 bp, 8 predicted proteins | sample LARL83metaG_FD_65450 | JGI IMG/M metagenome (GOLD analysis project Ga0070714, IMG submission 65450) | Corn, switchgrass and miscanthus rhizosphere microbial communities from Kellogg Biological Station, Michigan, USA - LAR L8-3 metaG | ecosystem: Host-associated > Plants > Roots > Rhizosphere ... | reverse complement strand
CTGGCGGTGGTCGAACCAGTGCTCCTGCCAGGTGGCCGGCGGGTCAGCCAGCTGTCGCCCAGGCTCTGCCTCCACCACGTCCTCCTGCCTCCCGCGGCCCTCTCGTCAAGCCGCCATCAACGCGATCGTACGGGGAGACAGAGCAGGCCAGGTATCAGCCGGCGCGACAGCTGCCTCTTAGCCGGTAGAGCAGCAGCTTCGGCCAGGGGAGGCCTAGCGACATGACTTTCACGGTTACCTACAACGGCAATGGCTCGACCGGGGGGAACGTCCCAGTCGACGCGACCGCCTACAACAGCGGCGACCAGGTCACCGTCCTGGGCGACACCGGGAACCTGAGCCTGCCTGGCGGGCAGTTCGTGTACTGGAACACCGCCGCCGACGGCAGCGGCGCCCTCCTGGGACCCGGCGCGAAGTTCACCATTACCAGCAACGTCACGCTGTTCGCGCAGTGGCTCGTCACGGACGGCCTGCCCAACGGCGGCGTGACCACTCATTTCAAGTTCTCCTACGACCGCGCGCTGAAAAAGACCGCGGCGAATCCCGGCGGCCCGGAGCCGGCCAGGACCAGCGCGGTAATGGCCAAGGTCGAGGGCGACTACAACCTGATGGCGTCGTGGTTCGGCGGTATCACGCTGACGGTGCCGGTGCCGGTCGAGACGCACGTCATCAACGCGGGCGGCGGCGCGGGCTGGGGTCCGCCGCTGACGCTGAAGCCCGGCGGCGGTGACACCACCCTGGTCCGGTACCTCATCGTCTCAGAGGTCACCGAGATGTTCATGCTGGCGCAGAACCAGGGCTGGTTCGCGCCCGACGGTTCCAACGAGCAAAGCTGCGGCGAGGCCCTGTCCCGCTTCCTGGCCCAGCAATTCCTGGTGCTGGAGGGGCTGGCGGTCATCGAGCCGGGGTTCGCCGTGTCGCCGAGCTGGCTGAACAGCGCGCTGCCGCCCGGCACGCCAGGCTCCAGTCAGCTCGGGCCGGTCCAGACCACGCTGTCGGCGGCCATCGACGCCGTCGCCACCACGATCCCGCTGGCGACGGGGCTGCCCATCCCGCCGTTCGCCTCGACCTGGATCGTTCAGGTGGGCAGCGAGTCGATGCTGATGACCGCCGCCGACACCGGGAACAAGACGATCACCGTGCAGCGCGGCTACAACGGGACCACGGCGGCGGCGCACGCCGCGGGCGCCAGCGTCAGGGACAACTTCGGGCCCCGGGCCGACTACGTCAACCTGACCCTGGAGTACGACCACAACATCGACGCGGCGATCGGCTGCTCCATGCTCTTCCTGTACTACCTGCGGGTGCAGCTCGGGTTCGCCCTTCCCGACATCGTCGGCGCCGCGCCCGGCGTCGGCCACGCGGCGACCTGCCTGCGCGGCGTCTACCGCAACCTCACCGGCGACAGCTCCGACCCGTTCCCGTTCTTCAGGCAGCTGCTCGACAACGCGTTCCCGCCCAGTCGGGTGGCTGCCGTGCCAGGACCGAACCCGGACAACCCGTGGCCGCTCGGGTCGCTGAGCTTCTGGGGCGTCAAGGACACCTGGGGTAAGGACGAGGTGACCGACATCATCGACCACTCCGGCGGCACGTACCCGGACGCGTTCTGGCTGATGCTGGAGGGGTTCAACAAGCAGGTCGCCGGCGCGGCGACTCCGTCGATCCCGGCGGTCGCCTACGGCGGCGTCAGCACGGCGCTGGACCCGGCCGGGATCGCGTACGAGACGACCAACCCGTACGTACCGCAGCGGATCCGCTATCCCTACGACGTGAGCTTCGCGCCGTCGATCACTTTTCCGGCCGGCGGCGAAACCCCGGCCGCGGTGACGAGCTCGCTCAGCCTGCTGGGCACCAGCCTGGCCGCGGACGGGGAGTTCTTCTTCCTGGCCGGCGCGGACCCCTACTTCACCAACGTCCAGCCCGGGGCCGGCCCGAACGGCACCGGCAACGCCCCCTACCTCAGCGCCGATCTGCGCGTGTTCACCGCCACCCCGAGCCTGAACCCGCATCCCGTGCCCGGCGGCCCCGCGTTCAGCAGCAACACCACCGCCGGGGCTTACGCCTACATCCAGGCGCTCCTGACCTACCTCAACCAGAACTTCGGCGACGGCGGCGGCCCGGACCCCTTCGATCCGAGCCAGAACGTGATCCCCGGCCAGCAGGACGCGCTCCTCGGCGACTCGTCGGTGACGCCGTACACCACGGGCCGCGGCGGCCGGCACGCGAAGTACAACTTCGCCGTGGCCCGCGTCCGGCTGCGCGGCACGAAGGGCAGCATGGCCGAGGCGGTGAAGGTGTTCTTCCGGCTGTGGGGGACGCAGACCGCCGACACCGGCTGGAACCCGTCCTACACCTACCTCAGCCAGACCGATGCCAGCGGCAACCCGCTGTGGCCACTGGCGCCGGCCGACAACCACACGATCCCGTTCTTCGCCACCAGCAACACGCCTGACTTCGCCGATCCGAACAACCCCGAGTACGGCGCGGGTGGCGTCAACAACCAGGCGATCACCATCGCGGGCGATGACCCGCAGTGGGCGTACTTCGGCTGCTTCCTCAACGTCTACGACCAGAGCCTGGTGGTGAACGGCGTGCCGGTCACCCAGGCGCTCCCGGGTACGCATCACTGCCTGGTCGCGCAGATCGCCTACGCCGACGCGCCCATCCAGAACGCCGGCGGCGTCACCATCTCCCCGGAGAACAGCGACCAGCTGGCCCAGCGCAACCTCCAGGTCACCGCCTCCGACAACCCGGGCGGCCCCGCCGCCCACCGCGTCCCGCAGACCTTCACGGTGCGGCCGAGTCAGCCGGCCGCCGTCCGGGCGGTCCCCGGTTACCCCGACGAGCTGATGATCGACTGGGGGGACACGCCCGCGGGCAGCATCGCGAGGATCTACTGGCCGCAGGTGGCCGCCGCCGACGTTCTGGCCCTGGCGTCGCGGCTCTACGGAAACCACGCCCTGTCGGCCGCCGACTCGCACACCCTGCAATGCAAGACGGTACAGGGCGTCACGTACCTGCCGGTGCCGTTCGGCACCGACCTCAGCCTGGCCGGGCTGTTCACGGTGGACCTGCCGACCACGGTGCGCACGGGGCAGGAACTGAACATCGTGGTGCGGAAGATCAGCTCGCGGCGGATCGCGACCGCGCCGCCTCCGCCTGTTCTCCAGGCCAAGGGGCGTACCCCGCATCGGTCTGAGGTCGTCGTCACGCCCGCCCCCCGGATCGTGACCGAACGGTACACAGCGGGATCGTTCCGGGTGATGATCCCGGTCAGCACCGCGGAGGTGCTGCTGCCGGGCGAGGAGGACACGCTGGCCATCCTCAAGGCGCGGCTGGCGGCGATGTCACCGAAGGATCCCTGGTACCCGGTACTGCAGCGGTACCTCGACTATCAGGTCGGCCGGGTGAACGGGCTCGGCGGGGACGCGAGCCAGATCCCGGCGTCATTTGGCGGGTCACCGGCCGGCGGCGGGCAAGCCGGTCCAGGACACGGCGGGCATAACGGTCATCATGGGCAGAACGGTCGGCCCTGCACCGGGAAGGTCACCGGGCTGGTGTTCGACCACTTCGGCGACTTCGAAGGCATCCTGCTCGACACCGGGGAGCGCGACTACCAGTTCTTCAGCCGCGAGCCGAGCGTAAGGGAACTGGCCGAGGTCGCGTGGCGGGAGCACCTGCGCGTCACGATGCTGGCCGAACCGGGCGAGCATTCAGCAGACGGCGAACGGCTGCGGCGCATCCGCTCCATCGTCCTGCATGAGCCACCGGACCGGCCCCGGCACGGGTGACGGGCGGACCAGCGGCCGGCCTCCCGGTGGCTGCTTAGTGCTCGAGGCTCTCTTATCCGAGGGTGCCGGCGAGGACGCAGGCGACTGGCGGGCTGAGGGGGAGCGCCTGGACGCTGAGGTGCGTGAAGCCGGCGTCCCTCAGCAGGTCCTCGATCTCGAGGGCGGCGCGGCGGGACGTGTCCGCCGTGGCCCCGGGACAGCGGGGCTGGGACGCGATGGCGATGCGCCCGCCAGGTGCGAGCCGCCGGCGCAGTTCGGCGAGCCGCTCGGCCGGCGCGGGCCAGAACCCGAGGGAGTTGACGGCGAGGATCGCGTCGAAGGGACCGTCGAGAGCGGGCGGGAGCTGATCGACAGAAGCCCTGATCAGGGTGACCCGGCCGGCCCGGATAGCGGCGGCGTTGCGCCTGGACGCCTGCCGGAGCATCACGCCGGAATGGTCGATGCCGTACACGTGGCCCGCGCCGGCGCGGGCCAGTTCCGCGATCGCCAGGCCGGGGCCGAAGCCGATCTCGAGGACCTTGTCGGCGGGCCGCACGCCGAGCAGCGAGACCACCCAGCTGCTGCGCTGCCTGTTGGACGGGCGGTGGGCCATTTCCCACGCGGTCACGCGCCCGGCCGCACCCCGGGGATGATGGGCCTGGCCGATGACGTCACGGTCCAGGACGCGCACGGCGGCGATCCCGGAACGGGCGACCCCGTACTCGACGGCCGCGGTCACGGCCCGCTTTACCGGCCGTGGCATGCTTCCCTCATGTCGTGTTCCCATGGCCGGCAGTCAACGCCTTCAAGCGCACCTGAAGTCAACACACCCGACATCAGTACACCGGGCGGCCTGCTCACCATCGGCGAACTGGCCCGCCGCGCGGGCGTCAGCGCCTCGGCGCTGCGCTACTACGAGGAAGTCGGCCTGCTCCCTGCGCCGGCCAGGATCTCGGGGCAGCGCCGCTACCCCGAGTCGGCGGCCCGGCTTGTCGGCGCCATCCTGCTCTACAGCGACGCGGGATTCACCCTCGCCGAGCAGAAGGCCCTGATGGCCTCACGGAGAAGCGCGCCGGGTGAATGGAGCCGGCTTGCCCGCCGCAAGCTCGCGGAACTCGACGAGCAGATCGCGCGGGCGCAGGCCGCCCGCGATGCCATCAGCCATGGCCTGCGCTGCCCCCACGAGGACATCACGCAATGCCCCAACTTCAACGCCGGCATCACCGCCCGGCTCGACGGCCAGCCGTTGTCACGATCCCACCAGCAGTTGCACGGCCAGCGGTTCCACGAGGCAGCGGACCGCACCTAGCAAGCTACCTGGCGTCCTGCCGCCAGGGTCATTCCCGTCCGCGCAGCAGCGATACCCGGAACGGGCGGACTTCCCCGCGTGCGTAGCCGCCGCGCACCACCGGGTCCTCCTCCATGACCTGCCGCGCGGCCTGCTCGTCGGGGGCGTCGAAGATGACCAGGCCGGTATTGACCGCTCCCAGCGTCGGGCCGGCCAGGATGAGCTGGCCGGTGGCCAGCAGGCGCTGCAGCCGCTGGAAATGCTCGGCCCAGACGGCCTCCTCCTGGGCTGTCATCGTCGCGGCGAAGTCATCGCGCGGAGGGTGAATGAAATAGATCCATTCCGTCACGGGCCGAGTCTGCCCGCGCGCCGTACCCCCGTCAATGCGTCACCCGTCACGAGTTAGGGCTCATCGCGCAGATTCCGCAGCCGGTGAGTATCTGCGCGGGCTGATCCCGCTCCGTAAGTCATGAGCGTGATGAACACCCCGGATCTGGCATCCCGGCGCCGTGTGCCCGCAGAGCCGTCATCCGCCGTGGCGCTGCTGACCCCGCCGGCCGGCCTGCCGCGCGTCCTCGACGTCGAGCTTCCCCGGCTGCGGCTCGTCCGGCTGCTCGAGGGCCGGTGGGACCGGGCGGTGACGCTGCTCGTGGCGGGGCCGGGCTTCGGCAAGACCACCGTCCTGGCCCAGGCGGTACGGGCGCACCAGGTCGCGCCGCGCGGGATCGACGCGTGGGTGAGCTGTGAGGCGGCACACGAGGATCCGGCCTGCTTCGCCCGGGCCCTCCTCGGCGCCATCTCTGCGAGCGCCATTTCCGCGAGCGCCAGCTGTGCGGACAGGAGTGCCCGCGGGCCCGGCAGGCGAACGGCCCCGGGAGCGCGGGACGTCATCGGCGCCCTGATCCGGCGGGCGCCGCTCGAGGTGTGCCTGCTGCTCGACGACGTGCACGAGCTCCCGCCGGGCTCGCCGGGGGAGGCCCTTCTCCGTGAGATCGTGCGGACGCTGCCGGCGACGGCCCATCTCGTCCTGTCCGGGCGCGAGGCACCTGACGTTCCGCTCGCGCGGCGTGAGGCGGCCGGCGAGGTGGCCAGGATCGGCGGCGAGGACCTCGCCTTCACCGACATCGAAGTGCGGGCGCTGGCCCGTCAGCTCGGACGGGACGCGCGGATCGCGGAACCCCTGCACGGCTGGCCCGCCATGGTCCGGCTGTCCCTCGCGGCCGGGCCCGGCGCGCCGTGGCAGTATGCCCGCGAGGAGGTGCTCGGCCAGATCAGCACCCCGCAGCGTCAGGCGCTGGCGGCGCTGGCCGCGCTCGGGACCGGCACCCCCCGCGAGGTCGCGGACGTGACCGGCGGGCCAGTCAGCCTCGACGCCCTCGCCCGGCAGGTTCCCCTGGTCGGGGTGCTGGACGACGGCCGGTACCGGGCCCACGACCTGTGGGCCGATGCGGTGCCGCGGATCGTGACGGTACAGGACGAACGCTCTATGCGGGAACGCGCCGCCGCGATCCTCGCTGCCCGTGGTGACCTGGCCCGCGCCGGCCGGCTGGCCTGCCAGGCCCGGGACTGGCCGCTGCTCGGCGACCTGGCCGTCGGCCTCGTCCACACCACGCTGTCGGCACTGCCCCGCGCCATCGCGGAGAGATGGCTGGACGCGGTCCCGCCGCCGGTCGCGGATGACCCGGCGTTCGTGCTGCTGAAGGCCGCCGTCCTGCACGCCGGCGACTTCAGGGACCCGCGCATCGACCCCCTGCTCGACCAGGCCTGGCACGGGATGCTCGGCCGTCGCGACTCCAGCGGCGCCTCGGCCGTACTGGGGCAGGCGATGATCACGGCGCACTCCCGCGCCGACCTTGACCGGCTCGTCGCGGTGGCCGAGTGGGGGAACCGGCTCGACGGGCCCGTCTCTCCCGTCGTGACGCTGCTGTGCCGCAACGTCGCAGCCATACGCGCCGAGATCGGCGGTGACCCGGAGGCCGCGCTGGCTGAGTACGCCGGGGCGCCGGCACACGAGGTATCCCGGGCCCTGGCGCTGTCCGTGTGGAGATTCCATTTCCACTGCCTGAACATGTGCGGCCGCGGCCGGGAGGCGGCAGAACTGGCCGACCGGACGCTGGCCGAGGCCCCAGACGAGTTCGTCCGGCTGTCCGGGGCGATGGCGCGCTGGTTCGACGGTGACCCGTCCGACCTGAGGCGGCTGGGCCGCCAGGGACTCGGCGCCGCCCTGGCTCACGCCTCGGCTAGCGCCGGGACCGATGCGCCAGGCCGTGGCCGGCCGGCGGAGACGGCCGCGGACGGGACGACGGCGCGGGAGGGTTTCGTGGCCACGGCCCTGGCGGCGGTGATGGCGGCCTCCGCCGGAGCGGGAACCATGTTCCCGCCACGTCCCTGCGGCGACCCGGACAGCTATGACAATCCTCGCGACGCCACCTTGGCCTGCGCGGCCCAGGCGGCGGTAGCGGCGGCACGCGGCGCGGAGCCGGAAGCGCGGCACGCCTATGCTCACCACCTGGCCAGGTGGCCCATCGAGGACCGCTTCGCCGAACGGCACCTGCGCCGGTTCCTGGCCCTCGGCTACGTCCTGAGCGACCAGCTGCGCGAGCACTGGGACAGCGTCGTTCTCGGCCCGTCGCATCGTGCCGCCAGGGCGGCCGCGCGCGCCCTGGTCAAGGCCCGGGCGGGCGACCTGGTCGGCGCCGCGGAGCTGACCCCGGAGCACGCCCTGTGCTTCCTCCCGCTGCCGTGGTCGGTCGAACTGGCCGCTCGGCTGGCCGCGGCGGGTCATCCTCACGGGCACAGCCTGGGCGGCTGGCTCGCCGACACGCTCGGATCAGCCGTCCACCGGCAGCTCCGCGAGACGGCGCGGTCGGCCGGCGGGCCGCTCGCCGCGGGATCCGCGCAGCTGCTCGCGGCCCTGCCCGCGCCGCCCGCGCACCGGACCCACATCGCGGTCATCGGGCCGCTGCGCGTGATGCGCGACGGTGAGCCGGCCGACGCGCCTGAGCTGCGCCGGGCCCGCGTGCGCCAGCTGCTCAGCGCGCTGGTCCTGCGCCCCGTCCTGACCCGGGACCAGGCGATCGACCTGCTCTGGCCGGACCTGGACCCGGAGAAGGCAGCCACGAACATGCGCGTCACGCTCACCCACCTCCGCCGGCTGCTCGAACCCGGCCGGTCAGGCGGCGAAGCGAGCTACCACCTGCGTACCGACGGCGATACGATCCGGCTCCTGAAATCCGAGTTCCTCTCCGTGGACCTGTGGAACCTGGACGTCCTGGACAAGCGCGCCGCCCAGGCGCGGGCCGACGGCGACATCGACCGCGCGGCCGCCCTGCTCACCGACGCGGTCGCGCTGTGGCGCGGCGATCCGCTGCCGGACCTGGACCACGTGCGCAGCCCCGACCTCGAAATCGAAGCCGACCAGGTCCGCGCCCGCCATGTCGGCCAACTGCTGGCGCTCAGCGAACTGCGCCTGATGGCCGACGACGCGGCGGCGTCCTTCACGCTGGCCGAGCGGGCGCTGTCCCTGGAGCCGTTCGACGCGCGCGGTCACCGCGTCGCCCTCGCCGCTGCCCTCAGGGGCCGCTGTCCCGGACAGATCGCGGCGGCGCGGCGGCGGGTCTGCTCGGCCCTGCGGCAGCTCGGCGTCTCGCCGGACCCGCCGACCGCCATCCTCCTGAGCCAGGCGGCCCGCTGGGCCGGTGCCGGGGCAGCCCGGGCCGGGCAGGCGCCGGGCGAAGCGGTTAACGCCCGGTTAGCGCCCGCCGGGCACCGTCGTGTGCGTCAGCATCCGCCACGACAAGGGGCACCCGCCATGGCAACACTGGAACTGGTCACCCTGGAATGCCACCGCGAGCACGACCTCGTCAGCAAGGACGAGCCGCAGATCACCGTCGACGGCATCACGGTCTGGAACGGGGTCATGGGCAAGAGGGTGAAAGCCGACCTGCGGCCCGCGAGCGTCCACTTCAACGCCCGCGCCGAGGTGACGCTGCGGGAAATCAGCGGCGGCAAGCACCGGCAGATCGGCGACGAGATCACGGTCAGGGAGAACGGCAACCCGGCCTCGCTGAGCTTCAAGACCTCCGGCACGCGGTACGAGCTGTACTTCGAGGTGTCCTGAGCCTCAGGCCGCGTGTCGTCCGCGGAGCCGGCCGGCGCGTCCGGGGGCGCTGGCCGGTTTAGGGTGGGGCATGCCGGTTTTCGCGTCCTATGACGGAACTGAGCTTGGCTACCGCGTCCTGGGCGACGGCCCGCCGCTGGTGTGCCTGCCGGGCGGCCCGGGCCGGGCGGCCGGGTACCTGGGGGACCTCGGCGGCGTCAGCGCCTCACGTCAGCTGGTCCTGCTCGATCCCCGCGGCGTCGGGCTGTCCGCCGATCCGGCCGACCCCGCCACGCTCCGCGTCGACCGGCTCGTCCGCGACGTCGACGCGCTCCGGGCCCACCTGGGCCTGGAGCGCATCGATCTGCTGGCTCACTCGGCCGGGGCGGTCCTGGCGACGCTGTACGCGGCGGCACATCCGGAACGGCTGTCCAGGCTGATCCTGGTCACGCCCGGCCTGGCCGCGGTCGGCGTCGGGCCCACCGAGGAACAGGTCCTGGCCGCCCTCGGGCGGCGGGCGGCCGAGCCCTGGTACCCGGCCGCCCTCATCGCGATGGAGAAGTTCATCGCCGGCGACCTGTCGATCGAGACCTTCGAGGCATCCAGGCCCTTCTTCTACGCCCGCTGGGACGATGCGTCCCGGGCGCACGCTGCGGCCGGGGTCGCCCCGCGCCACGCGGCCGCGCGGCAGGGGTTCTTCGCCGGAGCGCCTCTCGACCCGCCGTCGGCCAGGGCTGCCCTGAAGGGACTCACCGCGCCCGTCCTGCTGTACGCCGGAGACCTCGACCCGATCGCGACACCCGCCGTGGTACGGCAAGCGGCACCGCTGTTCCGCGACGCCGCCGTCATCGTCCAGCCTCATGCAGCGCACTTCCCGTGGGTCGATGACCCGGCGCCCTTTGCCGCCGCCATCGGGTCGCTCCCCGCTGCTTCGAGCCAGGCCTGAAACGCTCCTGTTTTACCGGCGTTTCAGGCGCGTTTCAGGCGCTGCCTTCATGATGCACTCATCCGCGGCACTCGCCGCGGGGGCGGATGCCGGGCCCGCCAGGCACCGTCAGAATCGGCGCTTTGGAGGAAACTCATGCAGTTCATCGAACGCGGGGCAGTCAGCCGTTGCGTGATCGCCATGGCCAGCCTCACCCCGAACCATTCCGAGATCGTGCTTGCGACCCTGCCTCCGAACCATTCAGAGGCAGTGCTGTCGAATCTCAGCGCGAACCACGCCGAGGTGGTGCTGGCAGGCGTCGACCCGAACCACTCCGAGGTGGTGCTGGTAGCTCCGGCCAGCTAGTCCGGGCCCGTGCGCGGGCTGGTTCCGAGGCTGGGGCGAGGCGCCTGGGTGGTCCTGGCCGCCGATCTGCTGTCGGCGGTCGGCACCGGGATGACGCTGCCGTTCCTGCTGGTGTACCTGCACGCGGTTCGCGGCCTGAGCCTTCCGCTGGCCGGCGCGGCCGCCGCCTCGATCGCGGTCGCCAGCCTGGCCGGAAATCCGCTGGGCGGCGCCGGGTCTGATCGCCTCGGGCCGCGGGCCACGCTGGCCGCGGGGCTGGCGGTCGCGGGTGCCGGGGCGCTGATGCTGGCCGGGGCGCATAGCCCGTGGCAGGCGTTTGCCGGGGCAGCCGGGTCGGGACTGGGGGTATCCGTGGCCTGGCCCGCCCAGGACGCCTTGCTCGGCCAGCTTGAGACACAGGACCGTTCCGTGGTATTCGGGGTGCGGTACGCGACCATGAATCTCGGGCTGGCGGTGGGGGCGCTGGCCGCGGCCACGATCGTGGCCGCGGCCAGCGCCCCTGTCTACGTGTTCCTGTATTCGGCTGATGCGGCAAGTTACCTGCTGGCCATCCCGCTCCTCGCGTTCGCAGGGCCGCGGGCGGACAGGCCGGCCAGGCATCCGGCGGAATCACGGCCAGCGGAGCAGTCGGCGCGCGGCTACCTGACGGTGCTGCGAGACCGCCCGTTCCGCCGCCTGTGGCTGGTGACAGCGCTGCTGACCACCGCAGGCCTGGGTGCCTACACCGCCGCGTTCCCGGTCTACGCGACCCAGGTGGCCGGGATCAGCCCGGCCATGCTCAGCCTCGCCTATGCCGCCAACATGGTCACCGTGGCCGGCGTTCAGCTCGTTGCCCTGCGGGTGCTCGCCGGCCGGCGGCGGACGAGCGCCCTCACGGCGGTCGCGGCCATCTGGGCGTTCACGTGGGGGGTGGTCATGGTGGCCGGCCACGCCGGACCCGCCTTCGCCGCGCCGCTGCTCGTCATGGCCGCGGCCGTGTTCGCGGTGGGAGAGACGGCGCTGTCACCGACCGTGCCCGCGATCGTCAACGACATCGCCCCTGAGCATCTTCGCGGCCGGTACAACGCCGGCTCTACCCTCGCCTACACCACGGGCTTCCTGTTCGGGCCGGTCATTACCGGCCTGACTATCGGCCATGGCTATGCCACTGCGCTGCTGGCCGGGCTCATCGTGGCGTGCTGCCTGGCCGCCGTCCTGGCGCGGGGACTCGCCCGCTGGCTGCCGGCCAGCGCAAATCGCGCCCAGGCGGCCGGTGCCGGCGCCGAGCTCGCCGGCCTTACGGAAGGACCCGGATGACCCGACCAGAACCGCCGGCACCGCCATCGCCGCCGGCCAGCGCTTGCGCGGCCGGAGCGATTGAGCCGGACCAGCTGCCCGATGATCTCGCCGCGCTGCTCGCCGACTGCGTGGACCGGCGTGCGCACGGTGATCTCACCGGCGCCGCGCGCAGTGCCGAGGCGGCCTGGGCGTCCGTTGAGTCCGCCGCCCCGTCAGCCCTCAGCCGGGCCAATACCCTGCTCATCCGCGGCCTGCTCGCCGGTGACGCTGGCGACTACGGGGCGGCCAGGCGCCTGCTCGAGGAGGCCGCCGCCACCGCGGCCAGCG
>Ga0070714_100003278_pt1 | contig 12056 bp, 12 predicted proteins | sample LARL83metaG_FD_65450 | JGI IMG/M metagenome (GOLD analysis project Ga0070714, IMG submission 65450) | Corn, switchgrass and miscanthus rhizosphere microbial communities from Kellogg Biological Station, Michigan, USA - LAR L8-3 metaG | ecosystem: Host-associated > Plants > Roots > Rhizosphere ... | reverse complement strand
CGGGGCCGGACCCGTTTTCACGAAAAGCTTTGCGGCCCGCGGGCTTGCCATCGGCGATTACAACAACGACGGGCGCTTGGACGCGCTGGTGGGCGTGAACGGCGGAGCCCCGCTGCTGCTGCGCAACAACTGCACAGCCGGGAACCATTGGGTGGGTCTGAAGCTGGAAGGCGTGGATTGCAATCGCGATGCAATCGGAGCACGCATCACCTGGTCGGCCGGAGGCGTGCAGCGATCGAGATTGAAGAATAGCGGCGGAAGCTACTTGAGCTCGCACGATCCCCGCGAAGTGCTGGGGCTGGGAACTGCCACAAAGCTGGATTGGATCGAAGTCCGCTGGCCCAAACCCAGTGGAAGGGTGGAGCGGATCACTGGCGCTCCGGTGGATCGTTACCTGCGAGTGGTGGAAGGCAAGGGCGTCGTCGGCTAGGGTCACTCGCCCAGCATGCGCCGCGTCATCTCCTCGATGGGTGCGCGATCATCGGTGAACACCACGGCTTCCGGCACAGGCTTGGGTTCAATGATTTGAGTAGCGGCTTTGCGCGCGAGCTGTTGCCAGGGTTGATCGCCTTGGACGGCTACGAGACGCTGACGGATGGTATCCAGCGATCGCGAATGAACAAACGCGAATACGATATTGTTGCCGGAAAAGCCACCCGGTAAAACAACCACCGTCGGGAATACTTGCCGCAGCGTGGCAATCGTGGAGGCCGAGATTTCCTGCCGCTCGCCAATATCGAACAGGTTCATCATGAGCAGCGAGTCGCCGCGCATGTGGGAGCGGATCGACGTGAAGAATTCGATGGTCGTCAGGTAAAAAGGCACATAGGGACCGCCGTGATAAAGATCCAGCTGTACCAGATCGAAGCGATCGGGACTCCGCATTAGCCACGGGCGGGCATCGGCGACGTGGATGCGCAGCCGCGCGTCGGCGAGGAGTCCGAAGAATCGCTGCGCGGCTTCCACTACGATAGGATCGATCTCGACCGCGTCGAATTCCAGGTCGGGCGCAGTCAGCCGAGCCGCTTGAATGGATCCACCGCCACCCATGCCCAGCGACAGTGCGCTGCGGGCAGGCACGAGCAGAGGACCGAGCGCGAAATCGTCGTAATAGCGGCCGGTCCAGCCGGTGGCCTGCTCGCGAACCGTGTGCACCGAATTGCGGGAGTTCAGCATCAGGATGGTGCGATCACCGTGGCGGACGACACGAATCAGGTTGTAAGCCGACTCTCGCGTCCAGACCGTGTCATCCGACCAAGAGACGTGCGGAACAAACCATAACAGCGCGAAAGGCGCCATCGCCAGGACAGTAGCCCGATGCCGGACGATCAACCCGACAACGCCTGTCAATGCCGTAGCGGCGCACAAAATCTGCAGCGTCGCTTGAGTGCCATAACGTGGCAGCAGGAAGAAGCTGGTAGTTAATATGCCCGCCATGCTCCCTGCCGTCGAAAGTGCATAGACTTGGCCGGCAGTGGAGCCGACGTGTCCGGCGCGAGCAAGCAGACGGATCACGAAAGGTCCGGCCATCGCTAGAGCGGTCATCGACGGCGCGAAGATGACGAGCGTGGCAGAAACGGTGCCACTGAAATCGCCGCCTTGAGCGAAGAACGATAGCAGCCCGCGTGCAATAAAGATAATCAACAGCTGGTACAGCGCGCTAAAGAAGACGGCTACATGCAGCAGCAAATCGGTAGCGCTCTTGTCGGCCAACCGGCCACCCAGGCCATATCCGATTGCGAGAGCCAGTAGCACCACCGAGATCATGCTGCCCCATACATAGATCGAGTAACCGAAGTAGGGAGCGTAAAGACGAAAGGCTACCAGCTCGAGCGCCATAATAACAGCGCCCGAGACGGTAGCGATAAATAGCCAGAGAAGCTTCTGAATGCGGCTTCCGAATCCGGTTATGGCGCGGGAAGCTGTACGGCCGGCAGGAAGGTGGCTGGGACGACAAACTTCGTGCTGGCTCCATCTAGAACTTGCAGAGACACGGTCAAATCCTTCTGCTTCGCATTCCATTGGGCCGAGTGCCGGATGGCGACGAAGGGGAAAGTCCAAGGTATCGTGGACGCAGCAGTAGCCGGCCGCTGTACGGCGGGCAGCGCGAAGCAAGAGCTGCTGTGAGCTTTCAGCTCGACCGATTGGATCGGGGACGCTGATTTTGTCGTATCCGCGACGTCCAGAAGCCCGATCAGAGCACTGATCGTCGCGTCTCCCCAGTTGACGGCGCAGACCTCGCCGACCTGGTTGAGACCGATCTCCACCGGGTTAAACGTAAACGCCGGCATTTCGATCAAAGTGAATGCCTGCGCCTGGGGCGGCTTTATCATTACCGCAGCCATCCAGGAAACTGCCAACAGCGCGACCAAAGCGCCACCGGCCAGCCACTTGTGGGACTTCAATAGGTTCGTCATTCCAGGACTATTACCTCCATCCTGAGAACTATACACCGCGTTTCGTGTCCCGACAAGGCACATTTTTGCGGGTTATGGCCTATGCACTCCGACACGATGGTTGGTCAGAGCGGTATGGGGGATCTCAGGGAGGTCGCGCTTAGTCATATGACATCCGGAGCAGTCGTCAACCGCTCCGCGCTGCTGTTTCGGAAGCCCGCAGCTTGCATCGGTATGGCAGGTAAGACACTTGGCACGAAAGAAGGCAGGGCGGGCGGCGGGTGGAACGGGCACATGCGGGTCGTGGCAAGTGATGCAGGTAAGCTTTCCATTGCTGGCGTCAAAACAGCGGCTCAACTTCATCGAGGCGCCGTGGGCCAGTAGATCGGAATCGGCAGAGAGTTCGTTGCCTTGGTGACACTTCAGGCAAATAGCCTCCGACTCACGAGGAGCAAGCCGGGCTGGATTGACCAGGGGAGCTTTGCCGGCCGAATTGACGTGTTGCCGGCCAGGTCCGTGGCAATTCTCGCAACCGATGGGTAGCTCGAGAAAAGGCGGATCGAGATACATTGCGAGGCGATTCGGCACCGGCTGCGATCTTCCGCTGTGGCACGCCACACATTCCGCGGTGATAAATCGGTCGAAGCCCGGCTCGGCATTGTCGTAGCCTGGCGACAAGTCCCACTTTCCTGTTTTTGTGTAGAACGACAACGGCGCCTCCACCAACCGGCCGTCGCGCTTGACGACGAAGCCGAAGCCGCGCGTTCCGCTTCCGATGGCATATTCGAGCTTATAAGTGCTGTGCCCGGTGGCGTCGCCTAGTGGATCAACTTCGGTTTCGCTCTGATAAAGATCGTTCCCCTTGCGGAACACCTGGAAACGTCCGATCGTTACTGGCGTCCGGGCCAATGCCAGCTGTTCCGGCAGGTTTGCGCGCATCATCGACCGGCCCATTCCGGTTTGGAAGTAACTAGCCTCGATCTTCGGATGGCAGGCCGCGCAGGCTTTCGATCCCACAGAGGCCGATTGGCCGACAGCCTGGAGGGTCCAAACCGCGAGCAGACACGACGCCCGGCAGAACACCTGTCTATTATTTCAGGCGGCGCTTAATGTAGTTGAGCTTCGTCTTTGTGACGCTGGAGAATCTTGCGCTTGATGTCGGGCCAGAACTCCTTCAAGACTTGCGAAATGGCATCGATGCCGATTTGCTGGCCGAGCTTTTCAACGTTAGCGCCGACGGTGCGATTGTCCGGATAGTAGGAATTTGAAATAGCGACCGAAGTGGCGTTGCCGAGCACTTCGGAATAGTTGAAGCGCCAGTTGCCGGCATCGGTGCGCGTGACCAGGACCCGGCTGGCAGCATAAAAAGTCCGAGACCACTTGCTGCCGTACCCACGCCGGAAATAGCGCGGATCCTCATGGAGAAAGCTCGGGAAGATTGCCTCGGTCATCATGTTACCGATGGCTTGGTCGGCATAGCTGGTCCCGACGCGTCTGCCATAACCCCCCATGCCTTGGCCGAAAGACGGGTTTCCGTTGGTCAGTTGGCCCCAGCCCGCGATGACGGCGGATAAAGCAACCAGCGGGTAATCGAACGAATCCTTGCTCGCGATGGTGAATTTTTGCTTGGCAGTGATGGGCGTGTAGACGGCGGTCTCATTGGCGGTGCGATAGTTTGGAAGAACACCCAACACGCGCTTGTCGGGAGGGTCCTGCTCCGAAATTGGCTTCGTTTCTGGATTCAAGTCTGATCCCTGGGCGCCTAGATGGGGCAGGAAAGATGCGAATAGAGCCACCGTCGCCAATAGGCGCTTGAAAACCATCATTGTTTTAGTTCCAGAGACTTACGAGGAAACGAGACCTTTTGAATACCAATTATACTGCAAGTGAAGTGACGAGCGCGGTCGGGTACCGGATACGGGAACGTCGTAAATATTTGTCAGGCGGCCCCTTAGGCGCCGCGCACTAACTCTAGAAACGCCTTGGCCGCGTGACTCAGACTCCGTTTGGCCGGGCACACCAGCCGGATCTTGCGATCGACGCTCAACTCTTTCACTTTGATCTCCCGCAGGACATCTTGCTCCACGTCCTGTTCCACACACATGTGCGGCAGGAATGCCACGCCCTCATTGCGTTGCACCATCTTGCGGATTGTTTCCACAGTCGGCATCTCGACATCCATATTCAGCGGGACCTTGTGCCGCTGAAACTCCTTCAGCACCACGGCGCGATACGGAGACAACACATTATGGGCGATGAACGTCTCCATGCCGAGTTCGTTAATCGAGACTTCGTTGTGATTGGCGAAGCGATGCTGCGGCGAGACAACGAAGGCCAGGTGATCGGTGTAAATCACGCGCGACAAGAGCCGGTCGTCCTCCGGATCGTAGCTGATGACGCCCAGCTCCAGCTCCCCATCGATCAATTGCGAAGGAATCTGGCTCGACAACGACCGTCGGACTTGTACCTTCACCTTCGGATAAAGCCGCCGGTAGCGTTCGATATGCCCCAATAAATACAGGGACGTGGACTCGTTCGCGCCCACCACCAGCCGGCCAGCCGAGTTGTCGCGCAATTCCGCCAGAGCGTTTTCCAGATCCGCTTCCAGGTTCTCGAAGCGGCGGGCATAATCATGGACGATACGGCCGGCATCGGTCAGCAGCAGCTCTTTGCCGGAGCGGTCGATCAGCTTCTCCTGCAAATCGGACTCGAGCTTTTGGATCGCCAGTGACACGGCCGGCTGCGTCCGGAGGAGCTTTTCAGCCGCTCGAGAGAAGCTTTTCTCGCCGGCGACCGTCAAGAAGACCTTTAAAGGGTAGAACTCCATAAGTCACGCTTATGGCATCATTGTAGCTTATTCTGATAGTCATAATTATAAATTTGCTAAATCAAAAGACGCGGTCGATAATGAATGCAAAGACAGGAGGACTCATGCCGAATCGCGTCTACATCTTCGACACCACCCTCCGCGATGGCGAACAATCGCCGGGCTGCAGCATGACCGTACCCGAGAAGCTGCGGCTGGCGCGGAAATTGGTTGAACTGGGCGTCGATATCCTCGAAGCCGGGTTCCCGATCGCCTCCGAGGGCGATTTTGAGGCAGTGGACGCGGTGAGTCGTGAGTTCTCCTGGGTTCAAGTGGCGGCGCTGGCCCGCGCCAACACGCCTGACGTCGAGCGAGCCGCGGCTTCGCTGAAACATGCCCGCCGGCCGCGCATTCACACCTTCATCGCCACCAGCGAGATTCATCTGCAGTACAAACTGAAGAAGTCGCAACAGCAGGTGCTGGATGAGGCTGTGGCCGCAGTCGAGCTCGCCCGGCAATATACCGATGACGTCGAGTTTTCCGCGGAAGACGCTACCCGGACCGAACAGGGTTACCTGGAGCAGATTTCGAAAGCAGTGGTCGCGGCCGGGGCGCGCACGGTGAACCTGCCCGACACAGTCGGCTATTCGGTGCCGGAGGAATATGCGGCGCTGATCGGACGCATGGTGAAAGTGCTCGGTGACAGCGCGATCGTCAGCGTTCATTGCCATGACGATTTGGGGCTGGCCGTCGCTAATTCGCTCGCTGCCGTTCAGGCCGGCGCGCGGCAGATCGAGTGCTGCATCAATGGAATCGGCGAACGGGCCGGTAATGCGGCGCTCGAAGAGATCGTGATGGCTTTCAAGACTCGCCGCGACAAGCTGCCGTATGAAACCAAGATCGTGACCGAGCATATCTACTCGGCCAGCCAGCTATTAGCGCAGATCATTACCTTTGGGCCGCAGCCTAACAAGGCTATCGTGGGTGACAACGCCTTCGCTCACGAAGCCGGAATCCATCAGGACGGTTATTTGAAGGAACGGACTACTTACGAGATCATCGATCCGCATACAGTGGGCGTTCCCGAGACCAAGCTGGTGCTGGGCAAGCACAGCGGGCGCCACGCTCTACATAAACGCGCCGAGGATCTGGGTTTCCAGTTGGGCAAAGAAGAATTGGATGCGCTGTATCTTAGCTTCACCGCGCTGGCAGATCGTAAGAAGGGCGTGCGCAACGAAGAGATCGTGTCCTTGATTCGCGAGGTGGTGGGCGAGACAGCGGCAGCGGCAAATGATTAACACCCACCAGGCATGAATGCCTGTTTGAAATGCAGCTAAACCTATTGATCCTTCCCGGGGACGGGATCGGCACCGAAGTCACCCGCGAAGCAGTAAAAGTTCTGGAACGCGTCGCCGGCAAATTTCACCATCAGCTTTCGATTAGTGAAGGCCTGCTAGGTGGAGTCGCGATTCATAAAACCGGCGGCCCGCTTCCTCAAGCCACTATTGATCTGGCGTTGAAGGCCGATGCCATCCTGATGGGCGCGGTCGGTTTGCCGGAATTCGACAATGTCCCGCCCGAAAAGCGCCCCGAAAAGGGATTGCTCGGCCTCCGCAAGGTTCTGGGTGTATATGCGAATCTGCGCCCGGTGCGTTCCTACGCCGCGCTGCTCGATTCGTCGCCGCTGAAGAATCAGATTGTGGACGGGACCGATATGATCATCGTGCGCGAGCTAACGGGCGGCCTCTACTATGGAACGCCCCGTGGGATTCTCGAAGATGGCCAGGAGACTCGCGCGGTGAACACCATGACGTACACGCGCGCCGAAATCGAGCGCGTCACTCGTATGGCATTTCACCTGGCTCGCAATCGGCGCAAGAAAGTCACCAGTGTCGATAAGTCCAATGTGCTCGAAAATTCCCAGCTGTGGCGCAGGGTAGTGATCGAGATTGCTCCGGAATTTCCAGACGTCGCGCTGGATCACATCCTGGTGGACAACTGCGCCATGCAGCTCATCTTGAATCCGCGCCGCTTCGATGTCCTGCTCACCGAGAACATGTTTGGCGATATCCTCAGTGATGAAGGGGCAGTTTTGGCTGGATCGATCGGTATGTTGCCCTCGGCCTCAATCGGCGATCGAAAGCCTTCGGGCGCGTGGGTGGGCCTCTATGAGCCGGTGCATGGCTCGGCGCCCGACATCGCGGGACAGAACAAAGCCAACCCATTCGGCGCGATCGGCTCAGTGGCGGCCATGCTCGAATACAGCTTCGGATTGAAAGAAGAAGCCGCCGTGGTGAACCGCGCCATCGAGACCGTACTCAACTCCGGCAAGGTCACCGCGGATTTGAAGCGCCCCGGGGCTCCTTCATCCACCACCACAGAAGTCGGAGACAGTGTCGTAAAGGTAATATGAAACCTCGCACCATCATCGAAAAGATTTGGGACAACCACATCGTCGCCGAGCGCCCCAACGCTCCGGCGCTGCTCTATATCGACCTGCACCTGGTGCACGAGGTCACCTCGCCGCAAGCCTTCGACGGTCTGCGCGCGCGCGGTCTCAAGGTTCGCCGTCCCGACCTCACCATCGCGACCACTGATCACAGCACGCCCACCACGCCGCGCTCGTTCCCCATCGTCGACAAAGTTGCCGCCGCGCAGGTGGCGCGCCTGGAAGCGAGCTGCAAGGAGTTTGGCATCCGCTGCTTCGGGCTATCGAGCGAACAGCAAGGGATCGTTCACGTCATTGGTCCGGAACAAGGTTTGACGCAACCAGGAATGACGGTCGTTTGCGGCGACAGCCACACCGCGACGCATGGGGCATTCGGAGCGCTCGCGTTTGGCATCGGAACCACCGAAGTCGAGCACGTGCTCGCGACGCAGTGCTTGCTACAGAACAGGTCGAAGACTTATGAAGTGCGGGTGGACAGTGCGCTGAAGCCAGGCATTACCGCCAAAGACATCATTCTCTCGCTGATTTCGCGCATCGGCATTGGCGGCGGAACCGGCTGCGTCTTCGAATATAGCGGCTCGGCGATCCGCGCGCTCTCGATGGAAGAGCGCATGACCGTATGCAACATGTCTATCGAAGCGGGTGCCCGTGCCGGTTTGGTCGCTCCCGACGATACAACCTATCAATATGTATGCGGGCGGCCGTATGCACCGAAGGGCGCGGCCTGGGATGCGGCTGTGGCCCGTTGGCGTCAGTTGCCGACCGACGACGGAGCGCAGTTCGACCAGAGCATCAAGATCGACGCGGCGGCGCTGGAGCCGATGATCACGTTCGGCACCAACCCCGGCATGGGGATTCCGATCACCGCCATGGTGCCGAATCCCACGGATATCACCGATCCACTGGAGCGCGATTCACTGGCCAAGGCGCTACGCTACATGGACCTCGCGCCCGGTAAGCCGTTGCTCGGCCATCCGGTGGATGTGGTCTTTATCGGAAGCTGCACCAACTCGCGCATTTCCGATCTTCGCAACGCGGCGAAAATTCTCAAGGGCCGTAAAGTGCATGCGGGCGTACGCGTGATGGTGGTTCCCGGATCGCAGCAAGTGAAGGCGCAGGCGCAAGCCGAAGGGCTCGATCAGATTTTCCGCGACGCGGGTGCGGACTGGCGCGAGGCCGGCTGTTCGATGTGCATCGCGATGAACGGCGATCAGTTGCAACCCGGTGAATACAGCGTGTCGACTAGTAATCGCAATTTCGAGGGACGGCAGGGTAAAGGCGGGCGCACCTTCCTGGCCAGTCCGTTGACAGCCGCTGCATCGGCCATTACCGGCGTCGTCACCGACGTGAGGACATTGCTGCCATGACAAAATTCACTGCATTCGAGAGCCGCCTGGTTCCGTTTCCCATCGACAATCTCGACACCGATCAGATCATCCCCGCACGTTTTCTCAAAACTATTTCGAAAGAGGGTCTGGGCGATCAGTTGTTCTACGACTGGCGCTACGACGCCGAAGGCAAACCGAAGCCAGACTTCATCCTCAATACGCCCGAAGCCAAGACCGCCAAGATTTTGCTGGCTGGTGACAATTTCGGCTGCGGCAGCTCGCGGGAGCACGCTCCCTGGGCCTTGCTGCAATATGGATTCCGCGCCGTGATCAGCACTTCGTTCGCCGATATTTTCCGCGGCAATTCGCTCAAGAACTCACTACTGCCGATCGTGGTGCCGCGCGACGTTCACGCCGAGTTGTTCAAGAATCCGAATATCACGGTGAAAGTGGACCTCGCCGCGCAAATGTTGACTTTGCCCGATGGTAAGACCGTCGAATTCCCGGTGGACGGCTTCTCCAAGCATTGTCTGCTGGAGGGCATCGACGAATTGGGATACATTTTGCAGCAGGAGCCTGCCATCGCGAGTTTCGAAGCGGCTCATCCGGCCCCGATCAACACGACGGCTTAAGAAGCCGGAGCCTAGCAAACCTAAGGGCGCCCACCCCCTTGACACCGTATTTCTACTGATATGTAATTCATGGGTCGCAAACAACGGTCCAGGAGGACACCATGAACTATCGCGCAATTGCAGCCTTGAAAGCTTCGAACCCTACCAGGGTTGACAACATTGAATCCCCAGTTCCCGTCGGAGAAGTCCGGCCTGGGCTATCGCGGCGGCAATTCACACGTGCCGCGGCCGGCACTGCGGTGGTGGGCGCTGCAATCGGCTCCGCTCTCTGGACACCGGTGATCGCCGCGCCGAAAGGGGCCTTCGCCCCGGTTCCAATACCTGGAGGCAGTCCATTTCTCGGTGGATCGTATCACGTGTTTGGTCCAGCGGCTTTCGACCCGATTGATGCCGAGCCAATTACCATCACTAACTTCGACGGCTTCGCGGGTCTCGCCTATGTCAGCGGTATGGTGACGCAAACTAATACTAAGACCGGTGAGAAAGCGCGGTACCCGTTCGTCGATTCCGACATGCGGTTCATGCAGGGCAACTTTCGCGGAACAGACGGGCGCATTCATCAGGCGACGTTCGGATTCATATGAGTGGACGTCTTTTTGCCCGGTCCGGGCGCACAGATCCACGACCTGAATCCGACCACTTTCCCTCCGGTCGGGCTGTTCTGGACAATACAAATTGCCGATGATCGGCAGGGCGATAATGGGAACGGTGTCGATGTCAACCTTGGCACAGGCGGTGCAGTGCTTGAAGTGTCCAACGCGCCGATCTTCGACTACGGCGACATAAACAATGCGTTGTTCGGCGGCGGACCCGCGCCGGTGCCAGGAACGGTGTCGTGCAAAGTCGAATGGCAGGGCGTACACCAAAGAGTCAATATCCGGAACACGGACCCGGTGTTCGGCGGGTTCGCTGGTGAATTCATTCGTAACGCCGCGCAAATGCAGTGGACCGCCACAGTGGGCGACTTCGTCTTCGAATCCGACGCGCTGGGAACGTCCTCCAGTTCGTTTGCGGAAATCGGTCACGAGCGGAATGGAGTCTTCTTCCCTTAATAACCGGACGATCCTGGCGCAAAGCACGCTGGAACGAGAAACAAGAGCAGAATGATAAGATTGAACCATAGAAGGTCAATCCTATGGATTCCCGCCGTAAGTTCATCGGCACGATGGCCACCGGCCTCGCTTCCACGCTGGCTTCATCGCAGGGCGTGCTGGGGGCCAACGACCGTGTCCGCGTGGGCATCATCGGTGTGGGCGACCGCGGCACTGAGCTGGTTCACTGGGCGCTGAACTGCCCGAACGTCGACTTCGTTGCTTTCGCCGATATTTACACCAAGCGGCTCAACGACGCCAAGCGGCTGGTGCCTACCGCGGCCACATATCTGGATCACCGCCGTCTGCTGGACGACAAGTCGATCGACGCCGTTATCATCGCCACGCCGCAGCACCTGCACTGCGAGCATTTCGTCAACTCCATCCAGGCCGGGAAGCACGTCTATCAGGAAAAGACCATGGCGTTCACGGTGGATCACGCCAAGCACATGCGCGCCGCCTACCGCAACGCGCCGAAGCTGACGGTTCAGGTGGGCCATCAATCCTGTTCCTCCGGTCAGATGCCCGACGCGCTCGGCTTTCTGGCCAGCGGCTACGTCGGAAAAATCACGGCCGTGCACATGCACATGTATCGCAACACGCCGCACGGCAAGCCGCAGTGGGCGCGACCGGTCTATCCAGACATGAATCCGGAGAACGTGCTTTGGAATTCGTTCCTCGGCGAGGCCCCCAAGCGCGATTTCGAGGCCAACCGCTACATCAATTGGCGATTCTTCTGGGATTATTCCGGCGGCAATGTCTACGAGAACATGTGCCACCAGCTTTCGTTCTGGTACAAAGCGCTCAACCTGCAAGTTCCTAAAGCCGTCACCATGACCGGCGGGATCTACGTGTGGAAGGACGGACGCGAAGTTCCCGACACCATGAACGTTTCCATCGAGCAACCCGAAGAGATCCTGATCAGTTGGGACTCCGGGTTCGGGAACAACCAGCTCAGCGTGACGGAGGACGTACTGGGAACGGACGGAACCATCTCCAGGGGCGCGTCCATCCGCTATGTTCCGCAAAAAGTGAATCGTCCGGACGGGACCGAGATGCTGGGCAGAACAACCGCAGCCGGCAACGCCCACATGCAGAATTTTCTGGACTGCATCCGCGAGGGGAGGGAACCGAACTGCCCCTTCGATTTGGGATACCGCGTCTCCATCGCCTGCCGCATGGCGGTGGAAAGCTATCGCCAGAGCCGCAGCATGCTTTGGGATCCCCAGAAAGAAGTGATCGTCTGATCTGCGATGGAATTCGACTACACGCCGGAGCAGATCCACCTTCGCAAGACCGTCCGCGAATTTGCTGAAGCCGAGATTGCGCCTCATGTACTGGAGTGGGATGAGGA
>Ga0070714_100003276_pt1 | contig 12060 bp, 12 predicted proteins | sample LARL83metaG_FD_65450 | JGI IMG/M metagenome (GOLD analysis project Ga0070714, IMG submission 65450) | Corn, switchgrass and miscanthus rhizosphere microbial communities from Kellogg Biological Station, Michigan, USA - LAR L8-3 metaG | ecosystem: Host-associated > Plants > Roots > Rhizosphere ... | reverse complement strand
TACGAACGGGAGCATGTGCCTTCGCTGCAGGGTTTTCTGCGTTGGCTCGTCGCGGGCGACACGGAGGTCAAGCGCGATTTAGTCGCAAGGCAGCGGGACGAGGTTCGTATTCTGACGGTCCACGGTGCCAAGGGGCTCGAGGCCCCGGTGATTTTTCTGCCCGATACGATGCAACTGCCGACCCTCCCCGATACGCTGCTATGGACCGAGCGCGGCGGACTGCCAATCTGGTGTCCGCGGCGCGATCTTGCCGTGCCGTCTTACGCAGCCGAAAAACGGTCGTTGCGTGCGCGCCAGCTGCAGGAATACCGCCGCCTGCTGTACGTTGCGCTGAGCCGAGCCCGAGACCGGTTGTATATTTGTGGCTGGCAAACGCGGGACTCACCCAACGAAGAGTCGTGGTATGCGCTCTGCCGTAGCGGCCTCGCCAGGACTGCGACCCCGTTTCCCTTTGACGCGGCGCCGCTGATCGGCGCGGACGGATGGTGTGGCGAAGGTCTGCGGCTCGCCAGCGCACAGACCGCTACGCCGGTTTGGGAGCACCCGGCCGTCGCCGTTCCAGTCGGACGATCGATTCCGAATTGGGTGAAAGAGCCGCTGCCGGCCGAGCCAGACCCGCCGCGTCCGCTCGCGCCATCGCGGCCCAGCGGGACGGAACCACCCACTTTATCGCCGCTCGCGGCGAGAGGGCGGGACCGGTTTAAGCGCGGGCTTCTCGTCCACCGTCTGCTGCAGAGCCTGCCGGAACTGCCGATTGAGCAGCGCGAACTCGCCGCGCGCCGCTTTTTGGCGCTGCCGACGCATGGTCTCACGGCCGACGAGCAGGACGACATCCGGCGCGACACTCTCGCCGTTTTGGATCACCCCGATTTCGCCGCGCTGTTCGGTCCGGGCTCGCAGGCCGAAGTGCCGCTCGTCGGACTGATCCCCGCTTCCACGGGGACCGGCCATGCCGTTTCGGCGCAGATCGATCGCCTGGTTGTCGAAGAGGACCGTGTGCTGATCGTCGATTACAAAACCTTGCGCCCGCCGCCCGCCACCGAGGAGGAGGTGGCGCCTCGCTATCTTCGACAGCTCGCGACCTACCAAGCCGCGCTGGTGCGGATCTATCCGGATCGCGAGATCCGTTGTGCCCTCCTGTGGACCGAAGGCCCGCGGCTAATGCCGGTCAGCCCCGAAATCCTTGCGGAGTACCTGCCTTGACGGAGCATTTTCGGCTCCCCTAATCTCAGCGGCAGTTTACCGAAGGAACACCAGATGAAACCGATCGCCGTCACCGACAGCAGCTTCGACGCCGAGGTGCTCCGCGCGAGCGGACCGGTTCTCGTCGATTTCTGGGCGGAATGGTGCGGCCCGTGCCGCACGATCGCTCCGTTTCTCGAAGAACTTGCGACCGACATGGCCGGCAAGGTGACCGTTGCCAAGCTCAACATCGACGAGAACCCGCAGGCACCGATGAAATACGGAGTTCGCGGAATTCCTACCGTGATCCTCTTCAAGGGCGGGCAAGTCGCTGCCACCAAAATCGGCGCTCTGCCCAAGAGCAAACTCTACGAGTGGGTCGAATCCGTTCTGTGAGGGCCGTCGCCCACCCCAGGTGACCGGAGCGGGGCGGGGCTCCTGCCGCCACAACTTAGGCGGTCATAACTTAGACGGAGACGAATGAGGCTTCGACGTCCGATCGCCGTCGGAGCCGATTGGGCGGTCGTCCGGCTCGCTTCGGGAGAGTTCCTCTGTGTCGATACGTCTACTTTCGAGGCGATCGGCTACATTCTCGGTTGGCAGCATGAAACAGACGTCATTCGCGTTTTTCGGACGTTTTTGACGCAACGCTCGGTCGTTCTCGACATCGGCGCCCATTTCGGACTTTACACCGCGCTGACCGGCAGCATCGTCAAGAATCACGGACGGCTTTACGCTTTCGAGGGCAATCCGCGCGTCTTCGAGAGTCTGCAGCGCACGATGTTCGCAAACGATCTTTATTTTAATCCGAATATCGTCGCGGCAAACGTGCTGGTCTCAAGCGAAAGTGGGCAAGGCCGCCTGCACTATTCGGCGAACCTGCCGGCCGGCGGCACCATGTCCGAGGTGGAGCTGTTGGGCGGCAAGCAGCGTGCGGTCGAGGTCAAGATGACCACGATAGACGATTTTCTGCCGCGCGGTTTGTCGGTGGATTTGGTCAAGATCGACGTCGAGGGCCATGAGCCGTTGGTGCTGCGGGGCATGGAGCAGACCATCTCCCGGTCGCCGAATATTCGCATCATTACCGAATTCGCCGACAACCTTCTCGCCAATACAGTGAATCCGACCGAGTTTCTCGATTACATCCGCGACTTGGGGTTCGCGATCTGTCGAGTGCTGCCGAACTTCAAAATCAGACTGGTTCCGGTCGGCGAGCCTCTCAGCGGCTTCAATTACTGCCTGTTGACCCGGACACCCGAGGCGGACATTCGGTCCGTCGAAGAACGCCGGAAGTTTTTCCCGATCCGGTTCAAGCGATGGCTCGACCGGAATCCGGTGAGGTGGGGTCGCTGGCGCCCCATCTGGGCCCGCTGGTGAGCCACGCGCGACTTGGCTAGCCCGCCGCTTCGGCCTGACGCACCAGATCGTCGCGCGCCGCCAACATATCATCGAGAGAACCGAAAGCGTTCGTATAATGACCGTCGAAACCTTTGCCTTCGACCCGTCTGAACATATCGACGAAATCGAGATTGCCGGCGCCCGGTTTCAGATGAACTTCATGGCCGTTGCGAAAGCAATCGGCAAGCCGCACCTCCTCGACTCGGCTCATTTCTATCGCATCGACAAACCCGGCCACGCCTTCGGGAACCAGGTGCGCATGGTTGACCGTAAACGAGAGCTTGAATGCCGGGGACCGGATGCGCTCGAAGTAGAACCGCCATTCCTCGACAGTGTGCGCGAGATAATGCACTTCCGCATCCGCCGGTTCTTTGTTTAGGTTTTCGAGCAGAATGAGCGCGTTCTTCTCCTCGGCATAATCGACGAGGCGCTTTAGGCGCTCCAGCCCGGCATTCATCCGCATCTCCTTGTCCGAGGTGAAATGGTAGCCGGCGTGCACAACAATCCACTCTGCGCCGAGCCTAGCGGAGACATCGACATAGCCTCTGAGATAGCGGTCGACGGCCTCAGCAACAAAGGGCGAATATTCTGCGACGTTGACCGCCGAAAGAGTGTGCAGGCCAAGGTGGACATCATGTTTTTGGCATGCCTGGCGGATGCCTGCGGCACGCGCGTCGTCGAAGCTCGTCAAGGCATTGTCGGCCGTGTCGAGCTGGATATCGATGTAGCGGACCTCGCGAGCTGCCGCCCACGCGATAGCTTCCTCAATCCGGAGACGCCGCCCGATATCGATCCCGATCCTGTCCCGCAACATCATGTCATTGCCTTCGATCAGACGTGGGTTCCGACCAATTTTTCTCGAAATCAGCTCCGTAGGCATCTTGTTTCTCGCCGACAACCCTTGTTCTGGTCGCGGCAAGCCGCCTCTTGACCTGCTGAACGCGGCGCTGTTAGGGACACGCGTCGTTTGAACCGGGTGGTCACAGGGAGTTTGTTTTGCGGGCGGAGAAACCGAGCGAAGCTGCCATCCAAGACTGGTGTGTTCAGTACCTGGCACGCACTCTCGACCTGCCGGACCATACCATCGATCCGGAAATGACGTTTGCTCGGCTGGGCCTCGACTCGGCGAACTCGGTGTTTCTGATCGTCGAGCTTGAAGATTGGCTCCGATTGGAACTCACGCCCGATCTGCTGTTCGAACATCCGACAATCTGCGCACTCGCCCGGCACTTGGCAGTGCGCACCGACCGGTGAACCAGACAACAACTGGATTTTCGCCGCAGGTCGAGGCGGGCGCGCGAAGCGAGTTTGCGTCCTTGGTAGACGTCCTTCGGCGTCGGTCAGCGGAGCAACCGAACGACGCGGCCTACATTTTTCTGCCGGACCGCGGGACCGAACGGATTTCCTTGTCCTTTGCCGAGCTGTATGCGCGTGCCCGGGAGATAGCTTGGAGACTGGCCCAGCGGGGGCAAAGAGGCGATAGAGCCGTCCTGCTTTTCTCCCCAGGGGTGGATTTCATCGTCGCCTTCTTCGGTTGTCTCCTGGCTGGCATGATCGCGGTGCCGATGATGGTGCCGCGGCGCGCCAGCTCGAGAGACGCCAGTGCGGCCATTCTGGCCGATTGCTCGCCGCGATTGGCGATCACCCGCCGCGATCTGCTCACCGAGGCTCGGCCGGATCTGACGGAGCGTTTCCGCACTGCCAAGCTAGACTGGGTCATTATCGATTGCCCCAATGAGGCTTCTGGGAAACTTCAGAACACAGCTCCTGACTTGGGGCGGGATGACATCGCGTTTCTGCAGTACACTTCCGGATCGACCTCTGCGCCGAAAGGGGTGATCGTCACCCACGGCAACCTGCTCGAAAATTCAGAGATGATTCGTATTGCTTTCGGCAATACGCGCAGATCTACCCATGTCAGCTGGGTCCCGCTCTATCACGACATGGGGCTGATCCTAAATGCGTTGCAGTCGTTCTATGTCGGCGCGCCGTGCGTCTTGATGGCGCCGGTCAGCTTCATGCAGCGCCCGCTCAGCTGGCTGCGGGCAATCCACGATTATCGGGCGGAAGTCGCGGGCGGCCCAAACTTCGCATTCGATCTTTGTGTCAGACGTCACCGCCCGGAAGAGCTTCAGGGCATCGATCTCTCGTGCTGGAAGGTCGCCGTTAATGGAGCGGAGCCCGTCCGCGCGACCACGATCGACCGGTTCGCCTCAACATTCGCCCCCTATGGCTTCGATGCCAGAAGCATCCAACCCGCCTACGGCATGGCGGAAGCGACGTTGCTGATTTCGACGGGCCGGCGGGGCGCTGGCCCCGTGATCCGTGCCGTCAGTCGGGATGCCCTTCAGCACAACCGGATCGTTGCCCCGGCGCAAGCGGGGAATGCTCAGATGTTGGTCGGATGTGGCCGACCGCCGTGCGGCGAGCGTCTCGCGATCGTCTGTCCGGAAACGCGAATGCCGATGGGGCCGGGGCTCGTCGGCGAGGTTTGGGTTGCCGGGCCACATATCGCACGAGGCTACTGGCGAAACCCGGAGGCAACCGCTTCGGTGTTTAAGGTGCAAACAGCGTCCGACGGAGCCCCTTGCTGGCTGCGCACCGGCGATCTCGGCTTTCTCGGCGAGGACGGCGAGCTTTACATCACAGGCAGAATTAAAGACCTGATCATCATCCGCGGCATCAACCATTACCCTCAGGACATCGAGGAGACGGTGCAGGACTGCCATCCCGCTCTGCGCCATCATGGTGGCGCCGTATTCAGCGTGCCCGACCAGAACGACGAAGAACAACTCGTCATCGTACAGGAGATGGAGCGGACCTTCCGACGGCAAATCACCCCTGAAGAGATCACCACCTCGATTCGCGAAGCGATTATCCGAGAACATGAAATTGCCGCCCGTGATATTGTACTGATCCGCAGCGGCAGCCTGCCCAAGACCACCAGCGGCAAGATCCAGCGTCCCCTCACGCGCCAAATGTTTCTGGCCGGCTCGCTTTCGCTCGTCTGAGCACGCGGCCACTGTCGTTTAACAGCGGTACAGTGCACGTTGGTACCTGTCCCACTTGGCTCCCAACCGCCTCATGTATCTCGCCAGACGAGTCGGCAGTCGGTTTCCAGCTCGGTAAGCATGCGCTATGTCCTCCTCCGGCGTGCGGGTGAGTACGCAGAAATTGGCGCCGCGGGGCGTCTGCCCGCGCGCGATCAACTCGAGCCGCGAGCGTGGCAAGACGCGGCATATTCGCAAACCCAAACCCTCGATTTCCGCAGCGAACTGGTCGGCATTGACGGTATGTGCCAAAAAGGCTTCGACAAACTCGATGAAGATTCGGATGTTGGGGGACCGCTGTATTGTCTTTTGCATGCCTCTGATGACAAAGGGTTCGTGCCCCTCAACGTCGATTTTGACGAGATCGACCGCCAGACCGTCCGGCAGAAATTCGTCGATCGTGATCATATCCAGTTCGATCGAGCGCTTTGCGTCACCCCAGTGGCCGATGTCGGTCATCGTAGCGCCGCCGAGGAATTGCGGGAGGTAATATAGAGTTCCACGCCCCGTATTCTCGCCGACCAATGCATTGACCGCGATCACATTGGGGTTGTGCGCCAGTCTGTTGGCATACAATGTCCGCTTCAGCAACTCGAAGGTGTGCGGGTTCGCCTCGAACGAATAGAGACGGCCGCGATGCTTCGTTAGCGAGGCCGACGTCGCCGTGTAAAGCCCGAAATTCGCACCGATGTCGAGAACGACAGACTGGGGTTGCAAGAAACTGCGGAACACCGGGAGGACATCTGCCTCCATCTCCCAGCCAAGTAGATAGTCGGTGGCATCGAGCGAGTTCGTGTCGACGCAGATGTACTCGCCGGACGCGAGGCGGACCAAGGCACGATCACCCCCCACATAAATTGGCCTTTTCACGTGTAATTCTCGACTCGATGGCAAACCGGATTTACCATACCAGCGCACAATCCGCGCGTCGGCGAAACCTCAGCGCGAGGACGGGAGAGGCTGAACGATCCCAGTTTCGCGAGCGAGGCGCGACATCTGCGCTCGGCTGGCCTGTCACCGCACGCGGGCCTGACGAGATATAAAGACGAGTCTGTCGAGAAAGGCTTGAGTGGTGGTGCCCGGTTCCGGCGATGCAATATCGATCCCCCGGATCTGTTCGGTCATAATGTGCTCGGCGCTGCTGCTCGCCTGTACCACGGCGCCCGCTTCTCGCGAGGAAAACCCGTTTGTCGGAAATTGGGTTACGGCGGAGAACGCCAGCATCACGATCCGTCCGGATTCAATCGTTCAGCATCAAGTGGACGGCGAGAGCACGATACTCGATGAGACCGCGTGCCGCGGCGTGTTTCGCTTTGTTTATGGCACGAAGAGCCGACAGGATCTCACGGGTCTGGTGCCGCGCCAGCCCGATCTCCGTCAGAGATTGTCCGACGCGCTGGTCGAGCAAAGCTATCCGGTTGTCGAGCTCGATTGCGATCGGGGCGATCAGACCTACGTCCTGCTGAATGATCGTCAGTTGTTGGCGATCTACCGCGACGGCGACATCGGCGCAATCGAACGCTTGGCGCGTCGCTGATTTGGTCATGTTTGCATTGCTAGGCGGATAATGGTCCGGTCGATCAGCCGAAAGCGGCGATGGTCGCTCGTCTACCCTGCTCTGCTCAGCCTGGGAGGCGGTGTCCTTGCGTCTTGCGCTATCAATGAAGCACCGCCGTGGCTCCAGACCTCGGCGGCTCGCCCGGTGCCGTCTCCGGAGGCGCCAGCCGCGCGCAGCGCCGCTCCCCGACCGGCGCGCAAGCCAACCCCGCCACCAACAGCCGGTAATCCGGGTCCGGCATCAGGTGAAGAAGCCCTCGCGATGACAGGGACAAAAGCGACGGAGAGTGCAGCCGGTTCCGAGACTCCCTCACCTTCCGACTTGGCGGCTACCTCCACCTCGCCAGTCCCGCCGAGCCAGATTCCGTTGCAGCCCGAACTGATTGGGCTGGACCAGCCCGCGGCGACGCGTCTCTTGGGGCCGGCCACGGAGAAATCGGACGAACCGCCGGCGACAGTTTGGCGCTACAAGACCGCAACCTGCGAACTCGACCTGTTCTTTTATCTCGACCTGCGCAGCGGACGAATGCGAACGCTCCATTATACCCTCAAGGACAAGGGCTCGGATACGACGAGGCGGCAGGATTGCCTGCGCTCCCTGATCGCCTCTCGAGGCCACTAGCGCCGGTTCGCCGATGCCGCATCTCCTTCTCGTTGATGATGACGATCTCTTTCGCGAGTCGCTCGGCCTCAATCTGATCGACGAAGGTTACGAGGTCACCAGTTTTGCGAATGGACGCGAGGTGCTGGCCTACCTCGATCAAGGGGGAGGCGCCGATGTGATGTTGCTGGATTGGCGCATGCCCAACCTGACGGGCCTCGACGTACTTCGACAAATCCGGGCTGCCGGGACCACGCTTCCGGTTATTTTCCTGACGGCACTATCGGACGACATCTATGAGGAGGCGGCGCTCGAAGGCGGCGCCGTCGATTTCATCGACAAGTCCCGGCGTCTGCCAATTCTGCTCAAGCGCCTGCAATTGATCGCCGAAGGTGGCCGGCCGCCGAGCGAGCCGGAGCCGACGCGGGCCTCGGCGCTACGGCTAGGCCAGCTTACCTTGCGCTTCGATACCAGCCGGGCAGTGTGGATCGGTCGGACTGTCGACCTCACCCTGACGGAATTCAAGATCCTCACTCTGTTGGCCGAGAAAGCAGGTCGGGATGTCGGGTACCGAGAGATTTACGATCTGGTCCACGGCAAAAACTTCATCGCCGGACACGGGTCCGAGGGGTATCGTGCCAATGTACGTACCTTCATCAAGCGCATCCGGAAAAAATTCCGCGACGTCGACCCCGGCTTCGACCACATCAAAAACTACGCTGGTTTTGGATATCGATGGACCGCGGCAGGCTGAGGCGCGCCCCGGTATTCACTGGGCATGGTCGATTACGGCCAAGACTGCGTTTCTCGGGGTGGTCTTCGTATTGGTTCCCTTGTTCCTATATCTTGAGTTTCGCTCCGCCCACGAGACGAGCCAAGAGCTGCTGCTGCGCAGCGTGCGTGCCGAGGGACGCACGATCAGCCAGTCCTTGCTGCCCTTGCTGACAAACGCCGATGCGGCGGCGCTGCCGGAAATCGGCCGCGATCTCGCCCGCTACTCCGGCGAGGTAACAACCATAAAGTTGCTGCTGCGGCCGGCGGGTACCCAAAACGGAACGGAAGGTTTTTATTACGTAGCCTCCTGGCCCCCGGTAGCGCCCGCCAATCTGGAGGCGGAGCGCGACACGCTGGCGAGCCAAGGCGTGCTCGACCGCCTCACCGAGAACTGCCGGGAAGAAATGCCGTATTCCCTCATTTACCATCGGCCGACCGGCGGCGCCGAAATCGTGACGGCCGTGACGCCCGTATCGACAGCAGCCGGCTGCTGGGCCGTCGTGGCGTCGTTCTCCGAGGATGCCTTTCCGGGCGCGCATCTCGGCCAGCCCTATTGGGCGACGCCGCCGGTCATTATCGCAGCGGTGATCTACGTGACGATGGCAGCGATCACCTTTGCGACTTTGCTGAGCGTACGCGGCGGATTGCGCCGCTTTGCGCTGCGCGCTCGCCGCATTCGCGAGCAGGGACCGGACGCAGGATCGTTCGCTAACCGCGACGACCTTCCCGAATTGGCCGACGTCGCCGCCGAGTTTGACCGGATGGTCGAGGCCTTGCACCGCTCCGCCGCCGACATCCGGCAAACGGCCGAGGACAATGCCCACGCCTTCAAGACGCCAATCGCGGTTATTCGCCAATCGATCGAGCCATTGCGCCGCGCCCTGCCGCAAAACAATCAGCGGGCGCAGCGGGCCATTGGCCTTGTCGAACGCTCGCTCGACCGGCTCGACGGGCTCGTCGCCTCGGCGCGCAGCCTCGACGAAGCGACCGCCGACCTGATAGCGAAACCGCGGGTGCCGGTTGATCTCGGGAGCGTGATAGGCAGCCTGATCCAGATCCGTTCCGCCGTCCTTGCCAATCGCGATGTGTCGATCATCCTCGCAAGTCATGACCTGACGATCTCGGCAGACTTATTGCCGGGCCTGTTCGTGCTCGGCACCGAAGAGATGATCGAGACTGTCGTCGAAAACCTGATCGAGAATGCCGTCTCGTTTTCTCCTGCCGGTAGTGAGATCCTGGTTCATCTGACCCGCGACGGCCGGTTCGCCCACCTCACGATATCCGATCAGGGCCCCGGAGTTTCCGCCGACCAGCTGGAGCGCATCTTCGACCGTTATCACTCCGAGCGTCACGCCGAGGCGGCCAGCGAGGCCACATCGAGCTATTTCGGCATCGGATTGTGGATCTCACGGCGCAACGTCGAGGCGATGGGCGGAACGATCGAAGCGCAAAACATAGAGCCGCACGGATTGGCGGTTCACGTTCGCCTGCCTCTGGCGCCCGAGCGCGGCTGAGACGAGTTCCGGGCGTTGGAAGCGAGGTTGAAGAGCGGAATTTGGATCAAGGCCCTGATCCGGCGCTGTGACCTTGCTGCGATCCCCATCGCCGTGGTGGCCCGCGGCGATGGAGATGCCGGCGCGATTTTGGTCAAGCTCAATGGAGGCAGCGCCGAGAGCTGCTCGGTGCTGACGCAGGTCCGCGGACAGGATGGCGAGCTTCTATGGATGCGGGCAACCGGACCCGTTCCGGTCATGGAGGCCGATGCGGATGCTTACATAACCCGTCAGCGGCAGCGGGATCCGGATATCTGGGTCGTCGAAATCGAGCATCGGGAAGCGGAGAGCGTGCTCGATGGGAAAGTTGTCTGAGGAACGGCAGGGCAGCCGGCGCGACGTGCAGTGGCGTGCTGGATTATTATGGTACTCGTCGCTCGCGAGAATAAGGATCCAACCTCTGGCTTCCCGGTTTTGCGGGGAATGCGGTATGATTTGCTGAATTACGAGGATCATTCCCGGTCGGCATCTAAGGGCGATGGCGGGCAACTCGTTCGGCACACTGTTCCGTTTTACCACCTGGGGTGAAAGCCACGGGCCGGCGATCGGCGTCGTCGTAGACGGCGTCCCGCCACGCCTGCCATTGGCCGAACCCGATATCCAGCACTGGCTCGACAAGCGCAAACCCGGCCAGTCGCGCTATACGACGCAGCGGCGGGAAGCCGATCTGGTACGCATCATGAGCGGCACCTTTGACGGGGTGACGACCGGCACCCCCATCCAGCTGGTGATCGACAATACCGATCAGCGATCGAAGGATTATCGCAACATTGCCGACCGCTTCCGCCCGGGACACGCCGATTACACATACTGGAAGAAATACGGAATCCGCGATTACCGCGGCGGTGGGCGCGCCTCGGCGCGGGAGACCGCCTCGCGGGTCGCGGCGGGAGCGGTCGCACGCAAAATTCTCGGACCCGGGGTGACGATCCGCGGCGCGCTCGTGCAGATCGGGCCGCATGCGATCGACCGCTGCACCTGGGATTGGCGCGCCACGGAGGAGAACCCCTTCTGGTGTCCGGATGCTGCGGCGGCGCTGCGCTGGGCGGACTATCTCGACGGCGTGCGCAAGGCCGGCTCATCCGCCGGCGCGATCATCGAGATCGTCGCGAGCGGCGTCCCTGCCGGGCTCGGCGAGCCGGTCTACGACAAGCTCGACGGCGATCTCGCTCGCGGCCTGATGACGATCAACGCCGTCAAGGGCGTCGAGATCGGCACCGGTTTTTCGGCGGCGACGCTCAACGGCGAGGAAAACTCCGACGAGATGCGGATCGAGGATGGCCGGGTCGTGTTTCTGTCGAACAACGCCGGCGGCGTCCTCGGCGGGATCTCGACCGGCCAGGACATCGTCGCGCGTTTTGCGGTCAAACCGACCAGTTCGATCCTACGGCCGATGCGCACCGTCGATGTCGACGGCAACGAGGTCGAAATCGAAACTCATGGACGGCACGACCCTTGCGTCGGCATCCGCGCCGTCCCGGTCGGCGAGGCGATGGTAGCCTGCGTTCTCGCCGATCACCTGCTGCGGCACCGCGCCATTGGGGGCGGTATCTGACGGGCGAGGCGGCGTACCGAGTTCAGTTGCCCAACGCGCGCCAGAAACGCCGAGTCAACAGCATGACGAGGATCCCCTCGACTCCGATTGTGGCTGTCGCCCAGGAGGCGCCGATGATCCCGGCGAGCAGGCCGAGATGGATGAAGCCGATCATACCGACCCCGATGCAGACCGAAAGTACGCCGAAGATGCAGCTGCGCATTTCGGGCGGCGCCGCGAGGTAGACGAGTGTCGCCTGCATTATGCTGAAACCGGCATTGGCGACACCGGTGACTAGAAGCACCGTGCCGGCGAGCAGCGGATTGGCAGCCAACGCGAAGACGGGAAGCATCAACAGGTAGATCACGACGCCTCCGACGTAGAGTCGGGCGAACATCGCCGGCTTGGCCA
>Ga0070714_100003273_pt1 | contig 12064 bp, 10 predicted proteins | sample LARL83metaG_FD_65450 | JGI IMG/M metagenome (GOLD analysis project Ga0070714, IMG submission 65450) | Corn, switchgrass and miscanthus rhizosphere microbial communities from Kellogg Biological Station, Michigan, USA - LAR L8-3 metaG | ecosystem: Host-associated > Plants > Roots > Rhizosphere ... | reverse complement strand
GACCCAGTCGACGTAGCGGTTGCCGTCGACGTCGACCAGCTCGCAGCCCTCGCCGCGTGCGACGAACAGCGGGTCGCGGCCGATCGCGCGCATGGCCCGCACGGGCGAGTTGACGCCGCCGGGGAGCAGCGTCAGCGCGCGCGCGTACAGCTCGGCCGAGCGGGCGTCCTGGAGCGCGGGCGCCTCAGACGCCCGCGTGCTCACGTTCCCAGGCCTTGAACTCGTCCGTGAAGTACAGCAGGCGGATCTTCTTGAACTCGGTCGAGGAGTAGAGCGTCGCGCGCTCCTCGATGCCGGTCATCTCGGCGATCGCGTCGAGGATCGCGTCGCACTCCTCCTTGCTGCGGCCGTGCGCCATCGTGAAGACGGAGTAGGGCCAGTCGGCGTACGTGGGGCGCTGGTAGCAGTGCGAGATCCCGCGCACGGCGGCCATCCGCCGCCCGACGTCGAGGATGTCGGCGTCCGGCACCTTCCAGACGCCCATGCCGTTGGCCGAGAAGCCGGCGCGGCGGTGGTAGAGGATCGCCGCGACGCGGCGCAGCAGCCCGCGCTCCTGCATGCCGGCGAGGTGGTCGAGGAAGCGCTCCTGCGGGACGCCGAGCGCGGCGGCGGCGGGCGCGTACGGCTCGGAGACGACCGGCATGTCGCCCTGCAGCGCGCGGATCACCGCGACGTCGAAGTCGTCGTAGGGCTGCGGGTCCAGCTCGACCGGGTCGGCCGCGACGGCGGCTCTCGCGAGGTCCTCCGTCGAGCCCTCCATCTCCAGGTCCATGCGGATCTTGAACAGCTTGAGCGTCGGGAGCTGGCGGACCGACTCGGCGCCGGCCTCCTGGGCGAGCGCGGCCAGCGTCCCGTCGAGGCCGAGCTTCGAGTCGGGCTCGGTCGCGATCGTGAACCACAGGTTGAACTCGTGGTTGCGCAGGTAGTTGTGCGAGACGCCGGGGTGCGCGTTGATCACTCTCGCGGCGCGGTGCGGGTTGTCGGGATCGACCTTGGCGGCGACGAGCATCGAGCTGTAGCCGAGCGCGCGCGTGTCGAAGATCGGCGTGACCTGGCGGATGATGCGCTCGTCGAGCAGGTGCTGGACGCGCGCCATCGCGGCCTGCTCGTCGATCCCGGCCAGCTCCGCGACGCGCGCGTACGGGCGCGGCTCGATCGGGAAGCGGCCCTGCATCAGGTTGAGCAGCTTCTTGTCCAGCTCCTCCAGCGGGATCGCCGCGCCGTGCTTGCGGCTGCGCAGCTTCGGCGTGGCCGTGCTCGGATCGGTCAGTCCATCTCTGACAGCCATCTGGCGGCGTCCTTCGCGTGGTAGGTGATGACGGCGTCGGCGCCTGCACGGCGGATCGACGTGAGCACCTCGAGCACGGTCGCCCGCTCGTCGAGGGCGCCGGCCGCGGCGGCGGCCTTCACCATCGCATACTCGCCGCCGACGTTGTACGCCACGACGGGCATCCGTGTCGCATCCTTGACCCGTCGGACGACGTCGAGATAGGGCAGCGCGGGCTTGACCATCACGAGGTCGGCCCCCTCCTCGACGTCGAGCAGGACCTCGCGCAGCGCCTCCTCGCCGTTGGCGGGATCGAGCTGGTAGCCGCGGCGGTCGCCTCGGCTCGGCGCGCTGTCGGCCGCCTCGCGGAACGGGCCGTAGAAGACGGAGGCGAACTTGGCGGAGTAGGCGAGGACCGGCAGGTCCCCGAAGCCCTCGTCGTCGAGTGCCGCCCGGATCGCGGCCACGCGACCGTCCATCATGTCGCTGGGGGCGATCAGGTCGGCGCCGGCGCGCGCGTGCGAGACGGCGGTGCGGGCGAGCAGCGGCAGCGTCGCGTCGTTGTCGACCGACGCGTCGTCCCGCAGGACCCCGCAGTGGCCGTGGCTCGTGTACTCGCAGAGGCACAGGTCGGGGATCACGAGCAGCTCAGGGGTGCGCTCCTTGATCGCCCGGATCGCGAGCTGCACGACGCCCTCGTCGTCCCATGCGCCGGAGCCCTCGGCGTCCTTCTCCGCCGGGATGCCGAACAGCATCACCGCTGGGATCCCGAGCGCGGCCGCCTGCGCCGCCTCCTCGACGGCATGCTCGATGCTCAGGCGCTCGACGCCCGGCATCGTCGAGATCGGCTCGCGGCGGTCGGCGCCGTGCGTGACGAACAGCGGCAGGATCAGGTCGCCCGCGTCGAGCCGCGTCTCGCGCACCAGCCCGCGCAGCGGGGCGGAGCGGCGCAGCCGGCGCATGCGGGTGGCGGGGAAGGGCATGGCCGTCTTGAGGATATCGGGGGGTGGGTCGCGCGCCGCCGGGCGTGGGCGGCGTGCGGGCGGTGTGGGATGGGCATCGAGGAGAGGGGAGCGGCTATGGCGCCTGCGCCGCATGAGGAGCGAGTTCTTCCCGCTGAGCGGGAAGAAAGCGACGCTCATGCGCGGCACGCGTCGCCGCGGGCGCCTGCGGACGACCGCAGAGGGCGGCGCTCAGGCGAAGCGTCGCCCCACCGCGAGCCGCGCGAGCGCGGTGTAGGCCACCGCGAGCGCCGCGAGGTGCGCCAGCGCCGCCGCCAGGCCGCCGCCGCCGTCGAGTCCTGCGTCGAGCGCCTGCAGCGTGGCTCGGAACGGGAAGATCGCCGACACCGCCCGCACCACGTCGTACAAGCCCGAGGCCACCGCCCCGCTCGGCACCAGGGCGAGGAACGCGATCGGCAGGGAGAGCAGGAACGCGAGCAGCGAGGCGGCGCGCACCTCGCGCGCAAGCGCGCCGAGCGCGACCCCGAGCGCCGCGAACGCGACGGCGCCGAAGGCGAGCGCGAGCAGCCACTGCGGGAGGCGACCCCAGTCGAGCGCGATGAAGAAGCCGCCCAGCGCGAGCAGCATCAGCAGCGTCACCGCGAACGCGCACAGCGCCGCGAGGCCGATCTTCTCGACGAGCAGGCCGACGCGCGAGACGAGCCCGCGCACGAGCCGCGAGAAGGCGTGCTCCTCGCGCTCGAGCGCCAGCAGGCCGGCGGCGAGCAGCAGCGTGAGGAACATCAGCGAGACGGTCACCGCGACGGCGGCCGCGAACGTGTCGAGCGGCGTGCGCCGGCCGCCGACGATCGTCTGTCTGACGACGAGCGGCTGGCCGACCGATCTCAGCACGTCCTTGGAGACGCCGAGGTTGTCGATCGCGAGCCGGCCGAAGTCGGCGACCTGGCCGAGCGAGGTGCGCAGCGGCGAGTCCGGCGGCAGGGCGGCGAGCGCGCCCGCGACGATCGCGTGCGCGTTCTTGAGGCCGAGGATGTCGACGCTGCGGCCGAGCAGGTTGAGCGTGCCGCCGTTCAGCAGCAGGTTCAGGTAGCCGACGGTCGCCTGCTGGAAGCGCCGCGAGAGCGCGACGTTCGCCTCCGCCATGCGCGCTCTGATCACCGAGTCGACGTAGCGCTGCTTGACCGCGTCCGCGCCGTTGTAGAGCACCTCGATCGTCGGCTGCTCGGTCCCCGTCGCGAGTCTCTGCGTGATGTCCGGCGGCAGCACCACCGCGCCGAGCACCTTGCCGTCGCGCACGAGTCGCTCGGCGTCGGCGCGGGTCGCGGCTCTCACGACGTTCACCGATCTCAGCAGCGCCGGCAGGTACTCGCCGGCGTTGAGCGTCGAGCCGGCGACGGAGAAGCTGCGCTGGGCGCGCGGGATCTCGTCGACGAGCGCGATCGTCGGCTTGTCGGGGCCGCGGGAGAGCGCGAAGCCGATCAGCAGCGCGATCGCGATCGGGTAGATCACGAGCAGCGCCACGAGCAGCGGCGAGCGGCGCAGGATGCGCAGGTCCTTGAGCAGCAGCCAGCGCATCAGTCGTTCGCGGGGGCCACCCTAGTGCCCCCGCTCGCGCAGGAACTGCACGAACGCGGTCTCGAAGTCCCGCGGGCCGGCGGCGTCCCCGCCTCCGACGGCGGCCGCCAGCTCCGCAGCGGTCCCGGCGAACAGCAGCTCGCCGTCGGCGAGCACGAGCACGCGGTCGGCGTAGCGCTCGGCCTCCTGCACGTCGTGGGTGGAGAAGATCACCGCCGTCCCGCGCTGCGCCTGCGCGCCGACGAACTCCCACAGGCGCGCGCGCTGACGCGGGTCGAGCGAGGCGGAGGGCTCGTCGAGCAGCAGCACCGGCGGCTCGGCGAGCAGGCCGATCGCGATGTTCACGCGCTGGCGGTTGCCGCCCGACAGCGTCCCCAGCTCGTCGTCGGCGCGCTCCCGCAGCGCCGTCTGCTCCAGCATCCGCGCGACGACCGCCTCGGGGTCGGCGACCTTCTCCAGGCGCGCGAACAGGCGCAGGTTCTCGGCGACCGACAGCTTCGAGTAGACGGCCGGCTGCTGCGGCACCCAGCCTGTCTCACGCGGCGGGCGCGTCACCTCGCCCGCGTCGGGCCGCTGGATGCCGGCGAGGATCGACAGCAGCGTCGTCTTGCCGGCGCCGTTGGGGCCGATCACCGCGACCAGCTCGCCCGCTGCCGCCGCGAAGCTCACCTCGCGCAGCGCGACGCGCTCGCCGTAGCGCTTCGTGAGGCCGGTCGCGGCGAGCGCGGCCGGCGTCGCTCTCTGCGTCGCCACGGATGCGGGCACCGACCCAGCCTAGATCAGCGGCGCACCGGGAGGCGGAGCCTCAGGCGGACGCGTGACCGGCCAGCGCTCGAGCACCACGTGGCGGCGCAGGTAGACGACCGTCTCGCGCAGCACCGCCGCGACCGGCAGCGCCACGAACGCCCCCACGATCCCGTACAGCTCGGCGCCGAACAGCAGCGCGAAGATGATCAGCAGCGGGTTGATGCGCAGCGAGAGGCCGAACACCTGGGGCGCGACGACGTGGCCCTCGAGCTGCTGGATGCCGAGGAACAGCAGCGCGACCCACAGCGCGCTGAGCGGGTCGTTGAAGAGCGCGACGAGGATCGGCGGCAGCGCGCCGAGCACCGGGCCGATGTAGGGGATCAGCTCCATCAGCCCGAAGAAGGCGCCGAAGAACAGCGCGTAGCGCTCGCCGTCGGGGAAGATCCCGACGACCCCGAAGATCCACAGCGCGATCGCCGCGGTCGTGCCCATGATCACGCTGAACAGGAGCTGTCCGCGCACGTAGCTGGAGACGGCCTTCTGCGTGCGCAGCGGGAAGTCGTCCTCCGCGCTGCCGTCGCCCGCCGGCAGCATCGCGCGCACGACGTTCCCGATCCCCTCCGCGTAGATCAGCATGTAGATCGAGATGACGAGGATCAGGATCAGCGCGAAGGCGGCCGAGACGATCCGCTGCAGCAGGTCGCGCGTGAACGAGACGACGTTGCCCGAGCCTCTCAGCACCTTCGTCTCGAGCGTCTGCAGCGCGGTCTGGCCCTGCGTCTTGATGTGGACGTTGATGCCGCGCTTGTCGAGGAAGCTCTGGAGGCTGTCGAGCGAGTGCGTCGCGTCTCTGACGAGCTTCGGCACGTCGCGCTGGAAGTTCTCCACCTGGGTGCTGACCGGGTTGGCGAGCAGCCCGCCGACGGCGACGACGATCGCGAGCAATCCGATATACACCGCGAAGACGGCCGCGCCGCGCCGCACGCCGCGGCGCTCGACGCGCTTGACGAGCGGATTGAGGATCAGTGCGATGACGCCGGCGATCATGAAGATCAGCAGCACGCTCCCGCTCGCGCGCGCGACCGCCCAGGCCGCGAGCAGTCCGACCAGCAGCAGCACGAGCTGGACGCCGCGCGGGACGACCACCGGCTGCGGCCCCGTCTGCTGCTGCTCGTCGTCGCTCATGCGCGAATCATCGTGAGCCGGCCGGTCGCGATCCTGTTCGTGGGGGATGTCGTCGGCGCGACGGGCCGTCGGCTGCTGCTGGCGCTGCTGCCGGAGCTGGTGGAGCGGCACGCGATCGACTTCGTCGTCGTCAACGGCGAGAACGCCGCCAACGGCGTCGGCATCACGTCGAAGATCGCCGACGCGCTCTTCGACGCGGGCGTCGACGTCATCACGCTCGGCAACCACGCCTACCGTCAGCGCGAGGTCTACGGCTACCTCGACGCGCACGAGCGGATCCTGCGTCCAGCGAACTTCCTCAAGAGCCAGCCGGGCCACGGTTGGTGCGTCGTCGAGCGCGACGGCGCAAGGCTCGGCATCGTCAACCTGTCGGGGAACCTCTACATGCGCGCGGGGCATCCGGTCTTCCCGCACGCGGACGCGGCGCTGCACGCGCTGCGCGACCGCGCCGACCACGTGCTCGTCGACATGCACGCGGAGGCGACGAGCGAGAAGGTCGCGATGGGCTGGCACCTCGACGGGCGCGTGACGGCCGTCGTCGGGACGCATACGCACGTGCCGACCGCCGACGCGCGCGTGCTGCCCGGCGGGACCGCCTACGTCACCGACGTCGGCATGACCGGCGCCCGCGGCGGCGTCATCGGCGTCAGACGCGAGCTGGCGTTGGAGGCGCTCACGACGCAGATGCCGGTCAAGTTCGAGCCCTCTGACGTCGACCCGTGGCTCAACGCGGTCGTGATCCGCTGCTCCTCAGAGCCCATGCGCGCCGACGGGATCGAGCAGCTGCTGCTGCCCGCCCCGTCCGGCTTCCGCTGAGCCGGCGGCGTACGCGGACGCCGCCGCCGCGGCCGGCTCCCCGTAGCGCGCGAGCAGCGCGACGAGCACGAGCGGCAGGAACCACACGATGTAGAGGAAGAACCAGTAGGTGAGCCCGAGCTGCAGGGCGATCAGCACCGCCGCGCCGCAGGCCGACATCTGCGCGAGCGTCGGCCGCCGCGGCCACACGCCGACTGCGAGCGCGAGCAGCACCGCGCCGACCTGCACGGCGGTCCGCAGGCCGCCGAGCCCGCCCCACAGGCCCCAGATCGAGAACGGCGAGCTGCGGCCCTGCTGGAACGCGATCGTGTGGTCCCAGAACGTGCGCAAGCTGCTCCCGGACAGCAGCACCGGCAGCATCGCGAGCGCCGCCGCGAACGCGAACCCCAGCGCATAGGCGGCGAACGACACGAAGCCCGGCCGCAGACCGCCGCGGCGCACGTCGCGCGGGGTGCGCGCGAACAGCGGCGCCAGCGCGAGCGGCGCGAACTTCGTCAGGCCCGCGAGCGCGGCGGCCGCTCCGCGCGCTCCCGGGCGCCCCGCCAGCAGCAGCGTGAGCACGAGCATCAGCGCCACGAGCGCGTCGTTCGAGTTCGTCGAGGAGGCGTAGAGCGTGAACGGGTAGGCGGCCCACGCGTACGCCAGCACGATCCCGAGCGACGGGCCGCGGATGCGGCGGCCGAGCAGGAACAGCGCGCCGATCGTCAGCAGGTCGAAGACGACCGCCGCGGCGTGCGCGGCCGGCAGGTCGTCCCATCTGCCGCTCCAGGGCCACAGCCGCTCGAACGGCACGTAGGCGTAGTAGTTGACGGGGCCGTACGTGTCGCCGGAGGCGTCGTTGCTGGGCCAGTCTCCAGCGTAGAGCGGCTGGCCGTGCACGAGCCGGTGCGCGCCGATCACGCCCGAGTAGCCGACGTCGATCACATTCGAGTTCGTGACGTTCAGGCCGATGCGGAAGCCGACGAGGAACACGAGCCCGATCGCCAGCCACGAGACCGGCACGAGCAGGCGCAGCGGCTCCGCGCGCGGGCCGCGGCGCGCGATCAGCAGCATGCGGACCAGCAGGTAGGCGAGCAGCGGGTAGATCAGCGGCGTCGAGAGCCCGATCCGCGCGGCGTTGAAGAACGCGAGCGAGACGGAGAAGCCGAGCAGCGCGAGCAGGTCGAGGTGCAGCCACGACGGCCGTCGACGCCACGGCAGGAACGGCGCCGCGAACAGCACGCACATCGGGATCCACACGTACCACGCGTTCACGCGCCGGCCGAACGCGCCGTCGTAGCCGCGCGCCATCGTCCACGGCACCTGGTAGCCGGTCCACGCCTCGAGCACGACGCCGCTCGCGTCGTCGATCGTCACCTGGCCCAGCTCCCGGCGGCGGTCTCTGGAGAAGACGGACACCTGCCACTGCGCCGCGCCCTTCGTGTACGCGACCGGGTAGGAGCCCGGGTGCTCGCGTCTGACGCGCGTGATCTTCGGGACCGCCTCGGCGATCGCGATCGCGCGGTCGGCGGTGAGCCGGTGGCCGGGCGGCGCGAGCGACGGGCTCGGCGGCGTCGCGAGCGCGTTGGGGTCAGTCGCCGTCGTGCCCATGGTGAGCGCCGTCGCGGTCGTCGACGGGACGGCTGGCGGGACGGGCAGCCGGACGGCGGACGCCGCGGCGGACGGCATCGCGATCAGCGCCGCGAACAGCAGGGCCGCCGCGACGGCCCGCGCCGCGGCTCGCCTCATGCCCTGAAGCTCCAGAGCTTCTGTCCGAGGAAGGAGAGCGGCGTGGCGGTGAGGATCGCGATCGCCTGCGCGACCACCTTGGGCAGGCGTGCGTCCTCCACGAGCAGGACCAGCATGCCGTAGCTGAACAGGAATGCGACGACGCTCACGGTCAGGAAGCGCGCCGCCTGGAAGCCGGCGTGACCGCCGCGCGCGTCGAACGTCCAGCGGCGGTTGAGCCAGAAGTTGCTCGTGACCGAGACGAGGAACGCCAGCACCGCGGCGATCCTGTAGTCGATCCCGACGACGTGCACGGCGCACACGAAGACCGCGAGGTTGACGACGTAGCCGCTCGCGCCCACGAGCGCGAAGCGCATGAGCTGAAGCCAGTTGGCCGGGTGGCGGATGCCGTGCCGCACGCGGCGGTGCAGCGGCAGCGCGACGGCTGACGCCTCGTCCTGCATCGGGACAGCGTACCCAGCGCCGCGCGCGTGCTTGCGAGTCAGGCGCCGTCGAGCCCGAAGTGCTCCGTCACGAGCGGCACGACGTCCTGCAGGCTCCACTGCGCGCGCGCCTCGCGCGCGACGGCCTCCGCGCGTCCGACGCCGCACCACAGCAGCGCGCCGAGCGAGTCGCTCTTGTGCAGCGAGCCGTGGCTGCCGCCGCCGACGTGGTCGGCGCCACCCCAGTCGACGAACTCGAAGCCGGGAGCGGCGCTGAGCAGCACGTCGCCGGCCGTGGGACAGGTGAGTGCCGACCAGACGCGGCCGAGCGCGTCGGGGTAGTCCGGCGTCAGCAGGCGCCCGTCCTCGACGTGCGCGCCGAGCGCCTCCAACGAGCCTTCGACGCTCCAGCGCCGCCCGCGCAGGTCGACGAGGTCGCCTCCCGGCGCGAAGCGCAACTCGCCGCGCTCGGAGACGATCGAGCCCTCGCGCGGTGCGGGACGCCGCATCACGAGGTCGACGCCGGGGACCGTGCCGGCCTCGCGCGCGGCGCGCGCGGCCAGCTTCGCGCGCCGCTCGTCCTCGAGCACGTAGAGCATCGCCGAGCGCTGTGCGAGGCCGAGCGCGAGCGTCCCACCGCCGTCCGCCGCGCGCGCGCCGTTCGGGCGCGGCCGCGCGACCTCCCACTCCTCGAACGCGTCGAGCAGCGGAATGCGCCGCTCCACCGCGGCGTGCGAGTGGTCGGCGAGCACGATCATCGCGTGCTGCTCGAAGAAGCGCTCGGGGCCGCCGCCGGCGTGGACGAGCCGCTCCAGCTGGCGGTCGGCTGCCGCGATCGAGGAGACCTGAGCGTGCGGCCCGTTGCGGTGCGAGAAGGCGTCGTTGTCGGGCAGCGAGAAGAGCAGGAAGTCGAACAGGTCGTGCTCGACGAGATGGGCGCCGACGCAGCCGCTGTGCTGGTCGCGCTGTCCGGGCATCCCGAGCTGGCCGCGGCAGCCGGTGCGGCGGCTCGCGAACAGGTCGGCGTAGAACAGCTCGCGCGGACCCATCACCGGGTCGCGGAAGACCGCGCCGGCGATCCGCGCGAGCGCCGTCTCGCCTGCGATCTGGTGACGGTGGCGGCCGCGGTAGATGAGGTAGGTCGTGCCGGCGGTGCGCACGCCGGCGTCGTCGAGCCGCTCGTAGACGGTCGGCACCTCCGGCGCGAGGTGCTTGCCGTTCATGTTGTAGACGGTGTCGGTGAGCGAGCGCAGCACGCCGGCGCGGCGGCTCGCGCCGAAGCTCGAGCCGTACTCGACGTAGCGCCGCTCGGCGCGGTCGTACCAGTTCATGCTCGGGATGCGGTGGCGATCCGGACCGACGCCGGTCGCGATCGACGCCGCGCACACGGGCGTGACCGAGGGGAACGCGGCGACGCAGTCGTCCACGTAGCAGCCGCGCTCGATGATCGCCTTCAGGGTCGGCGCGCGGCCCTGCGCGACGGCGCGCTCGAGCATCGCCGGCTTGAGCCCGTCGATCACCGTCAGGACGAGCTTCGGCGGCGCGGCGTGGCGGACGCCGCTCACCGCAATATGCGCAGGCCCGCGTACTTGCGCCCGGCGCGTCTGCGCTGCTGCAGCAGCAGCCATGCGAGGAACGCGAGCGCGACCAGCGCGACGGGCGGCGCGAGCACAGACAGGCCGGCGAGCACGAGCGCGGCGATCTCGGCGTAGAACGGCAGCGTCGCCGCCGCGTCTCTGTCGAGCCGTCTGCGCGTCGAGGCGAAGAAGCCGCGCGCGGCCGCCTCGGCGAGCGCGGCGCAGGCGATCCCGGCGATCAGGCCGACGCCGAACGCATAGTGGTGGTCCTGCAGCGCGCCGCCGAACAGCAGCGCGCCGAGCGCGAGCCCGATGCCGGCGACGGCGGCGCCGAATGGGCCGCTGGCGACGTCCTCCGGCGGCCGGCGACGCTCGGCGACGACGAGCGCGATCGTGCCGATCACGAGCGCGAGCAGGAACGCCGGCTTCTCCATGAACGCCACGTTCGTGTGGTTGAAGTCGATCCCGGCGTCGCCGCGCGCGAGCGCGCAGGCGAGCAGCGCGGGCAGGAACGGGCGCAGGCCGACGGCCAGCGCGAGGCCGACTCCGAGGCAGATGGCGAGGAAGAGCGTCATGCGGTGCGGTAGCTTGGCTGCATGACGATAGCCGAGCGCGACAGGCTTCCGGGCCGCCGCGGCGAAGTCCCCGTCATGGCGAGCGCGGCGCAACAGGGCCGGACGCGATGACGAGACGCGAGCCGCCGCGCTCGACCGCGCGCGACCTCGAGCGCTACGCCGGCCTGTTCGCGGAGCGCACGAAGGTGATGCGCTCCTCCGCGATGCGCGATCTGATGGCGCTGACCGAGCGCCCCGAGGTGATCTCGCTCGCGGGCGGCCTGCCCGACACCTCGACCTTCCCGCCCGACACGTACGCGTCGCTGATGGCGCGCGTGGCCGAGGAGGCGTGCGCGAGAGCGCTCCAGTACGGGCCGACCGAGGGCTTCGCGACGGCGGCGCACTGCATCGCCGAGGTGATGGCGGCCGAGGGGATGACGGTCGACGAAGGCGAGCTGCTCGTCACGACCGGCGGCCAGCAGGTGATCGACCTCGTCTGCAAGACGCTCGTGGACCCCGGCGACGTGATCGTGGCGGAGGCGCCGACGTATCCGGGCGCGGTGCCGACGTTCTGCTCATACCAGGCCGACGTGGTGCAGATCGAGCTGGACGCCGACGGCATGCGCGTCGACGAGCTGGAGGAGACGCTCGACCGGCTCGAGCGCGAGGGTCGGCGGCCGAAGTTCATCTACACGATCCCGAGCTTCCAGAATCCCGGCGGCGTGACGATGTCGCTGCCGCGGCGCGAGCGGCTCGTGCGGATCGCCCACGAGCGCGAGCTGCTGGTGCTGGAGGACAACCCGTACGGCCTGCTGCGCTACGAGGGCGACCCGCTGCCGACGCTCTACGCGATGGACGGCGGCGAGTTCGTGATCTACCTCGGCACGTTCTCGAAGATCCTCTCGCCGGGGATCCGCCTCGGCTGGGCCGCGGCGCCGCGCCCCGTCCTGCAGAAGATGAACCTCGGCAAGCAGGCGGCCGACCTGTGCTCCTCCTCGATGACCCAGCTGTTCGTCGCCGAGTACTTCGCGGCCGGCGACTGGCGCTCGTACATCGACTCGCTGATCGGCATCTACCGCACGCGGCGCGACGCGATGCTGGAGGCGCTGAGCGCGCACTTCCCGCGCGAGGCGGCGTGGACGCGGCCCGGCGGCGGCCTGTTCATCTGGGCGACGCTGCCCGACTACATCGACACGACCGACCTGCTGGCGCGCGCGCTCGACGAGAACGT
>Ga0070714_100003272_pt1 | contig 12064 bp, 11 predicted proteins | sample LARL83metaG_FD_65450 | JGI IMG/M metagenome (GOLD analysis project Ga0070714, IMG submission 65450) | Corn, switchgrass and miscanthus rhizosphere microbial communities from Kellogg Biological Station, Michigan, USA - LAR L8-3 metaG | ecosystem: Host-associated > Plants > Roots > Rhizosphere ... | reverse complement strand
CCGAGCGCCGCGCCGATCTCGAGTCCGATGCCGCCCGCGACCACGCCCGTGATGAGTGCCGTCGCGAGGATGTAGCTGAGCCCGCGAACGATGTCGCCGCGATCGAGCTCGGCCTTCAGCAAGGGCCACGCGAACGCGCCGGCGAACACGTAGCCGAGGAAGAACGTGAGGAGCGCCGTCGCGTCCTTGATGGCGGTGCGTCGCCGCTGGTAGAAGTCCGACATGGCCAGGCCTCCTCTGGGCGCTTGCGTCGCGAGGCCGGGGATGGCCGCGAGGCGCCGTGCAGAGCGCTTCCGGAAATATTACGGTGCGGACGCGCTGCGCGGGCGGGGCGTCTGCCTACGCAACGCCGGACGCATCGAGCTCGGCGCATCCGGCGCGCTACAGCCCCCGAGCTTCGCCCATCATCACGGTTGGCGGTGGGGCTCGGCACGCGCCGGCGCGGCAACTGGGGCCGAGAGCGTGCCCAGGAATGCTTCGAGCTGCCGGCGCTCCGTCGCCGAGAGGTGCAGCGGCTTCAGCTCGCTGTGTCCGAATGGCGCGGCGGGCGCGCGGTCATAGTGCGCGATCACGTCGGCGAGCGTCGTGAATTGACCGGCGTGCATGTACGGTGCACGCTCCGTGACGCCGCGCAGCGACGGCGTCTTGAATGCCCGCACGAGCTCCTTGCCATCGGTGACTGCGAAGAGGAGCTCCTCACAACCATCGGCCGTGGCGTCGCTGTAGCGGCTCGTGCAGCTGAACTCGCTCGCGACCGCCTGGCGCACGCCGACCGCCCGTCCGCTATCGACGTTCGTGACGAGCGACGAGGTCGGTACGCCGGTGTTGTGAAAGTGGTCGTCGGTGAACATCGCGCCGTTGTGGCAGTTCACGCAGTGTCCCTTGCCGATGAAGATGCGGAGTCCGGCGATCTCGTCAGCCGAAAGCATGGCATTCGCTGCGGGTTGCCGCTGTGTGAGCACCGCTGCGACGTACCTGTCGAAGCGTGTTGGCGTGACGTTGATGCGCCGCTCGTATGCGGCGATGGCCTTCCCGATGTTCGCGTAGACGCGGCTGATGTCCGTCTGACGGGCGGCGGGAATGCGTGCCCACGCGGCGCGCATCGCCGGGTCGGCGACGGGTCCCGCGCGCTCGGGCAACCCATCCAGCGACGGGAGTGGTCCGAAGACTTGCTCGTACTCGTGGCGGTAGCTTCGCCGGATCTCGTGCGCATACTGCACGCGCGTGCCGCCGTGCTCGGCCGCGCTCTCGAGCGGTCCGAGCGCCTGTTCCCACTGGCTGTCCGCGCGGCCGTCCCAGAAGAACCACGCGTTGTACGCCGTGCCCGCGATAGGCATCGTGCGCCGCCCCGTGGTTCCAACGCCATGACCGAGCGGCGTGCCATCCTGGAACTGCTGCGCCGGGTCGTGACACGTCGCGCACGCGACCTTTCCGTTGCCGCTCAGCCGCGTATCGAAGAAGAGCGCGCGACCGAGTGCTGCGGCACGTGGATCGTCGGCCACGCGGTTCGACGGGTCGGGCGCGAGTGGCCCGAGGCTGCTGAGTGAGAGCGAGCGGAGCGTCGCACGCTCCGCCGTGGTCCAGCTCGAGGAGTCGGCTGGCTGCTGCCGTGCTGTGGGCGCGCCGGCTGAGAGCGCCGCTGCGGCGAGCACGAACTTCAGCGCGAGCGGGCTCGCGGCGACGCTGACGATGACGGCTCGACCCTCGCGCCAGAATTCAGCGAGGCGCTCCATCAGGCGCTGAAAGAAGAGAGACATGGGGATGCCCACCGTGCGTGCTCGCCGCGGCGATCACAGCTTCAGGTTGAAGACGACGGAGTCCGCACCCTGTGCCGCGGCGATGCGGAACTTCACCACCCACCAGCCGCCCATGTTGAACTTCATCCCCTCGACCAGATGGTCGCCGTTCCCGAGCGCGCGCGTCACGCGCGGCTTCGTCGGCAGCCCGTGCCCATGCTGCGGCATGCCGCCATCGACGGTGATCTGCGCGCTGTCGACCGGAGCGCCCGCTGCGGTCTCGAGATGCAACGTCCACCGCTGGAGACGACCCGTGGGGATCGAGTCGCCCTGCGGATGAATCGTGGCGAAGTAGCGACCACCTTCGCTCGGGCGGGTCCGGGAATAGTCGAGATCCGTCGGAGCCTTGGCAAAGAGCATGCACGCCGAGAGGAGAGCGACGGCGCCGGATGCGGCGATCGTGCTGGCGACTCGCGTGAAGAGCGAGCCGCGGCGAATCGAAATGGTTGAAGAGCGCATGTGAGAGCCTCGATGTGAGATCGTTGAATCGATGCGCCGTGTGGCGCCGCGATGGTGATTCAACGGTATCCAGCATCGACTGCGCGGAATTGAATGGAGCGGCTGTGCCGTTGAATGAAAGGGCTGAGTTGCGCCAGCAACCCATAGCAGCGCTGATCAGCGGTGCGGGACGAATGTGCAGCGGGGTGCGGCTCTCGAGAGCCGCACCCCGCTGCAACCGAACTACCTGATGCCGTGCTACTGCTGCACCGCTACCGGTGCACCGCTACTGCGTTGGTTCTATTGTGCGCAGGCGCAGTTTGGCGGGCAGGCGCAGCGGTCGCCGCAGCCGCACGTGCTCCCGCAGCAGCAGCGCGCGGTGACGGCGCGCTCGGAATTCGCCTCGCGCGTGCCGCAGGACGTGCAGGTGCACGCAGCCGCGGAACACGGCGAGCACGAGCAGGCATTCGTGATCTGGATGGTCATGGCATACCTCGATGGAAGAGTTGGTGTTCCGACATACCGTGGCCCGTGTGGGCCGCCATACGCACTGTCGCGTGGCTCACGGTCGTCGTTGATCGTACGATATGCCTGCAGTCCAGCCGCGGATTGAACGCAGCGGCTGACTATGCGATCGACGCTCTGCCGTCGCGCGGAAGTGCCGCAGCCATCTGCATCGCCGATGGTGGAAACCCGAACATGCTGCGCGAGGTACGCGACAGGTGCGCGGCGTCGGCGAACCCCGCCGCATGTGCCGCCCGCGACAGCGACTCGCCTGCGGTGAGCAGCTCCCACACGTGGAGGAATCGACGCCACAGCACGTATGGGCGAAGTCGCACGCCGGTCTGCTCGACGAAGAGATGCCGGAAGCGACTCGGCGACAGGCACGCCACGTCGGCGATGGCCTCGAGGGACAGCGGTGCGTCGAGGTGCGCCTTGATGTGCGCCACGGCGCGCACGATGCGCTCGTCCGTGACCACCGCCGGCTCGGCGCCGCCCGTCAGAACGTGGACGGCCTGCCGCGCGGCATGCTCCACCGCCGTGGCACTTCGCGCTTCGAGATAGGCACCGAACAGCGGTCGCGCGACTTCCGAGAAGAGCGCATCGGGCACGGACGCGATCCCGCGCTGCAGCCACCGCTCGGTGAGCGCGCGCCCCTCCCGCGTCTCGGGCTCGACGAACAGTACGACGTTCGCCGGCACGCGCGTGACGTCCATTCCGTGCGGCTGCCGCGACGGAATGATCGCCCCCGCGTACTCGGTCCACTGACCGCTCTCCGTGGTGCGAAACCGGATCCCGGGCTCGGAGCCGAATGCGATCTGGATGGCGTAGTGCGCATGCACCGGCACGAGCCCGCCGCCGTGCCCGATGAACAGGCACCCGCCGTCCCACGGCACGAAGTGAAACGGTCGCGACGCGACCGTTCCCACCGCACTGCGCTCCTGGCTCGTGCTCTCAATGTCCATGCGCGCCTCTTGCTGCCGTCGCGCCATTCTATCCCTTCAGCGCGGCGCTGGCAACACGAGAGCCGTCCGCACGCGCCGTTCGGTGTCGAGCCGCGACTACGCTGGCGTCATGCCGTCGCGACGTGCTCGCCCTGCGCCAGACGGCGAACGACCTGGTTCGCGATGAATTCCGCGTCCGCGCCGACGCCGCCGAGTAGCGACGACGTCATCCGATGCTGAAAACGCAGGCCGACGAAGAACAGCCCCGGCGCGTCGGCCACGACACCGCGCACGTGGCGCGGATACCCGCGCTCGTCGAGCACGTCGCGGTCGCCGAGATCGATCCAGGAGTAGTCCGGCTCGAACCCAGTGCACCACACGATCACCCGCGGCTGCAACACGGTGCCGCCGCAGTCGCGTGCCTTGCCGCGTCCGCCAGGACAGACTGGCAGTCCGCCGCGTACCTCCGTCAGCCGTCCCACGCGAACGACTCCTGCTTCGGCCAGCGCGCGCTCGGGGATGCCGATCAGCGCGTCGCCGCCACGCGCGGCGCGCGACTGCAGGCGGTGTCCGAGGCGTGTGTCGGCGGTGCCGCGGGTCAGCATCGGCCAGATCCAGTCGAACAGATCGCGTCCCAGGAGTCGGCGAGGGAGATGCCCGGTGGATCGCCCCGCGAGCCACACCTTCTGGAAGCGGGCGAGCTCGAGCGCGATCTGCGCACCCGAATTTCCAGCCCCTACGACGAGCGCGGGCCCGGCCGGCAGATCATCGGCGCTGCGATACTGGCTGGAATGGATCTGCCGAATCTCCGGCGCGAGCTGCGCACTGAGCGCCGGAAGACGAGGCCGCTGGAATGGTCCGGTCGCGACGACGACATTGTCGGCCTCGAAGTACCGCCCGTCGGCGGCACGCACGACGTAGCGGTTACCGTCGTACCCGAGCGACTCGACGCGTGTGTCGAGTCGCACCGGCAGGTCGAATCGCTCTGCATACCGCTCGAGGTAATCAGCCACCTCGTCCTTGTCCGGGAGGTGCGCCGACGGCGCAGGGAAGGGCATTCCGGGCAGCCCACTGTACGCCGCCGGAGTGAACAGGCGTAACGAATCCCACCGTCGCCGCCATGCGTTCCCCACGCGCTCTTCGGCATCGATGATCGCGAAGTCGACGTCGCGCACCGCAAGGTGCTGACCGACGGCGAGCCCCGCCTGACCGCCGCCGATGACGAGCGTGTCGAAGCGTTCCACTCGCGCAGCAGCTCGATCGAAAGGAATGACGGTGGTCATCCGGATCATCCCGCGCGCGCGGCGCTGGCCGGATCGCGATTGAGATGGCGCCGCGACTGCGCGAGCGCCGCCGCGGCGATGACGATTGCGACGACCGGATCCCACGTGAGGCACGCCGTTGCGAATACCGTCGGCGCGAACTCGCGCGCGGGGCCGACGAGCTGGACGGCGACGTCCCAGATGGGGTGCAGCGCCCATGCAACGGCGATCCACCACACGGAGCCGCGCAGCCCCCGCAGCGCGAGGGCACCGTAGATGGCGACACCACCGACTTCGCCCGCGATCAGCGTCGGCCCCGCGTGCGCCCGCACCGCGAAGTAGACGTAACAGAGTGCGGTGACGATCACACCGCGAACGAGAATCCCGCGTGTGCGGCGCGGAAACGCGTAAGCCAGCCCGACAAAGCCGCCGCCTCCAGCGGCGCCAGCGAGGAGAATGCTTGAGGTGCTCCAGTTGCTCATGTCCATGAGAGCGCTTCGGATGTGAGTGGTTAGTAGATGATCTGCTATCCAGGTGGGTCAGGCCGCACAGCCGGACTTCGGGATCTGGTAATCGCACTGGCAGCGCGCGGGCGCGCACGACATGCTGCCGCGACCGGCTCGCACACACCGCCAGCACTGCGCGAGATCGTTCCTCGCCTCGGGGAGCCCGAGTAGACGGCTGACGACTCTGGCGCCGCCCGGCAGCAGGTTCTTCAGCGCCGCACGCCCCTCGGCATCGAACGACAACTCGGCGAGTGCGACGAAGCCAGCTTTCCGAATGCCGGCGCCGGACGCATGGTTCTCAGGCGCGTACGCGACCCAGAAGCGATCGGCCGGCGACTCCCCACGCGATTCGGCACGGACGATGGCATCGAGCAGGCGCGGGTAGATGCCGAGGCCACGATGCGTCGGCAGCGTGACGAAGTTCCACAGGTAGCGCTCGCGCGCCGGAATGCGGAATGACGTACCCGTCTCGCCGATCTCGGCCACGCGCGTGGCAACCCATCCCCACGCCGCTGGCTCCCCATTGCGCCATGCGACGTATGCGCGGTGCTCGCTATCGAAGCGGCGCATGATCTCCCCCACGCCGCGCTCCTGGAGCGTTGCCATCAACGTGGCGTTGTACTCACGACGAACGACGAGGTCGGACAGCGACTCCATCTGCGGCACGGGATCGCTACTACGGCGGGTGGCGAACGGCATCTGAGAATCCTCGGCTGACGGGGCGTGCGTGCGGTGCACGTGCACAGTGACGTTACGGCCGGAGGCCCATACGGGATTGAATGGAAGGGCTGACCTTGCGCGCTCCATCTCGTCGTGCCGGCGCGTCGCCGTCCTCGATCTCAGCACCGACGTCAGGTTAGCCGCAGCGTTCAAGCACGACGTCACGAGCGCTCGTAGGATTACCGGCGGATGCGGTCGCACTCACGAGCCCGGCTCCGACCGTCGGGCCAGGGCGTCCGGCGCTCGAGACACGGTGCCTGAAGAGGAGGAGGATCATGAACGGCGAAACCAACCGTCGCGGCTCGTTGCGCCTTGCCGCCACGCTGCTGCTCGCGGGACAGCTCTCGTACATCGTGGTCACCCAGTTCCACACTGGCGGAGACGCGAACGACCATCCCGTCATCTTCGCCGCATACGCTGGAAGCGCGATCTGGACGGCGGTTCACCTCGCTCAGTTCGTCGCGATGTCGGTGCTGCTCGCCGGGCTGCTCGCGCTCTGCAGGACACTGGATGATCAGGCGCGCACTACGTGCTGGGCGAGTCGCTTCGGCGCTGCGCTGACCGTCGCGGCTCTGGCGTTGTACGCGGCGCTTCAGGCGGTGGATGGCGTCGCCAACAAGCAGGCCGACGTTGCGTGGGTGAGTGCGTCTGGTCCGGAGAAAGCCGCACGCTTCGCGAGCGCCGAAGCGATCCGATGGATCGAGTGGGGACTGCGAAGCTACCACGACGTCGCGCTCGGCTTCGCGTTGCTCCTGTCCTCGGTAGCGGTCGCCCGCGCGACGTGGACGCCGCGACCGGTTGCGTATCTGATGGCGCTCTCTGCTCTCGCATATCTCGCGCAGGGGTGGGTGGTCGGCTCCGACGGCTTCTCGACGATGGAGTCGATCCTGATCGTGCTCGCCTGGGTCTTCAGCGTGGCGTGGATGAGCTGGATGGTCGTAGCTGCGCGACGCACGGACGAATCGGAGGCGCTCTCGTCCGTGCGATGAACGGCCGGGCGCCCCGGCGACATCTGTGTACTCACGCGGCGGTCGCGGACCGCACTGCGATTCGGTGGGCGGCCGCGCTCCGGCCGCTGAAACAGGTTGACCACATCTCGATGTGACTGCATCGTCGAGTGCGCACATCGCGCAGAGCAGTCACCAAACTGCTGGAGGCCACCATGTCACAGGAGCATCACCACACGCACGTCACGCGCGGCGCACACGCCGCACACGTCCCCGCGCCGAATGCGCGCGCCGCTTACGATGCGGCATACGCGAGCGCACAGCCCGCACCCGGCGGCCGAGTGGTCGTCGCCGAGCTCGAAGCACGTGAGATGGATTGGGAGTTCGTGCCGGGGCGCAAGACGCGAGCATGGGGATATAACGGCCAGGTGCCGGGACCGGTACTCGAGGCAAAAGTCGGAGACGTGCTCGAGGTGCGGCTCACGAACTCGCTCTCCGAGCCGACGACCATTCACTGGCACGGCCTCCGACTCCCCGCCGCGATGGACGGAACGGAGAACGTCCAGCATCCGATCCAACCCGGCGAGACGTTCACCTATCGCTTCCTGCTTCGTGATGCGGGCACGTTCTGGTATCATCCGCACTCGAACGAGACGGTGCAGCTCGAGCGCGGGCTCTATGGCGCGCTCCTCGTGCGCGGACGTGACGAGCCGACACTCGACGTCGAGCGGGTGCTCGTCCTCGACGATGTCGCGCTCGACCGTCACGGGCAGATAAAGCCACTCGGTGGCTGGATCGAGAATCACGACGGCCGACAGGGGAGCACGCTGCTCGTGAACGGTCGCGCGACGCCAGAACTGAAAGTCGCTGCAGGTCAGATGGAGCGTTGGCGCTTGGTAAACGCGGCGAGCGCGCGCTACATACGCCTTTCGATCGGCGGCCGGCCGTTCACGCTGCTCGGCACCGATGGTGGGCTGATCACCGCGCCAGTGCTGATGACGGAAGTGCTTCTCGCACCCGCGGACCGGGTGGACATCGCGGTGGGTCCATTCGCGGAAGGTGAGGCCGTGGTGGTGCAGACACTGGCGTATGATCGCAAGACCGTCGCGCGCCCCAAGACGCTCGATGTCGCCACGGTGAGCGTGGGCGCAGCGGAGCCGTCGCGGGCGCGCATCCCGGAGCGACTTCGCCACATCGAGCCGCTCGTGACGGGCGCGACAATGCCGACGCGCGAGGTGCACCTCGGATTCAAGTACAGCCTCAAGCGCGGCGCGAACTTCACGATCAACAAGGAGCTGCACCACCACGACCAGCCGGTGCGTGTGGGAGAGCTTCAGGTGTGGGACGTCGTGAACGAGACGATGATGGATCACCCCTTCCACCTGCACGGCTTCTTCTTCCAGGTGCTCGACGTGAACGGCGAGTCACCGGCGTTCCTGTCGTGGGAGGACACGGTCAACATCCCACCGAAGGGGCGCGTGCGAATCGCATGGATGCCTGACGACCGGCCGGGCGAGTGGATGTATCACTGCCACATTCTCGAGCACCACGCGGGCGGGATGATGGCGCACTTCCACGTCGTGTCCTGACACGACGCGGGACGCGGAGATTGGGCGCCCAACAGTGAACGGGCGCCCCGCGCTTCGCGTGATCTCTGGTGCGCGCCATGCCTTCGGACCGACTCACCTCTCATCCGACCAGGACACGCGCATGCCCGATCAGTCGCACCGTGACATCTACGCCCGGACGCCCGACGGCGGTATCCAGCTCGCCGCCAGCACCGATCGGTGGCATCTGTTCGACGATCACGTCCACCTCGCGCCGTTTCGACGGGGTGACACGCGCCTCCGCCGCTTCGATGCGGAGCTGATGCCGTTCATCGACAGTCTCGATCGCGGCGCCCTCCTCGTCATCGACATGCAGGACGACTTCTGCTCGCCGGGTGGCTGGACCGATGCGTCCGGATTGGACTACAACGCGTGTCGCGCGGCGATTCCCGGCGTCCAGCGCGCGGTCCAGGCGGCGCACGGACACCGTATGTGGGTCGTCTGGGTCTACTGGTCCAATCGCCCCGACCTGCGCAACCTCGGTGCGCCCACGCTGTATGCGTTCAAGCACAAGCCCGATCAGAAGGGAATCGGCGAGCCACTCGGCAAGGGAAGCGTCCTGATCCAGGAGACGTGGAACGCACAGATGGTCGACGAGCTCCTCCCGCTCATGCGCGATGAAGACGTGCGCATCGAGAAGGTGCGCATGAACGGCTTCATCGGCACGCACCTCGACCAGGTGCTCCGCACCCAGGGAATCGGCACGCTCTACTTCACCGGCGTGAACATCGACCAGTGCGTCCCGACTACGATGGAGGAGGCGTGCTTCCGCGATTACAACTGCGTCCTCGTCGAGGACGCGTGCGCGACGTCGAGCCCGGACTATTGCAAGCAGTCCGTCGTCTTCAACGCCAAGCAGTGCTGGGGCTTCTCGACGACGACCGAGAAGTTCGCGGCGCCGAGTCGCGTCGAAGGCTAGCTCCCGACGCTACCAGCCGAACACGGTCCCGTGGGGCACTGCGGTTCCGGTCGCTCCGTGCGGCCACGTTGCGCGATCGAATGCGATTCCAGGTCGCGTCGATCCCGCGTCGCGAAAGGCGCTGTCGATCGCGAGCCGTCCCGTTGCGCGATCGATCTGCAGCATCCAGATGCGACGCTCCGCGGTGGGACCCGGCTCGTTCACAACGACGATACGCGATCCGTCGGTCGCCAGCCAGTGCGGACGTTGATGGTCGTCGAGCGTGACTGAGGATGCTGCGCGGACGTTCATGGGGTCGCGGACGTCGAGCGAGAAGATGCGATGGGTGGCGGCATTCGCCTGGACCCAGTAGCTGCCCACGACGACCGGTGTCGCGCATCCGCTCTGCTCCTCACGATGGACCAGCACCAGCGTCGGGTCGGCGCCTTCGAGCCCCGCGACGCGATACAGTCGGCACGCCACCGTATTGACGAGCACCGTGCGACCATCCTGCAGCACCCGCGGCTCGTTCGGACCGTCGTTCGTCGGCAGCCTGATCGTCTTCAGCAGCGACAGATCGGAGAGCCGGTACACCTGCACCTGATTCCCCGCGTGGTCGCGCGCGATGGACGTTCGCAGCGGATGCCACGATGGAATGGGCATGTACGTGAGTGCGACGACGACACGATCGAGCGACGGCACCACGGCCAGACTGTACGGGCGCAGCTCGGTCTGGTCCGCGGTCGAATCCTCGGCTGATCGCGACCGAACGAGCCGCCCTCGTTCGTCGAGCTCGGCGATGCCACCGGGATTCTCGTTGGCTGGTCCGTGTCCCTGGAACGTCGCCAGGACGTGGCCGCTCGGAAGGCGCACGAAGCTGTGCAGAAAGCTCAGCCCTGCGACGCCGTCGAATCGTTCCAGCACTCTGGGATGCAACGGGTCGTGGAGATCGAACAGCAGATTGCGATTGCCAGCGAACCCGTTGGCGAACAGCATCCCGCTCGCGCCGAGCTCGTGCTCGGTGTGATGTGGCCAGAGCCCTTTCTCGCCCACCGGCAGCGTCGCGACGATGGTGCCGTACCGGTCACCATGCCGCGCGAGATCGATGACGGCGAGGAAGTCGCTGTCCTGTCGGTCGTCGTCGCCCGCCCACGCAAAGAGGTATCGCGCTGGTGGACGCGCAGCTTCATCCAGCGCCGGCGCGGCGTTGCGCGCACAGGAGACGGCAGCGACCGCAACGAGCGCGAGTGCAGCGTGGTGCAGCCATCGGTGTTTCACGGGACCGCCTGGTGAGGTGGGGCGAGCGATGTCCTGCACCACTCCAGCTGCTACTGCACCGACAATCTGCACTCCCGAGACGTTTCGTGTCGCCGTTGGCAGCACTCATGGATCTGCTGCGCCTCGAAGTCGTGGCTACTCCGCCGATGCGGCAGGCGCATCCAGGAAGCGGTTCACGAGTCCGGCCGCCGCCGCGATGCACTCCGGGCAGGGCGGAGCGATCGCGTCACCGACGTATGCGCCGTGTCCCGCCCCGGGGAACACCATGAGCTGCGCGTGCGGGAGCAGGTGATACATCCGGGTCGCGTGCTCCACGGTGATCACGTCATGGTCTCCCACCATGATGAGCGCCGGGGCCTGGAGCGATCGCACCTCGTCGTCAGTCCAGTCCTCGAAGCTGTTCAATCGTTGCATCAGCTTCGCGACCAGCACCGGCAGGTGCGACGGGTCCGGCGCCGCGCTCCGGTAGGCGGCGCGGAGCACCGGCGGCATGTTGGCCGTGTCGGGCGGCTGTCGGAACGACGCCCAGACCGGAGCCGGGATCCCATCTCTCGTGACGAAGCCGGCGGCGACCACCAGCCGTCCCACCACGTCCGGGTGCCGCCGCTCGAGCTCCAGCGCCGTGTTGGCGCCGTTGCTGAAGCCCAGCACGTCGGCCTGCGGCACGCCGATCTCGTGCAGCAGCGCGGCCACGTCGTCTGCGTCCTGCGCGAAGCTCAGCGGGCCGGCGCGATCCGGCGTGTGTCCGTGACCCTGCAGCTCGACCGCGATGACCTCGCGCGATGCCGCGAACGCCGGAAGCACGCGAGCGAACGACGTGGCGATCGTCTCGCCGCCACCGTGCAGCAGGACGAGCGGACGCCCGGTCCCGTGTGCCGCGCCGTGAATCTCGTAGTACATGCGCAGGCCGTTCACCGTCGCGTACCGGCCGACGCCGGCGTCTGACTGGTCGTGCGCGACGCCCGCCGTCGTTGGAGCGGCCCCGCTCGTCGTCGCGAGCGCAGGCGCACACGCCGCGAGCGAGATGATGGCGACGATGCCGCCGCCGCTCACGCGCACCCGTGCACGGAGTGGGAGTGATCGCATCGTCACGTTCACGAACCGGAGCGCTGCAGCTCGGCGACGAGGCGCTCGAGTCCGAGTCGCGTGCCGTGCTCGCGTTCGCTC
>Ga0070714_100003271_pt1 | contig 12066 bp, 7 predicted proteins | sample LARL83metaG_FD_65450 | JGI IMG/M metagenome (GOLD analysis project Ga0070714, IMG submission 65450) | Corn, switchgrass and miscanthus rhizosphere microbial communities from Kellogg Biological Station, Michigan, USA - LAR L8-3 metaG | ecosystem: Host-associated > Plants > Roots > Rhizosphere ... | reverse complement strand
GGGTGTCATCAGCGTGCGCTGTGCGGAGACCGGCTGCGAGCTGCTGGTCGATGACGGCGGCAGTTTCACCATCGGTCAGCAGGTGTGGATCTCGCTGCGCCCGGAGAAGGTGCGCCTCGCCAAGGAGCCGGCCAACGGCACGCGGGTGAATCAGCTGCGCGGCATCGTGTGGGAGCTCGGCTATCTCGGCAACCGCTCGACCTATCAAATCAAAACCACGAGTGGCAAACTCGTAACGGTGTTTGCGCAGAACGAGCGCCGCACATCCGAGGTGCTCATCGACTGGAACGACGAGGTGTTCGTGAGCTGGAACGCCGATGCAGCGGTGCTGCTGCAGACCTGACACTGGCAAAGGCACCCAGGGGGAACTCCGTGAACAAATCAACCCGCCCCGTCTCCGCACTCCTGTGTATGCCGCTCGCCGCGGCCTGGCTGTTCGGCTTTGCACCGGTCACGGCGCGCGCCGGCGATGCTGCCAGCGCCACCGCTGCGGCTGGTCCTGAGGCTCCGACGACGCCGAGTGCGGCGGCCGCCACGCGCGGTGACCTGCTCCAGGAAGTGGTAGTCACGGCTACCCGCCGTGAGGAAGAGCTCAGCAAAGTGCCGATCAGCGTCACGGCGCTCACCCAGGATGCGATCGATCGCAGGGGCATCAAAGACATCAATGACATCGTGCGCTTTACCCCCGGGGTGACCATCGACAACTCCGGCACCAATGCGATCTCGATTCGCGGCATCTCCTCCTCGGCCGGCGCCGGCACCACCGGTATCTACATCGACGACACCCCGATTCAGATGCGCTCGGTCGGCTTCAACCCCGACGACACCTTGCCGAAGACCTTCGACCTGCAGCGCGTCGAAGTCTTGCGTGGGCCGCAGGGCACGCTGTTCGGCGCAGGTGCCGAGGGCGGCGCGGTGCGCTACATCTTGACTCCTGCCAGCACCACGGCGCGCAGCACCTACGTGCGCAGCGAGCTTTCTTATACGGAGCACGGCCAACCAAACGCCGAATTCGGTGTTGCGATGGGCCTGCCGGTCGTCGATGGCGTGTTCGGCGTACGCGCGAGCCTTTGGTATCGCTACGACGGCGGCTGGATCAATCGCGTTGACCCTGGCACCGGCGCGATCGTCGACCACAACATCAACTATTCGAACTCGTACATGGCCCGCCTGGCGGCGACGTGGCAGCCGAGCCCGAGCGTCACCATCACACCCAGCTTCCTCTACCAGAAGCAGGACAAGCACGACGAATCCACCTACTGGCCGGCTTATTCGAACCCCGATCAGGGGCAGTTCAACACCGCGACACCCGAGCGCATCGGCGGTCCGGATTACTATTACCTGCCGGCGATCAAGCTGCAGTGGGACCTCGGCAAGAGCCAGCTGATCGGCACCGCTTCCTACTATTACCGCCACCAGCTCACCGCCTACCAGGGCACGGTGTACGACCTGAGCTACTGGAACACCATCCCGAGCGGGCTCGGGGGACCGGACGAATACGGGCCGGCTCCCAAGTGCGCGGTTCCGGATGATGCGACCAGCTGCTCCTGGTTCCCGCTCATCGACTCGACCGGGATCCATCTGCCGGCCGAGCTGCGGGGCACGCAGACGCCCAACGTCATGACCAACACGCAGAAGAGCTACACCGCCGAGCTGCGCTGGCAGTCGACCGATGCCAGCTCGCGCTGGACCTGGACCGCAGGTGTCTTCTGGCAGCAGGCGAAGGAGAACAGCATCGAGGAGCTCAAGTCGACCAACATCGACCACGTGTTCGATTACCTCTTTGGCTTGTCTCCTGCGGACTATTACTCTCCCGACGGGATTACCCCCGCCAACTTCTACTCCTGCCCGACCAATGCCGCCTACCCGGTCATTCCGGCCTGCGACATCTACTACAACAACAACACCACCATCGACCGCCAGATCGCTGGGTTCGGTGAGGTGAGCTTCGCCTTCACTGACTGGATGCGCCTCACCGTCGGCGAGCGCATCGCGCACACCACCTTCTCACTGGAGCACTACGCGGACGGCTATGAGAACTACGGAGGGCAGCCGGCGTCTGCGAGCCAGAGCGAGACCCCCAACACGCCCAAGGCGGTGCTGTCCTTCCAGGTCGACCCGCGCAACCTCTACTACCTGAGCTATGCCAAGGGGTTCCGGGTCGGTGGCGGCAACGCGCCGTTGCCTCCCTACTGCGACCCAGACCTGGCCGCCGCCGGATACCCGAACGGGGCGCCGGCCACCTACCAGTCGGACTACACACAGAACTACGAAATCGGCTCGAAAAACGGTATCGGCGACTGGCTGAGAGTGGCCACTAGTGCTTACTACATTGAGTGGCACAACATCCAGCAGAACCTCTATATCGCGGGGGGCTGCGGGCTGCAATTCACGGACAATCTAGGCACCGCGGTCGCCAAGGGGTTCGACCTGCAGGCGCAGATGCTTTTCGGCCCGATCAGCATCGATCTCGCGACCGGATACACCGATGCGCGCTACACCAAGAACTCCCCGGTCGACTGCACTCCGGGCAGCTCAGACCCGAGCACCGGCATACCGTGCAAGGCTGTCACTGGCGATGCCATCACGGGGCAGGAAGGTATCAACTACGCACCCGGCACGATGCCGCCTTGGACCGTGTCCATAGGGCTGCAATACAACTTCCAGCTGGCCTCACGCGACACATTCGTGCGCGCGGACTGGGAGTACCAGAGTCGCAGTCCCTGGCTTGCGAACGTGCAGGACCCGAAGGCCGGCGCGGTCTACTTCTACGGCTATTCCTACACCTACCCGTCCACTAAATACACTTCGCTGCGCGCGGGCATGAACTTCGGCGACGTGCAGCTCACGGCGTTCTGCGACAACCTGTTCGATGCGCACCCCGTGACCAACTACATCCTCGGCCAGACCGATGGGACTTACACACCGCAGCAGAACACCTACACGTTCCGGCCGCGCACCTTCGGGCTCAATCTGATCTGGCACATGGGCGCGGAGCACTGATGGCCCAGCGCGTGCAGAGCGCGGAATGGGGCGCGCGGGCGATAAGTGCCCAGCGCGCGGGTCACGCGCTCAGTCGCGAGTTCTACTGCGACAACGAGCTCTTCGAGCGTGAGGTGCGCGGGCTGCTCCTGCGCCACTGGCACTGTGTCGGGCACCACAGCCAGGTGCGTGAGCCGGGCGATTTCTTCACCACGAGCTACTGTGGAGAGCCGCTGCTCATCGTGCGCGGTCAGGACCTCGAGGTGCGCGCACTGCTGAACGTCTGCCGTCATCGCGGCTCACGGGTATGCACCCAGGAATCCGGTCATGCCCGCGGTGCCCTGTTCGTGTGTCCCTATCATGCCTGGAGCTACGGACTCGACGGGCGGCTGCGCGCTGCGCGCCATATGCCCGATGACTTCGATCGCGCCGCCTATGGCCTGAAAAGCCTGTATACGCGGGTAATCGAAGGATTGATCTTCGTGTCCTTCGCCGAATCGCCACTCGGGCTCGAGCACGTCGAGGAGGCGCTCGCGGGATCGGCTCGTCTCTACGGTTGGGCGCAGGCCAAGGTCGCGCATCGCGAGTCCTATCCGGTGAAGGCCAACTGGAAGCTCGCGGTGGAAAACTATATGGAGTGCTACCACTGCGGGCCGGCGCACGCGGAGTACTCGCGCTTCCATTTGTATGCGCGCCCGGCGCCGCTCAATCAGGCGGCAGACGAGCGCGTGCGGACGCGCACGCGCGAGCTGGGTGTCGATCTGCGCGAAGTCGATTACTTTGCCTCGAACGCCCGGCCTGGGCAGGAGGCCGCCGACAGCGCACGCTCCGCCCTCGGCGAGGGGGCGGTGAGCGGCAGCCAGGACGGACGCCCCGTTGCGCCCCTGATGGGCCATTTCTCCGATTACGACAGCGGCGTCACCTTCTTCGATGTCGGGCTCACCAGCAATTTCCTCGCTTATCCCGATCACGGTGTGATCTACCGCTTCATTCCCAACAGCGTGCAGAGCACCGAGATGGAGGTGATCTGGCTGGTGCGCGAGGACGCCCGCGCCAGCGTTGACTACGATCTGGAGCGGCTCACCTGGCTGTGGAAGGTCACCAGCCTCGCCGACAAACGCATCATCGAGTTGAACCAGCAGGGGGTCAATTCACGCTTCTACGAGCCCGGCCCCTATACTCCGATGGAGCAGCACACCTGGCGTTTCGTCGAGTGGATACTGACTGAAATGCAGTGAGCCCCGCGGGGCACCGGCCCGCGCGCTCAAGCCGGCAGTGTTCGTCCCGGCGCTGACGCGCCGGCGATGCTCAAGTCCGGTTCAACTGCGCGCGCACCCAGTCATGGAACTGCCTCACGACGTACTCTTCGGGCATGAGCACGCCGGCGGCATGAGGCAGCGCATGTAGGCCGCGCTGGTTCACCTCGCAGATCGCGGCGTCTTCGCTCATGACCGTGTCGGTGAACTCGATCGCGCGGCTGAGGTCGCGTACGGGATCCGCGAGCGTCTCGGGCAGGAAGAGGAACTCGATACTCATCTCCGTGCGCTCGGGTCCGACGGGCAGCAGGCGCACCACCCGCACATAGTCGATGTGCGCCGCAAGGAACATCGAGGGGAGCGCAGTGAGGTAGGTGTGCCCGGCCTTGCGCTCCTCGTCGGAGAGCTTCGGAAATAACACCCCCACCGGCCTGCCGTCCATGGTCCAGGACTGCGCGCCGCGGCGCAGTCCGCCGATGTATCGAGGGTCGTCCCCGTCGGCATGATCGCGCCAGCTGGGGTCCTCGCGCTGCTCCATGAGTGCCCGTCCGAATATCGGCACCAGCTGCGAGAGCCGAGGATGGACGCCGGGGCAGTGCAGGCATTCGTTGTAGTTCTCCCAGAAAACCTTCCAGTTGCACTCGATAGTCTTCGACATGCGGTGTCCGATGACGAGCTTGTCGAGCTCCCAGTTGTCGAGTCGCTCGGGCGGCAGGTCGAGGGTGGCAGCGAAGGGCGGGGGGTCGGCGGTGAGCGTCGCGAAGATGAAGCCGTTCCACTCCATGGCCGGCAGCCGGTAGAGGGGGAAGTCGCGTAGCTCGAAGCCATCGCCAGGTTGGCGCGAGCTGGCTTGCAGCAGCTCGCCGCGCAGGTTGTATCTCCAGGCGTGATAGGGGCAGACGATGCCGGCGGCAGGAAAACGGCCGGCGGGGCTGCGGCACAGGGCCGAGCCTCGGTGGCGGCAGGTGTTATGGAAGGCACGCAGCACACGATCCTCACCACGCACCAGCAGGATCGACTGGTCACCGAGCTCGAGAGTTCGAAAGCTGCGCGTTTCGTCCAGCTCGCTCGAGCGGCACACGTAGATCCAGTTGCGGTACCACACCTGGGTCAGCTCCCGCTGGTACTGCACAGGATCGAAGTAATACGCAGCAGGCAGCGTCGCGACCGGCGTCGTGAGTCCGAGATAGCCGGGGTCCCGTCGGACCGGCTCAGGAGTGGCGCTCATGTTTGGTATCCTCGGATCACATTGTATCCGAGCCGGGATGCGCATCACGCGGCAACGATGATACCGTGCCGGAGCATGCCTGAAGGCAACACACCGGCACCCGCGCGGCCGGGGGCGCAGTCCCGCGCTGACAAGCTGAACACCAGGGCCGCCGGAGTCGTCGGACTCGCCGTGCTTTGCAGCCGCGTGCTCGGCCTCGCACGGGAGCAGATCTTCGCTGCGCTGTTCGGTGGCGGACGCGTGATGGATGCGTTCACCATCGCGTTCCGCATTCCGAACCTGCTGCGCGATCTCTTCGCCGAAGGGGCGTTGTCCACCGCGTTCGTCACGGTCTTTACCCGCACCGCGACGCTGGAGGACAGCGGTGCCGAATGGCGGCTCGCCAACAAGGTGGCAACGCTCGCCGTGGTGACCCTGAGCACCATCACGCTGCTTGGGATCATCATTGCTCCCTGGCTGGTCGGACTGCTCGCCCCGGGCTTCGATCCCGCCAAGGCGGCACTCACCGTGACGCTGACGCGCATCATGTGGCCGTTCATTCTGCTGGTATCGCTGGCCGCGCTCGTCATGGGCATGTTGAATGCGCGCAACGTATTCGGCATCCCGGCGATGGCCTCGAGCTTCTTCAATCTGGGCTCGATCGTCGCCGGCGTCGCGGTCGGCTACTGGCTCGATCCGCACTTTGGACCACGCGCCATCCTGGGACTGGCGATCGGTACGCTCATCGGTGGCGGACTGCAGCTGCTCGTGCAACTGCCGGCGCTCGCTCGCGAGGGCTATCGTTTTCGCCCGGATGTGCGCTGGCGTGATCCCGGCGTGCGCGCCATCCTGCGGCTGATGGGCCCCTCGGTGGTGGCGGCAAGCACCACGCAGGTGAATGTGCTCGTCAATTCAGTATTCGCCTCCGAGCTCGGTGATGGACCGACCTTCTGGCTCACGGTGGCCTTTCGTCTCATGCAGCTGCCGCTCGGCATCTTCGGGGTGGCGCTCGGCACGGTAGCGCTGCCGTTGCTCGCGCGCATGGCTGCGACCGGCAACACGGTGGCCTTCCGCAGCGAGCTGGCGCGCGGCATGCGGCTTGCCTTGCTCATGACCATCCCGGCGAGCATTGGACTGATGGTGCTCGCCGAGCCGATCATCTCCGTGCTGTACCAGCACGGCCGGTTCGGCGCCCACGAGACCGCGGAGTCTGCCGGCGCGCTGCGCTTCTATGCGATTGGCCTTTGCGGTTATGCCGCACTCAAGGTGCTCGTGAACGCCTTCTACGCGCTCGATCGGCGCAAGACGCCGATGATGGTCAGCTTCATCGCCGTGGTACTCAACCTGGTGCTCAACTGGATTTTTACCCGAGAGCTCGGCTGGGGGCACCGGGGACTTGCTTTCTCGACTGCCTGCGTGGCGAGCAGCAACTTCCTCATCCTGTATTTCCTCATGCGCAACCAGCTCGGGCGCCTCGAATCGCACCTTATGGTCACGCTGCTTGCGAAGGTCGCGTTGGCATCCGCGGCGCTGTTTGCAATCTGCTGGGGCGGCAATCATCTGTTGCTCGCGGACTGGGCAGTGCAGCCCTTCTGGCCGAAGTGCGCGAGCCTCACGCTGGTCATCGTCATCGGCGTCGCCGCCTTTTTCCTGTGCGCGAGTGCGCTCGGCATCGGCGAGGTGCACGAGATCCGGGCCGGCGTGCGGCGCAGGCTGCGTCGCGCGCGCTAGCGACGCGCCTCCGAGGCGAAAGCCAGGCAGGCGGAGAGCACCTGCTGCAGCTGTGTGCGCAGCGGCCCGGCGACTGCCTCATCCCACGGGCACGGCCAGTTGGACTCATCGACCTCACCGGCCGGCTCGCGCAGGTAGCCGCGGCAGGCGAGCTCCATCTGGACCGCGTGCACGCTTTCGCCTGGTGCGCCGTAATGGCGCGTGGTGTAGCCCCCCTTGAAGCGACCGTTGGTCACGCGCGAGAACGGGCCGCCATCGCACAGGCGCTCGATACGTGCCGTCAACTCCGGCGCGCAGCTCGCGCCCGCGAAGGTGCCGATGTTGAAATGCGGAAGTGTCCCGGTGAAGAGTCGCGGAATTGCCGAACGGATCGAATGGCAGTCGTACAGCACGATGCACGGGTGCAGTGCCCGCAGCCGCGCGATCTCCTGTTCGATGGCGCGATGGTATGGGTCGAAGTACTCCCGCCGGCGCACGGCAATTTCCGGGTCATGCGGCGCAGCTCCCGTGCGATAGAGCAGCTCCCCATCGAAGGTGGTCGTTGGGCACAACTCGGTCGTCGCCCGGCCGGGGTACAACGAGGCGCCGGAGGGGTCGCGATTGCAGTCGATCACGGTGCGCGACATCGAGGTGCGCACGAGGCTCGCTCCGAGCTCCCCGGCGAAGGCATACAGCCGCTCGATCCACCAGTCGGTGTCTTTGCGTGCGAGCCAGGGCGATACGAGCCGCCCCTCGATGTCCGGCGGGATGTCGGTGCCGGTGTGCGGCATGCACAGCAGCAGCGGCGCGGATCCCTGCCGCAGCAAGAGCCAGGGTGCGTGGTCGGCAGCGGTCATCCGGTCCTCTCCAAAGCTGACGTCATGGCGTCCGATAATAAATAATGTAGGCATGACCAGCCTGTGGTTCGAGTCCGCGCTGCTGCCGTCCGGTTGGGCGCAGGGCGTGCGGCTTACCGCGACTGGCGGGCGTATCGAGCGGGTCAGCGTCGGTACGCGGCCACAGTCCGGCGATGAGCGTCACGCGATCGCTGTTCCCGGACTGCCTAACGTACACAGCCACGCATTTCAACGGGGACTTGCCGGACTCACCGAGCGGCGTGCGCGGGGCGAGGACAGTTTCTGGAGCTGGCGCGAGCTCATGTACCGATTCCTCGAGCGCATAGGTCCCGAGGAGCTCGAGGCGATCAGCGCGCTGTGCTTCGCCGAGATGCTCGAGGCGGGATTCACCCGGGTCGGTGAGTTTCATTACCTGCACAACGAGGGTGACGGCGTACCCTTTGCGGACCCGGGCGAGCTCGCCGGCCGCGTCGTGGCCGCGGCCGCGCGCACCGGGATCGGCCTCACCCTGCTGCCGGTCTTCTATGCCCACGGCGGCTTCGGGGGTGCAGCGCCGACCGCTCGCCAGAGGCGCTTCGTGAGCGATGTCGATGGCTTTGCGCGCATCCTCGAGTCATGCCGGCGCGCCGTGCGACCGCTGGCCGGAGCGAGCGTCGGTGTCGCGCCACACAGCCTGCGGGCGGTAACTCCGCAGGAGCTCTCGGCGATCGTGCACCTGGCGCACACCGGCGTGGTACACATTCATATTGCGGAGCAGGTGCGCGAGGTCGAGGAATGCCGTGCCTGGAGCGGTCGGCGCCCGATCGAGTGGCTGCTCGGGTCCCAGCCGCTCGATGAGCGCTGGTGCCTGGTGCACGCGACGCATGCTACGGCCGCGGAGCTTGCCGGCATCGCCGCCGCCGGCGCCGTCGTGGGTCTGTGTCCCATCACCGAGTCGAGCCTCGGGGATGGCATCTTCCCGGCCGCAGACTTCTGCGAGCAGGGTGGACGCCTCGGCATCGGCAGCGACTCCAACATCCTGCTCGATGCCGCGCAGGAGCTGCGCACGCTCGAGTACTCGCAACGCCTCGCGCAGCGCGCGCGCAACGTGCTTGCCACAGGCGCGGACGCCTCGACCGGGCGCACGCTGTTCGATATGACACTGCGCGGCGGCCGTCAGGCCCTGGAGGCCGGGCCGGTGGGAAACCCCGCGGGCCTCGCCACCGGTGCCTCACTCGATGTGGTCACGCTGCGCAACGACCATCCGGTTCTGCTCGAGCGACACGGCGATGAAATTCTCGACAGCTGGGTCTTTGCCGGCGGGCGCGAGCTGATCGATTGCGTCTTCCGAGCGGGTGAGCGGCTCGTGACGGATGGCCGCCACCGCGATCGCGATGCGCTCACCGCAGGCTACGCGCGGGCGCTGCACAAGCTGCGCGCATGAGGTTTTTGCAGGGGGTGTACAGGTGATGCGCAAGATCTCCGGGGTCGTGCTGGCGCTCGTCGGCGGCATCGCCATGGCGGGCATCGCCCTCCACCGGCACGAACCGATCAATGCCTTGTGGATCATCACCGCAGCGATATGTATCTATCTGCTCGGCTATCGCTTCTACGCGGCCTGGATTGCGAGCCGGGTGCTGCGGGTCGATGCCTCTCGCGCCACGCCGGCTGAGCGCCTAAACAATGGACGTGATTTCGTGCCGACACATCGGGCGATCGTCTTCGGCCATCACTTCGCCGCGATTGCCGGCCCAGGTCCGCTCGTCGGTCCGACGCTTGCGGCACAGTTTGGTTACCTGCCGGGAACCTTGTGGATACTGGTCGGCGCGGTGCTCGGTGGCTGCGTGCAGGATATGACCGTACTGCTGCTCTCGACCCGGCGCGACGGCCGCAGCCTCGGTCAGATGGCGCGCGATGAGCTCGGGCCGCTCGGAGGTTTCGCTGCACTCATCGGTACGCTCCTCATTCTGGTCGTGCTCTCGGCGGTGCTTGGACTCGTCATCGTCAACGCGATGAAGCACAGTCCCTGGGCCACCTCCACCGTCGCGGCAACCATTCCGGTGGCGATTCTCATCGGTCTCTATCTGCGCTCGTGGCGGCCGGGCAGGGTGCTCGAGGCGTCGGTGATCGGCGTGACGCTCGTTCTCGGGGCGGTGTTTGCCGGCGGCTGGCTCGACCAGCAGTCCCACCTGCGAGCCTGGTTCGATTATGGCTCGCTGACGCTCGCCGCAGCCGTGGTCGTCTACGCCTGGGTCGCGGCGACTCTCCCGGTGTGGCTGCTGCTTGCGCCGCGTGACTACCTGTCGACGTTCCTCAAGCTCGGCACGGTGGCGCTGCTGGCGGTGGCCATCGTGCTCACGCACCCGCAACTGAAGATGCCCGCGGTAACACAGTTCATCGACGGCAGCGGGCCGCTGTTCGGCGGCACGCTGTTTCCATTCGTCTTCATCACCGTGGCATGCGGCGCGGTCTCGGGCTTCCACGCGCTGGTTGCCAGCGGCACGACGCCCAAGCTCATCGGCAACGAAGCGGACGTGCGGTTGGTCGGTTACGGCAGCATGGCGCTCGAGTCCTTCGTCGCCATCATGGCGATGATCGCCGCAACGCTGCTCGATCCGGGGGTGTATTTCGCGATCAACTCCGGCGCGGGTGTCGTCGGCGCGAGCCCGGAGGTCGCCGTGCACACCATCAGCGGCTGGGGCTTCCCGGTAACCGCTGAGCAGATGCAGGCGCTCGCGCAGTCCATGGGGGAGCACACGCTGTTCGCGCGCACCGGCGGCGCACCATCGCTGGCAGTCGGCATGGCGAGCATCTTCGGCAGCAGCTTCGGGCGTGGGCTCGCGGCGCTGTGGTATCACTTCGCCATCATGTTCGAGGTGGTGTTCATCCTCACCACACTCGATGCGGGCACACGCGTCGGCCGGTTCATGCTGCAGGATCTGCTCGGACAGCTGTGGTCGCCGCTCGGCCGCACCTCCTGGTACCCCTCCGTGCTCTTCGCCAGCACCGTGCTGGTCGCGGCATGGGGTTATTTCCTCTACGTCGGGGTAATCGATCCCAACGGCGGGGTGAATATCCTCTGGCCGCTGTTCGGCATCGCCAATCAGATGCTGGCGGCCATCGCACTCTCGGTGGCGAGCGGGATCCTCATCAAGTCCGGACGCGCCCGCTATGCCCTCGTGACACTGATGCCACTCACCTGGCTCGCGATCGTGACCACGAGCGCCGCATGGCAGAAGATCGCGAGTCCCGACGTGCACATCGGCTTCATGGCCGCAGCCGCCGATCTGGCCGCGAAGCGTGCCGCCGGCACGCTGAGTGCCGAGCGCGCCGCGGTCGCACCACAGCTGATCTTCAACCAGCGACTCGACGCAGCACTGACGCTGCTGTTCACCGCCATCCTCTGGCTCGTGATCCTCGACATGGGGCGCGTCGCCGTCAGAAGACTGCGGGGACTTCCGGTGCGCTCGAGCTCCGAATCCCCCTATCAGCCGAGCCAGCTGGCGGCGCCGGCGCTCGCCGGACACTGACTGCGGCTCACGCGGCACCCGTGCAGGCCGCGCGCTGTCTCGGGCGTCGGCGAAGGTGCTAACATCGCCGCCTTTTCCACCCGGGGCCTCGGCCGCGCGGGGCAGGATGCCGCTGGAGGTAGCGACATGGCACTGAAGATAATGATCCTGGGGGCGAATGGCTTCATCGGCAGCGCGCTCACCGACGCCATCCTGGAGAAGCGGCCCTGGGAGGTCTACGGCATCGATCTGTCGGACAACAAGCTCGGCGATCTGCCGCAGAAGGATCGCTTTCACTTCGTCGAGGGCGACATCACCATCAACAAGGAGTGGGTCGAATATCACGTCAAGAAGTGCGACGTGGTGGTGCCGCTCGTGGCGATCGCCAACCCGGCGCAGTACGTGACTCATCCGCTGCGCGTGTTCGAGCTCGACTTCGAGGCGAACATCGATGTGGTGCGTTACTGCGTCAAGTACGGCAAGCGGCTGCTGTTTCCCTCGACCTCCGAGATCTACGGCATGTCGGCCGATGCGGTGCTCGATGAGGAGACGAGTCCACTGGTCTA
>Ga0070714_100003270_pt1 | contig 12067 bp, 11 predicted proteins | sample LARL83metaG_FD_65450 | JGI IMG/M metagenome (GOLD analysis project Ga0070714, IMG submission 65450) | Corn, switchgrass and miscanthus rhizosphere microbial communities from Kellogg Biological Station, Michigan, USA - LAR L8-3 metaG | ecosystem: Host-associated > Plants > Roots > Rhizosphere ... | reverse complement strand
TTTTGATTGCGCGCGCGAATGTGCCCACCACGACGGGGATGGTTTTTAAATTTCAAGAAAGTAGAAGGGGCCCCATCACCAAAGTACAAATCTCGCCTGAGATCAACAATCCGACGAATACCTTAGTCGCTTGTGAAAATTGGGCACAGAAGTACATGCACGGAAGCTTTGGAAAACTTCGCGTGCTCGACGGAAGTTTCGGTTCTGCGTTGAAAGGTGCGCGGAGCATGGAGAACAATGCGAAAAATCAGCGCGGGTGGCTTTGAAGAGAACGGCTTCGGTGAACCAACTTGTACACCAAAGCCGTTTGGCTATCACGGCAGGTAGTAACGGAACGAGGTCTCAAAGATGTTGTCGTTGCCGTGCGGTTCTGTGAAATGGGACACATCACACGGACCAGTAAGCGCTGACGAACCGCAGGCCGCCCATGTGTTGCGCATGAAGTACGAGTACTGCGGTCCCCACTGCAGCGTGCCTTTGGGTCCCTTGTAGAAGCGATACCAGAACCCAGCGGTTCCTTCGATTACGTTGCGCGTATTGGCGGTGCAATTGGCGGGGTTACTAGGCAGAAATCCGCTGGACGAAGTCGGAACTTGACCAGCAGTTGGTGTCGACCCGGGAACCGTTTCCGTGTAGCAACCCAGGTTGTTGGCGGTCGGAGAGCCATATCCCACGGTTTTACCTGCGGAGTTCAACTCGAAATGTCGTCCTACGAACTCACCGCCCACGTTAAAGTAAACATCAAGTTTGGACGCATGGTATTCGAGCGTGCCCAGCCCCTGCGCACTCTTAAGCAAGGCGAGGGTCCCATCCGGGTTCACGGTCACATCAGGAAGCCCCGAGCTGCCGTAACGGCCCATGCCATCGCCACCGAGGAAGTGTCCGCCGATATCAATATGTTTGTGTACTAGAGAGACTCGCGCGTTCGCACCTACGCCGGCGGCGGTAGTCGAGAAGTTAAATGCTCCTGCAGCTGTCGGCGTCGTCGCTGTCGCGCCCGGATATACTCGATCTCGGAACCGCCGTACCACACCGAAGACTTCAAAGTGTCCAAAGCCCGGCTCAGCCGCTGCTTTGAATACGAAGTCAGGCGACGGATTGAAGCTGTACGTTGCCGAGGGGTTGTAGAGGCCGCCGCCGGTGCCAGCCGAACCAAGCACAAAATTCTGTGATTGCCCGCTGGCGGAGAAGATCGCTTGGGCGTTCTCAACCGAAGCGCCGAGCCAGAATCGATCACCGAAGTCCTTCACTACTCGGAACCCGTACTGCCGGGCCCAGCTGAAGCCCACGTTATACTGCGGGTCGATAGTCATGGTCACCGCTTCGGTGCGGTTGTCGAGGCCTTTCTTGGTTTCGGTCACCAGACTCCACATTTGTCCGCCAGTGAAACTGAAGCCATCCTTTAGTGCCGCTTGTCCCCAGACTTGCCGCTGCCGCATGCTATAGCTGTTGCTCTGGTTATTGTTCGAAGTAATTCCGGCGGAGAGGAAGTCGGCTTCCACGTAGCCCGACAGCTTGGCCGCGCTCAGCTTACCTTCAGCCAACATCGAGACCCGCGATTGACGGCCAGAGCCAAAGAATTCGCTTAGCCTGTCGGCTTCTGCCCCCGGCATCGGGATGGAGTTGAATGGAGTATTGATGTCCGCCCCAAGAGCGTGCGCTCGCCATACACTTTCTGCCGCGAGAAATCCGCCGGGGGTGATGTTGATGCCCCTATAGTGGATCGCCAGCGGATTCTCTGCATCGTGGATCAGCTTTTGGGTCTCCTGCAGAGCTAATGCGGAGTTAGTGGTATTAGACTTCAAATCCGCGACATCGCTTTTGAGAGAGGTGACAGTCTGCTGCTGCTCTGCGGATTGCGAGGCCGCAGTATCCGCTTTGGATTCCGCCTGCGCGGTTGCGGTCTGACTCTGGTCGAGCTTCTGCTGCATTTGTTGCAGTTCCTGATCGCGGCTCTGGATCTGCTGGCTTAATTGTCTAATCTGCTGCTGTTGCGCATCGATGGCCTGCTTGAGTTCGCTCAGCTGGGCTGCAACCGCAGGGTCCGTTTTCGTGGCAGCTGTTCGTCTTCGCGACGTGGTAGCGGTTGCCGAACTCTGCTGGGCTTGTGCCCCGGAGGCCCAAAGCAAAAGCGCAAGCGCCAAAGCCGTGACTCGCTTCATTGTTCTCTCTCCTGGTGAAAAGTGGAATTGGCGAAACATAGAAAATGGTGCGTTGCCAAAAACGGCTTGGCGAATGCGAGCAAGCATCATCTTAGCTTCAGCCAGGTTAAGAACCTGTGAACTGATTCTTAATATCGTGTAAATTCTGAGCTGTTTTAATCGGAGTGTAGAGATTGCTGGTTGAGCAGTGATCTCCACGCGCAAAGAGCGTCGTGGACGTGCTTGGACAATTCTCGCCGACGGGTGATCAGGGCGCGTGCTTCGTGGCCATCAGCAACAATGAACCACGAAGGACGCTTTTATAACTTAGTGCCGGGCTGAGTGCTCGTAAATTAACCCGCGCGAAATCCTATTGCAGCGATTTGGGATCCGACCGGTTCTTGGGCGAGGCCTTTTGGAGTTCGGCATCTAGCGCGTGAGCGGCGGCAGGAACCGACACCCTGCCTTCCCGCAGTATTTGCTTGGCGGTGAGCCTCCGGCCATAAAGTTTTTCATTTGCTCCGTTGTCCGGGCGCAAGGTGGAACCTTCTAATGAAACTCCGGCGAACAGTCCTCGCGAGCGGGAATACGAAAGAATCTCCGCGCGCATCACTAGGTCCGTGGCGGCGGTGGCAGTACGCCCCTTGGGGCCGGCTGCAGCAGATGCGTCGGCGCCCAACTTGATCTTACTGCTCATAAGCGACTCGGCTCCGCGCGGATTCACCACCAGCAAGACAAAATCGGTGGCCTGGGCTCCAAGTTGAAAGCCGAAATTCCCGCCTTCAAGAGCGTACATCGCAGGCGCGCCCCAGGGGCCAGTGAAGTGCTCGCCTGTGCGGCAAACCATTACCCCTCGCCCAAAAGCTCCGCCGATTCCAATGGCGATTTTCTTGACTGATGGAAGAACGATCACGCACTCGGCGCGATCCAGCAAGTCTTTGGGAATGTCATCGGGAATATTGAGAATTTCTTTGAGCACCACGCCGGCGTCTTTGACCCGGTCGGTTTCTTTTTCATTGCCGGCACCAAAGACCAGTGGAGTGCAGGCCAGCGCGACAAAAAATGCAATCAGCTTTTTCATATTTTGACCTCAGTTGAGTGTGGATGTTCAGCATTTTACCTTCCGCAGCACAGGTACGGGGCTAAGCAAATCTTGCCGAAGGAGTGACTCTTTAAGTGCTCCTTTTGTAACTTGGCGTTACCGCGCTGGTGGCCTAAAGTCAAGCCAACGGTCGGGTTAACGTGCATCCTCCTTCGGCAAGCGACTTGCATCTAAAGAAGTGAGGTAGCCTCTGGCCGTGGCTATTCGTGCAATTTTTAGGCGGACTGGGAATGAAGTACACACATTGGGGTTTTTGTCTCGCAATAACGTTCATGGCTGCACTGCCGTTGCCTGCCCAGAACGCCTACGTTGCCCCCAGCGGCCTTGAAGTTTCTTCCCCAGGGATTGATTCCACCCAGCCGAATTCTGTCGTTACCATCAAATCACGAGTCAACGAAGTGAATGTGCTCTTCATTGCCATGAATAAGCATGGCAAGTTCGTGCGCGATTTGAGTAAGGAAGACTTCAGTATTCTGGATGACCACAAGCCGCCGCAACAGATTGTTCGCTTTTCTCAGCAGACCGACTTGCCTTTGCAGATCGGCCTTCTGATCGATACCAGCGGCTCGGTACACGGACGCTTCCAATTCGAGCAAGATGCCGCCGTCGGATTCCTTCAGCACACGCTTCGGCCTCATTATGATCGCGCCTTCGCCATGGGATTCAATTCGAAGAGCAAGGTGGTACAGGACTTTACCGATAATACGACCTTGCTGGCTGCTGGAATCCAAAAAATGGAGGATGGCGGTGGCACTGCGCTTTACGACGCCATCTATTCCTCCTGCAAAGAGAAGATGTTGAAGGATGATTCCGACCGGCCGGTTCGGCGGGCCTTAATCATAGTGAGCGATGGCGAGGACAATCAGAGTGAGCACACGCTAGGGCAGGCCATTTACATGGCCGAGCGCGCCGGGGTCATCATTTACACGATCTCTACCGATGACAGCGGCTTGATTCTTCGCGGCGACAAGATCCTCGAACAGGTCGCAGATGCCACCGGGGGCCGTGCCTTTTTCCCCTTCAAAATGAAGGACATTAAGACTTCGTTTTCAGCCATTGAAGACGAGCTCCGCAGCCAGTATGTCATTTCGTACCATCCTGCGGATTTCGATGCTGACGGCCGTTTCCGCTCTATCGAAATCACGGCGCTCAAAAGGGACCTACAAGTCCGCGCCCGTAAAGGGTATTTCGCCCCCCAGCAGTAATCTGATCTTCTCTGCGCGGGTGTTAAAATCGCATCTAAATCAATTGGTGACCAGGCCGGCAGCGGGCGCCTGATTGTTTTGACCGATTAAAACCGAACCTATGGGTCGCGTCTCTACTTATTTTTTATCATTATTGATGTTGTGCGGCGGCGCGTCTGCTTCTGCCCAGACCCCGCACCGGATGAAACCACAAAAGGCTACGGCGAAACCGTCCCCGGTGCAGCCGCAAGCAGCAGCCGCGGTGCAACCGACTCACACACCTCCCGTGACCCCTGAGCATGGCCCGTCTTCGCCACCGCAGGTGAATTTTCAGGGCGGACAGCTCACCATCGTGGCGAGAAACTCCACCATGAGCGATGTGCTCGACGCAGTCAAGCAAAAGACGGGCGCGAGCGTGGATATGCCCGCTGGCTCCAGCGAACGCGTGGTGGGCCAGTTCGGTCCAGGCGCACCGCGCGATGTGATGGCGCAGCTGCTCAACGGATCGCATTATGATTACGTCCTCTTGGGGTCCCCGGCTGATCCCGGCGCGTTAAAGAAGGTCGTGCTGATGGCGAAAGCCAGCGGCCCCGAGCCGGCTTCCACGCAAGCACAAGCCAGTCAGCCACAGTCAGTCAACGAAAATCTGCAATCGGTGCCTGAGGTCGAGAACGAAAATTCGGACAACGCGGGCGAAGCAACTCCAAATATGCAGGAACCGGTCCAGGAAGAGGCACAACCTGACCAACCTGACCAGGCCGACCAGCAGCAGAACGGTCCCGTGGTGAAGACGCCGGAGCAGTTGTTGAGAGAACTGCAGCAGCAACAACAACAGCAGCAACAAAACCAAAGTGGGCCGCCGGGAGCGCCGGGGCAGCCGCCACAATAATTTGTATCAGCAAATTAGGGCAGGACCGGCAGACCTTCTTCCGGAGGTTCGCTATCGCCTTTCACATCTATTTTCGTTGCTGTGGTGAAATAGCGGTGTGCTCCTCGGCGATGCGCTCAACTCTGCAATCCAGCGCCTGATATCTTCGGGGGTGCCCTCTCCTCGAATGAATGCCGAGCTGCTGCTTATGTTCACTTTGGGCCGCGACCGGGCCTACCTATATGGACATCCTGAACACGAACTGACTATCGAGGAGCATTCGCGCTACGACGATGCTCTTGCGCAGCGTTCACGAGGCATTCCGGCCCAGTACATCACCGGGCATCAGGAATTCTGGGGAATGGATTTAATCGTGTCCCCCGCAGTGCTGATCCCCAGGCCCGAGACCGAGCACGTGGTAGAGACAGTGCTGCGCCTTATCGGCGGCAAGAGTGTCGGCACAGGCCGTATGGGTCGCACACTCTCGTCCGAGGAGCCTCTATCCAACCCTTCGACTCAAAGTAGGGCCGCGGGCGTGCGGATCATTGATGTCGGCACCGGCTCCGGCTGTATTGCTCTGGCATTGGCCAAAGAGTTGCCGCAGGCTGAAATTCACGCTAGCGATATATCGCCCGCGTCTTTAGAAATTGCTCGCGCCAACGCCGCGCGGCTACAGCTTGAATCTCGCATTGAATTTCATGAAGGCGATCTGTTGGCCGGAATTGAAAAGACCGCCTTCGACTTTGTTGTCTCCAATCCTCCCTACGTCGGCGAGTCGGAGGAAGACTCGGTCCAACTGGATGTTCGAAAGTTTGAACCGCGCAATGCGGTCTTTGCGGGTCCCACCGGTTTGGAAGTGATCGAACGGCTGGTCCCACAGGCACGGGAAGTATTGAAACCCGGAGGTTGGTTTGTAATCGAGATCAGCGGGACGATCGCGCCGCGGATTCAGGAGTTGCTGATGGGTTGGAGTAATATTGAGATCACGAACGATCTGCAGGGAATTGAGCGAGTAGTGGTGGCGCAGATCACATGAAGAGCAAGACATTTCCCGCTTAAAACCAGGCACAGAGATCGCGGAGAATGTCGATCGACCACTGAAATCAGCGGAGTAGCTGCACGACTTCGGCGCGAATCTTTCCCTCCTGGACGATCAATTTGCCAATCGTGACTGGGCGTTGAAAACGGCGCGGGCCTGCGCTCCCGGGGTTGAAGTACAACACGCCGTCTTTAATGTCTTGCTTCGGAATATGGCTGTGGCCATAAATCACAGCGTCGATTCCGGCCGCTCTCGGCTTCAGATCGAGCTTTTGCAGGATGTGCAGTACATAAATTGAGACTCCATCCACTTCCAAGACATTGGTTTCTGGAATGCTCTGCGCCCACGCCTCCTGATCAACATTCCCGCGCACCGCCGTGACCGGAGCAATTTCAGACAAGCGCTCGAGAATTGCCGGATTACCGATATCACCAGCGTGGATGATGCGGTCTGCGCCACGTAGTGCCACGACCGCTTCCGGTCGCAGAAGTCCATGCGTATCGGAAATCACGCCGATAAACATGGTTTCAGTCTAAGGGAACGCGGCGAAGGTGTTTGCTGCCGTGCTTCGGAGGCGCGCTTACGCGGTTATTTCGGAATTCGATTCCACCGGTGCCGCGAAGTCGGCCAGTTCCAGGCGCAGGTTTCCGGCATTTGTGGCGTAGGCCATGCCGGTCTCAAAATCAATAGTTCCGGCGCGCACCAGCTTTTCGATCTCGCCATCGAAATGCTGCATGCCTTCAGTGGTGCCCACCCGCATGGCATCGAGCAGGGTCTTGCCGTCGCCCTCACCTTTTTCCACGTACTCGCGGGTGCGCAGTGTGGATTTCAAAATCTCGATCGCAGCAACTCGGCCGCTGCCATCTTTGCGGGGAAGCAGCCGCTGCGACACGATGTAGCGAAAACTTTTCGCCAGCCGATTGCGAATTGCGTGCTGCTCGGCCAGTGGGAACACTCCGACAATACGTTCTACAGTTTTTGAGGCATCTATGGTGTGCAGCGTGGACATAACCAGGTGTCCCGTCTCGGCTGCTTCCATTGCGATCTCGATGGTCTCGCGGTCGCGCATCTCCCCGACAAGAATCACTTTCGGCGCCTGGCGTAGCGCCGCACGCAAGGCTTGCGCAAAACTCTTGGTATCACTATGGAGCTCGCGCTGGTGGACAATGCAGCTCTGGTGCGGGTGCAAAAACTCGATGGGATCTTCAATGGTCAGAATGTGAAATGACTGCTGCTTGTTGATGAGATCGATAATTGCCGCAAGCGTCGAGGACTTGCCGGAGCCTGTCGGTCCCGTGACCAGCACAATGCCATTACGCAGCCCGGATATGTTTTGCAGCTCTGCCGGCAAGTTGAGGTCGGCAAACGTTGGGACAGTGCTGGGAATCACTCGCATCACAATTGCGCAGGTGCCACGCTGCATGAAAGCATTCACCCGAAATCGGGACGTTCCCGCCATGCTGTAAGAGACGTCGCAAGAACCCTGGTCACGAAGATTGCCGAGCGCATATTCGTTATTGCCGATGAGCTCCGCGGCAATATGACGGGTGTCGTCCGGGGTGAGCGATCGGCCCCCTATTGGCTTAAGTTTTCCGTTAACTTCAACCATCGGCGGCTTTCCCGGTGAGAAAAACAAATCGCTGATTTTCGGCGCACTCCGCAGCATCCCTGCCAATAGACCCGGAACGGAGAACGGCGCGGGCGCTGCTGCGGCACCTGACGCCGAGCTTTGAGCAGGGACTGCGGGCGACTGAGCAGATGCTGTTGGTTGTGCCGGCGCTGGAGCATTTGCTTGAGGAGCGCGAGCTGGAGCGGCAGCGCTGGCGCTCCCTGCCGTGCTGCTTGGATTCGGATTACTTCCGGGAACGGTGCTGCTGGGAGATGACGATGACATGGGGCCTCGAACAACAGGCTTAAATTGTCTCAGACTACGACCGGGCATTCGGGTTACGAAGGTCATGGGGAGCTGCAGGGTTCTCCCTGGGCTTAGCGTGCGGAAACAACCGGCAGGATCAGCGCCGAAGGGTGTTCCGCATCGTGATAGATGACATTCGTGGCGGACCTGAATGGCTGCTCAGAATTTACCTCTTCGCTGGCTTTGAGATAACGGTTGCTACCGGTGTTCAGGTTGCGATCGAACCGTGGAAAGTTACTGCTGGAGATTTCCAGGCGCAACATATGTCCTTTTTTGAAGACGTTGCTGGTGGCCCAGACGTCAATGTTGAATTTGTATATCTGGCCGGGCGTAATCAGCGACGGCGTCTCTTCGGAATCGCGGTAGCGGGCGCGCAAAATTCCTTCCGTCAGATTTTGCGCAAAACCGTTGGGCCAAACGTCAACCAACTTGGCGGTGAAATCCGTGTCTACGGCCGAAGACTTGGCGTAGAGCTCAAGCGTCACAGGGCCAGTAACCTCGGTATCTTCCGACATCGGCGGGGTCGAATACACCAGAACGTCATCGCGAGCCTCGACGGCGCGTTGGTCGCGCGGCCCCGGCCCTAAGTGTTCCCAATCGCAACATAGAGGGCCGCCCACGGTTGGGGCGGGATTCGCCGGATCGTAAACATATTGATCGAATGGCTCCCTGCTGGCAGGCGCTGTGATTGAGAGACTACCGCTTCCGTTGATCGAATTCGCTTTCCCGCCGGAGTGCAAAAAATATTTCGTGCTGTGCGCTCTGGCGAGCGGCCAGTCGTCTTCTTCGCGCCACTGATTTGCACCCATCACAAATATCTTCACCAGCTTGCCCGACGCGAATTCATTTTGTGCACCTTTGAAAAGGTATTCGTACCAATGCAGAGTAATTTCGTCTTCGTCGATTTTGGAAGCCGCGCCGAAATCTACGTCTCCAATTTTCGGCCCATTGCCGGCATGGCCGCCAACAATGACCAGGAGCCGTTGCCCACGGCGCGCCTTTTCTGTAGCCGCGTGCGCCTTAAGGCCTTCGTAGTTGCGCAACGAGCCGCCAAGAAACAGGTCATACCAGGCCGCGACGTGCAAAGCGGGAACGTTGATGTCCCCGAAATGATCTTCGATAGAGATGGTCTTCCAGTAATCGTCGTAATTTGGATGGGCCAGCCAGTCGAGATAGTAAGGCGCGAGCGCGACGGTCGAAGCTGGATCAGAATTCTTGTCGAGATTGAATAGCGGATAGCTGGCCAGAGGGAACGTGGAGATACCCTGCAGAGCATTGGTGTTGTTTGCGACCTCACGATCGAAAGTGTTTTGTGCCAGGCCTGAAGTCCAGCTCTGGTCAAACCATTGCTCGAATGCGCCGCCCTGGTAAACCCAATTCGAGTGATAGTTGCTGGCGGTGACAATGGGACAAATTCCGGCGAGATGCGGAGGATGCGCGATTGCCGCAAGCATCTGGGTTGCGCCCACATATGACCCGCCGAACATTCCGACCTTGCCGTCTGAATAAGGAAGCGCGGCGGCCCATTCGACGGTGTCATATCCATCGTGGGGTTCGTTTTTGAATGTGTACCAGTCGCCTTCCGAGTCGTAACGGCCGCGGACATCTTCAAAAATTACAACGAATCCATGCGCCGCCGCCTTCAATCCAAAATCGACGCCATTGTCTTTGTTGTAGGGCGTACGTTGCAGGAGCACGGGAAACCTGCCGTCGGCCGCGGGACGATAAATATCCGCACGCAGCGTGACTCCATCGCGCATTTTGACGGCGACGTTGCGCTCGTAAGTGACGGGATATTGGTCGGCAGCACGGGCGGACATCGCACCGAACGACAAACTAACGATTCCACAAAAAAGCACAATAGATCTGTTTGGCATTGCATGTCCCTCGTCGAGAGCGATTAAGAGATTATCAGAGAAAAATCATGGATTGAGTGTGGAATATATTGTGGAGTATACTGTGTATCATGGAAATCGTACAAATCGTCCTGGATAAAAGGCTTTTGCAGGCTGCCGATCAGGCGGCACGCCGAACGAAGAAAAATCGCTCCGCCCTGGTGCGTGATGCGTTGCGCGAACATCTTCGGCGATTGGAACTTCGGGCCAGGGAAGAACGTGATCGCGACGGATATATGAGGCAGCCAAAGACGCGCGAGGAACGGCCCGAGTGGGAGGCAGAGGCGGCATGGCCGCAAGAATAGGCCGAGGAGATGTCCGGCTTTATCAGTTTGCTCCGCCCGACAAGAAGCGACCCGTCGTTGTGCTTACGCGGGCCAGTGCCATTACGTATTTGTCCACCGTGACGGTCGCGCCTATTACATCTACCATCCGGGGCGTGCCGTCCGAGGTAGTTCTGAACGATGAAGATGGCATGAAAGCGCCCTGCGCCGTGAACCTGCACAATGCAGTTACGGTTTCTCAGGAGCGATTGGGCAGACGGGTTGCGCAGCTCAGATCCTCGCGCATGGATGAAATCTGCGCGGCGTTGAGGTTTTCGCTGGGTTGCGATGCGAGTTGACTCACCTGGTCCCAAGACTGGCGCTCGCGGCGAGGTTGAAAGTGCGTGGCTTCAGCCGCGCGAATCGATTCTTACAACCCATGTCATTCCAAGCGGAGTCGGGGGACCTGCTGTTAGTTGCACGACGCATCCAAATATCAGTGTGTTTCGGATATTTTTTGAGCTACTCTGATCACGTGCTTCGTTTCGCTCCAATCCTAGTTTTGGCGTTGGCTGCCGCCGCGCAGACCAGCCCTCCAGCGGACGGTGTCAGAATCAAGTTGGAACGCAAAGGCAGCGGTATGGACCTCTCAATGCCGGTATATAGCGTCGCGATTGAGGGCGATGGCACAGTTTTGTACGAGGGAAGAACTGCCGTCCACGCGGTTGGGATTCGGAAGCGCAGAATCCCACCTTCGGCAGTCCACCAATTGGCCCAAACGCTTGCTGATAAAGGATACTTCGATCTTCCAACGAGCTATGGAGTTTGCGAGGACGGTTCTACTGTAGAGACATCTTTAGAAATGAGCGGACGAGTGAAGAAGATCAGTGACAGTTGTGGCGCCGGATCAGCTGCGCTTCGCCAAATGGAGACAGAGATCGATAGAGTGTCCGGTTCTAGCAAGTGGGTGCGAAGTGGCTTTCATACTTTTATGCATTGGCCGTGGTTCCACTCAAAGGGGTGACGAGCGGCTCGCGATTAAGGCGCGGATCCCTCCCTGAACTCCTCCAAATTTGAGGTGTTGTTTTGAAAGGCCTCGGCTTGGGGAAGTTACGGCACGTCTGGAAGCCGTGCCATTTCAAAGCCGTTTTCAATGTAGCTCACCGACTCCCATCGCCTGCTATAGCAATCATGTCATTCCGAGCGGAGCAGGATGTTTCGCGAAGCGAATGGTCTTGCGGAGCCGAGGAACCTGCTATTTATCTGCAACAGAACTGTTTGCGGGATTAGAAAACTTTGCGGCGCATATAAGATCGGAGAGAGCAGATACAGTGTCGCGTGTCTCCGCATCGTTCCGCCGATCTGCGAGGATGGTGTAAGAAAAAAGTGCCTCGCGACTGAGATCTGGCCCGAGAGAGCGCAAAACTGCCCACCAATATTGGTAAATGGCAACGCCATCCTCTTGCGACGACCTTTCCCAGGTCGCAATTAGGCTTTGTCCTAATTGATATAGTTTTCCGCTCTCCTGCTGCGCTCTGTCTGCAAGAAGATCGCGAGCCTTCGCAGACGAGTTTTTAGCCGTGATGAGGCTCACGCGCAGCCATCCTGAATCAGTATCCGGCGCGTGATAAAGATAATCATCACCCTCGTCGGCATCCTC
>Ga0070714_100003269_pt1 | contig 12068 bp, 12 predicted proteins | sample LARL83metaG_FD_65450 | JGI IMG/M metagenome (GOLD analysis project Ga0070714, IMG submission 65450) | Corn, switchgrass and miscanthus rhizosphere microbial communities from Kellogg Biological Station, Michigan, USA - LAR L8-3 metaG | ecosystem: Host-associated > Plants > Roots > Rhizosphere ... | reverse complement strand
ACCCCCTTTGTCTACTACGGCGAAGAGATCGGCATGCGCGATGCGATCATCCCGGTCGACGAGCAACACGACATCGGTTTCGGACGCGACCCCGCGCGCACGCCGATGCAATGGGACGGCTCAGACTATTCGGGCTTCTCGAGTACGCGACCCTGGCTTCCACTGGCAGGGGACGCGACAACTCGAAACGTCGCGTCGCAGAGCTTCGATGCACGATCGCTGATGCAGACCTACCGCCGGTTGATCTGGCTTCGGCGAAAAAGCATCGCACTTCAACTCGGTGACTGGCAGCCGCTGATCGTGCGGCCCCGGCGTGTACTCGCGTACTTGCGATCCCATCGGGAAGAGACGATGTTGATCATCGTCAACCTCTCCTCCGAGATCGAGCGGATTCAATTCGATCACCCCCTACCGCTCCCACGGTGGGTGCCGCGCTTCAGCACACGACGCTCCGATGTCGGGTGGTCGGTCGCACTCAGACGCGACCTCGTGATCGGGCCGTACGAGGCAACGGTGTTCGAAGGCCGCCGCACCCCGGACTGACCGTCCCCACGTCGATGATGCCTCGGACGCGCGCCAAACATGTCGTTGTTGCAGAAGACGACTCGGACATCCGCCTGCTGCTCGAGTTGCACCTTCGGCGCCTCGGCTGGGTCGTCCGCGTCGTCGCCAACGGACGCGATGTCGCACCGCTTGTCCTCAGCCAGCGAACGGATCTTCTCGTGCTCGACTGGACGCTGCCGGACATGAGCGGCGCGGAATTGCTCGACGCCTTCCGCGAAGACCCGCGTACCCGTGATGTACCGATTCTGATGCTGACGGCGCGCGCCGAGGAAGCTGCCAAGAAAGAAGGCCTCGGCCGGGGCGCAACCGCGTACATGACGAAACCATTCACGCTGAGCGAGCTCGCGGAGACGATTCAGGAGCTCATTTGAGCGCCCGCGGAGCGCAGTTATCCAGACGAGCCCGCGCCGAACTCCTCGTGGAGCGCGACGAGGAGCTTCTGCAGAAGCCGGTTGAGCTGCTTCCTGTCTCGGTCGCTCAACGCCGACAGCAGCTCGCGCTCGCGATTGGCGCCGGTATCGATGTAGAGATCAAGCTTTGCGCGTCCGGCAGGGGTGAGCACAAGCAGAACGCCCCGGCGATCGTCCGGGCTCCGCGAGCGGCTAACAAGCCCATCGCGCTCAAGCTTGTCGAGCCGGTTGGTCATCGCCCCAGTCGAAATGCCGAGCTCCGTGCAAAGCGCGCCGTGCGAGCGAGCGTCCTCATGCAGCGCGCAGAGAACTTTGAACTCCTCTTTGGTGAGGCCGACGCGAGCCAGGCTGGCTCGCGCAGCCCGATCGAGGTACCGCGCCGCTTTGCTGACTCGAAGCACGATCCCCTCGACCCCCGGGTCGATCTGAGGCCAGGTGGCGAACGCAAGGCGAACCTGTGCCTCGACGTCAGCGTCGAACGCCTCCGGCCGGCTCACGTCCGAAACGTAGCTTCCTCCGAAGTAGCTGTAGGCAAAGCTTTATGTACAGTAATACAGGCCATGGCGATTCGTTACAGGCCGCTCGGCGCGACGGGGATCGACGTGAGCTCCTACTGCCTGGGCACGATGATGTTCGGCTTCGCCGGCAACCGTGATCACGACGAGTGCGTCCGCATCATCCACGCCGCGCTCGATCGCGGTATCAACTTTCTCGACACCGCCGACATGTACTCCGAAGGCGAATCCGAGGCAATCGTTGGCCGCGCGCTGAGAGGTCGGCGCAGCGAGGTTGTCCTCGCCACCAAGTGTCACTTCCAGATGGGCGAGGGCCGCAACCGCAGCGGAAATTCGCGGCGCTGGATCCTCCAAGCAGTCGACGACAGCCTGCGACGCCTCCAAACAGAGTGGATCGACCTGTACCAGATCCATCGCCCCGACCCCGCGACCGACATCGAAGAGACCCTGTCGGTTCTCGGGGATCTCGTCACCGCCGGCAAGATCCGCGCCTTCGGTTGCTCGACGTTTCCCCCCGAGCAGATCGTCGAGGCACATTGGATCTCCGAACGCCGAAACCTGCAGCGCTTCCGCACTGAGCAAAGCCCGTACTCGCTGCTGGCCCGCGGAGTCGAGAGGTCGGTGTTGCCTAGCTGCCAGCGGCACGGGCTGGCCGTGCTGAGTTGGAGCCCGCTGGCCGGGGGCTTCCTTTCGGGCACGTACCGCAAAAACCGACCGATCGACCTCTCCACCGGTCGAGCAGCACTTCAGCCCGAGCGGTTCGATCCGTCGATCCCGGAAAACGCAGCCAAGCTCGAGAGCGTCGAGCAGCTCATCGAGCTCGCGAGCGATATCGGCAGCACGCTGTCGAACATGGCCGTCGCGTTCCCCCTCGCACACCCCGCGGTCACGTCGGTGATCATCGGCCCCCGCACGATGCAGCAGCTCGACCAGCTGCTCGACGGCGCCTCTCTCGTGCTCGACGACGAGACGCTCGACCGCATCGACCAGATCGTCCCGCCGGGCACCGACCGCTACTCACTCGCCTGGCAACCGCCCGCCCTCACCGACCCCACTCTGCGTCGCCGGCCACTCGCCGCACGCTCCGCAACCGTGATCTCAGGAGGCGCCGAATGAAGATCCAGTTCATCGCCAGCATGAGCGTCATCGCGGCCGACCCCGCCAAAAGCCGCGGGTTGTACGTCGACACTCTTGGCTTGCCGCTTGAAGCAGCCGAAGGCGACGACTACTTCCACAGCGAGCGAATCGCGGGCAGCAAGCATTTCGGCGTCTGGCCGCTCGCGCAAGCCGCTCAAGCGTGCTTTGGAACACCGAAATGGCCGTCGGATGTCCCGGTCCCGCAAGCGTGCGTCGAATTCGAGGTCGAGAACGAGGACGCAGTGCAGACGGCAGCCGAGGAACTCCGGGCGGCTCGCTTCACGCTTCTCCACGACGCACGCACGGAGCCGTGGGGTCAGACCGTCGCTCGCCTGCAGACGAACGACGGCGTGCTCGTCGGCATTTCCTTCGCCCCGTGGATGCACGGAGGCAAAGACCGCTCGACTAGACAGTCACTTTTCGAACACGCGGGCGGCTGGGAAGGCCTCCACCGTCTCGAACAGATCTTCTACGACAGCGTGCTCGCCGACCCCCTGCTTGCTCCGCTGTTTGGTGGGGGCAAGCCGACTCATGTCGAACACCTGACGATGTTCACGGCCGAGAGCTTCGGCGGACCCGACCGGTTCACGCGCGAGCTCGGTTTCGGACACCTGATCGACGTCCACCGTGGCTTGCGCATCACCGAGGCGCAGCGACAGCGGTTCGTCGAGCTCTACCTCGCCGCGCTCGACCAGGCGGACATGCCGACGGATCCGGCTTTCCGGCAGGCCGTGCAGGAGCACATCGAGTTCGGGTCACACGTCGCACTGCAGAACTCGAACGCAGAGACAGACGAAGAGCTGCACCCTCTGCGGTCGGTGCCGCGCTGGACCTGGCCGGGAGACCGGGACGAGGACTGACCGTGCTGACGAACCATTGAGTCAAGCGCCCGACCTTGCTTCGTCGCCGCTCCGAGCAGCAGGGCCACGAAATCCGCCGCACCATCACGCTCGACCGGCACAGGCTACGGGCCACGATCCCATGCGCGTAGCCGTTGCCGACGACGTGTTCGGCCTATTGCGCGCGGCGCCGCTGACCTTCTTCCCGCCTCGCCGCTACAGGTCTGCGACCGTCAGCACGAGCGACGGCTCGTCCGGGACGAGCGGGAGGTCCTCGCGTCGGCGCACGCGGTTCGACCGCGGCTCGGCGCGTCGACCGAGCTCGCTTCGTAGCCGCGGCAGCGCCGCTCCGACGACTCCTCCAACCACCGCGAGCAGCGCCACCTCGAAGCCGAGCGTGACCCAGACCACGACGAACGCCGCTCCGCCTGCGGCGCGTGCATAACGATCGAGGTGCTGCTGCATGCGATGTGCTTTCGGGGTCTACTTGCGCCTGACGCCAACCGCCGCGGCTTCGGCTGCATGCGCCTCGCCCACGAGGGTCGCGGCCGCGGAAGAGGCGGCCGCCGCCGACGACGCGAGGTACCTCGCCTGCGCCGTCAGGTAGCCAAGGTCGACTCCCGCGGGGCCCGGTGCCCGCAGGTAGCGCTGGAGCGCGGCGAGCTCCGACACAAGCGTCGACGACCGTGCGGAGAGGCCGCGCGCCGCCGCGTTCACAGCCTGCAGTCGCGGCGGAAGTGAGCGAGCCAGCAGGTCGAGTGCGGCGCGTTCCGACCCGAGCGCCCGCCGCGCACGGGTCTCGCGCTGCAGCGCGGCGGCGACGATCGAACGCTCCTGCTCGAGCCGACCGGTCAGGGTCGCGATTCGACCTCGCGCGGCGAGCACGAGTCGATGGCTCTGCGCCTGTTGCGCCTGGGCGCGCGCGCCGTCGGCGGCTGTATGTCGCCAGATGCCGACGAACAGCAGCGCCGCGAGGACGGTGCCGCACAAGAACGCGGACAGCGTGAGCAGGATCTGCGCGCGCACCGACGGAGGGCCGGTCACGCCCCGGCGGCGGCGGATGACCTGCGTGATCTCCATGGTCGCGAGTTCCGCCTCGCCGAGGATTCTCCTCGCAGGGGTTCTATGCCGCGCCTAGGGCGCTCGGCGGTTGGCGGTCGACGTGCCGGAGTGGTACGACGTCGGTCGTGGCCCTCTTCCGCAAGCGGCACGAGCGCCCGATAACCGAGGCGATGGCGTATTCGCGGTGTTACGGCGACCGCGGTGCCGACATCGTCAACGTGAGGAAGCGCCCGCCCTTTGAACTGCCGGAACGCCGGCGCGGCCACCACGTCTCCGTGCCCGGCGAGAAACTCCGCGAGGCGTTCGCCGCGAAGCTGGACGAGCGCCAAGCGTGATACCGCTGCGCCACTTGCTGACCGGCACAGTCCCGAAAAAGGCGGGTCGAGGTACAGCTACAGACATTGCGCGACCCGCTCCACCAATCTCATCCCGGCCGTTCCGCGAGCCGGGTCGGTCACCACGATGGCCTGCATCGTCCGCCTCCCTCAGACGACGACAGACTGCGGCGCCGCGTCGAGCAGCTTCTCGAGCAGCGAGCGATCGCCTTCGATCGAGACGGCGTCGAGCCGCCGCTCGACGAACAGGTTGTAGAGACCTGCAGCATCGCCTTCGACAACAACGTCGGGATCGTCGATCGGTCCCGCGTGTGCGACTCCGTCGACGAGTGATGCGATCTCGTCACCGACGCGGAACTCGAAACGTCCCACCGGCGCGAGCGGGGCGAGGATCATCTCTACCGGGTTCAGGAGCCAGCCGGGGAACAGCTCGTCCTCGGCGGTCGGGGGCCCCAACGATTGCGCGCCCCAAAGCGCGAGCTCCCTCAGCACCGGCTTCAGCGCGCGACCGTAGTCGGTGAGGTCGTAGACGCGTGAAGCCGCCGGAGGCGGCAGCGTCTTCTTCGTCACGACGCCCGCGGCCTCCAGGTCGCGAAGACGCGCAGCCAGGATGTTGGTGCCGATGCCGGGCAGGCCGTCGGCGAGGTCGGTATAGCGCTTCGGGCCCACCATCAGCTCGCGAACGACCAGGAGCGCCCAGCGGTCGCCGACGACGTCGAGCGCGTGGGCCACGGGGCAGTACTGGTCGTAGTGCTTCGCCACGCAGTGCATGATACCGGTCGCCCTTGCTGTTGTGAAGGCTAGACTTGCAAAAGACAAGTCTCTTCTGTTAAGTTGAAAGCCTTCCCTTCGGCAAGCGAAAGGACTCACCCTCATGGCAGGCACGGAACGGCGGAAATGGTTGGCACTCGCGCTCCTGAGCGCCGTGCAGTTCATGGTCGTCCTGGACATCGCGATCGTGAACGTCGCGTTGCCCTCGATCAAAATCGACCTCGGGTTCTCCCAGGAGAACCTCCAGTGGGTGATCAGCGCCTACGCACTGTTCTTCGGCGGCTTCCTGCTCCTCGGCGGGCGCGCGGCCGATCTGCTCGGCCGGCGGCGGCTCTTCCTCGTCGGCGTCGTCGTGTTCACGCTCGCGTCACTGCTGGCGGGCCTCGCCTGGTCGGAAGGGTCACTGATCGCAGCGCGCTCCCTCCAGGGACTCGGCGCCGCGGTGATCTCGCCGGCGGCATTGTCGATCCTGACGACCACGTTCTCCGAGGGCCGCGAGCGCAATATCGCGCTCGGCGTCTGGGGCGCCGTCGGCGGCTTCGGCGCCGCGGCCGGCGTCCTCCTCGGCGGCGTGCTCACGGAAGCGCTGAGCTGGTCGTGGATCTTCTTCGTGAACGTCCCGGTCGGCGTGGCGGCGTTCTTCCTCGCCCCGCGTCTGCTTCGGGAGAGCCGCGACACGGCGGTGAAGTCGTTCGATGCGCTAGGCGCGGTGCTCGTGACGGGCGGGCTCGTGTCGCTCGTGTATGCGATCACGCAAAGCGGCACCTACGGCTGGGGCTCCGGACGGACGATCGGCGTCATCGCACTGTCGGCCATCCTCCTCGTCGGCTTCGGCCTGTGGGAGCGGCGTCATGCCGAGCCCCTGATGCGCTTTGGGATCCTCCGCACCAAGACCGTGGCCGGGGCGAACGTCGGCGGGCTCATCCTCGGCACCGCGACCTTCTCGATGTTCCTGATGCTGACGCTGTACATGCAGCAGGTGCTCGGGTATTCGCCGATGAAGACCGGCGTCGCGTACCTCGCCGTCGCGGGCAGCGCAATTCTGTGGTCGGGGGTCGCGGCGCAACTCGTGAACCGCGTCGGTGTGAAGCCGGTGCTCGTCGCCGGGATGATCGCCCTGACGGGTGGGCTCCTGTACTTCACGCAGGTCTCCGTGCACGGGTCGTATCTCGGTGATCTCCTGCCCGGCTTCCTGCTCGTCGGCGTCGGCCTCGGCTTCTCGTTCGTGCCGATCTCGATCGCGGCGCTCGCAGGGGTGAGCCCGGCAGAGGCCGGCCTCGCGTCGGGTCTTTTCAACACGTCGCAGCAGATCGGCGGAGCGCTCGGCATCGCGGTGCTGTCGACGATTGCGACCTCACGCACGTCGGACGCACTCGCAGGCGGAAGCGCATTGCCGTCCGCGCTGATCCACGGCTTCACCGGCGCCTTCGTCGTCGGCGTCGGGATCGCGGCCGTGGGAGTCCTGGCCGCGCTGACCCTGATCCGGCGCGACGAGCTCGAACAGGCAGCCGCCGAGCTCGAGCCGGTGCTAGATCTCGCGGCCTAGGCGGTGTCTGTCCTCGTGGGGGAGCGTCGCTCCCCCACGAGGCGTGGCAAGCCGAAGCCTGTCCTTATATAGAGGTCAACGCTTGACGTGGAGGTTGCCGAACATCCCGTATTGCACGTGCGCACCGACGGTGCACAGGTAGTAGTACGTGCCCGCCTTCTTGAACGTCACGCGCATCGTCGTCCTCGAGCCCGCCTGCACGAGCGGCGAGAGCTTCTGCAGCTTCTGGATCTCGAAATCGTGCGGGATCTCGCCCTTGTTGATGATCGTGAAGACGACGACGCCTGTGTGAACCGTGTTCGTCGACAGCCGGAAGTGGTACTCCGTCATTTTCACCGTGATGCGCTGCACCGTCACTGCGTGAGCAGTCGGGACGGCGCTCGCCGCTGCGAGGCAGAGCCCCGCCGCGGCGAGCGCCAATGCGCTACGGCTGCGACCAGGCCTCGAGGATGTCCCCATGACCCGTCGGCCGCTGCTGGTTGCTGTTGCCGCCGCCGCCGCCCTGCAGCGCCGCGACGTACTGCTTTCCATGCGAGGTGTAGGTGATTGCGGGTGCGCTGAATGCGACTTTGACACCGGTCGGATAGTTCCACAGATTCTTCCCGGTTGCGGCGTCGTAGGCGCTGAACGTCGGGTTCGTCGTGCTCTCGTGCCCGACGAAGACCAGCCCGCCGGCCGTCGAGAACGGCGCGTCGTAGCAGTCGCCCTGCGTCTTCATCGGCACGGTCCACGCGACCTTGTTCGTCGTCACGTCCATCGCCTTGAGATAGCCGCCGCGGTACGCGCCCTGGTCGGGCGTGCCGGCGTCGCCGAACCCCTTCACGAGGCCGTAGCCGAACAAGGAGCCGAAGTACGACTGGCCGGCCGCCCACTTCGGCTGCTGGCCCTTCGCATACGCGGCGAGCGCGGTGTTTCCGTTGTAGCCGCAGATGTACTGGAAGTGGGTCTGCGGGTCGAACGTCGACGGCTGCCAGTCGGATCCGCCCTCGGTGCCCGGCGCGTACACGACGTACTGCTTCGAGTTGTACGGCGTGAAGATGCATGCGACCTTGTACGGCTTCCCGTTCGGCGCGTTGAGGATCTTGCCGGTTTTCTTGCTCGTGTAGTCGGCTTTGTGCGCGCATTGGTCGGCGAAGGGCTGGCCCACCGGGTACGGCTGCGTCGGTGACGTGAACTGGCTCTTCTCCTGCGGCACCTTCTTCTCGCGGATGCCGAGCAGCGGATGGCCGCTGTTCCGGTCGAGCTCGTAGAGCCAGCCCGTCTTGCCCGGCGCGGAGATCCCGTGCCGCATCTTGCCTTTGACCTGCACGTCGAAGAGCACGGTCGGGCTCGTCACGTCGTAGTCCCAGAGGTCGTGGTGCACCGTCTGGTACCACCAGCGCAGCGTGCCGCTGTTCACGTCGAGCGCGACGAACGAGTCGGTGAAGAGATCGTCGCCGGGACCGCGGCTCGACCACGGGTCGGGATTACCGACGCCGAAGTACACCAGCCCGCGATTCGGGTCGACCGACGGCGTGGACCACACGGCGCCGCCGCAGTGCTGCCACTCGTTGCCCGACCATGTCCCGCCGCCCATGTCGCCGTACGACGGGCACGTGTAGAAGCGCCAGAGCTGCGCACCGGTCGCCGCGTCGAACGCCGTGACCGCCCCGCGCACGCCCATCTCGCCGCCGGAGATGCCGACGATCACCTTGTGGTCGACGTAGAGCGGCGCAAGCGTCATCGTCCCGCCCTCCTGCCAGCGTGTGTTCCACGTACGCCACAGGACCTTGCCGGTCTGCTGATCGAGTGCGACGAGCTGGCCCGGGATCTCCGCAATGTAGACCTTGCCGTCACCGATCGCGACGCCGCGGTTCGAGAAGCCGCAGCAGACGGTCGTGATCGTCTTCACCGGGATGTGCGAGTGGTAGACCCACAGTTGTTTCCCGGTCGCTCCATCGATGGCGAACACGTCGTCGTTGCCGGTCGAGACGTACATCACGCCCTTGTAGACAACCGGCGTCGCCTCCTGCGAGTACGCGCGCGTGCCTCCCGAGTTCAGGTGGATCTTCCACGCGAGCTTCAGCTTGCCGACGTTCGACTTGTCGATGCTGTCGAGCGTCGAGTAACGGTCGTTCGTCGTTCCGCCACCGTTCGTGATCCAGTCGTCGCCTGCGTGCGCGTACAGAGCTGCGGCGCTGAATGCAGGCGAGACCGCGATCGACGACGACGAATCGCCGTTTCCGCGGCTCGCACTCGCGATCGCGAGCGCGATCACGACGGCGACAACACCGACGACGGCCAGCCTCTGACGGCGCATGCTTGCCTCCTTCGGGTGATGATGACTTCAGACCGCTTATGTCACACCGACGCGGGCCTGGTCAACTGTGCCGCGCGGGATCTATCCCCAGACTTCGTCGGCCGTCTCGACGATCAACCGCAGCTTCGCCACCTCCTCGTCGTACGAGAGCACGTTGCCCTCGACCGTCGAGGAGAAGCCGCACTGCGGTGACAGGCAGAGCTGCTCGACGTCGGCGAACCGGCTCGCCTCCTCGATCCGCCGCTTCAGCTCGTCCTTCTGCTCGAGCTCGCCTCGCTTCGTCGTCACGAGACCGAGGACGACGACCTTGTCGCTCGGCAGGAAGCGCAGCGGCTCGAAGTTGCCCGAGCGCTCGTCGTCCCACTCCATGAAGAAGCCGTCGACGTCGAGCTCGTTGAAGAGCGCCTCGGCGACGAAGTCGTACGAGCCCTCGGCCGCCCAGGAGGAGCGGAAGTTGCCGCGACACATGTGCGTCGTCACCGACATGCCCTCGGGCCGGCCGGCGAGCGCCTCGTTGATGTGGCGGATGTACTCGAGGTGCTGGCGGTCGGGATCGCCGCCGATCGAGCCGACGTACTCGCGCTGGTGCGGGTCGTTCAGGTAGGCGAGGCTCGTGTCGTCGAACTGGAGGTAGGTGCAGCCCATCTCGCCGAGCGATCGCACCTGCTCGCGGTACGCGGCGGTCAGGTCGGCCCAGAACGAGTCGAGGTCCGGATAGACGCTCTCGTCGATCGCAGCCCTGCCGCCGCGGTAGTGGACCATGCTCGGCGACGGGATCGTCAGCTTCGGGACGTTGCTCGTCACCGTCTCCTGGAGAAACCGGAAGTCGTCGCCGAAGATCGTCCGCGAGACCCCGAGCCTGCCGTTCACGTGTAGCGCCGCGGGCGTGAACTCGATCTCTCCCTGCGGGTTGAAGAACCTGACCGAGATGTGCCCGGCTTCCTTCTCGATCCCGTCGAGCTGGTAGATGAAGTCCATGTGCCAGGAGGCGCGGCGGAACTCGCCGTCGGTGGCCGAGCGAAGACCGACCGCTTCCTGCATGCGCACGACCTCGCCGATCGCCTCATCCTCGGCGGCGCGCAGCTCGGCGTCGTCGATGCGGCCGGCGGCGTGGTCCTCACGCGCCTGCAGGAGCGCCGGCGGGCGAAGCAGGCTGCCGACGTGGTCGGCACGAAACGGCGGAGCGTCGCGGGGCGCCACGGCGCGCTTATACCACGCGGCGGGAAGGCGTTCGAGCTGCTCGACCCGATGCGATGATCGCCCGATGAGCGACGCGGCCGACCTCGGCGTCCTCGAGGCAGCCGAGCTGCTCTCGTCGCGGCGCCTCTCCTCGCGCGAGCTCGTCGACGCGTGCCTCGCCCGGATCGCCGAGCGCGACGGGCGCCGGAGCTTCGACGGCGACGCAGGCTCCGTCAACGCGTGGGTCCGCGTCTACGGGGACCAGGCGCGAGAGGCGGCGGCACGAGCCGACACGCGCCTCGCAGACGGTGACGCGCCGCTGCTCTGCGGCGTCCCGATCGCCCTCAAGGATCTGTACGCGGTCGCGGGGCTGCCGCTGACTGCGTCCAGCCGCGCACTCGACGAGCAGCCGCTGCGGAGCTGCGACGCGTGGGCGCGGCTGGCGGCGGAGGGAATGGTGCTGCTCGGTCACGTGCACACGCATGAGTTCGCCGCCGGCGGCACCACCGACCAGGTCGGCAACCCCTGGGACCTCGCGCGCTCCGCCGGCGGCTCGAGCGGCGGCTCGGCGGCGGCGCTCGCGTCGCGCACGACGCCTGCTGCGACCGGCACCGACACCGCCGGCTCGCTGCGCATCCCATCGGCGCTGTGCGGGACGGCGACCGTGAAGCCGACGCTTGGTTCGGTGCCGATCCGCGGGATCGTGCCGCTCGGCCCGACGCTCGACCACGCGGGACCGATGGCGCGCAGCGTCGCCGACTGCGAGCCGCTGCTCGCCGCGCTCGCCGGTGTGCGGCCGCCCGGCGAACGCCGTCCGCTGCGGCGCGTCGCCCTCTCGCCCCGGATCGCCCGCCTCGACCCGGACGTGGCCGAGACCTTCGAGCGGGCGTGCGCGCTCCTCCCCCTCGTCTCCGCACCGACGCCTCCGCTCCGTCTCGACCTCGGGCTCGACCTCCTCGACCTCGTCTGCGCGGGGATGCTCGTCTACCACCGCGGCCTCGCGGATCGGCGCGGCCTGTACCGGCCCTCGACCCGCGGCTTCCTGGAGCACGGCGAGGCGCGGGCGATGACCGCGGAGCAGTACGTCGCCCTGCAGGAGGAGCGCGCCGAGCTGCGGGCGGCCTGGCTCGACTGGCTCGCTGCACACGAGATCGACGCGCTCGTCGAGCCGACCGTGCCGATCGTCGCCCGGGAGCGCGGCCGCGGCTACGACACGCCGTTCACGGACGTCGCCGAGATCTCGCTGACGCACTACTGGAACTGGACGGGTTTCCCCGTCGTCACGCTCCCCGCGGGCGTCGGCAGCCGCAGCGGCCTGCCGACGAGCGTGTCGCTCATCGGCGCGCCGGGCGCGGAGTGGGACCTGCTCGCCGCCGGCATCGCCCTCGAAGCGGAGCTGGGACCGGTGTCG
>Ga0070714_100003268_pt1 | contig 12069 bp, 11 predicted proteins | sample LARL83metaG_FD_65450 | JGI IMG/M metagenome (GOLD analysis project Ga0070714, IMG submission 65450) | Corn, switchgrass and miscanthus rhizosphere microbial communities from Kellogg Biological Station, Michigan, USA - LAR L8-3 metaG | ecosystem: Host-associated > Plants > Roots > Rhizosphere ... | reverse complement strand
TCGCTGAGCGTGTAAAGAAAGTGATAGTCGCGATAGTGGGTGGCGCCGAACAGGGTAGTGGCTTGCTTCACCACGTTGCGGTAGTTGTCCCAGACATCTGCGGGTGGCTCGAGGGCGATTTGGCTATCCGCCGCGACGTCGAGTTCCACGGGAGGGTTTTGTCCCTGATTGAGAGCAACAGCCTTCAGGTACTGGCCGGTAAGCACGGGAGAATCTATCAGCGTGTACAGCGAGGTTGTGCTGAAGTGAATCTCGTCCCCACTTTGCGAAGCTACAGGTAGAGGCGTTCCAAATTTCCAGCCCGAAGGCAAGCGAAGCGAAGCGGTGAAACTAATCTGGTCGGCGGTCCATCCCTTGGGATATAGAAGCAACTGGTTCCAACTGATTACCGCAACTTTCTCGGTGGCGGAACGGCCCGAGGTGTATTCTCCTTCGTCCTCAGTTTCCGAAAGGAAGTCGAGAGTCGCGTGGACTTCGTTGACCCCGGGCGGTACTTCGACATTGATGGTCCAGCCATCGTCGAGTGAGCGCCGCCACTTGAGGATCTGGCCATTGCCTGTGAACTTGATTCCGGCGGTGTCAATCACCGGTCCGCTGGGTGCGTGTTCTCCGGGAATCCATTTTGGATAGTAAAGAGTCAAGGTGCCCGGGCTGGCAGGGATCGTGAGCTGGGAATGAAAAATCTTTCGAGGCGCTTCGGTGGCGTCTACGGAAAGATTAATGTTGGGGGCCGCAGCGGTCGCGGCATTGGCTGTAATTGAAAAAGCGGAAAGGAGTAGAAGAATTGCAGCGATCCGTGCCTGGGTCAATTGATCTCCTGGAGCGGCCTTAGTCAAACGTTTGAATATAGCAGCGCGGACACAGGTCTGCCACTTGGACGCATTACGTTTGGCGCGCTGTGGGTGTGCGCGAGCGCCGATTCGTGCTGGTATCATCGAGTCCGTGAGTTCGAAGCGCGGAACGTTCATCACCTTCGAAGGGCTCGACGGCTGCGGCAAAAGCACGCAATTGGAACGATTAGCTGCGGTACTTCGCAGCCGTGGACTGAGCATTGTAGCGACTCGCGAACCCGGTGGGACCGCAACTGGAGAACGAATTCGGCAAGTACTGCTGGATGTTCGTACCGCGGGACTTGATTCCCACGCCGAACTCGCGCTCATGTTCGCGTCACGCGCGCAACACCTCCGGGAAGTCATTCTGCCTGGTCTTGCTGCTGGACAGGTTGTGCTTTGCGATCGCTTCACCGATTCAAGTGAAGCCTACCAGGGCGGAGGGAGGAAACTCGGAAGCGCCGCCATTTTAGACCTGCATCGCATATTGTGCGGCGGTCTGCAGCCTGACCTTACCATCCTGATGGACTCGGATGTTGCTTTCAGCGTGGAGAGGGCACGACGCCGAAATCGCGATAGAAGTCCCGATGTTGCCGACGAGAGCCGCTTCGAAAGCGAGAACCGGGCGTTCTTCACCCGAGTTCACAACGCATACCTGGAGATTGCCAAGCGTGAACCGCAACGCGTGATGCTGGTGGACGCACGCGGCAGTGCTGAACAAACGCATGTGAAGATTGTCGACCTCGTGCTTGCACGGATGAGCTTTCACGTCGAGCCCAGGAGGACGCGGAATGCCGGTTGATCGCAGGCAGTTCCTCTCGAACGCTGCGCTGGCTGCAGCTGCGCTTAAGACGGCCCCTGAGCGATGGATGCTGCCGCAGAGCGCTGCAGCGGGTTCAGCGACGGGCGACAAGTCATATGGCTCAGGTTATTTTGGCAAATGGATCGAGGATGAATTTGGGTTGCCCGCGTTTCACTACACCTGCGATCAAACCTCCGATCCCAAGGCGGTTACGCAGGTCAATCCTGGCGTGCTGACTTCGACTGAGCACGTTTTCCAGGTAGGAAACGATCGCATTACCGCGGTGGCCTCGAACTACGGTCAAGTTCGCGTGCGCCAGGATGAAGGCGCGCCGAAATTTCTCAACGATTACGCGCCCGAGCGTGGGTGGTTTGCGGGAGGATTCGGATATTTCACTGATGGCATGGTCAAGCTGAGTACCTATGGTGAAACAGATCCGAGATGGTCCGATCGGATTTTCGGAACGGGATATTTCCGGAAGAAGGTTGTCAGCAGCAGGTACGAGGTTAATCAGGTTATCTTCGCACCGTTCGGGGACGACCCGGTGCTGCTTTCGCAAGTTACTATCACCAACCACCCTGGAGCTGCTGAAGCGAGAGGAATCCGCTGGATCGAGTACTGGGGCTGCCAGCTCTATCAATTCTCGTTCCGGTCGTTCATGGAGCAGTTTGGCGGAAAGAGTATGCATGAGCTGCGCCGTGACCTGGGAGCACGATTTTCGCATACATTCAAAAAGGCCGCGGATGGAGCCGGTCTGATCGAGAAGAAAGATTTCGACGGCCGTGATCCCTCCGAAGAAAAGCAGTTTCAAGGGCTGGTCGCGTACCTTGAAAAGAGCCCAAACCCGTTTCTGGCGCCGCCCGAGAAAGACCTGCCCAACGGCGCAGTTTTCGACGATCTGAACCCGCCGTCGACGTTCCTTGTGTCTCTCGATGCGCCCGCCGACGCGATGTCCACGAACGGCAAAAAGTTTTTTGGCAAGGGCGGTGTCGCCAATCCCGACGGATTGCGAAGTGCACTGGATGGCGATCTCGACTCAACCGGGCCGGACAGCGCGCTCCTGCTCGAACGCAAGTTCACGCTCAATCCCGGCGAGAGCAGGACGCTTACCTTCCTGTACGGCTACATGACTTCGGGGTTCGATCTCGACGCTCTGATCGCAAAGTATCGGCAAAGCGCGGCGACTGCGCTGCGTGATTCGAGTGCAATGTGGAAGCAGAAATCGCTGCAGTTCAGCGTGCCTGATGAGCCCTGGATTGAGCGTGAAACGGCATGGAACTATTATTCGCTGCGCAGCGGGTTCAGCTACGACGACTTCTTCCACGAACATATCGTCTCGCAGGCCAGCATTTATCAATACGTCATGGGTTTCCAGGGGGCTGCGCGCGATCCGCTGCAACACGCTTTGCCGTTTCTATTCACCGAGCCGCGGCTGGTGAGAGAGGTCCTGCGTTACACGTTGAAAGAAGTGCGGCCGGACGGATCGATTCCGTACGGCGTTGTCGGCCATGGCATGCCGATGCCGACGGTCAGCGACAACTCCAGCGACATGCCCATGTGGCTGCTGTGGGCGGTTAGCGAGTATGTTCTGGCGACCCGCGACGTGCGCTTCCTCGATTCCGATGTTGTTACCGCGTATGGCGGTGCTGCAAAAGCTGCGCATTGGCAAGGTGCAAACCGCGCGTCCGTCCGCAGTTTGCTAGCGCGGTGCTACAAGCATTTGACTGATGACGTCAAGACTGGCGAGCACGGCTTGATGCGCATGCTTCAGGATGATTGGAACGACGCGCTAGTGCAGGCTTGGGTGCCTGCGAACGATGTGAAGGAGTGCCTGGAAAAAGGCGAGAGCGTCGTCAATTCCGCGATGGCAGCTTACGTTTTTGATTATTACGCGCGCCTGCTGGCCTATTCGGGCGACGACGAACGAATCACCACGCCCATCCGGCGTAAGGCGGAAGAACATCGCGCGGCCGTTCGTACGCAATGGAACGGAAACTGGTTTAAGCGCGCTTGGCTGGGGCCGACGAATGGCTGGCTGGGAGAAAAAGGACTGTGGCTCGAGCCGCAGCCGTGGACCATCATTGGCGCAACTGCCTCGCCGGAACAAATCCGTACGCTGGTTCAGAACATGGATCAGCAATTGCGCCGCGTCTCTCCGATTGGAGCGGTGCAAATGAACGATAGCCCGGACCGCGTCACTCACGGCGTTTGGCCCACGGAGCCTGGGACATCAATTGCCGGCGGCGTGTGGCCGTCGTTGAACCAGACGCTCATCTGGGCGTTGGCGAAAGTCGATCCGGTGATGGCGTGGGATGAATGGAAGAAGAATTCGTTTGCGCGACATGCTGAGGTCTATCCGCAGGTCTGGTATGGAACCTGGAGCGGTCCGGATGTGCTGAACTCCGCCAGCAGCAAACATCCAGGCGAAACTACAGGCGGCAAGCCTTTCGGGTGGACCGATTTCCCGGTTCTCAACATGCATACCCATGCGTGTCCGCTGTACTCGGTGACGAAACTTCTAGGAGTGGAGTTCACCGAGACCGGAATCGTGCTCGCGCCCGCACTGCCGGTTGCATCGTTTCGCTTCGAATCGCCGCTAGTCGGTGTGGCTAAGTCGGCGAATGGTTACGAGGGCTGGTATTCGCCCCAAAGCCAGAACACATACGCGATACGGGTCAGACTTTCACCGGATGAATTAAAACGGTTCGGGCGCATGGAAGTAAACGGAAACAAGTATCGCGCCAGAGTGGTGGACGGCGCGATAGAACTTCGCGGCTTAGGCGGCGCGGGCACTCCGGTAAAGTGGGCGATCTCGCGAGGATAGAAGAAAGCCATATGGGATTTTCTGAGTTTCACGGAAATGCCGCCGTCGTGCATCGCCTGCGCGAAATGCTGGCGCGCGACCGCTTTCCGCATGGCGTAATCCTTTCCGGGCCGACTGGTTCGGGCAAGTACACATTGACGAGTATGCTCGCTCGCGCGATGAATTGCCTGGAGCGGGCGGTGACCGACGGCCTGCCCGACTTTTGCGGCCGCTGCTCGAATTGCGTGCGGATTGCGCAAGCGCAAGATCTGGATGCGAGATGTGCGGAGGCGGTTGAGGCTCGCGATGCGCTGAAGGAAACTGAAAAAAAGGAAACGCGACTCTTCGTGCAGACTCATCCGGACGTTCTGGTCATACCTCCAGATCCGCCGCAGATGATGATCAAGGTCGATCAGGTACGGCGCGTCATCGAGCACATCTATTTCCGCCCGTCCGAAGGGCGCGAGCGGGTATTCATCTTCACCGATGCGGCCTTCATGAAGGAAGCTGCCAACTCGCTGCTCAAAGTTCTGGAAGAGCCACCGGAGTTCGCGACGATATTTTTGCTGGCGGAAAACGCAGGGGAACTGTTGCCGACTATTCGCTCGCGCTGCATGGTTCTGCCACTGCGAAGTCTGTCAACCGAGGAGATCGAGCAATACCTTGCGAAGCACCGGTCGGAGTGGAAACCGGCTCAGCGAGCGCTGGTTGCGCGGCTATCGGAAGGTGCCGTCGGCCGCGCCCGCAGTTTTGATCTCGCTGCTTACAGTCAGGCGCGCGAGCATGCGCTCACAATCTTGCGGACAGCATTGCGATCGAGCGAGCACAGTGATCTTTTTAAGATAACGGAGACCTATCGCGCCGGCGCGGAAGGGCGTCTGAAGACGGAGGCCCTCCTGCGCTGTACGTATTCGTTGCTTCAGGATTTGATGTTTTTCGAATCCGGTTCTCCGCAATTGGTCCGTAACACCGATATCGGGGGCGAACTGCAAAAACTGGCGCAGTCCGCGAATTTTGAGTGGCTGACAGGGGCGGCGGAGCGACTGGGCGATGTAGAGCGCGGCATGCGCCGCAATCTGCTGCGGTCCTTGTCGCTGGATGCATTCGAAGCCGCGCTGGAAAGGAGTTGATGCGTGCCAGAGCAAACCCTCGCGGGAAAAGTTGCAGTGGTCACCGGCGCGTCCATGGGAATCGGCGAGGCGATAGCGAAACTATTCGCTGAGAATGGCGCGCGCGTGGCGCTGCTGTCGCGCGACTCGGGCCGCGCCGAGGCGGCGCGGGCGCGGATCGGCTTCGCGGGACAAACGATGGCTCTGGCCTGCGACGTTCGCCATCGCGAAGAGATTGATCGCGCCATCGGGCTCACGCTCCATCACTTCGAAAGAATTGACATCTGGGTGAACAATGCAGGCCGGGGCATTTTGACTTCTCTCGATGGAGTCACCATGGCCGACGTTCGCGAGGTTTTCGATACGAACCTCTTTGGCACGCTCGAAGGCATGAAGGCGATCATCCCTGTCATGAAACAGCAGGGAGGTGGCGCGATCATCAACATTTCCAGTGTCGCCGGACACATTCCGCTGCCATTTCACCCGATCTACAGCGGAACGAAATTCGCGATGAATGCGATTGGGAAAGCTGCGCGGATTGAGTTGGCAGGCGCTGGAATCAACGTGCTGACGGTTTGTCCGGGATATGTGCGCACCGACTTTGGCGTCAATGCTATCAAGGGTGAGGACTATAAAGCGGTGCGGCCCAAGTCAGTGCGCGGCATTTCGGTCGACCGAGTTGCTCGCGCCACGCTGCAGGGCTACTTGAAAGGCAAGCGTGAAGTAGTCGTGCCGTGGTTCATGCATCCGGTCATCAAGCTGTACCAGTTCTTTCCGGGTATGGTCGAGTGGGGCATGAAGCGGAACCTTCGCGGCAAATTGTGAGTGCTAGAGGGGACGAACCGCATGTCAAAAACGGGGAGGTACGCGCAATATCCCAGCCTGCTGGACAAAGTGGTCCTGATCACGGGCGGCGCAACGGGAATTGGCGCGTCGATGGTCGAGCACTTTGCGGCACAGGGTTCGCGAGTAGGCTTCCTCGATGTGGATGAATCGGGCGCAACCGAGTTGATCGAGGGCATTAGCGGGGCGAAACATGCTCCTTTATTTCTGAAATGCGACCTCACTGACATCGCTATTTTGCGCAGCGCCATTGACGAGGTCGAGAGCAAGTGGGGGCCCATCAATGTGCTGGTGAACAATGCGGCACGAGACGATCGGCACAAGACCTCAGAGATCAGTCCCGAATACTGGGACGAGCGCATGGCAGTCAATCTGCGCCATCAATTCTTCGCAACGCAGGCTGTGGTGCCCGGGATGACTCGCTCGGGTGGCGGATCGATCATCAACATGAGTTCGATCTCGTGGATCATTCCTTCGACGGGGTTGCCCGCGTACGTCACGGCCAAGGCAGGGATCGTAGGAATGACGAGAACTTTGTCACGCGAACTCGGAGAAGCAAATATTCGCGTGAACTGCGTGCTGCCGGGCGCAATCATGACCGAACGGCAGCGGCGCCTATGGTTCACGCCTGAATACCTCGCCGAAGTGATGAAAGCGCAGGCGCTAAAGCGCGAGCTAGTCCCGGAAGATGTAGCGCGGCAGGTGCTGTTTCTCGCCGCCGACGATAGCGCCAGCATTACCGGGCAGAATTTCATTGTGGATGGCGGATGGGTGTAGGAGAGCGGCGAGCAGTGAGTAGTGAGCGGCGAGCTGAGGAGCGAGTTGCCGGAAGCGGTTCGCCTTATAGTGCTCGCGACCGATTCTTTTATCCTTCTCCAAGGACCAAGGACCAAGGACCAAGGACCAAGGACCAAGGACCAAGAGGCCTAGAGCCTATCCCAACTCTTCCAGCATTCCCTGCATCTCGGATGCTGCATGCGAATCGCGCTTGCGCTGGGCGGCTGCGATTCCATCGACAAGCATCTTCTTCGCTTCATCCACGCGGTTAGCTTTTACAAGAGTCTGCGCCGACATGAAATAGGCCGCGGGATAGTCCGGGTTTGTCGTTAACAATTTTCCAAATTCTTCCAACGCCCGGTCTGTCTGGCCGGAATTGGCGAACTCCATGGCCAAGCCGTAGCGGGCGAGAACGTTGTTCGGATCTTGCGCGAGGATTTCCTGCAGGGTGGTGGTGCGATCCATGAGGAAAATCTAGCAGAACCAGCGGTTGCCGTGTGCCGCCGTGTCCAACTGGATTTTCGAGCCCAGTGGAAATCCTGTGCTAGGAGCAGGTACTGGATCTGAGTAGAATGCGCTGAGGATTTTCACGTGGCTTGTCTATTCTTTTCCCCCACCGAGCGCGCCGAAAATATTGCATTACCGCATCCGGGTCGCTTGCCGCTCGGTGCGGCGTGGCGCGGAGCGTGTGGCGCGCCTGGAGGAGAACTGATCCAGCTTGGTGAAAAGGAACTCGAGTCTTGCAACTTGGGATATGCGCACAGTTGTCCGCGACTGCCAGCGCAACGCACTGCGGACGCAGTCCGGTTCATTGTGAGTAAGCAATGTTCGGACCGGCTCCACGTTCAGTATGTTCTCGAGGCGAAACATCTGCCGGTTGCGCACGGACTATTGGAGTATGATCGCGGTGCCGGGGCCTGGAGCGTCTCGCATTCCAATCTGCAACTCCAAAAGCTTGCCGACTGCTTCCTGCAGTCGTACCTTGAGCGGAACGCCTCGTAGCAGTCGCTTTCTCCAGGAACGGAGCCAATCGTGCAACAGACTTTGAGGTTTGTTGGGACTGTAATGTTTGCATGCGCACTTCTCAGCGCGGGAGTTCGCGCGCAATCCACGCCTCAGCGTAGTCTCCTGGCGCTCTCGAAGCATGACCACACGCTGGCCATCGTTGACCCAGCCACGTTGAAGGTGATGGCGCGCCTGCCGGTCGGGCCTGATCCGCACGAGGTGATTGCGTCGGCCGATGGCACCCGAGCATATGTTTCCATCTACGGATTTGGCCGGTACCACACCCTCTCTGTTCTCGACCTCGTAGCGCAGAAAGCTTTGCCGGACATTGACACGGGCGCGCTGAACGGCCCGCATGGCCTTGCCGTCGCGGGTGGGAATATCTGGTTCACGGCCGAAGGTGCAAAGGCGGTGGCACGGTTCAATCCCGCCACCAACCGCATCGACCGAATTATGGGCACCGGCCAGAACCGCACCCACATGCTGTACGTCACCGAGGACGAGAAGAAGATCTACACCACGAATGTAACTTCTGGGACCGTAAGCGTGCTTGAAGCGGGGGCAATGCGCCCGCCGCCGGGTGCGGCGCCCCGCCAACAAACCCCGTCGCCTGCGGTCCCGCAAGGCATGGATTGGAATCAGACCCTCATGACGGTGGGCAAGGGAGATGAGGGTTTCGACATCTCGCCCGACGGCCGCGAGCTGTGGACGGCCAACGCAGAAGACGGAACGCTCTCGGTTATTGATCTAGCGAGCAAGCGGGTTGTGGCAACCATCGACGCGAAAATCCCGGCATCGAACCGGCTGAAGTTCACGCCGGACGGCAAGTTGGTGTTCATCACGAGCCTTCGTGGTGGAGACGTGGTGGTGTACGACGCCACTTCGCGCAAGGAGTTCAAGCGCGTGTCGGTAGGTCATGGGGCCGCAGGAATTCTTATGGATCCGGTGGCGGGACGGGTGTTCGTCGCCTGCACGCCCGACAACTATGTCGCGGTCGTGGATCTGAAAACGTTACAAGTTGCGGGTCAGCTGGATGTGGGTCGCGAGCCCGACGGTCTGGCGTGGGTGGTGCGGCCCTAGTGCATTCAACCAACCTCCGTGGCGTTCCTCTGTGGAACTCAGTGTCCTCTGTGGTAAGGGTTTTGTTTTTGTCCTTGACCGAAATAGTTGCAGGCGCAAAGCTTGAACTATGAACGAAAAACCCCTGGTCCCGCGGCCGGTCGCCGATTCGCAGTCGGAGATGATCGAGATTGTTCTGCCCAATGACGCCAATCCGCTCGGTGCTCTACTCGGCGGACGCCTGATGCACTGGATCGATATGGCGGGGGCTCTCGCCGCGCATCGGCACTCGCGTAATTATGTGGTCACCGCTTCGATTGATCACATGGACTTCCACACGCCCGTGCACGTCGGGGACATGGTCGTCCTGCGCTCGTCCGTGAACCGCGTGTTCAATACGTCCATGGAAGTCGGAGTGAAGGCGTGGGTGGAAAATTATCTTGCAGACGAATCGCGACTCGTGAGTTCTGCTTACCTGACGTTTGTTGCGGTGGATGCTGCGGGTCGGCACCTTAAGGTTGCTCCTGTGATCCCTGAGACCGAAGCTCAGAAGCGCCGCTACGAAGATGCCGGCCGACGACGGGAACTCCGTAAGGCCGAACTGGAACGGAAGAGGCGAAACGCATAGCGATGGCTTGGTGAATCGAGCCTAAGTCGGATGAAGCGACAGACTCCAAACTCGAGTGGTCCCGGTCGCAGTGAAGCCACATCAATGATCAGGGAGCGTGCCTTCGCTTGGATTCGATGCGACAGAGGCAGGATGCTGTTTCTGCCACTTGCGAATGCGGTCCTCAGCGGCCTCCAGTTGTCGAGGCGTCATGATCTTGGCAACACTGCTGCGAGCTTGACGCGCAACTGTAAAGTTTTGCGCGGAGGCCAAAGTAAACCATTTGTAAGCCTCGATATAGTCCAGAGGCACTCCTCGGCCCCTTGCATACATACCTCCTAGGTTCGCCTGTGCAACCGGGTCACCGAGTTCAGCAGCCGTTCTGTACCAGCGAACCGCCTCGACAGGACTCGACCTTATGCCTACACCGACATCGTAGGCATAGCCAAGATTGTTCTGCGCGGCGATTTCGCCCTGCTTGGCTCCGGTTTGAAACCAACGGAAGGCCTCGACCGGGTCTCGCCGGGTACCCTCGCCCCGCAAGTACATCACGCCCAACTCATTCTGCGCCTTTGCCAGCCCTTGCTCTGCGGCGGAGCGCTGGAAGGTAAAGGCTTCGGTCATGTTGCGACTGACACCCTGGCCCTTGCTGTACATGAATCCCAGAGCACACTGAGCCGACGATATGCCCTTGGCGGCCGCGATGCGGAACCACCCAAAAGCACGAGAGTTGTCCCGAGGCACCGCTTTCCCGAACAGGTGAAAGAGCCCGAGTTCATAAGCAGCCAGCGGATCACCTTGCTCAGCCGCCTTGGTGTACCAGCGGAGGGCCTCAGAATAATCCTGACGCACGCCTTTCCCGACAGCATAGGCATTGCCTAGCGCCCGCTGAGCGTCAATGTGGCCCTGGTCGGCGGCCTTGCGAAACCAGATCAGGGCCGCTGTATGGTCTTGGGCCAGGAGTTTACCACCTCCATCGTAGGCCGCTCCCAGGAGGTACTGCGCGTCAGCTTCGCCCTGGTTCGCTCGGCGCTGCACGCCCACCAGTCCACTGGCGGTCAGGACGACGACTCGGTTCACTGTCAAGGACGTTGCGGGGGGACTGAACTCGGTTTTCGTCTTTGTGCTCAGGGCATCCGGCAATTGTGCTTCTATGGTCTGTTGCTGATGACCGAGGACCGGGAGCGGCGCATCAATGCCAGTTTCTGCAGCTGTTCCCACGGAAATTGCTGGCGCGAGGGCGACCAAGAAAAAGAAAATTCGGCGATTGCCGACGAAGGCGTGAAACATTGGAAGCCCTCCAACTTGAAATCGGGCCCCTTGGGAATCGTCGGCTCACCCTGCGGACTTGTGTGACAGGTGTTCTCAGCTGGGCAGTCGATTGCGGCAAAGTGTGGGTTACAGCCAACGCCGTGGATCAGCACTGACTTTCAGACAAAGGCATTGGTAATTCCGTGATGGTAGTCACAGGTAGCTGTGAGCGCAGTGAGACAAACATATGGTAGACACCGTTGGAAACCTTTGCTGTGGAGTGCGTATGAAGGACGAACTTCGCGATCGCTACGAACTTTCCACTGAAGTCTACGGCTGCCGAGCCTCTCGTAGTACCTGGCGCAGCGGGAAAAAAGAAAAGAATCCAATCAGAAAGGCTATGCCGATTAGAGAGGTAATATCCGAATACCAGAATACGAAGCTGTTCCTATCGGCTGCAGTAACCCAGCGGACACTGCCGTGCATCCAGTGCAGCGGATAAACCTTACCCGCACCTGAGTTGGGAGTCATCGCGCCCCCAGCCCAAATGTCCATCTCACGGATAAAAGCGCTGAAAGAAAGCACGAAGAATGTGCCGAAACCAAGAACTCCAACTGTTTTTCGCCAAAACGGTAGAGCCGAGATATCAATTGTCATTAACGGTTTCGGTCTGGAATTGTGAGAGCAGCGTGGAGCGAGTTGATCTCATCTCCCCGGAAGTACTGCCCTTTGCCAGACTTCATTTCCGGCATCGCTGCATAGGGCTTGCTGTAGTCGTTGTTGGCATTCCAGAAGAGGAATCCGACGCCGCCTTTGTTCTTGGCGGTGAGCACCTGCACTTCGATGTACTTGGGCGAGTAGGTTTTGGTACGCCAAGCGAAGGCCTGCAGCCATGGCCTCAAAACCACACCGCTGCCCTTGGTGATCAACTGGAAGCGATCCATAGATTCCCCGATGAAGTGCTCAGGTTCGTCGCCAGGGTG
>Ga0070714_100003267_pt1 | contig 12069 bp, 10 predicted proteins | sample LARL83metaG_FD_65450 | JGI IMG/M metagenome (GOLD analysis project Ga0070714, IMG submission 65450) | Corn, switchgrass and miscanthus rhizosphere microbial communities from Kellogg Biological Station, Michigan, USA - LAR L8-3 metaG | ecosystem: Host-associated > Plants > Roots > Rhizosphere ... | reverse complement strand
GCTGTACGACAAGTATCACAATTACCAAGCCGCTTTTTACACAGGCGCGGCGCTGGCCGCGGTTGCACTGCTTTGCGAATTCGCCGCCGGACGGCCAGCGAAGCCACGCCTGACCGCAAGCACAGCTCAGCGCGCCACTGCTTAGACCGGTCAATCGGCGACGCTACGCTATGGCTTCCACCTGAGCCAGCGGATGAAAGTTTTCGTCAAATGAAGAGATCTGCCGAGACTTTAAAGAACCCCGCCAGCTGCCGGGCATGTGCCTTACTAATAGCACGCTTCCCATTGACGACATCGGAAATGTAGCCGCGAGATTTGAAGATCGGAAGAAGATCCGCTTGTTTTAGGCCCCGCCGTTCCATCAAGTAGACAAGCATTTCTTCGGGACTCGGATTCGGCAGAGGATGATGCTCTTCCTCATAGTTCTGAATCAGCCGGACCATTAGCTCTAGGGCGGCGTCTTCTTCGGCGGTACGACGCTCGCCCTTATCCATAAGACTCTCGACTTCGGCTAGCAGCCTTTCGTGCTCCTGGTTTGATGTGATAACTCGCGGCAGCACTCTCGCGAGCACTCGCGCATATTTCTTGTTATCCAGGACTAGTGTGCCCACTGTTTCCATCCTCCACGTTCGTATTCTTTGTGGTTGAGGAATGCTTTGATCATGAGCAGCTTCGCACGATAATCCACTTTCACAATAAGGCGATAGTAGTTGTGACGCATATTGAAAATCAACAGCGACTTGTATTGATCGGCATCAGGGAAATGATGCCGAACGTCACCGAAGTGCCGCCAGATAACTTTCCGCGCAGTCTTGTTCCACCGCATTAGTTCTCCTGATACGTCCGCATGTTCAGCTGCGTACCTCTTTAGGGTCGTCGAACTGATGACATTCAATCTCGATACTCGCAGAATGCGAGCATGTTTGTCAAGCCCAGAACCGCACTGAACTGTTTATGGATCGATATGGCTTACGCCGTCGCTTCCACCGGCGCCAGTGGACGCTTATACTTGCACTCGCCGTTCGGGCATTGAGCGACTCCGCCGGCTTTGAGCCATTTCTCGATCAGGTAGCTCGATCCGCAGTCTGGACACTTCTCGGCTAGCGGTTTGCCCCAGGCCACGAAGTCGCACTCCGGATACCGGCTACAGCCGTAGAAGGTCTTGCCGCGCTTGGAGCGCCGCTCCACCACTTCGCCCTGCGAGCAATTCGGACATGGCACGCCGATGGTCTTCTGCTTGACGAATTTGCACTTCGGGTAGTTGCTGCACGCAGTGAACTCGCCGAAGCGTCCGTGCTTCAACACCAGATTGTTGCCGCATTGCGGGCATTTCTCATCCAGGGGAACGTCGGACTTCTTCTGTTCGCCGCCGATCTGCTTAGTCGTCTTGCAGTCCGGATAACCCGAGCAGGCGTAGAACTGTCCGAAGCGCCCCTTCTTGAGCACCATCGGACGGCCGCAATTTTCGCAGTATTCTTCAGCGTCCTGCTCGGTTAGATCGGCCTTGTCGAGATCCGGCAGATCCACCGTCAGCTCGCGCGTATTGGTGCAGGCGGGTTCACCCTCGGCGTTCTTTTCGTTGTAGCCGGTGCAAGCGATGAAACTACCATGGCGGCCCCACCGGATGACCATCGGCTTGCCGCACTTGTCGCAGACCAGATCGGTCGGCTTCTCCATGCGCTTGATGTCGGTCATGTGGCGCTCGGCGTATTCCAGGTCTTTTTGGAAACGCTCGTAGAACTCCGACATGGCCGCGCGCCAATCCATCTTGCCTTCTTCGATCTCGTCCAGCTCCGCTTCCATCCGCGCCGTGTACGTCACGTCGAAGAGGTTCTGGAAACTCTCGAGCAACAGGTCCGTGACCACCATGCCGAGCTCGGTCGGCACGAACTTCCCACCTTCCTTCTTTACGTATTCGCGCTCCTGGATGGTGGAAAGAATCGACGCGTAAGTGGAAGGGCGACCCACACCGTCGGCTTCCAGCTCCTTCACCAGCGTCGCTTCATTAAACCGCGGCGGCGGCTCGGTGAAATGTTGCTCCGGCAGGATGGACTTGAACTTCAGCTCCTCGCCCTGCTGAACCAAAGGCAGACGATGCTTCAGCTCTTCGTCGTCCTCGTCCTTCTGGTCCTTGCCTTCCTCATATACTTCCAGGAATCCTTTGAACTTGGGCACGCTGCCGGTGGCGCGGAACATGTACGTCGCGCCATCCTTGCCCTTGGCAGCCACGTCGATGGTGGTCTGATCGAACACCGCCGGCGTCATCTGCGAGCTCACGAACCGCATCCAGATCAGCCGGTATAACTTCAGCTCGTCTTCTTGCAGGTAGGATGCAATGGATTCCGGCGTGCGCATGGCGGCACTCGGCCGGATAGCTTCGTGTGCGTCCTGCGCATCTTTCTTGCTCTTGTAAGCATTAGGCGATTCGGGACAGAACGTCGGCCCGTACCGCTCTTTGATCAGCGCGCGGACTTCATCTAGAGCATCGTTGGATACGCGCGTGGAATCGGTTCGCATGTAGGTGATTAAACCGACCGATCCTTCAGCGCCTAGTTCGACGCCTTCATATAGCCGTTGCGCCAGCATCATGGTTCGCTTCACGCTGAACCGAAGCTTGCGCGAGGACTCCTGCTGCAAGGTGGAGGTGATGAACGGCGCCACCGGATTGCGCTTCTTCTCGCGCGTGGTGACAGAATGAACCAGGTACTTGGCGCCATCGAGCTGATCGACGATCGATTTGGCGGCTGTTTCTTCAGCGACCTCTATCGCCTGGTCATCCTTCTTAGTGAAGCGCGCGGTCAGCACCGGCGGCTTTTTCGCATTAAGCTGGACATCGATGGTCCAGTATTCGCGCTTGATAAAGGCGCGTATCTCGCGCTCGCGATCGACGATGAGCCGCAGCGCCACCGTCTGAACGCGCCCCGCCGAAAGCCCGCGCCGCACTTTGTCCCACAGAAGTGGCGAGATCTTGTAGCCTACCAGGCGATCCAAAATACGGCGCGCCTGCTGCGCGTCCACCAGATTGAGATTCACCGAACCCGGCTTCTCGAAAGCCTTTTTAATTGCGTTGGCGGTGATTTCGTTGAACATCACCCGGAAGAACTTCGGCCCTTTCTTCGAGCCGTTCAACTCTTCCTGCAGATGGAAGCAGATGGCCTCGCCTTCCCGATCCGGGTCAGCTGCAAGGTAGATGGAGTCCATGCCCTTGGCCGCTGCCTTCAGCTCCGACATGAGTTTCTTCTTGCCTTCGATCACCTCATAGTGAGGCTCGAAGCCCTTGTCGACGTCTACAGAGAGATCTTTCTTGGGAAGATCCTTGACGTGGCCAAGCGAGGCTTTAACGACGAATTGCTTCCCGAGATATTTACCGATAGTTTTCGCCTTCGCCGGCGATTCGACGATGACGAGAGATTTTGCCATGATTAGATTCCGTAAGAATGCTTACAATTGAGTGCCGGACTAACAGTCCACACTATATGACGGCCATAAGCCTACCACACTTTAACAAAGTTCTTGCCGGGGAGTTGCCGGACGAGACCGAGCATCTCAAGCTCGAACAACCCGGCAATTACCTCTGATGATGTCAGAGTATCAAAAGTTTCAAGCAGTTGGTCAATATGGGTCGGGATATCGGCCTTTAAAGCTTGCATCAGGGACCTGCTGGCGGGGCTGATCTCGGGTGCTGGACCGGCTTCTTCATCCTTTGTTTCCAATGGGATCTGGCCGTAGCGCGCCTGTGCCTTGGCTATCAGCAGCCGCCGGATATCGGCCGGAAGCTCCACCAGCACGTCGTTCCACTCCTGGACCAGCTTAGCCCCCTGTTTGATGAGTAGATTCGGTCCCCAGCTCATTTTTGACGTGATGTTACCGGGAACGGCGAAGACCTCCCTTTGCTGCTCGAGAGCCATTCGGGCCGTTATCGACGAGCCGCTGTATTGCGCTCCTTCTACTACCAGGATGCCGACGCTCATGCCGCTGATCACGCGATTTCGGATGGGGAAGTTCTGCGGATAAGCGGGCGAACCCATCGGAAATTCCGACAGAAGCAGGCCTTTTTCGGCGATTTCGCTCGCCAGTTTGCGATTTTCGGCCGGGTAAACCAGGTCGACGCCGCAGCCGAACACTGCAATCGTTTCGCCCCCTATTCCAAGGGTGCTGCGATGCGCAGCGGTGTCGATTCCGCGCGCCATCCCGCTGACGATCGTAAGCCCGGCCTGCGCCAAATCCGGCGAAAGACGCTCGGCAGCAGCGATTCCATAGGCGGTCGGCCGGCGCGTACCCACCACGCCCAGCATGACGGACTGCAGCAATTCAAGGCGGCCGCGGGCAAATAGGGCGATGGGGGGGTCGAAGATCTCCTTCAGGCGGGCCGGGTAACGTGGATCGGTGATCGGTACCAAAGCAGAGCCGGTCTCGAGCATCTTTTGCTGCTGATCGACGGCGTCTTCAAAGGTGCAGCCGCTGGCGATAGTTTGGGCGACACTGCCCGACAGACCGGTGGCTTCCAGATCCGAACGTGAGGCTCTAAAAATCGATTGTGGCGAACGGAGCTGCTCGATAAGCTTGCCCGCTTTGCTGGTTCCCAGGCCCGGAACGAGCCGCAGGGCGAGCCAATGGAGCTCTTCCTCCTTGGTGATTGCTGGTAGGGCCACGGGCATACCTAGGCATATGTGCCCGGACGAGCCAGCTTTTCTCCGCCCTCCTGGACTTAAAACACGATTCGGACCGCCAACTCGGCTTGCTGCAGGTTGCTGGCACCCAGGATTCGGCCGAAGTTTGCGGAATTTGCGGTGGTCGTGTTGGGCGGTACGGCTCCCGTCAGGTTGGTGACGCCTAACACATTGAACACCTGTGCGATGGCATCGACGCGACGCTCGCCCCGTACGAAGAAGGGTCGGGATGCGCGCAAGTCGAGGCTGTTGAAACGGCTGCTATCAAGCTGCGATGGCGGAATGGCCGGCAGATTCAACGTAGCCCGATATGCATTCACTGCTGCGAGGTTGAGGTCGCGATTCCCTTGGTTGCGCGACGTACCGGGAACGTATTGCGCCAGGCCGTCGACGTCAGTTGCCGCGGTCAACGCGCTAAAAGGCAAGGCTGACCGTAGCTGCCAGATCGCTCCAAACGTGATCTTCCACGGCAAGATTGCCGACCCACTCGCGACCAAAACATTGCGCCGCTCGATACCGGATGGACCCCAGTCGAGATTGTACGCGGAAGGAGTCGTGATTTGAGCCTGCGGATTGTCGTCGCGCGCCGATTGGAGCGTGTAGGAAACCAGAAACTGATAACGCTTTGCGAAGCGCTTCTCGGCCCGGACGTACATGGCTTTGTACTTCGATTGTGAAATCGACTCGTGATCCAGAATGCGCGCCCAGGCTGGCAGCGGGCGAACCCCGGCGGCATTTGGATAGTTCACGTCCACGATGCGCCAGTCGTGCAGCGTGTGCATGTAGACGCCGTCCACGTGGATGGAGAAGTCACGCGTTATTTCGCGCGAGTAACCTAAGGTGAATTGTTCCGAATACGGCATCTGGAAATTCTGATCCAAAACTGTCACGGTCGGTGGAGCCGTGGAACAGAACGAAGAGGGACTCTTGCCGCCGTACGGGTCGGGATAAGTTGGGTTGCGGATCAGTATGTTGCAAACCACCAGGTCGCGATTTTCAGGGAAGTTGAGGAGCGTTTGAATGTTGTTGTAATAAAGCCCGAATCCGCCGCGGACCACATCTTTTCCGGTTCCTCGAACATTCCAGGCGAATCCAAATCGCGGGCCGAAGTTATGATCCTGGCCGCGCTTGCTCGGATCGCCCAGAAACGGGATCGGCGTGGAGAACGAGTTGGGATTCAGAGCTTCGTTGTATGACCCGATTTCTTTATCCCAGCGCAGGCCGAAGCTCAAGGTCAGGTCGCGATGGACGCGCCAGTCGTCCTGCAAATAAAACGCAAGCTGATCCACAGGCACGGCTGTAAATTGCGGAGGAATCGCCGCGGTGAACTGAGTCGGATTCTTCAGGTTGGCGATGGTAGTGGGATCTTTCGGATTGAACGGCTGATCGGTAGTGAAAGTCCATGTGCCTTTGAGATTCGTTGACTGATCGTCGCCGAAGGGAATGTGGCTGAAGTCGAATCCGAACTTGATGGTGTGATTGGCCTTGACCCAGGTAACGTCATCCTTATATTCCCAGCGTTTCTCGATGCCAAGCTCGGCGTAGCCCTGGCCGTAACGGAAACTCGGAAATACGTAAACCGGCTGCAGATAGCTGGTGCGCTGGTCCGGGAAGTTGCCAAGGTCCGTGAAGTTTGGTGTTCCGGGCGGACGCAATTGATAGGACGAGTATGCGTATTGGAAGCGCGCTTCATTCACGATGGATGCAGTCGGAGTCCAGGTGTGGCCAAACACCGCCGCGTGCCGGGGAAAATTGCCGTCGTAGCAATTCGACTCGCTGGTGTTGGCGCATCCCTGCGACGTCAGCAGATTCCACTCCTGCGACCAGCGTCCGAACAGGTGCTGGTTGGAGCTGATCTGGTAATCCGCGCGAACATTCAACATCTGGTCGCGCAGCGGCTGGCTGAACACGCCCTCGTTGGCCGAATAGAATTGATGGCCCGCCGCGCCGGTGAAGATCGTAAAGGACTGATCGGTTTGAGTCCGCTCGAAGGCAGTGTAGAAATGCAGCCGGTTTTTGATGATCGGACCACCGATGTCGCCGCCCCACTGGTTGCGCAGGAATGGAGCTTTTCCAAGCCCCGCCGCCTGCTCCGCTGCCGTTTGAAATTTGTTTTCGTGATTCAAGGCCTGCTGGCGGAAGTACTCGAAGGCGTCGCCATGAAATTCGTTGGTGCCGCTCTTGGTGACCACCGTCACCATGCCGCCCATCGCCAGTCCCTGTTCCGCCTTGAACTGGTTCACGTTCACCTTGAACTCCTGCACTGAGCCTTCCGGGAAATTCTGCCGTGGCTCGCCTTGCTCGGCCCAGGTATTGGTGACACCGTCGACGGTGAAGCCGTTGGCGTAGAACCGGCCGCCGCCGCCAACCTCGACATTGTTGTAGAAAGTCCGCGAAGCATCTTGGGTCGTGCCCGGCATCAGCAGCGCAAGATTCAGGTACTGGCGGGTGTTGACCGGCAGCGTATCGATCTGCTGATTCGTCACAACGCCCGAAACGTCACCGCGCGTGGTGTCGACAGGCGGAACTTCACCGGTCACCGTCACAGTCTCTTGCAAGCTGCCGACCGTGAGCGAGACATCGCGATCGACGTGCGTGCCGATGTGCAGCACGATGCCGGTGACAGTGTCGGTCTTGAAACCGGTGGCTTCCACCTTGATTGTGTAAGTGCCTTGTGGCAGCGCTACGAACCGATAGCGGCCGTCGGCGTCCGTCGTGACAGTACGCGTGAAACCGCTGTCCTGATTCACGAGCGTGACATTGGCGCTGGCGATGGGCGCAGCGGAAGGATCTTTCGCGATCCCGGTTATTTCGGCGTCGCTGGCCTGCGCGGCAGCAATGCCCGCCATGAGAACCGCCAAGATGCAGCATCTTTGGATCAACATATCTCTCCATCGTACACTGGAGTTCTATGGATAATCAGGCGACTTATGACGATGTTAATCTGATTCTAAAATTGTATGAATTGCGTCGCGAAGACCGCATGCGCGAGGCGCGCAAGTTTTTCGGCGGACTTAAAGTGAAGACCCTCGCCGAGCTACAGGCCGCTTGCCCGCCCGGCTCCGAACAGGATGCATCGGTCCGCATGGTGACCAGTTATTGGGAAATGGCGGCGTCGTTCATCACTTCCGGCGTTTTGAACCAGGAACTGTTCCAGCAAAGCGGAGGAGAGCTGCTGTTCGTATGGACCAAGATTCAGGACGTCGTGCCCGAACTGAGGAAGGCATTCAACAGTCCGAAGTATCTAGCCAACGTCGAGACGGTGGCCAAGGGGATGATCGACAACATGAATCGCGCGAATCCCAAAGCCTATGAAGCATTCCAGGCCCGGGTGCGGGGGATGTGACGCGGCCGACCGAGCAACCTCACCGCCTCGCCTTCTTGCCAATCAGCGTCCGGATGAATCCGGTTTCCTCCTCCCGATAGGGCGACCCATCGGTGCGAAAAATCTCGTGGTGCCACACAGCGGGCTGGCGATCGATGTAGGGACTCTCCCACGAATCCCACGGTAAGTAGGTTTGGGTTTTGCCGACCACGAGTCCCCAGTTGATTGCCGCCACTTTGTGTTCTTTCGCGATGGGCAGTATTCCCTGGAACGTGCTCTTATTGCCGCGCGCCATGTACTCGGTGCAAAAGATCGGCCGGTTGTACGCCTCCAGCCATGCGATCCGCTTCTCGAAATCATCCGGGGCGCCGTAATTGTGGAAAGAAACTACGTCCGACAATTCCAGTTGAACCTTTTCCATCGGCGTTAGCTTCTCGGGCGCCGACCAATCGCCCGTCCAAACGGCGCTGGTCAACGGCTGCTTAGGATGCTCCGATCTTGCCCACTCGAACACTTGAGGCAACAACGCCAGCACCAGCGCGACTTTGTTCGCCGGCTCTAGCTTCTCGTAGCTATTCGAATTCAGATTGTCCGGCTCGTTCCAGACATCCCACGCCAGGATTCGCTTGTCGTTTGGGAATGCTCCCACCACGCCTTTGACGTAGCTTTCCAGACGCCCGTACTGGGCGTGATCTTCGAGCGTCTTCGCGCCCGGACTTTGCACCCATCCGGAATTATGCACGCCCGGCGTCGGCGGCCGCTGCTTTCCCAACTGCGGCGAAGGATTCCAGCATGAATCGAAAAGGACGAACATCGGCCTGATCTTATGCTTGGCCGCGATCTTCAGGAACGCGTCGATTCTCTGCCGGAAGCCCGCGGCGTCCTGCTGCCACAGCAGATCATGCAGGAAGACCCGCATGGTATTCATGCCCAGACCTTCGGCCCAACCCAGTTCCAGATCGATCCTTTGGGGATCGAAAGTATCGGCCTGCCACATCTCCAGCTGGTTGATCGCGGTCGCCGGAATGTAGTTGCTTCCGACCAGCCAGCCTTGCTCGGAATACCAGTCGCGGGCCGCCGACGCACGCCATTGCTGCGCGTCCGCCAGGGGAATCACGCTCAGCATCAGCAGCAGGCTCCAACAAATCCGCACCATCGGTCTCAACATAGCAAATACAATCAGGCAAATACGATCAGGCAAATACGATCAGGCAAATACGATCAGGCAAATACGATCAGGCAAACACGATAAGATGGAGCGAAATGCGCAGGGAAGCCGACTTCTTTGAAGATCGCGAGATGGACCTCATCTACATCGCCAAGAACTTAAAAGAAGCTTTGCGCCTGGAGAATGCGCTCACCGAGTCTGGTGTCGAGTACGCGGTTGAGACCGACAAATATAGCGGCGGCCTGCTGTTCCGAAGCACGCGCGTCGGAGCGTTCTTCTACGTCTTGCCGGAGGCGCTCGAGCAGGCGCAAGAGGTCATGCATCGGAATAGTTTCCGGTTCCAGGAATGGGAGCACGAGTAAAGTGATCGCCGCTCAGGCTCAGCGGACCCCCCTGCGCCAATTCGAAATCCTGGTATTGATGGGCACGCTGCAAGCCTTCGCCCCGTTATCGATCGACATGTACCTCCCTTCCCTGCCCCTGCTGGAACGCGTGTTCGGCGCGACCACAGCCCAGGTGCAATTCACTCTAGCGACCTTCTTCGTCGGCTATGCGCTGGGCCAGTCTCTGTACGGCCCCATCACCGATCGCTACGGCCGCAAACCTCCGCTCTACTTCAGCCTTCTGCTGTTCATTTTGTCGTCGATCGCCTGTGCCACCACGCGCTCCATAGGCATACTCGCCTTTTTCCGTCTCCTCCAGGCCATCGGCGCCTGCGGTGGTGCTGTCATATCGCGCGCCATGGTCCGCGACTTGTTTCCTTCCGATCAAATGCGTCGGGTGTTCTCGATGCTGATGCTGGTGGTGGGGGTATCGCCGATCGCCGCGCCGCTCATTGGAGGTTACATTTTGATCTGGTCCGGTTGGAAAGCGATTTTCTTGACGCAAGCCTCCTTGGGCGCCCTCTGCCTGCTCGGCATCCATCTTCGCCTGCCCGAATCGCTGAGCCCCGATGACGTCCGGCCGCTGCACGCCAGCCACATTCTGTCCAGTTATCGGCGGCTCTTCCGCGATCGGACGTTCCTCGGTGCGTCACTCGTCAGCGGATTCAGCTCGGCCGGAATGTTCGCGTACATCGCCAGTGCCCCGTTCGTGTTTATCAATATTTACCAGGTCCCTACCCAGCAATTTGGCTGGCTGTTCGGAGCGATCGCTGCGGGTGTGATAACGGCTTCACAGGTGAACGGCCGGATGTTGCACGACGTGCCCCTGTGGCGGGTGCTGCGAACCGCCAACCTGGTTCAACTGGGCGCGGGTATTTTGCTTCTGGCCGCAGCGATCAGCGGGAAGGGCGGGTTGCTCGGCGTTTTTATTCCGATCTTCATCTATGTCTCGAGCGCGGGATTCGTTTTTCCGAACGGGTCGGCCATTGCCATGATGCGGCACGGCAAAATCGCCGGCATGGCGTCAGCGCTATTGGGAACCAATCAGTTTACGCTGGCCGCGATCGCTACCATCGTGCTTGGGACTATGGAGATCACGACCGTGCTGCCCATGGCGATCGTAATCGCGGGATGCGGCGCCGCCGCGACGCTGCTGAATTTTATGACGCTGGGCTCCCGGCTCGAGAAGATGCCGGTATAATTTCATCCTGCCTATATGTACGAAAGGAGCGCTGTTGCCCATGAACATGAATCGCAGACAAATACTGCGCGCTGCCGGAGTGGGTCTCTTGGCTAACGCGATCAGGAGAACAGCGCAAGCTCAGACCAGCGGCGTCAAAGCGCTGGTGTTCGACACCTTCGGAACGGTGGTCGACTGGCGCGGTTCTATCATCGCTGAAGGTCAAGTTTGGGGCCAGGCGAAGGGACTCACCATCGATTGGGCCCGCTTCGCTGATCGTTGGCGCGCCGGCTATGCTCCGTCGATGGAGAAGGTCCGCAAGGGCGAAATGCCGTGGACGAAGCTCGACGTTTTGCACCGGATGATCCTCGACGATCTGCTCAAAGAGTTCCAGATCACGGGCCTTACCGAGGACGAGAAAGATCACTGGAATCGCGTCTGGCACCGGCTGAAGCCCTGGCCTGATTCCGTCGCCGGCCTGGCCCGCCTGAAGAAGAAATACACCATCGCTCCGCTTTCGAACGGAAACGTGTCGTTGCTCGCTGACATGGCCAAGAACGCCGGTCTGCCTTGGGACATGATTCTGGGCGCGGAAGTGGCTCGTCATTACAAGCCCGACCGCGAAGCGTATCTTACGGCTGTGGAACTGCTAAGCCTCAAGCCAGAAGAAGTCATGATGACGGCGGCACATCGTCAAGACCTGGCCGCGGCGCGCAGCTTCGGTCTACGCACCGGATTCATTCACCGGCCGAGCGAGTACGGACCCACGCGGCACGCCGACACAGCGAAGCCCGGAGACTTCGATGTCGTCGCCAGTGACATGCTCGACCTGGCGTCGAAAATGGGCGCTTGACCGGAATCGTGGATAAGCACATACTCATTCTCAGGTAATCTGTATGTCCAACGTTGCACGTGTTTTCTCTACGTTGGTTGCGATCATCTTCCTGGCGCTGCCCTCTAGCGCGCAATCGGTGATCTCCACGCATTCCGGCGTCGTCCACTTCTTCGAAGGCGCTGTCTATCTGGGCGATCGGCCGCTGGAATCTCATCTCGGCAAGTTCCCCAGCGTCCCGCAAGGCGCCGAATTACGCACCGCTGATGGCCGAGCGGAAGTGTTGCTTACCCCGGGTGCGTTCCTGCGCATCGGTGAGCGGACTGCGGTTCGGTTGGTCTCGAACGATCTCGCCGATACACGCGTGGAATTGCAATCGGGCTCTGCCATTGTCGATTCGGGAGAACCGAATTCCGGCACATCGATCACTTTGATTTACAAGGGCTGGCGGGTTCATTTCCTTCAAAAGGGCATTTACCGGATCAATTCGGAGCCTCCGTGTCTCTGGGTC
>Ga0070714_100003265_pt1 | contig 12070 bp, 13 predicted proteins | sample LARL83metaG_FD_65450 | JGI IMG/M metagenome (GOLD analysis project Ga0070714, IMG submission 65450) | Corn, switchgrass and miscanthus rhizosphere microbial communities from Kellogg Biological Station, Michigan, USA - LAR L8-3 metaG | ecosystem: Host-associated > Plants > Roots > Rhizosphere ... | reverse complement strand
AAGCTTCGGTTCGAGGTGCCGATGCTGTTCTCGCTTGCCTTCTTCTTCAACTTCCTGATCGGCGGCATCTCCGGCGTGTTCCTGTCCGACGTGCCGAGCGATGTGTCGCTGCACGGCAGCTACTTCGTGATGGCGCACTTCCACTACACGATCATGGGCGGCCTGGTCTTCGCGTTCTTCGCCGGCCTCTACTACTGGCTCCCGAAGATGACGGGCGTGCAGCTGAACCAGCGGCTCGCGAAGTGGCACTTCTGGACGATGTTCATCTTCTTCAACACGACCTTCCTGCCGCTGTTCGCCGCCGGCATGCTGGACATGCCCCGCCGCGTGAACACCTATGACCCAAGCCTGCGCGGCCTGAACGTGTTCGTATCGATCTCGGCCTTCCTGCTCGGCACCTCGATGCTGATCTTCCTGTTCAACCTGATCTGGTCGCTGGCCTTCGTGCGCCGGCCGGCCGAGCAGAATCCCTGGCGCTCGCGCGGGCTCGAGTGGCAGCTGCCCACGCCGGTGCCGGCCGACCCGTTCCTCGAGCCGCCGACCATCGACGACGCGCCGTACGGCTACGGCGACCCGAGGGCCGTCCCCGTCATCGACCCGATGGGCGAGTCGACATGACACACCCCGTGACGCTCACCTCCGAGACGCCGGTCGTCCGCACCGCTGCGCGGATCTGGCTCGCGGCCGACGCGTTCTACTTCCTCGCGTTCCTGTTCGGGCTGTTCTATCTGCGCACCCTGAACGAGAACGGGCGCTGGCACCCGGCCGGCGAGCACGCCTCCACCGGGCTCCTGGTCGCGACCGCGGTCGTGCTGGTGATCGGCGCCGCGGCCCTGGCCGTCATGGCCCGCGGCGGCGCCGGCTGGCTGGGCTGGGTGGGCGTCGCCTCGCAGCTGGTGGGCGCCGTGCTCTGCTTCTGGCAGCTGCTGCACCTCGACTTCGCTACGGCCACCGCCGGCGCGTTCGGCAGCCTGCTGGTCGGCTTCACCGCGAGCATGGTGGTGCACCTGCTCGGCGCGGCCTACTGGAGCGAGGTGGGAACGATGTCGCGGACCCGCACGGCGGAGGCTGGCACCGTCACCGGGGCGGCGTCCAACGCCGTGTTCCTCGCCGCGATCTACGTCCTGTTCGCGTTCCTCTTCCTGGTGCTCTGACCGGACGATGACCGCCTTCGACGTGACGAGCGTGAACACCGGAGGGCCGATGACGCTCCTGTTTCCGCTGGTGCTGCTCGTCGTCATCCTGGGGCTGGCATGGCTGTACCGCGAGCGGCTCTGACGCGACGCGCATGGGCAGCAGCTGTGGTCGTGGTCGTGCTCGCGGCCGTTGCCTTCGCCGCATACGCCGTGGCGAGGGATCGAGGATCGACGGCGACCCTGCGGGCCGACGCGACGTGGAAGCCGGGCAGCCGCCCGGCACCGAGCGTGCGGCTGCGCGACCAGTCGGGGCACGTCGTCACTCTCGCCGGACTGCGCGGCAAGACGGTGCTGGTGGCGTTCATGGACTCGCGGTGCAGGACGATCTGCCCTATCGAGGGACACGAGCTGGCCCGGGTCGAGCGGCTGATTCCCCCGCCCGAGCGGCCGCAGCTGCTGATGGTGAGCATCGATCCAGCCGGTGACACGCCGCAGAGCGTCGCGCGGTTCGCGCGCATCCATCATCTGATGCCGGGCTGGACCTGGCTGTTCGGCTCAACCGCCCAGCTGCGGCCCGTCTGGAAGGCGTTCGGCGTCGCCGTCCGCTTCACCGAGACCGACGTGATCCACAACTCGCCGGTCTACCTGATCGACAGGGCCGGCGACGTACGGGCGGGCTACCTGATGCCGCTGTTCCCGCGGGCAATCGCCGCCGACGCCGAGGCGCTGGCCCGGTCATGAGCGACATCCTCACGGTGCCGGTGCTGGGGTGCACGGCTCTCGCCGTCCTCTACGCGCGCGGCGCCAGGCGCTTCGACCGGCGCGCCGCCTGCTTCGCCGGCGGGCTGCTTGTCACCGCGGTGGCGCTGATCGGCCCGCTGGACGACGAGGCCGACCGGCTGCTGGTGGCGCACATGGCGCAGCACATCCTCCTGCTGTTCGTCGCGTCGCCGCTGTTCGTCATGTCGGGCCCCGCGTTCGTGCTCATCCGCGGGCTGCCGAGGGCGCTGCGACGGCCGCTGGCACAGGCCGCGCTCGGGGACGGCCGCGCGGTGCGGCTGCGGGCGGCGCTCGGGCGCGCCGTTCGCCCGTGGCCGACGTTCGTCCTCTTCAACGTCAACATGCTGGTCTGGCACCTGCCCGTCATGTACGACCTCGCCGTGCGCTCGGAGCCGGTTCACGTGATCGAGCACCTGACCTTCCTGATCACCGGCTGCATGTTCTGGGCGCAGGTCGTCGACTCGCCCCCGTTCCGCGCGCCGCTGCGCGATATCGAGCGTGTCGTCTACCTGTTCGGCGGCATGATGGTCTCGTGGGTGCTCGCGGTGGTGCTCGCGTTCGCGCCGTCGCCCGTGTACGCCGCCTACGCAGGCACATGGCACCGGCCGTTCGGCCTGAGCGCGCTGTCCGACCAGCAGGTCGCGGCCGGGCTGATGTGGGTGCCCGGCTCGATTCCGTTCATGATCGCGATCACGACCGGCGTCTACGTCGCTCTCGGTTCGGGCATGGATCGAGGGACGCGCCGAGGGCGCCTGACACCGGAGGAGGGAAGCACGAGATGACGCTGCAGCCACCGCCCCATCACGTCGAGCTCGAGGAGAACCGCCTCCACTACAGCGGATGGAACGTGCTGGAGGCGTTTGTCGGCGCCTGGCTCTTCCTCTCACCGTGGATCCTCGGCCACCACGACCGCAGCGGGTTCGTCTGGACGAGCATGATCCTCGGCGCCGTCGTGATCGTCGGATCGCTGGCGAGCGCGGCCGCGTCCAGCGCGACCACGACCGTGCTCGTCGACCGCCACCACTGGTGGGGATGGGCGACGATCGGGATCGCGGCCTTCGTGCTGGTGTCGCCGTTTCTGTTCGGCTTCTGGCATGCGACCTCAGCGCTGCTGAACTGCATAGTCACCGGCGTCGTGCTCGCGGTGATCGGCCTGGCGATCACCGGCACCGCGCGCCGGAACATCGAGGACTCCTCCGAGCGGTTCTGACTCCCGCGCGGGGCCGCGCGACATCAGCCACACGGCGCCGACGGCCGCGGCCGCGCCGAACAGTGGTGCGATCAGGATTGCAACGAGCATCTCAGCCTCCTTCGTAGGTGGTCGGATGCACTGTGGCGCCCGCGTCTCGCCGCCGGCCGGTAGCCGGCTGGGAGTTCACTGAGAGGCCGGAGCGACCCCCTTAACAGCACGGTCAGGCGGCCGAATACCCACCCGTTCGTCCCGGATCCGTGCTGGAGGTGAAGTCGATGGAGGTCAGACTCAGCCGAAGCCTGCTCGCCGTGCTCGCCATGGTGGTGCTCGTCGGCACGGCGTCCTATGCGGTGCTGGCGGCCGCGAGCGGCCTGCCGACCGGAACCCACGCGGGCGCTGCGACGGTGTCGGTCAGCGGCTACGCCGTCAGCAACATCTCCTACACCTACGACGTCGCCGACCCGAACGACATCACGAAGGTCGAGCTCACGCTCGACAACGCCGCCGCGGTCGTCCACCTGCAGCTGACGGCCGGCGGCGCCTGGTACGCCTGCGCCGAGAACGCTGGGCTCACCGCATCGTCGACCCCACCCGCCACCGTCTGGGACTGCGACACCACCACCCCCCAGGCGACCGTGACCTCACAGGATGAGATCAGCGTCGTCGCCCACAGCTAGGCGCGCATGAAGGCGCCGCGCGGACGCACCCTCCTGGTCACGCTCTCGGTCGTCGTCACAACCGGGTGCGCGCTGCTGCTCGTCGGGCCCCGCGCGCTGGGCGGCCCGACGTCCATCCTTGCCGTCTCCGGCAACAGCATGGAGCCCCGCATCGAGGCCGGCGACCTGATCCTCGTGCGGGCGGGCGGCCCGTACCACGTCGGGCAGATCGTGGCGTATCACAACATCCCGGCTTCGGCGACCTTCCTTCACAGGATCGTTGCGCTGCGCGGCACCGGGTTCGCGATGAAGGGCGACCACAACGGCTGGATCGATCCCGGCACGGCACAGCCCGAGCAGGTGGTGGGGCGGCTGTGGATCCGGATCCCGGGCGCCGGCTGGGCGTTCAGATGGGTGGCAACCCCGCTGCACGGAGCGCTGCTCGCTGCCGCGGCGGCCTTCCTGATCGGGTGGCGCGACACCCGCCGGCGCCGGAGGAGACGGCGAGGAACCGGCCGGGAGCTCGACGATGACGCGGCCGCCGCGATGCCGGCTCCGCCCGGCGACCTCCCGGCGAACGTCGCGCCGGGCCCGTGGGCATGGCGGCCGCCGCCGCCCCCGGACGTGCCGGTCGACTTCATCCTCAAGGCAACCCTCGCCGCGGCGCTGATCGGCGCCGCGGCCTGCGCGTTCCTCGGGGTGGTCTCGTTCACCCGCCCGACGTCGGTCGCTGGACAGCCCGCCCCGCTCTTCCATCAGTCCGGGACGCTCGCCTACCGGGCCACCGCCGCTCGCAGCGCGGTCTACCCGACGGGCGCGGTGACGAGCCCCACCCCGCTCTACCTGCACCTCGTGAAGGCGGCGACCTTCTCGTTCCGGTATCAGCTGGCACCGGTCGGCCACACGGACGTGTCGGGCAGCGCGCAGATGCGTCTCGTGCTGCAGGGGAGCACGGGGTGGCAGCGGGTGCTCGCCCAGACGCCGCCTCGGCCGATCCAGGGCACCTCGGTGACCCTGCGGCAACGGGTGTCCATCGCGCGTCTGCGGTCGCTGCTCACGGAGGTGCAGCTGCTGACGGCGAGCCCGGACAGCTACACGCTGGCCATCGCCCCGGTCGTGGTGGTGCATGGCGCGGCCGACGGCCGGCCGTTCGTCCGGCGCTTCACGCCGCACTTCAGCTACGTCGTCACCGACGCCGAGCTGACGCCGGCCGGCGGCCCGAGCACCGGCGCGGCGTCGGTCCTCTCCACCAGCGCGCTGGCGACCACGACGCCGCCGGGCGCGCGAGCCGCCCACCTCACCGTCGGGCCGGTGCGGCTGCCGGTGCGATGGTGGCGGGTGCTGGCGGTCGTGCTGGGAGCGGCGATGCTCGGCACGGCGGGCGCGGCGGCCGTCGCGGCCAACCGGCGGCTCGCTCAGAAGGGAGAGCCCGCCCTGATCGGGGCGCGGCACCGCGACCTGCTGGTGCCGCTGGCGCTGGCGCCCGCGGACGGCGAGCGGCACGTGACGGTGCGCTCGTTCGAGGACCTCCTCCGCGTCGCGCGCAGGCACGAGACCACGGTGATGCACCACGGCGCGGCGGACGGATCCGAGCACTACGTGGTGCTCGCGGACGGCATCGCGTTCCGCTACCGGTCTCAGCCCGCAGGCGCGGATCCGGAGGCGCCGCGCCCGGTTCGCGCGCCCGATACCGACGCCGCCTGAGCGACCTCAAACACCGGGAAGGCGGGCCGAATACCGGGGCCGCTGGAAATGACTTCCAGTTGCTTTCACTCCAAGGAAGGAGGACCAACAAATGTTTGGACTCAGCCGACGGCTCGCGGTCGTCATCGCGTCGGTCGTCATTCTCGGTGGCGCGTCCTACGCGTTCCTGGCAGCCCTGAACGGCCTGCCGACCGGGACGCACGCCGGTGCCGGCCAGGTGTCGGTCAGCGGCTACACCGTCAGCAACGTGGCGTACACGTACAACGCGTCGAACCCCGACAGCATCGATCAGGTGGCGTTCCAGCTTGACGATGACGCCGGAGTCGTCCACCTGCAGCTCGTGGGCGGCGGCGCCTGGTACGCCTGCACGAAGGACGCTGTTGCGACCGCCGGGGCGGTCGCGCCGGCAACGGTCTGGGATTGCGACACGACGGTCGGCACGCAGGCCACCGTCACCGCGCAGGACGAGATCGACATCGTCGCCCACACCTAGGCGACACGGGGGCGGCGGCTCTACGGAGCCGCCGCCCCTTCGCAATTTCCGAGGGCCACGCTCACGATGCGGGCGGCTGTGGAGGAACAGGCCTCGCGCCGCCCGACCCGGGCACAGAGCCGGCCGGGGGTTTGCCCCCGTACATGACGACGTCGGGCGGCGTGCGAAGGGCGGCGGCCAGGCGCCGGATCGAACCGGGCGCACCGCACTGACCAAGCGGGCCCCAGCCGTCCGGCAGCAGGGACTCGTGAGCCGGGCCCCGCCGGCCGAGCCCGGTGGACGACAGCAGCTCCCACGACGGGTTCTGGGAGTCGACCGCGATCATCGTGTCCACGTCGTCGGAGACGGCGGCCGGAGCCCGCCGTCCATGACGCGCCTGGCCGCAACGCGCCTCGAGGTCGGCGTACGCCTCGGCGAAGCGCGCCTGGGCCACGGGTGGCGCCGCCGGCGTCCAGCCGCCTGGCAAGGCCTGCGCAGCGGCATACAGGCGCGCGACGAGGTCGGGGCGCCCGCAGCTCAGGCCCCGGCCGGCCTGGGTCAGTTCCCAGGACACGCGGTTGCCCTTCCAGTTGCCATCCAGGGCATCGGGGAACCAGCCGTGCGGCGTGCCCTGGGCAATGCTGATCAGCGCCGCCACGTCGCGGTCGATGATCCGATCGCGCGCGACGACGGCACTCGCACGAAGCGCGGGCGGCGCGCAGCGGCGATCGAGGTCAGCGGCAAGCAGCGCCCACGCACGCCGATCGCCCGCAGACAAGGCGACATCCCGCGCCTGGTACGCGCGGACGCCAACCGCTCCGATCGCCAACACGGCGACGACCGCCACTGCCCCGACAAGCCAGCGCACGGTTCGAGCGTACCGGCGTTGCCCGGGCCTTGGCGAGATCGTCGCTCAATCGACCAATGGGACGGTCGCTTCGGCGCGCGACGCCGCGCATCGTGCTCGCGACCTAGAGTGGTCAGGTGCAGCTCGACGACGCTGACTTCGTCCGGCGGCAGTACGAGTCGACGGACAGGCTGGAGGCCCGGATCTCGGTCTGGCACCCGGATGCCGGCGGCCGATGGCCCCAGGACGTGGCGCTGGATGCGATTGGGGAACGCAGCCCCCGGCGCGTCCTGGAGGTCGGCGCCGGCACCGGCGCGTTCGCTGCCCGCTGCTCCCGGAAGCTCGGCTGCGACGTGGTGGCGCTCGATGCCTCGCCGGAGATGATGGCCACAAGCAGCGCCGCGGGCGTCGAGTCGATCGCCGGCGACGTCCAGCAGCTCCCCTTCGCCGATGGCTCGTTCGATGTCTGCGTTGCCGCGTGGATGCTCTACCACGTCGCGGATGTCGACCGCGCGCTCGCGGAACTGGCTCGCGTGCTGCAGCCCAGCGGACGACTGGTCGCGATCACGAACGGCCGCGACCACATCGGAGAGCTGTGGGATCTCGTCGGCGCCCCGAGGTTCGAGTCATCGTTCAGCCGCGAGAACGGCCGCGCGCAGCTGGAGCGTCACTTCACCAGCGTCGCCGCCACCGACGTGCATACGCGAGCCGTCTTCCCGGACCGGGAGGCCATCGCCACCTACCTCGTCAGCCTCGACCACGGCGACCTCGTCGACCGGCTACCGCAGCTGCGCGAGCCGTTCATCGCGCGCGGTGCGCCCACGGTCTTCATCGCCGACAGGAGCTGACTCGCCACTTCGACGCCGGCGATTCGGCAGGTTCCAGGAGTAGGGTTGGCCAGTGACCTCCGCCTCCCGTGACTCCACCAACGAGCTGCGCGGACTGCGCGAGGAGCATGACGCGGTCGTCGCGGTGCTGCGCGTGCTCGCTCGCGGCCAGGCCGACCTGCAACCGGTGCTCGACATGATCGCGCGAATGGCCGGTGAGTTGTCGGGCGCGGAGAACTGTTTGCTCTGGTTGGTCGACGGCGACCTGTTGCATGTGCGCGGGGCGTTTGGCGGCAAACCGGGGACGCTGGAGTACGAGCGCGCCCACCCCCATCGCGGAGACGAGACGCACACGTTGACCGGGCGGGTGGTACAGCGCCGGGCGGTGGTCGGCATCCCCGATGTCCTGGCCGACGAGAGCTATCACTGGGGCAGCCAAGAGATCCAGGGCTTCCGAGCGCTGCTGGGCGTGCCGATCCTGGCTGACGACGAGCTGCTCGGCGTGCTTGGCATCTCCTGGGGCGAGCCGCAGGTGTTCACGGATCATCAGGTGGCGCTCGTTTCCGCGTTCGCCGCCGAAGCTGCTCTGGCGATCACCAACGCCCGGCTGTTCGAGGCGGTCGAGCGGCAGCGCCAAGAGCTCGCCCGGTTTCTGTCGCCGGCGATCGCAGATCTCGTCTCGAGCGACGAGGGCCGTCGCCTGCTCGCGGGCCATCGCGCCTACGTGACCGTGCTGTTCGCCGACTTGCGCGGCTTCACGTCGTTTGCGGAGACAGCCGAGCCGGAGGAGCTGTTCGATGTGCTGCGCCAGTACCACGGCGTCATCGGCGAACTCACCGACGAATGGGGCGGCACGCTGGAGCACTTCGCCGGAGACGGCTTGATGATCTTCTTCAACGATCCGGTCGAGATGCCTGACCACGAGCTGCAAGCCGCGCGGATGGCCGCCGCAATGCGTGACCGTATCGAGACGCTCAGCTCCGACTGGCGAAAGCGCGGCATCGAGCTGGCCGTTGGCGTCGGCATCGCGAGCGGCTACGCCACGCTTGGTCGGATCGGCTTCGAAGGACGCTTCGACTACGCCGCGATCGGGCCCGTCACCATTCTCGCCTCCCGGCTGAGCGCCGCCGCAGAGGCGGGTCAGATACTCATAAACCAGCGACTCTACGCGTCGATCGAGCACGCGATACGGGCCGTCCCCACCGAACCGTTGTCCCTGAAGGGGTTCGCCCGCCCGGTCAATGCGTGGAGCCTGATGCAGGTCGACTCCGGCTAGCTGGGCCGGCGCAGCGGGTTCCGCCTGCAGCCTTATGAGCGACCGCGTGGTATCGGTGCGTGGGGAGCACGCGCTCCCCACGCACCGAGGTCGGCCTAGCGGCGGGCGTACTCCGCGTCCTCCGCCTTGCCTGTTCGGCCGAGGGCGGGCACCGAGAGTGACCGCCTCATGTCCGTCCAGAGGACGTGCACGCGACCGAGCGTGTCGATGTCGGCGCCGATGTAGTCGCCGATGAATCGCGAGCACGTATCGCATCCGGGCGCGTGGGCCTGGAACCAGACCGAGTGGTCCGCATCTGACTGTGCGGTCGAGACGGTCTGCTGCGTCCAGCTCGCCCCCACGTTGCTGGAACGTGCGATCCGGGTCACGTACTTTCCGGTGGCGGTCTCCTGCTGGTAGGCAACGACCACCTGGCCACCGCGCGCCGTCACCCACGGGAACCACTTGTCCTTCGACCCGGAGGTGACGCGCTTGGTGGAGCTCCACGTCGCCCCGCCGTCGCTGGAGGTGGACACGAAGACGTTCGTGTCGGTGACGGGATGGGCCACGTCGTGGAGCCCGTCGCGGTTGTCAGTCCAGACGGCGTAGAGCTCTCCGGTCGTCTTGTCGACTCCCAGGTTGCCCCATGAGCCGGTGCGGAACTGGTAGCCGGTCTGGGTCGCGCGGCCGTCGACGTTCGCCGGGTAATCCGAGAAGACAACCGCCTCCTGGCCGCCATCCTCCAGGTCGGCCACGTGCACCGGGTTCGACCAGGTGGCGCCGCCGTTCGACGAGCGCACGACCAGGATCTGGTTCTCGTACTCGTTGGGCTCCTCCCAGGCTGCGGCGTGCTGCTGGTTGATGAATCCGACGGCGAGATGGCCGTTCGGCAGCACCACACCGTAGGAGAAGAAGCTCTCGTCGCACTGGTTCGGAGCACCCGCAAAGCCCTGGTTGGCCGTGCAGGTGGGGCTGAAGCCGGAGATCGGCTTGGGCCTCGACCACTGCTTGCCGGCGTCGTCGGAGTACGAGAACTCGATCAGCGACTGTGCGAACGCGCCCTTGCTGAAGACGAGCTTGTCCCACGTCAGGTACAGCCGCCCGTAGTGCGGAGATGACGGATTGTTGTCCGCCACCAGCCACTCCTTGTCGAGGAACACGGACGCCGCCGAGGGGCTGATCGCCGCATGCCCGACCGCAACCGTGACCGGCGGACGCCAGGTCAGGCCGCCGTCGAACGAGGTCGACACCGACACGCTGATGTGACCAGCGTTCGGGCCGTTCTGGCCCTGCGCAGCTGACAGCTGCGCCATGTGGGCGGTGCCGAAGCGGTCGTCGAACGCGGGCGAGGGGTCGCCGTTGCCACCGCTGGCGCCATTGCCCATCGGGATCGAGCCGTCCTTCCAGGTATGCCCTCCATCGAACGACACGAAGAAGCCCGTCGGCACGCGCTCCTGGATGGTCGACCCCTTGACCTGGATCTTGTAGTCGTTCGACCCGCCCAGCAGATGGTTCGGGTTGGCCGGGTCGGCTACGATCGGCGTCTCGTTATCGGGCGACACCGGGTCGTCGCAGCTGACGTCGATGTTCGACGCCGGGTTCCCGGACGTCGCGCACGTGCTGTTGTCGACCTGGCCTCCGCCCACCGCTCCGCCAACGCCGCCGCCCAGCAGAATCTGGGCCGAGCCGGAGAGATGCGTCTCCACAGCCCGTGGCAGCGGCTCGTCGGCCGCCGCGGGGAGCGAGCCCACCAGGACAAGCCCCGCAGCGATAGCGCCCGCAACAACTGTTCGTCTCATCGCCCTCCCCCTTCTTGCCGAGAACACCCGGCGCCACCGCACGCGGCGCGCCGGGACGCACGTGACCCATCACGCGCGACAATACCCGCCCCGGCCGGAGTCAATCACCGGCCTGGCTCACATTGGCGTTCAGGCCTCGGTCGCGCCCGCAGGCGGCGAATCGGCCAGCATGTCGGCCTCGGTGAGAAGCCGCTCGCGGCGCTCGTCCAGCTCGCCATGTGACTCCGCCTCGACGCCGATCAGGTCGTTTCGCGCTGCGGTGACGCGAATCAGCTCGTCCAGCTTGACGTTGAGCGCCCGGCTCTCCCGGCTCGACGTGTGCTGCACGGCAAACACCATCATGAACGTGCCGACGTTCATGATCAGCGAGATCAGATTGGCGTCGAGCCCGTACCGGATTCCGACGAGAAGCCAGACCGCCACGAACAGCGCAGCGACCGCAAAAGTGATTTCGTGCCCCAGCAGGTCGGTCAGTCTGTCGATCACGGAGCGCAGCCCGGATCGCGCGGCCACCACCCGCTGGTCAGCGTCCGACATGGCCGGCGCAGTATAGGAGGAGAGGAGCCGGGTTTGCGCCCGAGGACAACGAAGAGGAGACTTGACGATCGTGGATGCTCCGCAGACGCGGTACGCGATGTCGGGCGACGTATCTATCGCCTATCAGGTCCTTGGTGACGGGCCATTCGACGTCGTGTACACGCCGCCGTGGATCTCGCATGTCGAGCTGGCGTGGGAGATACCAGGACTGGCGCGGCTCTTTCGGCGGTTGGCGTCCCATTGCCGGTTGATCAGGTTCGACAAGCGCGGCACGGGAATGTCGGATCGCGTGAGCGGTCTGCCGACGCTGGAGACGCGGATGGACGATCTTCGGGCCGTGATGGACGCGGCCGGTTCCGAGCGAGCCGCGATCATGGGCGTCTCCGAGGGTGCCGCGATGGCGATCCTGTTCGCCGCGGCGTACCCGGAACGCGCCTGGGCACTTGTGTTGGAGGGAGGTTTCGCGCGGACGATGTGGGCACCGGACTACCCGTGGGGTGCCCTCGAACAGGACTTCGATCGCGAGGTCGAGGAGGACACGGCCGGCTGGGGCACGTACGAGCACAGCCTCGAGGTCGCACGCGGTCTGGCTCCAAGCGGTGACGAGGCCGTCTGGCAACCACTTGCCCGGATGATTCGCTACGGCGCCAGCCCCGGCGCGGCACGGGACCTGGAGCGGATGAGCCGCGAGATCGACGTGCGCCATGCGCTCCCCACGATCCGGGTGCCGACCCTCATCGTAAATCGCGAAGAGGAGGAGCCCTTCATCGTCGAGAGCGCACGACACCTCGCACAGGCGATTCCGGGCGCGCAGCACCTGGAGCTTCCCGGACGAGACCACGCCCTCTTCATGGGCGACCCGGAA
>Ga0070714_100003264_pt1 | contig 12074 bp, 9 predicted proteins | sample LARL83metaG_FD_65450 | JGI IMG/M metagenome (GOLD analysis project Ga0070714, IMG submission 65450) | Corn, switchgrass and miscanthus rhizosphere microbial communities from Kellogg Biological Station, Michigan, USA - LAR L8-3 metaG | ecosystem: Host-associated > Plants > Roots > Rhizosphere ... | reverse complement strand
GTGGTTGTCCACGATGCCCACGCCGACCGGGATCTGCTCGATGGCGCCGGTGTTGACGCGATAGACGTACGTCGCCGTCGTGTCCACGCCCGTGTGCAGGGCAGTGGTCGGGACGACCAGCGCGTTCGGCACGGTGCGCACGACGACGGTCCCGGTCGCGAGCGTGTTCCCCTTGAGCGCGCCGTTCGCGTTGTCCACGTCCACGTAGACGGTGATCGCGCGGCTCGCCGGATCGATCGTCGGGCTCACGCGCGTCACGTGCCCATCGAAGGCGCGTCCGTTGGCGTCGAACGCCACGCGCTCGCCCTGGTGCACGTCCGACGCGCGCCGCTCCGGAACGGTCGCGGTGAGCTCGAGCGTGTTGTTGCGGACGATCGTGAACATGTCCGCGCCCCGCGCGAGATGCTCGCCCGGATCCACCAGCCGCTTGTCGATGACGCCCGACATGGGAGCGACGACGCGCGTGTCGCGCGCGGAAACGGCCGCGGCCGATTCCTGCGCCGCCGCCGCCGCGAGCCGTGCGCGTGCCGCTTCCGCCGCCTGCTGCGCCGCACGGTAGTCGGCTTCGGAGACCGCGCCGGCATGATACAGGTCGGTCGTCTGCTGCAGGTTCCACTGCGCCTGCTTGAGATCCGCCTGCGCCGCGGACGTCGCCGCGCGCGCGCTCGCCGCGCCGCTCTGCTCGGTCACGGCCTCGAACTGCGCGAGAAGCTGCCCGGCCGTCACGCGCTGTCCTTCACGCACGAACACGCCCGTGAGATCGCCTTCGATGCGCGCACGCACGTCCACCTGATCCAGCGGCCGCAGCGTTCCGGTGACCGCGATCCCATCGGAGATGCTCCCGACGGTCGCCTCCGCGACGTCGCTCGGCGCGAGCACGACCGAGCGCCCCTTCTTTGCGCCGGCGCCCGCGCCGCCGTTTGCGCCCGCGCTCGCGTTCTTCGCGTCGGCTTCCTTCTTCGCGCACGCGCCCGTGGCGAGCAGCATCGCGAACGCGAGCGAGCCGAGCGTCAGCGTCGCGAAGGCTCGGCGCCGGCCGCGAGGGCGGGGGAGTGGTGCGTTGTACATGGATTCGTTCAGAAGAGTGGGAGCGGCCGCCCCTGTGCCTGCGCCAGGGTCGCGATCGCGATGTAGAGGTCGCTCGTGGCGCGTGCCGCGTTCAGCTCGGCCGTCACGAGCGCGAACTGCGCATCGGAGACCTCGAGCTGCGTGGCGAGCCCACGGGAGTATCGAAGATTCGCGAGCTGGTACGCCTCGCCCGCTTCGGTCACGTTCTCACGCTGTGCGGAGAACTGCGCCTGCGCGCGCGCCAGGTCGGCACGCGCGCGCGCGACGTCGTTGAACGCGGCCTCGCGCGTCTGCGCGGCCTGCGCTTCGGCCACGCGTGCCTGCGCGCCGGCGAGATCGATGTTGCCCTTCGTCTGCAGTCCGTCGAAGATCGGCCACGACACCGTGAAGCCGAACGACCGGTCGCTGAACCAGCCGCCGTTCTGCTGCGTGCAGACGCGCCCGGCGGCGGAGCCAGCGGGGCACGCCACCGTCTGCAGGGCACCGCGCCCCGGCGGGAAGATGTCGCCGTTCACCGGGAACGCGCCGTAGCCGCTGTTCAGGTTGAACGTCACCGTCGGGAGCAGCGCCGCGCGCGCGACCGAGACGCCGAGCTCGCGCGCACGCGCGTTGGCTTCAGCCGCACGTACGAGCGGACGACTCGACGCGCCGAGCGTCGTGTCGACGGTCGCGAGCGCGCGCTGGATCATCGTCGAGTCCACCGTGGTGGTGAGCGCGATCGGCTGCTGTGGCGGGATGTTCGTGAGGCGGCGGAGCTCGAGCAGTGCGAGCTGTGCATCCTCCCGCGCCTGCAGCAGCAGCGGCTCGATGTTCGCCACCTGCACGCGTGCGCGCAGCACGTCGTAGTGCGAGAAGCGGCCCGCCTTCTCGAACTGCTCCGCCTGCCGCAGCTGCGCCGTGGCGAGGTCGTAGCTCTGCTGCTGGATCTCGACCGCGCGCGCCGTGTAGAGCGCGTTCAGATACGCCGCCTGCGTCTGCAGGTCCACCTGCGAGCGCGTCTCCGCGACGTCGGCGGAGGCGGCCGACTGGGCGGCGCGGGCGGCGCGCACGCCATTGACGATGCGCCCGCCGGCGAACAGCGTCTGCTGCGCGTTCAGCGCCGCCGAATACGTGTACGGTTGATTGAAGACCGCGCCGACCGCCTGGCCGCGCGCGCTCGCCACCGTGCGATTCTCGGTCGTGTTGATGCGAAGCTGCGGCAGCGCGCCGCTGCGCGCGATCGTGAGCTGCGCGGCCGTCGTGTTCTCGTTGGCGCGCGCGATGCGAACTTCCTCGCCCAGCTGATCGGCGCGCTGCACGGCGTCGGTGAGGGAGAGACGCAGCGTGTCACCGGAGACGGTCGCACCGCGCGACGCGGACTGCTGCGCGCGTGCGGTACCGGCGACGACGAGGATCGACGTGAAAAGAAAAAAGGCCCTTGTACGCATTGTGTGGGATACGCAGAGGGCCCTGGAAACGTTCTGTCCGCGCCGCGCGTCGAGTCGGTCGTCGCGCGCGGCGGAACGAGGCGCGATTACTCGGTCGCGCGCGACTCCGGCTTGCCGCGACGGCGCTTGATGAAATCCATGAGCCACGTCCCGGGAATCAGGAACAGCGGCGTCAGAAACATCCCGAGCAGACTGTTGATCCAGATCAGTCCGATGTAGAAGCCGATGAGTCCCATGGAGACCCACAGCGTCCCGAGTGGACCATGCGCTTCGACTCCCAGGTGTCCCTGCAGCATCATGACGACATCGTGTGAAGGTGAGCCTCGCCGCGGCCCGGCCTGAGCCGCCGGCACCGACGGGCGGCGCCAGGGTGGTAAGTTAACACGGTGGGGAAGCCACACGACATCGTCGCGGTGATCCGCGCCCGCGTCGCCGCCTCCGCCGATGTGCTCCCGGAGACGCCGTGGCTCGTCGCCGTCTCCGGCGGCCCCGACTCGATGGTCCTGCTCGACGCCGCCGCCGCTGTACGCTCGCCGGCTTCGCTCGTCGTCGCGTCCTTCGATCATGGCACCGGACCCGCCGCGGCTGCGGCGGCTTCACTCGTCGCCCGACGCGCTCGAGAGCTCGGCCTCACGGCCGTCACAGGTCGCGGGCGAAGCGGGGCGGCTGCGACCGAGGCGGCATGGCGTGCCGAGCGCTGGCGCTTCCTTCGTGAGTGCGCCGAGCGCGTGCGTGCCACGATCGTCACCGGTCACACGCGCGACGATCAGGTGGAGACGGTGTTCATCCGCGCGCTCCGCGGCGCCGGGGCGCGCGGGCTCGCCGCCCTTTACGCCCGGTCGCCCGTGCAACGCCCGCTGCTCGAGACGTCGCGCGCGGATGTGCTCTCGTACGCTCGTTCGAGGGACATCAGTTTCGTGACCGACCCGTCGAACGCGGACCGCAGGCATCTGCGCAACCGCGTTCGACTCGATCTCCTCCCCGCGATCCGCGCGCACCGCCCCGGCTTCGACGACGACCTGCTCGCGCTCGCCAGAACGGCCGCGCAATGGCGGGCGCGTTCCGAGGCCCTTGCCCTTACTTTTCCCCTGATGATCGAACCTTCGGGGAATCCCGCCTTCGCGCGGGCGCCGCTCGCCGGCCTCGCGCCGGACGATCTTCGCACGCTCTGGCCCGCGCTCGCCGCGCGGGCCGGCGTCGTTCTCGACCACCGGGGAACCGCACGGCTCGCGTCGTTTACAATAGACGGTGAAACGGGGCAGAGAATTCAGCTCGCTGGCGGAACGGAGGTGCGGATGGAGCGCGACACGCTCGTCTTCGCGCCGCTCGCTCCTGGCGCGACGCACTCGCGCGCGACGCGCGCGCGGCCTACGGAGCGTTCCCATGGCTGATGCCATTGCCTCGCCCGATCCGCGCCTGCTTGGCCGCACCGTTGCGCGCATCGCCTTCGACGAGGAGACCATTGCCCGTCGCGTGCACGAGCTCGGCGCCGAGATCACGGCCGCGTATCCCGACGGCGATCTGCTCGTCCTCGGTCTGCTCAAGGGGAGCTTCATCTTCCTGAGCGACCTCGTTCGCCAGATCGTCCGGCCGCTTCAGGTCGACTTCCTCGTGGCATCGAGCTACGGCGAGGCGACGGTCTCGAGCGGCAACGTTCGACTCCTGTACGATCCGGAGACGCAACTCGAGGGGAAGCACATCCTCCTCGTCGAGGACATCGTCGACTCCGGCCGCACCTTGAACGTGCTCATGGACCTTCTCGCCGAGCGAAAGCCGCGCTCGCTCGAGATCTGCGCGCTGCTCCACAAGCGCATCGCGGAGCACCTCCATTACGACACCCGTTTCGTCGGATTCGACGCACCGCATGAGTTCCTGGTCGGCTACGGCCTCGACCATGCAGAGAATTTCCGACATGTGCCTTACATCGCGAGTCTAGCTTAGATGCCTCTCTCACGTCCCACCGGTCCTGGACCGAAGAAGCCCTTCAGCTGGGCACGCTTCTCCAAGACGCTCGCGCTCTGGGTGCTCCTCCTTCTCATCCCCGTCGTGTTCTTCACGTACTCGGGTGGTGGGTCGGATGCCGCACAGCAGATCAGCTACACGCAATACGACACCGAGCTCGGCGCGAACAACGTCGCGAGCGTCACGATTTCCGACGGCCAGTCGGTCACGGGTGACTTCAAGCAGCCCGTCATCGTGAAGGGGCACGCGGTCAAGAAGTTCAGCGTCCTGCTCCCGATGCAGAACGCATCCGGTGATCTCGACAAGCTCAAGGCGCACGGCGTGCAGATCCAGGCCGAGCACGAGCGTCCGTCGCCGTTCTCGTTCCTCATCAGCTTCCTGCCGTACCTGCTGCTCATCGCGTTCTGGGTCTTCCTGTTCAAGCAGATGCAGCAGGGCGGGGCGCGCGCATTCTCGTTCGGAAAGTCGAAGGCGAAGCTCCTCACCGCCGACACGCCCAAAGTCACGTTCGCCGACGTCGCGGGCGCTGACGAGGCGAAGGTCGAGCTGCAGGAAATCATCGAGTTCCTGAAGGATCCGGCCAAGTTCACCAAGCTCGGTGGACGACTCCCCAAGGGATGCCTCCTCGTCGGACCGCCGGGAACGGGCAAGACGCTCCTCGCGCGCGCCGTCGCGGGCGAGGCCGGGCGTCCGTTCTTCTCGATGTCGGGCTCCGATTTCGTCGAGATGTTCGTCGGCGTCGGCGCGAGCCGCGTGCGCGATCTCTTCGAGCAGGGAAAGGCGCACGCACCGTGCATCATCTTCATCGATGAGATCGACGCGGTCGGTCGTCACCGTGGCGCCGGTCTCGGCGGCGGTCACGACGAGCGCGAGCAGACGCTCAACCAGCTCCTCGTCGAGATGGACGGCTTCGAGTCGAATGAAGGCGTCATCCTGATCGCCGCGACCAACCGTCCCGACGTGCTCGACCCCGCGCTCCTCCGTCCGGGTCGCTTCGATCGCCAGATCGTCGTCGACGCGCCGGACCTGCGTGGGCGCGAGGGCATTCTCCGAGTCCACCTGCGCAACAAGCCGGTCGCCGAGGACGTCGACGTCGGCACGCTCGCGCGTGGCACTCCGGGAATGGCCGGTGCCGATCTCGCGAATCTCGTGAACGAGGGTGCGCTGCTCGCGGCGCGCCGCAATCACGACAAGGTCTACATGGCCGATCTCGAGGACGCCAAGGACAAGGTCATGCTTGGCGCCGAGCGCAAGTCGATGGTCATGAAGGACGAGGAGCGTCGCCTCACCGCGTACCACGAGGCGGGCCACGCCATCTGCACCATCAAGGTGAAGGGGAACGATCCGCTGCATAAGGTCACCATCGTTCCGCGCGGCCGCGCGCTCGGCCTCGCGTTCACGCTGCCGGAAGACGACCGCGTCTCCATCACGCGCGAGCAGCTCAAGGCCACGCTCGTGAAGGCGTACGGCGGCCGCGTCGCCGAGGAGCTCGTCTTCGGCAAGGATCGTGTGACGACGGGTGCCGCGAGCGACATCCAGCAGGCCACCAACATCGCGCGCCGCTACGTCGCGCAGTGGGGGCTGTCGGACGAGATCGGGCCGATGCTCGTCGGCGACAACGAGCAGGAGCTCTTCCTCGGCCGCGAGATCCAGAGCCGCCGCGAGGTGTCGGAGAAGACCGCGCAGCTCGTCGATGGCGAGGTGAGCGCGGTGATCCGCGAGGCGTACTCGCGCGCGACCGACGTGCTCAGCGAGAACATCGAGCTGCTGCACAGGGTGGCGGGCGCGCTCCTCGAGCGCGAGACGCTGTCGGGTGAGGAGGTGGCGATGCTCGCGCGTGGCGAGACGCTGCCGCCGCGCACCCCCTCGTCGCCGCCCCCACCGCCGACGCCGATTCCGACGCCGGTCGCACCACCCAAGCCAGCGCGTCCGCCGCTCTTCGGCGGCCCGGAGATCGCGCCTGCGTAAGGCGACGCTCGTAGGTGTGCTCAACGTTACCCCCGACAGCTTCAGCGACGGGGGTAATTTTTTGTCGCCCATCGACGCGGTCACGCGCGCCAAGCGGATGCTCGCCGACGGCGCCGACGTCATCGAGGTCGGCGGCGAGTCGACGCGGCCGGGGGCGACACCGGTCGACGCAGACGCCGAGATCGCGCGCGTCGTTCCCGTGATCGGCGCGATCCGTGACGGATCGCCGGATGCGCGAATCGCCGTGGACACGGTGAAGAGCGAGGTCGCGCAGGCGGCCGTCGACGCCGGCGCGACGATCGTCAACGACGTGTCAGCGCTCCGTCTCGACCAGCGCATCGCACGGGTCGCCGCCGACGCGGGCGCGACGCTCGTCCTCATGCACTCGCGCGGCACCGTCGCCGACATGGCGCGCTTCGATCACGCGGACTATCCACGCGGCGTCATGGACGCGATCATCGCGGAGCTCGGCGACGCAGCGGCCCGCGCGATGGAAACGGGCGTCCCGCGCGAGCGCATCGTGCTCGATCCTGGCATCGGCTTTTCCAAGCGCGGCAGCGACTCCGTCACGGCCCTTGCGGAACTCCCGCGATTGGTGGAGCTTGGCTTCGCGGTGATGGTCGGGGCCTCGCGCAAACGGTTCATCGGGGAGATCACGGGCGTGCAAGTCGCGGCGGAGCGGGACGCGGGAACGATCGGAGCGCACGTCGCGGCGCTCATGCTCGGCGCGTCCTGGATCCGCGCGCACGAGATCCGCATGCACCGTCAGGCGCTCGACGTCGCGGCCGCCATCCTGGAGGCCCGGGGATGACGTGGTGGGAGCTCGTGCTTCTCGCGGCGCTCGTCCTCCTCGCGCCGGAGATCCGCACGCTCTTCTACCGGATCCGGTATCCGCGCACCGTGCGATTCCTGCGCCGCGTCCCGCGCGTCGAGGTCGCCGAGGAGGTGGTGGATGCGGTCGATCGCCTCAGCCGCTCGTCCCACGGCGCCATCATCGTCGTCGAGCAGGAGATGTCGCTCGCCGACTACGCGGAGACGGGGACGGAGCTGCAGGCGAACGTCTCGTCCGACCTGCTCGTCACCGTCTTCACGCCGTACACGCCGCTGCACGACGGTGCGGTGATCGTGCGCGACAGCGTCGTGGTGAGCGCGGGGTGCATCCTCCCGCTCACGCAGTCGCAGCTCACCGATCGCACCCTCGGCACTCGCCACCGCGCGGCGATCGGAATGAGCGAGGAGACCGACGCGCTCGTCGTCGTCGTGAGCGAGGAGAACGCGTCGATCTCGGTCGCGCACAAGGGGCGTCTGTATCGCTCGCTCACGACGCTCGAGCTGCGCGAGATCCTCGGCGGGCAGATGCCGCGCCACACCACCGAGCACGCGCGCACGGTCGCGTGATCGCGCAGGACCCCGCCACCATTCGTTCGCGGTTGCGTCGTTCCATCGCACGCCCCGACCTCGCGGCCGGGGCGTTCCTGTTTCTCGTCTACGCGGTCACGCTCGCGCGCGGCGTCACCTTCTGGGATGCCGGTGAGTTCCTCGCCGCAGTGCATTCGCTCGGCATCCCGCATCCGCCGGGAACGCCCGTCTTCGTCCTTGCCGCGCGAGCGTGGGCGACCGTCGTCGCCCCGCTGGTCGGATTCACCGTCGCCGTCAACGCGTTCTCGGCGGTTTGCACGGCGACCGCGTTCGCCATCGTCGCGAATCTCTTCTGGCGTTGGACGGGCGATGCGCTCATCGCCTTCTGTGCGGCGGTGCTCGGCGGACTCACGTCCACCATCTGGCTGAACGCCACCGAGACCGAGGTGTACGCGGTGACGCTCTGTCTCGCCGTCGTCATCGTCTGGGTCGGCGATCGCGCGGGCGAGACGCGCGACGAGCGGTGGGTGCTGCTCGGCGGCTATCTCACCGGGGTTGCGTGGGCACTGCATCTGACTGCGCTGCTCGGGCTTCCCGGCGCGCTGTGGCTCGCGTGGCCCGCGCTGCGCGCCGCGCGCCTGCGAACCTGGATCGGCGCGATCATCCTGATGGTGATCGGGATGACGCCCGTGCTCTACCTCATCGTGCGCGCGCAGCACGATCCCGCGATCAACCAGGCCGATCCGGCAACGTGGCGCGCCCTCTGGGATGCCGTCGAGCGGCATCAGTACGACGTCGCACCACTCTGGCCGCGCCGCGCGCCGCTCTGGCTGCAGATCGCGAACGTCTTCGAGTACGCCGACTGGCAGTTCGCTCTCGGTCTCGCGCCCGACCCTCCGCCGACGATCGCGCGCACGAGCGCGACCATCGTCTACGCGCTGCTCGGCGCGTACGGTGCGCTGCGACATCGCGCCATCGACCGCCGCTCGTTCCGCGCGTGGCTCTTCCTCTTCCTCTTCACGAGCCTCGGCGTCGTGCTGTATCTCAACCTGCACGCCGGTGCATCGTTCGGATACGGCGTCCTTCCGAAGAACGCGGTGCACGAAGCGCGTGATCGCGACTACTTCTTCGTCGTCGCATTCGTCTGCTGGGCAGCGTGGGCGGGACTCGGCGCCGTCACGTTCGCGCGCCGCGTCATCCGCGACCGCGCGCTCGCCGCCTCACTCGCGAGCGCGCTCGTCGTCCTCCCCGTCGCGCTGAACTGGCGCGCCATCCGCTTCGAGCGCCACGACGAGCAGCTCCGCGCCGCTCACCAGGCGCGCGCCATGCTCTCGAGCGTTCCACCGAACGGCGTCTTCATCGCCGTCGGCGACAACGACACCTACCCACTCTGGTACATGCAGCAGGTCGAGCACGTCCGCCCGGATGTCATCGTGGTGGTCGCTCCGCTGCTCCCGGCGCAGTGGGCCCGCGCCGAGCTGCTGCGCCGTCACGGTCTGCTCGATTCCGCCGACGCGACCCACTGGTATGGCCTTCCGCAGGTTCTGCGCGACGTGCGCGCGCACGCCGCCGCGCAGGGCCGCGACGTGGTAGTGTCCCCCGACGCCGCGAAGTTCCCGCTCCCAAAGTAAGAGCAACCAGAAACGCAGAAGCGCGATGGATCGAGGGATCCATCGCGCTTCACGCACCGCCCGACTCCGCGACGACGCTCAATCGGCGTCGCCGATTGAGCTGCTAGTACCGGTAGTGCTCCGGCTTGTACGGCCCCTCCACCGGCACGCCGATGTACTCCGCCTGCTTGTCCGACAGCTCGGTGAGCCGCACGCCGAGCTTCCCGAGGTGCAGTCGCGCCACCTTCTCGTCCAGCTTCTTCGGCAGCGTGTACACGCGCTTCTCGTACTCGCCCGCGTGCTGATGCAGCTCGAGCTGCGCCATCACCTGGTTCGTGAAGCTCGCCGACATCACGAAGCTCGGATGACCCGTCGCGCAGCCGAGGTTGAGCAGCCGCCCCTCGGCGAGGATCATGACGCTGTGGCCGTCGGGGAAGACGTACTCGTCGTACTGCGGCTTGATGTTCACGCGCTTGACGCCCGGCACCTTCTTGAGGCCGGCCATGTCGATCTCGTTGTCGAAGTGGCCGATGTTGCCGACGATCGCCTTGTCCTTCATGCGCGCCATGTGCTGCGCCGTGATGATATCGCGGTTCCCGGTCGCCGTGACGAAGATGTCCGCCGTCTCCACCACGTCCTCGAGCGTGACGACCTGGTACCCTTCCATCGCCGCCTGCAGCGCGCAGATCGGATCGATCTCCGTGATGACGACGCGCGCGCCCTGACCGCGCAGCGACTGCGCGCATCCCTTGCCGACGTCGCCGTAGCCGCACACCACCGCGACCTTGCCGGCGAGCATCACGTCGCTCGCGCGCAGGATCCCGTCGGTGAGCGAGTGCCGACAGCCGTACAGGTTGTCGAACTTGCTCTTCGTGACGCTGTCGTTGACGTTGATCGCGGGGAAGAGTAGCGTCCCCGCTTCCATCATCTGGTACAGCCGGTGCACGCCCGTCGTCGTCTCCTCGGAGACGCCGCGGATGTCCTTCGCCGCGCGCGTCCAGCGACCCGGGTTGTTCGTGAGCTCGCGACGGAGCAGGCCGAGGATGATCCCCCACTCTTCGGGATCGTTCGCTGCGTCGAACGCCGGCACCGCGCCCGCCTTCTCGTACTCGACGCCCTTGTGCACGAGCAGGGTCGCGTCGCCGCCGTCGTCGAGCAGGAGGTTCGGGCCGCTGCCGTCGGGCCAGATGAGCGCCTGGTCGGTGCACCACCAGTACTCCTCGAGCGTCTCGCCCTTCCACGCGAACACCGGAATTCCCTGCGGATCATCGGGCGTTCCGTTCTTCCCGACGACGACCGCGGCCGCAGCGTGATCCTGCGTCGAGAAGATGTTGCACGACACCCAGCGCACGTCGGCGCCGAGCTCCGCGAGCGTCTCGATGAGCACCGCGGTCTGCACCGTCATGTGCAGCGAGCCCATGATCTTCGCGCCGGCGAGCGGCTTCGTTCCTTTGTGCTCGGCGCGGATCGCCATGAGGCCGGGCATCTCGTACTCGGCGAGTCGGATCTCGTTGCGCCCGAACTCGGCGAGCGAGAGATCGGCGACCTTGAAGGGCGGACGCCCGGCGTCGGCCGCGGCGGCGAATGCGTGGTCTGGTGCGACGGTGGTTGCCATGGTGTCGAATGGTGACTGGTGGGATCGTGAAGTTGAAGCGGTGATGCAGGAGCGGTGACGTTGGACGGCGATCAATCGAGCGGCTTGCGCGCCGACGCGGCGAACAGCGTCGGGCCGCGCGCCGCGGGATCGGCGGGAAGTGGCCGGTAGCGCAGCCCGCGCAATCCGGCCGCTTCGGCCCAGCGGGTCATCTCATCGGCGCCGAAGCCCTGCCACACGTGGCCCATCTGGTCGCGAAAGTCCGCGCGATCGTGCGGCATCATGTCGACGATGAGCACGCGTCCGCCGGGACGCAGCACGCGACACGCCTCGGCGAGGACGTCGGCGGGCTCCGCCGTGTAGTGCAGCACGAGGAAGATGAGTGCGGCATCGAGCGTATCGTCGTCGATGGGGAGCGCCGCGAGGTCGCCCTCGCGCACCACGACGTTGTCGTGCTCGCGCAGCCGCTTGCGTGCCGCAGCGAGCATCGCCGCCGATTCGTCGACCGCGACCACCTGAGCGACGAACGGCGCGAGCAGCTCCGCGACCTGGCCGGTCCCGCAGCCGAGATCGGCGACCGACCACGTCTCGTCGAGCAGCCCGAGCAGTCCGACGACGTCGGCGCGGTTGCCGAAGAGCTCGCTCCGGAGCCGGTCCCACTGTCCGGCGGCCGTGGAGAAGAACTCCTGCGACGCGGTCCGGCGCTGCGCCAGGATCGAGCGGAGTCGCTGCGTGTCCTGCTGCCCCGTCGCGGCGCTCGCCGCCTGATCACGGACGAGGTGCCACAGCTTCCGGCTCGGTGTATCCAGCCGCTCGGCGGTCGCGCGATAGCGCCGGCTTGTGCCGTCGGCGCGCGAGACGACCCATGCTCCGTCGCCCAGCACTTTCAGGTGCCGGCTGACGGTCGATTGCGGAAGCTGGGTCACGGCGCACAGCTCGGACACCGTCAACTCGTGCCGGTCGAGCAGCGCGAGGAGGCGGGTACGCGTAGGATCCGCGAGAACCTGGAGTCGGTCGAAGATGCTGGACATATATCCGTCTATCCGGATGGAAAGATAGAAGGAGTGCCCCGTGCCGGAAAGGGGT
>Ga0070714_100003262_pt1 | contig 12076 bp, 14 predicted proteins | sample LARL83metaG_FD_65450 | JGI IMG/M metagenome (GOLD analysis project Ga0070714, IMG submission 65450) | Corn, switchgrass and miscanthus rhizosphere microbial communities from Kellogg Biological Station, Michigan, USA - LAR L8-3 metaG | ecosystem: Host-associated > Plants > Roots > Rhizosphere ... | reverse complement strand
CGGCCGCCGGGGCGAACGGCGCCGGTGACGATGACGCGGCCGGTGCCGCGAAGGGCGACGCTGACGATGACGCGACCGGGGACGCGACCGGGGACGCGGACGACGACGCGGCCGGCGATGATGACGCTGACGATGACGCGACCGGGGACGTGGACGCGGACGACGACGCGCCGATCCGGCTGGACGCGGAGGCCAGGCAGGGCCGCATCACGCCGTGCACCGTGGTGCTCAGCACGACGCACATCGCAACGAGGGCGGCCACGGTGGCGAAGACGGCGACCTGCGCCGGCCGCGGCCGGGGCCAGGTGCGGAGCGGCAGCTGCTCGGCACCGACGGGCTCCGCGGCGGTGAGCTCGTTGAACATGGCGAACATCGACCACAGTCGCGGCGTCTCCCTGGCCAGCGCGCGGTCGATCGCGGCCAGCCGTCGCCTGCGGCGCGCGGTGGCCCGCGTGGAGCAGCCCGGCCCGCGCCGCGGCAGGCCGGGCAGACGCGGCAAGCTGGGCAGGCCGAGCCGGCGCCGGGCCAGGCGCAGCCGCCAGCGCCGCCTGGCCCGGTCACGGCCCGCCTGGGTGAACAGATCGTGCAGGCTCATTCCCTGCTCCCGTCTGCGCCGCGCCGCACCCCGGGCGCGCTGTCTGGTTCCTCGCTGAGCAGCTTGGCCGGGGTAATAGGCAGGTCGCGGACCCGCCGCCCGGTCGCGTGCCATACGGCGTTGCCGATCGCGGCGGCCGTCCCCGTGATGCCGATCTCGCCGATGCCCTTACCGCCACCCGGCCACAGGTGCGGGTCGTCCTCATCGATCCACCGCGCCTCCACGCTCGGCACGTCCGCGCACGTCGCGATGTGGTACTGGGCCAGGTCGGTGCCGATGAAGGCGCCGGCGGACGGGTCCACGGCCGTCTCCTCGAACAGCGCCATGGACAGGCCCATGGTCATGCCGCCGATGAACTGCGACCTGGCGAGCACCGGGCTGACGATGCGGCCCGCGGCGAACACGCCGAGCAGCCGCGGCACCCGGACCTCGCCGGTCACCGGGTCCACGTGCACCTCGGCGAACTGCGCGCCGAACGAGTGCCTGGCCCACCCGGCGTCCCGCGCCACGTCGTCAGTGGTGTCCGCGCTGCCCCGCTCCCCGTCCTTGAGCAGCGCCTCGCACGCCGCCGCCACCGCCGAGCCCCACGACGCGGTGCCCATGGAGCCGCCCGCGAGCGGCGCGTCGGGCAGCGCGCTGTAGCCGAGCACCACCCGCACGCGCGCGGGGTCGGTGCCGAGCACGGACGCGGCGATATCGCGCAGCGCCGTCCGCGCACCGGTGCCGATATCGGCCGCGGCGATCCGCACCTCGTACCCGTCCCTGGTCAGCTCGGCCGTCGCCGTCGCGGGACGGCGCCGGGCCGGGTAGGTGGACGCGGCCACCCCGGTGCCGGTGAGCCAGCGGCCGCGGCGGCGGACGCCCGGCCGCGGGTCGCGCCCGGCCCAGCCGAACGCCTCCGCGCCCGCGCGCAGGCAGGCGACCAGGTTCCGCGAGCTGAACGGCAGGCCGGTGTCCGGTTCCGCGGCCGGGTCGTTGACGATCCGCAGCTCCACCGGGTCCAGGCCGAGCGCGACCGCCAGTTCGTCCATCGCCGACTCAAGCGCGTACATCCCCGGCGCTTCCCCCGGTGCGCGCATCCAGGACGGCGCGGGCACGTTCAACCGGGCCAGCCGGTGCGTGGTGCGCATGGCCGGCGTGCCGTACATGACGCGCGTGCAGGCCGCGGTCTGCTCGGCGAACTCGGTGCGCACGGCGGTGTGCTCGGTCACGTCGTGCGCGACCGCCGTCAGCCGCCCGTCGGCGGCGGCGCCCAGTTCGACTCGCTGGATGGTCGGCGTCCGGTGGCCGGCCAGGGTGAACATCTGCTGCCTGGTGAGCGCCACCTTGACCGGGCGGCCGACCGCGCGGGCGGCGACGGCGGCCAGGATGGCGTGCGGCCGGGTGGTTCCCTTGGACCCGAAGCCGCCGCCCACGTGCGGTGAGATGACCCGCACCCGCTCGGCGGGCAACCCGAGCACGTCGGCGATAGTGTCCCGGTCCGCCGACGGCCCCTGGGTGGTGTCGTAGACGGTCAGCAGGCCGGCCCCGTGTTCGGCCGCACTGTCCCAGGAGGCGATCGCCGCGTGCGGTTCCATGGGGTTGTTGTGCTGCACCGGGGTGGTGTAGGTGACGGCGACCCGCGCCGCGGCTCCGGCCAGGCCGGCGGCGACGTCGCCGTAGCCGGTGTCGGCGGGCATACCCGGGTTGACCTTGTCCGGCCGGTACAGGCCAGGGTGGTCCGCGCGCAGCGCCACGTCGTGCCCGGCCGGCTGGTAGCTGACCTCGACGGCGTCCGCCGCCGCCCGGGCATGCTCCAGCGTGTCGGCGACGACGAGCGCGACCAGCTGCCCGCGGTAGGTGACCTCGGTTCGCTCGAAGAGGGAGAGCTCAAAGTCCTTCCCGCCCAACGGGTGCGTGTTGCCGCCCCACAGCACCGCGATGACCCCGGGCCGGGCGAGCGCCGCGGCGGCGTCGAGCGCGCCGATCGTGCCGCTCGCGACGGAGGCCGTGACGGGGAAGCCGTAGACCGCGCCGGGGACGGGATGCTCGTAGGCGTACCTGGCGGCGCCGGTGACCTTGTCCGTCCCCTCCACCCGGTGCCCGCCGGCCATGGGGTCACCGGCGGCGGCCCCGGTTTCGCGGTTGACCATGTCCGTCATGGCAGCAGCTCCCCGAGCACGTCGGTGATCAGGTTGCGGGCCAGGGTCACCTTGTACTCGTTGCCGGGAAGGGGGCGGGCGTAGCGCAGTTCCGCCTCGGCCGCCGCCGCGAAGGCCGCCGCGGACGGCGGGGCCCCGAGCACTACCCGTTCCGCGGTGTGCGCCCGCCAGGGCATGTGCGCCACGCCGCCGAGCGCGATCCGGCAGTCCCGCACCCGGCCACCCGGCCCGACGTCGAGCAGCGCCGCGACCGACACCAGGGCGAACGCGAACGATGCGCGCTCGCGGACCTTTCTGTACGCCTGGCGGCCGCCCGGCGGCGGCGGCAGCTCAACCTCGGTGACCAGCTCACCAGGCCGCAGCGTGGTGTCCCGCTCGGGTATCCCGCCGGGCAGCCGGTGCAACCCGGGCATCTCGATGACCCGGGTGCCGTCCGGGTTCGCCGTGCTGACGTGGGCACCGGCATGGTCATCGCCGGCCGGGCTGGCGACGCGCACCCTGGCGTTCAGCGCGGTGAGCGCCACCGCCATGTCCGAGGGGTGCGTGGCGGCGCAACACGTCGAGTGCCCGAGCACCGCCAGGTGCGCGGTGTCCGCGCCGGGCGCCGTGGCCTGGCAGCCGGAACCCGGGCTCCGCTTGTTGCACGGCATGGTGACGTCTTGGAAGTAGGGACAGCGGGTGCGCTGCAGCAGGTTGCCGCCGACCGTGGCCGCGTTGCGCACCTGGCCGGAGGCGCCGCTCAGCAGCGCGCGGGCGAGCATCGGGTACCGCTCACGGACCAGCGGGTGGCTGGCCAGGTCGCTGTTGCGCACGCCGGCGCCGATGGTCAGGCCGCCGCTTTCCCGCTCATCGACCTGGCTGCTGACCGCACGGGTCACGTCGATCACGTGATCTGGCGCGGTCACGCCGAGCCGCATCAGGTCCACCAGGTTGGTGCCGCCCGCGAGGTAGGCCGCACCGTCGCGGAACTGGCTGACGGCGTCGGCGGTGCTACCGGGCCTGGCATAACTGAACGGCCTCATGACGCCCCCGCCCGGGATCCCGCCGCCCGGCGGGCCGGCGGGTACGGCGCGGTGTCCCCGAAGGAGATGGCGGCAAGCGGGTCCCCGGCCTCGCCGCCCGACGACGCCTCGCTGCTGATCGCCGCCACGATGTTCACGTAGGCGCCGCAGCGGCACAGGTTGCCGCTCATCCGCTCCCTGATCTCCCCCGGCGTCAGCGGCGGGTCGGCGGCCAGGTCCGCGGTGACCGCGCTCGGGCCGGTCTCCGTGAGCATGCCGATGGCCGAGCAGAGCTGGCCGGGCGTGCAGTAGCCGCACTGGAACGCGTCGTGCCGCAGGAACGCCTGCTGCAGCGGGTGCAGGCCGCCCGGCCCGGCCAGGCCCTCCACCGTCTGAATGCTCGCGCCGTCGCAGGCGACGGCGAGCGCGAGGCACGCGTTGACCCGCCGCCCGTCGGCGAGCACGGTGCACGCGCCGCACTGGCCATGGTCGCACCCCTTCTTCGTGCCGGTCAGGCCGAGCCGCTCGCGCAGCAAGTCGAGCAGCGAAAGGCGGTTGTCGGCCATCACGGTGCGCGGCTCGCCGTTGACGGTGAGGCTGACGAGGGTTACGTGTGCGTTGTCCATGACCGCCACCGGGTACCCAGGGCACGGGCGGTTACTCCTGCCCGCCGCCTGGTTTAGCCGGCCGCCGCACCCGGGCATGGCCGCGGTGCGCCCGGCGCTCTGGCCCGCCGGACGGACGGCTGGGGCATGAGACAGTACTTCTACCCGCTGGTAAAGGACCGGCCGGTCAGGCGATCGTGGTCTTGACCGGCGTGCCTAGTTCGACCGTTTTGGACACTGTGCACAACGAGTCGTGGCTCCGTCGTACCGCGCCGGGCAGCAGTTCCCGCGCCGCGTCGCCGCCCGTCCCGTCAGGGAAGGCCACGTGGTAGGTCACGACGATGTCGGTCAGGCGGCTCCCGATCTGGTCGCGGACCTTCTCCGCCGCCACCTCGATGGTGAACTCCGTCGGCTCAGCCCGCCGGGACGTCAGGATGTCCACGTCGATCGCCGTGCAGCCGCCGATTGCCCCCAGCAGCAGTTCGACCGGCGAGAAGTCGGTGTCGCCCCCAGTGCCGATCGAGAGCGTCCCGCCCCGCTCGTTCGTGATCGTGTACTTGCCGGCCGCGTCCCGCGCGATGCTCACCTGCCGGTGCGTGTCCTGCGCCATTTCACCGCCACCTCTCCCAAGCGATCCCGTCAACCAGCGAACGGAGAACACCACCGACCCTGCGGCTATGCCCGTAACTGCGCACCAGCAAAACTGTGTCAGCGGAGCACCGGACCGGGATGCCGGCCGCCCGGCCGGGCGGCTCCGGCGGACGGTCCGGCGGACTGGTAGCGTCGTGCGCGCGATGAATCACCTAAGCGGCGTCAACCGCCTCGCGAACCGCTATCACGCGATGCGGCACGGGCAGGGCAAGGCGAACGTGGCAGGCATCATCGTCAGCGGCATCGAGACCGACCGGCGCGGTGACTGGGGCCTGTCGGACCTTGGCCGGGAACAGGTGAGCGCGGCGGCAGAGGCCTGCGGGCTGCCCGTCGACACGGTGATCTGCTCATCGGACTTCTCCCGCGCGCGGCAGACCGCGGAGATCGTGCGCGCGCGGCTCGGCGCGCCCCCGGTGGTGGTCGCGGCGGCGCTGCGCGAACGGTGCTTCGGTGACCTGGAGGGAACCGGGACGGGCAACTACGCGCGGGTCTGGGCCGCCGACGAGGCGGGCGGCGGGGACGGCGGGGACGCGGGCGGCGGGGACGCGGGTGCCGGGATCGAGCGGGCGGCGGCGGTGCTCGACCGGACGACGGCACTGGTCGCGGACCTGGAACGACGCTACGCGGGGCGCGACATCCTGCTGGTGTCGCACGGTGACCCGCTGCAGATCCTGCAGACGGGATTCCTCCGGATGGACCCGGCGGCGCACCGGCGGCTGCCGCCCCTCGGCACCGCGGAGATCAGGGCGCTGCGCCTGGGCTGAACTGGGCGGTCACGGTGCCGAGGCCCGCGGCGCGCGCGGCGGTCAGCTGGCCGAGCGCGGCGGCCGCCGCCGCGTCGAGCGGCGGTGCGGTGGACGGCATCAGGTCACCGCGGCAGTCGTGCCGCGGCCGGGCGGGCGATCCACTGCGGGGCCGGCTGGCGGCCCGTCCACCTTAACGGCCGCGATAGCGAAGAGGACCACCCGGATGCGTCCGGTAATCCCGGGCGGTCCTCTTCACTGACCTTCTTCATCCCGTCTCTGCCTGCCGGCGTGACCAAGCCGGCTCCGCGATGAAAAAGGCCTCCTGCCATACGTACCCCGCCGCCGCATGGCAGAAGGCTGCCGCTGGACCCCGCTGACTGGGGTAGCCGGGCCAGCAAGCCGCCAAGCTGCGGTTGTCATTGCAAGTGTACGCTACTTGTCGTGCAGTTCGTACGCCTGTCACCGTACAACCGGGTCTTATCGCCGTCAATCTCTTCCCGGGGACGCTCCGAAATCTTCCCCCGGGGGCGCTCCGAACCCCGCTTGTCCGGAGCGCCCGGGGAAGTGCCCGGCCGCGGCGGTAGGCCGGCCGGGCGCAACGGGTACCGTGACTGCCCTGGCGGTCCTGACCAGGGTCACCAGTCACGGAACTGGCCCTGGATAAGCCAGAGGAGCGCGAGCGGGCCAGCGCAGGCGATCCCGGCGGTGGCCGCCATGACGCCGCGCCCGGGACGGCCGGCCGACCAGCGCGCCCCAGCGGCGACGGCGCGGCGCAGCAGGCCGACCGTGATGTAGAGCGTGCCGGCGATCGACACGGCCGCGAGCGCGGCGCCCAGGGCGTCGGCGGCGGAGGCGGCGTACTGATGCCCGGCGAAGTTCCCGGCGGCCAGGCGCGCCGCGTGGGCCGCCGAGTGCCACAGCGCCCGGTTGGCCGCGGGAAGGAACAGCAGGAGGTACCCCAGCGTGAAGGTGAGCAGCGGGATGACGGTGAGCACCCAGGCGGTGATCACCACCCGCGCGGTGCGGCGCAGCGTGGCGGCGCGCGGGTCGGCTTCTCCCCGGGACAGGACGCCGCGCAGCACGGGAGCGATACGGGCGAACAGGTCGGGCACCCCGACCAGGTCGCTGAGGATGAAGTACCCGTCGAAGCGGACGAACGGCAGCAGCTGCTCAAGCATCTCCAGGTGCGTCAGGGCGATGACCAGCAACAGGATCTTCGCGGAGGTCACCGCGTAGACGCCCGCCAGCCCGAGCATGAAGATCAGGTTGAAGTACACCCCGCCGAGGTCGGTGCGCAGCCGGCCCGCCCGGTCGAGCCGGTAGGAGTCGGTGACGTTAGTGAAGAACGCCGGCCACACCAGGTAGATCCCGACCCCGATCCGGCCGGGCCTGGCCCCGCCGCGGCGGCAGCCCGCCGCGTGCCCGCACTCGTGAAAAAGCGCGGAGGCGACGGAGAGGCCCGCTACCAGCAGCAGGTCCACCGGGTCGTTGAGCAGCTGCGCAAGCGCGGCGACCAGTCCGCGCACGGAGATGATCCAGTAGTCGAGGGCGACGACGCCGCCGATCACCGCCGCGATCACCGGCCAGCTGAACAGCGGCCGCAAGACTGCCCCCGCGGCGCCCGCCGCGGTCGCGGGCAGCAGCGTGGCCCGGGCCCTGAGCGCGAGCAGGGGCCGTGCCGTCGGCAGGGTAGCGGGCGCGCCGGCCCGCGCGACGACGCCGAGCGGGGCGAGCTTAGCGGTGATGAGGTACCCGGCCGCCTCGGCGGACAGCGTCCGGCCCAGTTCCGCGCTTGCCTTGGCCGCGATGCCATCGGGCCCACGGGATCCGTCAAGCAGGCCGGCGACCAGGTAGAGCAGCCGGGAAAGCTGGATCACCTGCCCGTCGGCCCGCCGGATGAGCGAGGGTGGATCGGTCACGCCGCTGTTCTTGAACTCGCCGAGCAGCTCTGTCCCGTCGGCCAGCCGGGGTGGCCAGGCCAAGTCGGTGGGGTCAGGTGTCACGGTCCGCTTTCCTTTGACGTTACTTAACGCTGGCCGCGAAGAACCGCACGGGGAGGGCCGCCCAGCTGGGTCTGGGCGGCCCTCCCCGCTGTCATGTGCGCCCGCCGGCCCATGGCGGGCCGAGGTCAGCAGGGTCAGCCGATGACGACGGTGTTGCCATTCAGGAAGTTGCTGCCGTTGAGGATGTTGCCGATGCCGTTCCCGTCGTACGACTGCGAGGTGAAGCTGAAGCTTGAGCCGCCGTGGCTCCGGCAGGCGCAGCACAGCGTCTCGCGGCTGGGCAGCAGCTCAGCGCTCTCGGCCTCGAGCTCACGCATTGAGATGGCGGATTCGGTGGACATTTGGAGTCTCCCTCGTTGGATCTACCATTTGCCTAGTGTACGATGATCATCGTACACTGTGTACGGTCACCACCGTACAGTACCATCTCTGTTCAGTCAACATCGCGTGGCGGCGGCCGGTATCCGCAGGTGAAGACGGTTAAGTTGGTGAGTATGACGGCGCAGGCGGCAGGCGGCGGGGCAAAGCTCCCCGGCGATCAATCAGCGGACTCAGCGGCGCAGGCTGAGCGTGCCGCCGCTCCGCTGCAGCGCCTGATCCAGCAGCGGATACGCGAGCGGAACTGGTCCTACGGCGAGGTCGCCCGGCGTGGCGGGTTGCCGCGGTCCACCGTTTACACCCTCGCCACCACGCGGAACCTGGTGCGGCCGCCGCGGCCAGCCACCATCGACGCGCTCGCCAGGGGCCTCGACGTGCCGGTCTCCCTGGTGCGCTCGGCCGCGGCCGAGTCCACGGGACTGCACTACTACGACGACGCGCCGTCCGGGCCGGACCGGCCCGGCGACCAGGAGCGCGACCTGCTGATCGCCAGCATCGATGAACTCTCGGCGGAGGACCGCAGGCACGTGGCAGCGCTCGTCGAGTCGCTGCGCAAGAAGGCGGAGGGCGAACGGCCGAACGGGTAGGCTGGCCGCCCGTTAGTGGCAGGAGACCTTGGGGTTGACGCCGAGGTAGTTGAGCGGGCCAGCCAGGATCGTCACGATGACCGTGCCCGCGTTCGCGCAGCTCACCCGGTCATTGAAATAGCCGCGCTGCGCAGTCGCGATAAGCCCCAAGATCAGCCAGATCACCAGGATCACAGACCCTAGTCGCATGGTGTCCTCGTCTCTCTATGCTGTCGTACCGGGGCGGCGGCGAGCCGGGCCTGCCGGCCGCTCTCCCAGACGTCAGCTACCCGCGTGTGGCGGGAGAAACGCCGTCCGCACAAGTGCCGCGGGTCGCGTAAGCTTCGTGCGCGGTACCGGTTGTCCTTGAGCGGCACGACCGCGACAATGCTTCCTACGTCGCTCCACGCGTGGAGCGTGCGTTGCGCATGGGGTCCGGAGATGCGGCCCGCCTCTTGTTTGGCCAAGAAAGTGGCGGTGGTTGCTGTGTCCGAAGAGGCTTTTACGCCCGGCGAGTGCTATCCCTTGGAATGGTCCGGCCGGGTCGCGGTGGTCACCGCGCCGGGGGAAATCGACATCACCAATGCGGAAGGCCTGCGCGACGCGCTGCTTTCCGCACTCAACGCGGGGGCGGCCGGCCTGATCGCGGACCTCACGTCGACGACGTTCCTCGACTCAGCAGGCATCACTGCCCTGGTCCGGGCCGCGCGGCGGGCCACCGCCACCGACGCCACCGTGCGGCTGGCCGCCACGGCCCCGCCGGTGCTGCGCGTGCTCAGCCTCGTCGGCCTCGACCGGCTGATCGAGGTATACCCGAGCCTCGCCGACGCCGTGGCGTCGCTGCCTGACCACACCGGTCGCGGCCTCCCCGCCTGACCGCCCTGGCTCAGCCGCCGTCCACCCTCATGGACAGCAGCACCCAGGTGCCGTCCGGGCCGGATGCCACGGACACGTAGTCGCAGACCTGCCTGAGCACCCGGCGGCGCAGTGCCGCCGCCTCGCCGGTGCCGGGCCACGCAGCGTCTCGGGTGGCGCGGCGCAGGATCATCGCGTCGCCGCGGACCTCGCAGAACGCGCGGCGACCGGTCATCCACAGGCGCACCCGGGTAATGCACGGCCCCCAGGCGGTGGCGCAGGCCGCGGCCTCGCTGGCCGCCAGCACGAAATCGGCGACCCGCGCGGGCCGCAGGCCGACCCGGGCGGCGAACGCCTCGGCGAACCGGCGGACGGCCGGAACGTCGCCTTGCCGGAACGTCCGCTCCGCCAGCCGGCTCGACTCGGCCAGCGGCCGACCTGCGTCGCGTGGCCGTCTGCCTCGCCTGCGGGTATCCATGAGCATCACCCGTCCTCGAAGGGTGCCGTGATACCCGGCGGCTTGCCGCTGGCGCGCGTCACGATCGTCGCCGCCAGGTCTCGCAGCTTGACGTTGGTGTTCTGGGAGACGCTGCGCAGCAGCGCGAACGCCTTGTCCTGCGGGCAGTGCTCCGTGGCCATGATCACGCCGAGCGCCTGGTCGATGACCGCTCTTGACACGATCGACGACCGGAGCTGCTCGTTCTGGTCAAGGCAGGAGGACATGCGCAGGGACAGCGTGAGCGCGCCCGAGGCATACCCGGCGAACCGGTCCGCCCGCCTGGCCGCCTCGGGGCCGAATGCTCCCGGCGCGCGCGCGTACAGCAAGAGCGCGCCGGCCGGCTCGCCGTTGGCGACCAGCGGCAGGGCGTAGCAGGAGCGGATGCCCAGCGCGGCCGCCTGACGGCAGAAGCGCGGCCACCGGTCGTGCGTCGCCGTGTCCTGGATGTGCACCCGGCGGCCGTGCCGCAGCACGTGCGCGGCCGGCCCCTCCCCCGCCTGGTCCTGCACCCGGTCCGCCTCGGACGCCAGCGGGTCGCTGCATGCCGTGGCCGTCTTGGGAGCCCGTCCCCGCTGCCGCAGCGCCATGCCGCAGGACATCCCCTCGCTGACGACTCGCGCCGCGAGAACGGCGAGTTCGTGCAGGAACTGCTCGACGGTGTCGGACTTCAGCAGGGCCTCGTGCAGCCCCGCCAGCTCTCCTTGTACTTCGCTAGACACCCCCGTACGTCTACCCGTGAGGGCCGGACGAAACGGTTGCCAGGCCCGGCCGGCCGCCGCCGACCGGGCGGCGGCGGCGGCGATGGACGTTATGCCGGTGCCCGCGAGCCGCGGCTGCTCGCCCCGCGTTCACCCGCCTGCGCGGCGGTTATCCCGTCTCACCTGGGTAGCGGCGGGGGAACACACGAAGTTGGAGGCAAGAATGTCAGCAACGCTGCTCTGGGTCATGTGCGTGGTCATCGTGCTCGCGCTGGCCGCCTGGCTGGTCGCGGTTGCCTTCGCCCAACGGAAGCCGTCCTTCGGCCATCCGCACGTCGAGCCCAGGCGCGGCCAGGTGCAAGGCGGGACGCACGTCGGCGCCGGCCGGTCCGTGTCGCCGCGCCGGGACGCGGAGGTTACCCCGGACGAGGACCCGGAAAAGCCCACGGTGGAGATCCGCAAGCCCCGCGGCACCAGCCCGATGGACCTGTAGGCAGCGCGGTATCCGCCCTGCCTACGACGGCAACCACAGGACTCTAACCCCAACCACAGTGCAGGGGCGGCGCGGCCTTGGCACCGCCGTGGGGGGTATGGGGGGCGCGCAGCCCCCCATGACCGGGGGGTGCAGGGGGGTCGTCCCCCCGCAGGCAGTACTGGTCGTCCCCCCGCAGGCAGTACTGGTCATCCCCCCGCAAGAAATACGGCACTAAATATTCGCGTCGGCCCGGCTGACCGCGGCGAGCGCGGAGTCGGCGTCGGCGGTGATCGCGATGTCGCCCATCGAGACGATGCCGACGACCTGGCCGTCGTTGATTACCGGCAGCCTGCGGACGGCGTTCTCCCGCATGAGCTGCGCGGCCTGGCCCAGGTTCGCGTCGGCGGCCACGCCGATCAGGTCGCCGCTGCACAGCGGCCCGACCGGTGAATCCGGCCCCATGCCCTCGGAGAGCCCACGGACGACCAGGTCCCGGTCGGTCACCAGGCCGGCCAGCGCACCGTCGTTCACCACGAGCACGGAGCCGACCTGACTGTCGCGCATGACCCGCGCCGTCTCGCCGATCGTCTGGCTGTAGTAGACGCCCACGGGCGCGGGAGTCATGATGTCGCGGACCTTGCCGCCCTGGTCGGGGACGAGGCCGGCGGTCCGGGGGCTGGCGCCCTGGCCCATGACATCGCGTGCCGGGGCGCCCTGGTCGGGTGCCAGGCCGCCCTGGCCCATGACGCCGCTGGGCGCGCCGCCCCGCTCGGGGGGCAGGCCGGGCTGTTCGTCGGCACCGGGGGGGATGATGTCGGTCATGGTTTCCCTCCTCTTCGTCGTTCCCTGCTCCGCTACCGGGC
>Ga0070714_100003261_pt1 | contig 12078 bp, 15 predicted proteins | sample LARL83metaG_FD_65450 | JGI IMG/M metagenome (GOLD analysis project Ga0070714, IMG submission 65450) | Corn, switchgrass and miscanthus rhizosphere microbial communities from Kellogg Biological Station, Michigan, USA - LAR L8-3 metaG | ecosystem: Host-associated > Plants > Roots > Rhizosphere ... | reverse complement strand
CGTCATCCGACATGGCCTTTTCAGCCATAATCAGAATCTCGGGGTTACTGTCCAGCCGACTACGGAACCAAGCCTTGTGGGCGTTGGAGTTGCTGCGGATGACAGTGAACCTTGCTGGCGTGCCAAATGGGTCCGAGACGGTGCAAGTGTCACGAAACCCACCGAGACGGCTAGCAATTTGAAAACGCGGGGACGCTGGGGTCGGAGTCTTAGCGTGAACGGTTTTCGCCATTACGATACCGCCCCAACCGGAACACCGGCCGCCAAGTAGAAGGTCATGGACTTTTCGAGGTGAGCACCGACCGCACCGCCTCGCGGCAACTTGTCGAACACCCCGGTAAACGTCCATACCGTATTCGTCGCGCTCGGAGTGGCACCAGCAAGAGCCGCAACTACGGTAAACGTGGTGCCGAAGAGTTTGGTCAGAGTGGGGTCGACCTTTCCGGTGGCGAAGTCATCCGAGAACTTGACCGCCACGTTGAAGTCGATCGGGCCGACCAGACGACGCTTGTAAACGACCGTCCCGCCAACATTCGAGGTGACAAACTCGACCATCGCCCCGTCCTCGTTGATGGTCATCTCCTCGATATGGTCGGAGAGGTCGACGGCCGAGACGGTGCCGCCGTTGTCGAGCTTGAGATAGGGTCCAATCAGTACCTGTTCGGCCATGAGACGGTCTCCTTAAGAGGGGACGGTTAAAGTGGTGGTTTGTCGTACAAAGTAATTTACCGTACACCTTCACTCATACGTACCAGGAATGCCGGCCCACCCGTCCCGCCGATCGTCCACTTGAACCGGCCATGGGTGTCGGACACCGTGGTGGTTTTGACTGCCCGCTCGACCAAGTATGAGGGGGTGAATTGGGTGAAGGTGTGACGGGTGACGGCATCGGTGTAGTCACCGATTGCCGAGGTTTCATAGATCACGGTGAGGGTTGGAGTGGTGCCGGTTACCGCCACGACATGAACGTGTAGATAACGGGCTTTCCCGGCAACAACCGCTGTAGTGGTCTGAGAGGTCCCGGTCGTGGTGGTGGTTTTGGAGCCAAACTCATACTCAATCCCTGAGACAACCGCTCCATCGTTCATCATCTCAGCCGTGATTGGGATGATGTCGCCGACAGGACCCCCATACGAGAACTTGCCTTCCTTACCGACAAACATGAGAACCGAAGACCCCAACGCACGAGCCGACCCCCAAGTGATAATCGGGGAAGCCCCGAGAGCAGCGGTGAACGCGGGTAGGTTGATCAGAGGGTCGAGGTAGCCGGCGATCGACGCTTTGCCGGACTCGGGGCCAACGTGCCGGCGCTTAAACGGGGTGGTTGTAGTGGTATCGGTAGGGTCTGGGAAAGTGATGCACTCTTTGAGGTCTACCGAGCGCTCGATCCCGAAGTTCTGCGACACACCGGAGATGTCATACCCGTCGACGCACAACCACTCGTTATAGCTGATTTGCTCGGCCATGGGTTACTCGTTCCCTCTGATTGGGAGTTCGGCAGAGACAGGCGGAGGAGAGAGTTCGTTGGTCACCAAGTCGGAGGGTAGAGTAGGAGAAATCTCAACCGGCTTGGGCTGAGACTTGAACCCGTTCTTGTCCAACCACGCGGCACGCTCAGGATCTACACGTACGATCGCCCCCACCTCGTTTCCAATCCACGGTCTGGCAAGGATGACTTCGACCATTCCATCGTTTGGGTTTGTCATGGTTACTGGGTTACTCCTTTATTGTCGTACTCCACAACCCAGATTACGTACTTAGCTGGGTTGGCGGGATCATCGCTTGGTAAAGGTCGGTTGAATCGCCGGTTTGCCTCATAGATCAACTCGCCAGGGAAAGCGGTCTCCACAAGACTCTTGGCCGCCGCCTGTAAAGCGGTCCAATCTCCAGACGACTGTAGGCGCTTGAACTCGATACGTATGGCTTGACCATACCATGCTTTGTCGGTAATTCCCGGATCGTACTCGGCAGGAGAGGCACCCCCGAGCCACAAGCGTCCGCCGCTTGAAGAGGTGGTGGAATCGGCTAAGGCGTCGAGGGTATTGAGATCACCCAGAAGAGGAGGAGAAGCGTCAGGGTCACCATAGATTTGGGTGAGGGCTGAGTCAATCTGTATCCAGCGCTCGATATAGATAGACCCGGTAACCTCACGGGTACGACCACCACCTATGAGTCGGACAGCCATTTAAAGGTCGAAATCCTTGCCTACGTCTTGGGCAACCTGATCCCAGTCCGCCTGGAGTTCCTTGATTGCCGGTTGGGTGAATCCTTCTGGGGCTTGGTCGGAACCGAGGAGTCTGGAAAAGGGGGTGGTGCGCTGACCATTCCCGAGCATCCGGCGGTAGGACTTGGACATAACCCGACCTACATCGATACCTATAGCGGCGCGGTCAGACCAGCCAAGGATCAGTCCACGGTTGGAGGTTTCGAGGGCTTGCGAGGAGGCAAGGTTGCCAGTTGCCCCGATCGGCACGTGGATGACTGAGGCAAGTTTCTCCTCGGCACCTTGCACGAGGTCATCTGCCAGCTTATTGACCTTACCGCGCATTGCGTCAGGGAAGGTGTCGGCGAAGGCGGAGAGTTTGAGGGGGGTTGACATTACAGAGTGTTCGCCCCTTGTCCTGTCAGGTTATCCATCAAACACCTGTAATACGCCGGCCCATCATCAGCGTCCACAAACTGAACCCTGACAATCGGGATACCATTAAACCTGTCATTCATCTTAGGCATCGGCTTATTCTGATCCCACGGCAAGATCACGTACTCCTGCCCCATCTCAACCGCCTTCTGATCCTCAACCCCCACCTTACGAATCAAGAACTGATAGGGTGTGTCGGCATAGGGTTGTGAGAACGTAACCGTGGCACCTGAATTGGCAGGTCCAAGTAACCCCGGCTGTATCGTCACGGCCAATACCCCATTGGGTTGAGTATCCGAATCGGCCTGAACAGTATACACCCCGGAAACCCCTACAATCCTGAGCTGAGACCCTCCAACAACCCGCCCAGACATCCTCCCGGTGATCGCCCGGACGGTAAACACAGTCGCCCCGGCCAATACCCCCGTTGCCAGTACCGCAAGGGAGAGGTCGTCATTCATTCGACGAAGGGTACCGACTCGACTTGCCCTAGCTTTGATGACCCCCGCGGCCCACGAGCCCATCCCTCGTCTCGCTCCACCGACCAATGAACTCGGCCGTGCCTCCACCCAATCAAACGTGCTCTCCATTCCGAGAGCTTTCCAGGTGATTACCCGCCGTCGACCGAGCGAGAGTGACGGCCAGCCAGAGATCAGGTAGTCGTGGGTGGATAGTTCGGTGAGAACCCAGGTGGGGGTTTCTTCCACCCCGTCAACAAACGACCGGAGGGTGAAATCGGAGAGGGTTAACCCGGCGTGACGGAGGGGTATGACCCGAGACGGCCACGGCAAGTCTGGATAGTCAAATGACCCCACCCCTCCCGGAGAGCTCGCACCTGGAGGGTAGACGTAACTGAAAGTGCCGAGAGTACCTATTAAGTCCGGTAATCTGACAAGATATGCCCCCCCTCCAAGCGACGACATTGACACCATCGCGAGACGTAATGGGTCAGGTTGTCCGCCGGTATAGAGAGCAGGCAAGAGATCGGCAAGTGCAACACCGTCAACGCCGAGAGGGAGGATCAGATCCATTAGGGTACGATATCGGGTTGAGTTCCGGTTAGGGTCGTCTGTTTGGCGGTCTCGGCGAGGCTGTCGTAGTACTTGCTGGCCCAGGCCGAGAAGAGGACGGTGCGGATCACGCGATCACAATAGGCCGCTTTCGTTTCTGGGTTTGCAGAGCCGTTGACTAGCGCCGAGTAGCCGAAAGTCAAAGCGCACCCCTCAACGATCTGGTCACGGATGGAGACGCGTGGGCCAGCACCATCCGGGTCTGTCGTCGGTAGCGAGTAGGACACGAGCACATCACTCGTGCTGTTGCAGAGCCCCGCAGTGACCAGGGCTGTCGTGCAGGCGCGCACGGAGGCGGCGGCCGGCGAGGCAAGAGCGAGCAGGGCGAAGAGCGCGGCGGCGATTCGGCGCACGGTTACGTTCCCTCCTGCATGATGCAGTTCGAGCCGCGGTAGATCGTCGCGGTCCCAGTGGAATGGGTGTTCTCGGCAAAGCGCGGGATGAAGGTTCCGGAGCTACCAGGCTCGAATGAGCCATGAACCTCGATCTCTCCGTCACCAGCGAACGTGGCGATGCTGACGGCCGTTGCCAGCGCGGTAACTTGCTGGGCCTTGAGCAGCGCGGTGTCGAAGAGCTTGACCTCGGCGCGGAAGTCGGTCGCGGTCGCGGTTCCACCGTTGAAATCGACCTGCATGCCTTCCCCTGCGACGGAGTTGGCGACACGGAGATAGCACTGGAATGAGTACTTCCGGCCGATCGTAACGGTGATGGAGATGCCCGTCGTCGCTAGGGTTGCGGTCGCATTCGTGCCGTTGGCGGAGAGCTGTTTACTGCCGGCCCATTGAAACCACCCGTTGGCATTTTGACCGCCGTCGGAAGAAGCTACCACTTTGGAGGTGACCCGATAGAGCCCCGAGTCGTTGTTGAAAATTATTCCATTAAAACTAGACGGTAGGACAGCGCCCCCGGCCGTGCTCAATGATCCTGCCGTAAGACGGAGCCGCCAGTCACCGCCGCCCACGTCGGTGAAGTCCGCCTTTGTGGTGCCGGCGATCTTGAATTGATAGCGAGACGAGGTCCCCTTAGTATCGAAGTTCATGTCCACCGAGGCGTCGGACCCGGTCGATTTGATAGTCGGCCCATTCGCTGACCCGCCGCCGGTCGCGCTCGGGATCACGTCGAAGTAGTTAACACCAGAGGCCACCGTCTCGAATCGCATCACGTCAATTGCGTTGGCTCCAATTCCGAGCGTGTTGGTTGTGGGCTGGTAGATCCCAGTGCCGGCCTGTACGACTTGAAGAGCCATAGAGGCGAGGCTTCCGGCCGCGAGCGGATTGAGTACACCGGCCGGCCCTTGAGGTCCCGTAGATCCAGTCGCGCCCGTTGCACCTGTTGCGCCGGTCGATCCTGTAGCTCCTACTGGCCCTATCAACGACACAGGAGAAGGCCATACACCACTTGCCCTGGGTCCATATATGTTGCTGATTGCGGTATCGATGTAGAAGTCGCCGTCAACCCCAAGAGAGTTAGACGGCGCACCAATACCACTACGTACGGTTTTACCGTCAATACCTGAAGACCCCGTTGGGCCTGTACTGCCGGCAGCTCCTGTTACTCCCTGAATCCCCTGCGGACCTGTAGGTCCAGTCGCTCCTGTTGGCCCAGCTTGTGGTGCCGCACAGGAGACTGTCCCGTCACTTGCCCATAACAGTATTCGCGATGCCCCCGTACACAGTCCGACCAAGTTCCCAAACCCAATTGTGCCAAGGCTTACTTGTCCACCCGATACCGCAACCGGCGACACTCCGGTCAGTGAGGCTGACCCTACTGTTTCAACCCACGCCGAACCCGTCCAGTAGTAGATCTTACCGTCGCTGGCTAGACGTACTTGGTATGGGTGGTTGCCTGAGAGAGGGAGGGAGTTGGGAGCGAAGCCATTCTCTCGCCAGTCCGGTGCGCCTACCGATTGAGGAGAGATGATGACGGTTGACGGTTGAGAGAGGAGACGGTACGGTAAAGTAACCGTCAACACGACCAACCCAGCAAGTATCCAGGTTGTCTTTCTCACGCCACCCCCACCAATCCAAGTTCATTCCGCCAAGAAATCAAGCCGGCGGTAGTGGCAGCGGCTAAGGCTCCGTCATCCTGCTTACGGGCGAACCGACTCTCACTCACACCCTCGACGGTACGAGTGATTAGGTTGGGTTTCCAGTCGAGGTCTGAATTCAACCTCAAGACCTCCGCCCAACACCACTGACTGACGAAGGGGGGGAGCTCGGTTGCAGCTCGGGCGGTCCAAGTAACGGTATTGTCAACCACCTCTTGACCAATCACGGAGGGCCATACCGGCTCAGTACTTCCCGACACTCCAGGGATCGTGCATTCAAACCGGAGGAGGAGTGGTTGGGTTGGTGACCGTACCCACGCGCCGGCCGTAAATGTCCCTCCCGGTGTCCAATCGGTAATCTGGTCGGGGAATAGAAACCCCGCGTAATAGGTGTCGATTAGGTTGTAGGTTGGGAGAGCCGGCCACCACCAACGCGCCAACCTATAAACTTGACCGATTTGCGGGTCTTCAAGGATGAAGTTTAGAGGGTCGGGTGGGTTGGTTTCGGTTGAAGGGTCGGACTCGGTAAGTACCTCGCCGTTTAAGGTGACGGACAGGGTACCCGGTTCAACAGGCAACCGGGAGAGTAGACGCCTGTACCCGCCGTTGCCGTGTGAGAGTTCTTGGTACTGTTGCCGGCCGGGATGTACGCCTATAAACGTGATCATCGCGGCCGAAGCGTCACGAATCAGAGAAGTGTAGAGAGGGTCATTGTCCGTGGTGGTGTCACCAAAGTACAGCTTTACCTGAGCCAAAGAGATAAGGTTCTGGCTACGTGGGGGGGTGATTACTTTGACGGTTGGGTACATAAAAGAATGTCGGATCTGGTCAGCCGCTCGCCGCCCACCCGGAATTACGTGCTGGTGTCGTGGTCATCGGTTTTCACCTACCACAAGCAACCGACAAGCTTACCGGCCTTAGCCTCGTCCGCTGCGATCCGACATTCACTCTCATTTTAACCGTAGTTACCCGCCACCAACTGAGCACTCACAACCGCCCGACCACCAAGACTCGCCGCGACGTAGAACCCTGTCTTGGCAGAATCAGTGATCTCCAGCACAAACACTCCGGTCGCGAGGGTCTGTACACGTAGGGCCTTCTTGGGGGTATAGGTTGAGATGACCACCCCACCGGCCGCGGCGTTGGTAACCGTAACGGACGCAGCCGTAGCAGTCAGTCCGGCCCCGCTCGCTGCGTCGCTCAACCAAAGGTCGAAACTGTGGACAGCCGGCACCGCAACCCCGTTACCGTCGACCAAGGTAACCGTCACGTCGCAGATGGTGGCCGCTCCAGGTGCCGGTGAAAAGGTGATGTTGACCGGAATCACCACCCCGTCCTGCATCATCTGACCTTGAATATTGACAGGCCCGTTGAGGGTCAAGGTACTGTCAGTGGTCAATTCGATCTGGGTGTCACCTTGGGTGTGCTTAAACATTTACACCACCTCGCCAACCGTAGTGACGTTAGCAACCGGGTACTTACCGTCAAATCCCAAGAGAAGACCCGAGATAAGAGCGGCAGCGGTCGCCGGGGTAATCGAGAGCTGGACATAAGTGAACCCGTTCGCGTGGTCGAGATCGGATACCGAGAAATTGATCAGTGCCTGCTTGTTTGACCCGGACCCGGCCTGAGTGAGCTGGGTAATAGCCTTACCTGTTACATCTTTAGCACCCGCACCGGCCGAGGAGGTTGCCTGTTGGATCTTGGCGTCGACGGTCCCTGTACTTGAGATGACGCCGACGTTGACGATCGCGAGGAGGTTCTCATACAGGTTGACAGGAATCCAGCCCGTACCCTGTACAGTAGTCGCCGACTGAGAACCGATGATCCCCAGAACGGCAACCCGGTCAGAAGGCTTGAGAAGAGGATTGATTGCCATGGTTATTACTCCCTGTTTCCTTTCTCCGCCTTACGAGCGGGTGGCAAGCTGGACGAAATGGCTCATGGTCGCGGAGCCCTTGTAGGGGCTGACGGGGGTCGAGAGATAAGGCATACCGCCAACCCGGATGATCCACCTAAACGCGCTGAGATCGAAGTCGAAGTAGAGGTGGATACTGGAGTCGAACCGGGTGCCGGATGAATGGACGAACGCAGCGTACCCGCTGAAGTCAATTAGGCTGAGGTCACCTTGGGTCCCGAGGGTCTGGCAGTGCTGGGAGAACCGGACCTGGAACCCGAGGAGCATGCCGTTAGGCGCCTCGCGGAGACCTTGGTTCTGGTTCGTCCAGGAGGGCTCGACGCCGATCTTCAAGGTGGCGAGCTGAGGAATGATTGACCGGTGACCGAGCCACATAATCCGACTGCCGGGGCCTTCAAGAGTGCGGCTCGCCATGTTGAGGACGTTCTCGGCGTAGATGGTCGCGGCCTTCTGATTGGTCTCCTTGGCTTGAGAGACAACACCCCCATACGCCGGGTCTTCATACCCGAGAGGCTTAGCCAACCCGTTACCACGGATCAACGACTCAGAGATGAGCCACCCGATAGCCTGGGGGGCCTTCTGATTGATTCGGGCGGTCAAGAGAGCAGTGTCCTGGAGAAGCTCGTCGGTCGCAAACACCATGCAACCCGCCTTGTGGAGCTGTACCTGTCGAGGCTTGGTGCTGAGACGGGTGGCGGTCAATTGGCCGGCTTCCGCAACCCAGTATGCCTTGATGCCGCTTGCCCCCCAGGGGGTGGTTTCGTCGGCTAGGAGGTTGACCACCAGCGAGGAGGTGGTTTCAGGAGAGAAGAGAGGGAGGAGATCGTCCGCTTCATACGCCGGAGTCCAGATCTGCTGGCGGAACTCAGGTGGAACCATGAGCCCGTCCTCTGACTGAGTTTCGCGATGAAGAGGCGAGGGTGCGGCAGCGAGAGGTCCAAGCTCGGCAATCTCCTGCGCTCGGAACCTCTCCGTCGCTGCCAGTACCACCCCCATGCGATCACTCAACTCGGTACGGGTTCCCATCCGCAGGCTGAGCTGGTGATCTCTCTGGGCGCGGGCGAACTCGCCAACCGAGGCAAACCCCCACTTGGGGTCCTCCTCAACTCGGGGAGTAACGGTGGCCGGGTTGCGAACGGTGGTGACGGCCGCTGCCTCGCGCTCCATATCGACCAGAGCCTTGGCGGTCACAACTTCCTTATCGGCCTCGGCAACGGCAGTACGGGCCTTCTCGACCGCGGCAACGTGGGCGTCCAGCTCCTCAGCCGTCGCCCCGCTATCGACCGCGGAAAGGGTCTTGGCCTTGGAAAGGAGTTCCTGGAGGTTCTTGTCCGCCTCCGCTCGGTGGGTCTGGGCAATGGTGAGTCGCGACGCCATGGTTTCTCCTGACTAGGTTGGCGTCGAGAGACCGCGGAAAGTGGGCGGACTGATAGCGGATCGGAACGTGCGGTGGCTCTCGGACGCGGTTAAGGGTCCGGGAACAAGTGAACGTTCCGAGGTTGGGGCTCTTTGAGCTGAGCCTCGGAGGGGATGGGGGAAGAGTAGAGAGGAGAAAGAGGTGGTTGCAAGCGGAAGCCGGTTCTGCTACAGTACCCACATTGCGGAGTGAACCGCGCCAACTTAAGGAGCCGAAACTATGAAACGCGTCGTCGCAGCCAAGACCAGAATCAAGCCCACCAAGGATGCAAGCTTGCTCACTATCGAGCCGCTTGCCATGACAGAAGTGTCGCTCTGTATCCTCGGCGCAAGCCCGCTCATCTTCCACCGTATGAGCGTCAAGGCCCAACGGGAGCTGCTACTGCCAGCTGGGCCGAAGAATCGGGCCTCACTGCGAGCCTCTCTCAAACACGATCCGATCGCTGAGTATCGTGACAGCGTCTATACTGACTCTCGTCCTGAGTCACCAACCCTCCTCGTTTTCCCTTCAACAGGATTCAAGGGGGCTGCTCTCGCCGCAGCTCTCGAAGTTCCAGGAGCAAGCAAGGCATCCATCGGCCGACTCCTTCAAGTGATCGGCTATCAGTTGCGGATCTGGGGAGTACCAAAAATCTACATGACTGGGGTCAGAACCCAAGGCATGAACCACACCCCGGATATCCGCACGCGAGCAATCCTGCCAGAGTGGGCAACGGTACTCACGGTGCGGTTCCCCCAAGACTCTCTGACTGCCTCCTCCGTTGCCAACCTGTTTGCTGCGGCTGGGCAGCTTTCCGGCATCGGCGATTTCCGGCAGGAGAGAGGGAAGGGTAGTTTCGGCCTCTTCTCTATCGTCAACAAAAATGATCCTGATTTCGAGAGGGTCACAGCAGAAGGCGGTCGTATCGAGCAGGCTGCGGCATTGGAAAATCCTGAACCGTTCGACGACGAGACAGCGACGCTTTGGCAGTGGTTCGAGGAAGAGATCGTCGCTCGTGGTCGTGGGCGCGCAGAGGTAACAAGCCATGCGGATGCGTAAGCAGGAAAAGGAAAGTATCTCAACGCCGGTACGTCTAGCCGTGTCCTCGCGAGATAAAGCGCTGATCCTCGCACGGGTTGCGGAGAAAGCTGGATGGCTGACAGCCTCAGCCGTGGTGAGAGAATCAGACCCCAGTAACCCAGAGGGCGTGGCGCGTGAGTTGGCGGCGCTGGTCGGCTGGCACTTGGATGATCCAACCGCCGCGGAGAGGTATCGAGAGGATCAGGCACGGGCGGTCATTCGGAGTTGTGAACCCGAGCTGATTCAGTTGGGGGTTATCGAGATCCGTGCGCCTCACTATGTCCGCGACCCGACGAAGGGACCAAGAGAGCAGGGGTATATCGGTCTGCTTGCAGTCAAGGATGAGCGGGAGATCGCAGAAGACGCGTACCAGGATGCATTGAAGCAAGCAGAGGGTGCGCTCAACAGGGCGTACACGATCGCGGAAGCGCTCGGTTTGGAAGCAGAGGCGGCAGAGTGTTTTGCAGCTCTCGCTGCCATCGGTCGAGCACCCGCGCGAGTCGCCGAAGACACGGAGGTTGTCCCCCTCGCAAAGTAGGGAAGCGAGCGGCGGTAGTTGAGGTAAAGGCTGTCGAGATACGGAGTGCCATGCCAGGTTCTGGTGGTGTGTGTTTGGACCTGTTGGGGCTGTCGAGATCAGGTGCGTTTTGATTGGCCTCGGTGGACTTAGGCTTCGGTGCGACTGTCGAGGTTGAGATCGGTGGTATCGGGTGTTGGCACGGCCGGGCTGGGTGTAACAAGGTGAGGCCGTGGCTGTCATGATAAGTCTCGGTTCGGCAGGATGCGGTTCGATCGGGTCGGGTTAGGTTAGGCTGTTGAGGAAGGGCGCGAACGGGTTCGGAACGGTGCAATCGGTCAGGTTGCGGCAAGGCTGTCCGGATGCGGTACGTTTGGACGCGATGGGTTCGGGTACGTCATGTTTGGGGGAGTAACGGCGAAATATGGTAGGGCTGTCATGGAAGGATAGGATCTCGGCGAGGCAGGATAAGGAAATCGAAATCAAAAGAAAACCATGAGCGAAATGTCTGACTACTTCCGCCTCCTCGGAAAGAAAGGTGGTATAGCTTCGGGTCAATCCCGACGCCAACTCAGAGACCGAGTTGAGGAGGGAATAGCGACCGAGGAAGAGGAGGAGAGGTATAGGGTGCTGTGTGAGGAGATGAAGAGGCGAGGGAAGAGCGGAGGGAAGGCAAAAAAAAACAAGGCCCGCCGGAGTTAACCAGCGGACCCTGTTACCGTAAGTTCGACGCACACGCTTACGGCAGCCGTGCTCGTGGCGACGTGTCGCGAGGGATGGTTGCCCGCGACAGGCCGGGGCGTCTTTAAGTCGTTGGCGGTGTCTGGTCGCTCGGCGGCGTCTGATCAGGAGGAGGATTGGTAGTCCCGGCCGCTGCCGCCTGCTCGGCCACGATCTGATCATCCAACGCCTGAAGCTTGGTCTTGAGGTCGTTGATCTGTGCCGTGTCGTCGGCCGGGGCGTTGGCGAGCTGAGTCTTGAGGGTGTCCCGCTCGGCGGTCAGGCTGGTGATCTTCTGCTCATCCAACAGTTCGTCGGCTTCGAGCTTCTGTTCGACAGCGGCGAGAGCGGCCCATGCGTCGGTCTGTGCAGACATCTTGGCCTCCATTCGGGTAAGAGTGGATTGTACTTGGGTGAGAGCGGATTGAACTTGGGTAAGCGTGGACTGGATTTGTGCCACCCGATGAAGCAAGCGGAAAGAGTTGAGGAGAAGGTCGACCATGGACTAGGAGAGTATCACCAATAAGGGGGGCCGAATGAATCCTTGGCCTTGTCGCTGACACGGTAATGAACTGTTACCCGGGTTGTGCCAGAGATCCGGTTCACCCAAATCCCCCCCTCACACAAAACCCCACTCTCGCTGAGCCAGAGAGTTTGAGCTTGGTTGGCAGCAAGGGAAAGGGCGCAAACTT
>Ga0070714_100003260_pt1 | contig 12079 bp, 10 predicted proteins | sample LARL83metaG_FD_65450 | JGI IMG/M metagenome (GOLD analysis project Ga0070714, IMG submission 65450) | Corn, switchgrass and miscanthus rhizosphere microbial communities from Kellogg Biological Station, Michigan, USA - LAR L8-3 metaG | ecosystem: Host-associated > Plants > Roots > Rhizosphere ... | reverse complement strand
GAGCTCGACGGCGAACACGAACGTGCCGAGCGGCCGCCCGTATCTCGTCGTCCAGCCGGTCGCGAGCTCGATGTTCCCCTGCCGCAGCCCGTGGCTCAGGTGATGGAGCTGGCCGCCGGGATCGCGCTGCGCGAGGTAGCCGCGGAACTCCTCCAGGCCGCCCGCGAACTCGTGCGCGCCGTCCTCGGCCGCCCAGAGAAGCGAGAAGCCGAACTGATCGTCCAGCAGCGGGAGGATGTCGCCGCCGGCGTCGAGCCGCTCGAGGTACCCCGGCAGAAACACAAGCTCGCTCACGACGCCCGCGCCCCGGAGCGGACGAGGCTTCGCCCGAGCTTCCGCTCGTGGTCGCCGGCGCACCCGAACTGAGCGCCGCGCGTGACGATCCTCCGCAGATAGCGATGCGCGGGGTGCTCGGCGGTGAACGCGATCCCGCCGAAGACCTGCAGCGCGCCGTGCGCCACGTCGAGCGTCGCGCGCACTCCGTATGCCTTCGCGACCGACGCGTCGCGAACGCTTCCGGGCTGCTCCTGGTCGAGCGCCGCCGCCGCATAGAGCACGCTCGACCACGAGCTCTCCGTCTTGACGTAGAGGTCGGCGAGCAGGTGCCGCAGCGCCTGGAAGCTGCCGATCGTACGCCCGAACTGGCGGCGCTGGGAGGCGTACTCGCGCGCCAGCTCGAAGACTCGCGCCGCTGCGCCGACCGCCTCGGCGGTCGCGAGTACGCCGGCTGCGGCGGCGAGCCGCTCCACGTCTCCGTCGAGGACGGCGGCAGGCTCGACCCCGTCCAGCACCACCGCCCGTGGCTCGAGGCTCGAATCGAGCGTGTGCTCGGCGACGAGCTCCACCGAGGCCGCCGGCACGAGCGCGACGACGACGCCGTGCGGCCCGAGCGCCGAGACCGCGAGCAGGTCGACCGTCGCCGCGAAGGGAACGCCGGCCTTCTCGCCGTCGAGGCGGCCCGCCACGAGCGAGGTCGCCGGCTCGGTCGGCGCGAATCGTCGCCCCGGCTCCGCGAGGCAGATCGCCGTCGACGTCTCGTCCACGAGGTCGAGGACGTAGTGGGCGGCGGCGCTGTCGACGTACGGGACGGCCGCCAGCGCTGCGCCGAGCTGACGCGCGATCAGGACGCGCTCGACGAGTCCGAGCTCGGAGGCGAGCGCGCCGAAGTCGACGAGCGCCTGCCAGAGCCGCGCGGGCGGCTCGCGCTCGACGAGCTCCTCGACCGTCTCCGCCAGCCACTCTTGCTCGTCGCTCAGCGCAAGGTCCACCGCTTCATCCCTTCACTCCTTGGCAAGCGCGAGCACGCGGTCGGCGATGATGTTCCGCTGGATCTGTTGCGCGCCGCCGTAGACGCTCGCGGCGCGCGAATAGAGGTAGCGCTCCTGCCAAAACGGGTCCAGGTCGGCTTCGCCCAGCACCTCGAGGGCCGTGGACCCGAGCGTCTGCTCGGCCTGTGCCATCAGCAGCTTCACGCTCGAGCTCTCCGGGCCGACCGCTCCGCCGTTCAGAAACGGAGACATCGTGCGGGCAGCGTGATGGCGAAGCACCTCGATCTCGATCAGGGCGCGCGCGAGCGACGTGCGGACGCCGTCGTCCTCGAGCGCGGAGCGGCCCTCGCACGAAGCGGCGGCGACGTCCGTCACGAGCCGGTCGAACCACGCCCGGAGCATCGCCTGGCGGGGCAACGCCGCGGTACCGCGCTCGTGCGAGACGACGTGCATCGCGATCGCCCAGCCGTCACCGGGCGAGCCGAGCAGGTCGCCTCGCGGGACGAAGACGTCGTCGAGGAACAGCTCGCTGAACTCGGCGTGGCCGGTGATCTGCACCATCGGGCGCACCTCGACCCCCGGCGATCGCATGTCGACGACGAGCAACGAGATGCCCTTGTGCGGCGGGGCCTCCGGATCGGTCCGTGCGAGCAGGCCGCACCAGCGGGCGAACTGTCCCCACGAGACCCACGTCTTCTGCCCGCTGACGAGGTAGCCGCCTTCGCACTCGACTGCGCGCGTCCGCAGCGACGCGAGATCCGAACCCGCCTCCGGCTCCGAGAAGCCCTGGCACCAGATCTCCTCACCGGAGAGGATCGAGCGCAGGTACCGGCGCTTCTGCGCGTCCGTACCGTAGGCGAGGATCGCCGGACCGAGGACGTCGAGCCCGACGACGGAGACGAGCTCGGGCGCGCCGGCGGCGGCCAGTTCTTCGTCGACCACGATCTGCGCCGCGGTCGGAAGCCCACCGCCCCCGAACTCCGTCGGCCACGCACAACCGACGAAGCCGGCGGCGTGGAGCTCGGCCTGCCACTCGCGCAGGAACGCGATCCGGCCGTCCATGTCCCCCGGAATCTCCTTCGGGTCGGGGCAGCGCTCAGCGAGGAAGGCGCGGACGCCCGCCTGCAGACGCTCCTCCTCCGGGCCGAGCGCGAGATCCAATCGGTCTCCTTGATTTGACCTGAGTTTAGGTACAGATTCCTAGCGCATCGGCCCGGCAGGTGCAAATTTACAGGTGACGTTGCAAGCCATCGAGGGATCTGTTAGTGTCCTGAACTTGAAGTCAGTTCGATGCGATTGAGAGCCGCGGCGCGGCCTCCTCGCGACCAGGAGGTGGAGGTTCACGTGGGCAAGTTCACAAAGCTCGGCACCCTCTTCGTCGTTCTCGCGGCCGTCTGCGCGCTCGTCGCGGGCACCGCGTCCGGTGGCCGACGCCAGCTTTCGGCGGCGCCACCCGGGCCGACGCAGCTGACCGCCGCGCAGTGGAACGCGATCGTCTCGAAGGCGAGGCAGGAGGGGAGCGTCACCCTCTACGGGATCGGCGCGCCGACCGGCTACGCGGCGCTCGCCGCCAAGTTCAAGCAGGTCTACGGCATCAACGTCACCGTCAACCGGCAGGTCGACAACACGCTCCTCGCCCAGATCAACGCGGAGGAGACGAGCGGCAAGGCGATCGCCGACGTCTGGATCTCGGCCGCGAAGCCGATCGTGCTCGGCGCGCTCGCCCACGGGTGGGTCGTCGCGCCGGTCGGTCCGAACTTCTTCGCCAAGCGGTACGACCGGACGCACTACTTCATCGGCAAGGCATGGATGGCCGGCTCGTCGCTGCTCGGGATCGCCTGGAACACCCAGGCCGTGCCGAGCGGCATCAAGGACATGACCGATTTCCTCCAGCCGCAGTTCAAGGGCAAGCTCGGCATCCCGGACCCGAGGATCTCGCCGGCCAACGTCGACTGGTACCGCTACATGGAGGACAAGTACGGCAGCGACTTCCTCACCAAGCTCGCGGCCCAGAATCCGAAGGTCTACGGCTCGTCGCTGACCGAGGCGCAGGCGGCCGCATCGGGTGAGATCATCGGCGCGACGCAGGCCGCCGGCAGCGCAGCCGTGTCGCTCAAGGCGGCCGGTGCGCCGATCGGCTTCGGGCTCCCCGCCAAGGGCGCATGGAACGCCGGCAACATCGGGATGATCCTGAAGCAGGCGCCGCACCCGAACGCAGCGCAGGTGCTCGCCAACTTCCTCGTCTCGCCTACGGGGCAGGCGCTCGCGCAGCAGGGGCTCGGTGCGCTGTACCCGGACGTCCCGGGGACGTACTACTCGCCGCCGCGTGTCGCGCGCGCGAACGACCTGAGCGCGGCGAAGGTGGCGGCGTTCATCGCCGAGTGGTCGAAGCTGTTCCTCCACTGAGCACGAACGGGCACGCGTCCGGGAGAGATGCCTCTCCCGGACGCGGCTCGACAGAGGGGTCCGCCGTGGACGTCGATGTGAACGGGGCGCTGGACGGGGTCAGGGTCGTCGACCTGAGCAGCCTGTTCGTGGGCCCGATCTGCTCGATGATGCTCGCGGAGCTCGGCGCCGACGTGATCAAGATCGAACGGCCCGCGGGTGACATCACGCGTCACCTGCTTCCGCAGGGGCACCCGCTGATGGGGCCGCTCTTCCTCGCGGTCAACAGCGGCAAGCGGAGTGTCGTCCTCGACCTCGGCGACGAGCGCGGTCGCGCCGTCCTGCACCGCTTGATCGCGACTGCGGACGTCCTGATCCACAACGCGCTTCCCGAGACGGCGGCGAAGCTCGGCATCGATCTCGCGACCGTTCGGAGGATCTCCGACGACGTCGTCTACTGCACGATCACGGGGTACGGCGAGGGTGGACCGTACGCCGGGAAGCCGGCGTACGACGATGTCATCCAGGCGGAGGTCGGTCTGGCGGCGCTCCAGGGCGCCGGCAGCGGCGAGCCGGCCTACGTGCGCTCGATCATCGCCGACAAGATCAGCGGGATGATGGGCGGGTACGCCGTGCTCGCCGGTCTCCTCCGGCGCCACCGCAGCGGCGGCCCCGTCGAGATCACCGTCCCGATGTTCGAGGTGATGTCCTCGTTCGTGCTGATCGAGCACCTGTTCGACGGCACCTACGGCGATGCGCCGCCCACCGGCTACTCGCGCGTGCTCTCTCCCTATCGCAAGCCGTATCGCGCCGCCGACGGCTACGTCGCGATCGTGCCGTACAACGACAAGGACTGGCAGCGGCTGTTCACGATCGTCGGCCGCGACGACCTGCTCCAGGACGAGCGCTTCTCGTCGGCCGCCGCGCGGGTGGCGAACGTCGACCGGCTCTACGCGCTCCTCGAGGAGGTCGCGCCGAGCAAGACGGTCGACGAGTGGGTCGACGTCCTCGAGCGTGCGGGCATACCCGTCGCCCCGGTGCGCGACCTCGCCGCCCTGCTCGCCGACCCGCACCTGAACGCGGTCGGCCTGTTCGAGTCGATCGACCACCCTGCGGCCGGTCCGATTCGTCGCGTTCGCCGCGGCGTCGGGCTCGGTTCGGCTGCGTCCCGAGCGTTGCGGCCGCCGCCGGCGCTGGGCGAGCACACCGCCGAGGTGCTGCAGGAGGCCGGATTGTCGGCCGAGGAGATCGACGAGGTGGTCGGCGTCGAGACGGCGCCCGTCCGCCAGCCGACCGCGCTCTGACGATCGTGGAGGCGCTGTTCTTCGAGGACTACGAGTCGGACTTCGAGCTCACGACTGCTCGGAGGACGATCGGCGAGACCGAGATCGTCCTCTTCGCGACGCTGACGGGACTCCACGAAGCGCCGTTCGTGAGCGAGGTCGACGCCGCTGCCGGAGTGTTTGGATCACGAGTGTCACCGGCGCTCCTGACCATGGGCATCGCCGAGGGCCTCGTCGTGCTCAGCGGGCTGCTGCACGGGACTGCGATCGCATTCCTCTCCGTCGGGAACGTGCGGACACCGCGGCCCGTGCGGCTCGGCGACACCGTCCACGCCAAGGTGACGCTGCTCGCGAAGCGCTTGACGAGCAAGGGACATGCCGGGATCGTCGTCACGCGCCACGACGTCCGCAATCAGCGCGACGAGACGGTCATGGAGTACGAGATGACGCGCATGATCAAGCTGCGCGCTGCGGCTACAGCTTGATCTGCACGTTCTTCGTGCGCGTGAACTCGAGCACGCCCGCGAGCCCGCCGATCTTGCCGTAGCCGCTCTGCTTCGCCCCTCCGAAAGGCGCGAACGGCCCGCCGGGCACGGTCCCTCCGTTGATCCCGACGCTGCCCGACTCGAGGCCGGCGGCGAAGCGGAGAGCGCGGGAGACGTCACGTGTGTGGACGTAGGCGGCGAGGCCGTAGACCGAGTCGTTGGCGACCGCGAGGGCCTCGTCGTCGTCGTCGAAGCGCATCACCGCGAGGACTGGACCAAACACCTCTTCGCGTGCGAGCTCGCTCCCTCGATCGACGTCCGCAAACACCGTCGGCTCGATGAAGAATCCGTCCGCCAGCTCCCCGTCGTGGCGCCGACCGCCGGTGAGTAGCGTCGCTCCGTCCGCACCTGCGCGCTCCACGATCCCGAGGATCCGGTCGCAGGCGGCGCGACTGATCACCGGGCCCATCTCCGTCTCCGGAGCGAAGGGATCCCCGACCCTGACGCCTCGGGCCGCGTCGGCGACGCGTTCCACGAACTCGTCGTAGATCGTGCTCTGGACGAGCAGTCGGCTCGGGATCGTGCACCCCTGCCCGCTGCGGGCCGTGAACACGAGCATGGTCCGCACGGCCTCGTCGAGGTCTGCGTCCGCGAAGACGATGTTCGCCGACTTCCCGCCGAGCTCGAGCAGAGCCGGCTTCAGCGATTCGGCGCACGTCGCCGCGATCTTCCGCGCGGTCGCACGACCGCCCGTGAAGCTGACCTTGTCGACCTGCGCATGGGCGACGAGCGCGGCGCCGGTCTCGCCCGCGCCGGTGACGACGTTCACCACGCCGGGCGGGATGCCCGCTTCGAGGCAGAGCCTTCCGAAGCGGAGGGCGGTGAACGGCGCGAGCTCCGACGGCTTCAGGACGACCGTGCAGCCCGCGGCGAGCGGGGGCGCGACGGTCAGCCCGAGCGAGTTGAGCGGTGCGTTCCACGTCTGGAGCACGGCGACGACCCCGACCGGCTCGCGCGTCGTATAGTCGAGCAGGGACGGGAGTGTGGGGATGACATCTCCGTACAGTCGCTCTCCCCAGCCCGCGGCGTGGTCGATCCACTCTGCAGTGATCTCGGCTCGTGCCCGTGTGCTCGGGATCCCGCACTCGAGCATCGAGATCGTGATCAGCTCATCGCCGTGCTCGCGAACGAGGTCGGCGAGACGCGTCAGAAGGCGACGGCGGTCGGCAGGCGGCAGCCGCCGCCACGCCGGCAGTGCCGCGCGGGCGGCAGCGACTGCCGCCTCGACGTCGCCCGCCGAGGCGACGGGGAACGACTGCTGCACCTTGCCCGTCGTCGGGTTGACGTGGTCGAGGCTCCCGCCGGCGGCGGCATCGGTCCACTCGCCGTCGATCAGCAACCCGCCTGCGAGGAGATCGGTCCGTCCATGGAGCTCGGAGAGAGGCATCAGCCGACCGCCACCGACGCCGGATCGGGTACGAGGCCGAACAGCCTGGCGGCAGCGTTTCCTCCGTCGACGACGATGTTCGCGCCGTTGACGTATCCGGCCGCGTCGCTGCAGAGGAAGACGAGCGGCCATGCCTGCTCGTCCGGCGACGCCTTGCGCCCGGACGGCAACTCGGTGACGGCGATTCGCTCCGCGGGAAAGTCCGGGAGCATCGTCGTCGACGTCGCGCCGGGACTGGTGCAGTTCATCCGCACTCCGGCCGCGATCGAGCTGATGCAGCGGCGCATGGTGTAGACGATGACGGCCTCCTTCGCGAACGCGTAGCTCGTCGGGAAGACCTCCCCGAGGAAGCCGCGGCACTGCTCTTCGACCCAGCGGAGCCCGTGGTCGAAGTCGTCGGTGTCGAGGAGCTCGACGAGAAGGTCGAGCCGCTTCGGCCAGCCGAGCCCGCCTGCCGACGAGATCGAGGCCACCGCGCCGCCGCGCGGCATGAGGGGAAGGACGAGCTCGGTCAGATGCCGCACGCCGAGGAAATTGATCCGCATCACGTCCGCGCTCGACGTGCCCGGCGCCCGCCCCGAGATCCCCTGGCAGTTGAAGAGGGCATGCACGGGCCCGCCGATGCGGGCGACCGCCTCGGCGATGCTTCCCGGGTCGCCGAGATCGGTCAACGCGTACGACGCCACCGGCGCGGCCGGCTCACGGAGGTCGAGGACGTGGACCTCGCCGCCGAGCCCGCCGACGACTCGCGCGACGGCCGCTCCCATCCCGGTCCCGCCGCCGCCCGCGACGATCACGCGTCTTCCGCTGTAGTCCGGCTGAATCGATGTCAACGCTGCAATGTCACTCGAGTCGCGTTCTGTGATGAGGTATCATACATGAATTCAGGTTAGTTATCCGGCAACCGCGCTTCCCCGGTACCTCGAGACGCTCGACGAGTCTCCGCTCGACGTCCTGCCGCTGCTGGCGCCGGGATTCAGGTTCCAAGTCCTCTGGTCGGACGCAGCCGGGGCGAAGGAGTTCGCCGGCGGCCTGGAGGAACTGCACGCCTACTTCGCCCAGCGTGACCCCGACGGTCACCGCCACCACGTTCTCGGCGCCCTGCGCATCGGGTCGACGGAGTTCGTGTTCGGTCGGACGACGCGGCACGGAGAGCCGCTCGCGACGTTCTTCAACGCGGCGGACATCGACGAGCACGGGCGTCTCGTGAGCCTGTTCGGAGCTCGGACGACGCTCGCGCTCGGCGAGCCGGCGTGACCTCGGCGAGCCGGCCCGACCGGACCGCGATCGAGGACACGCTCTACCGCTACGGCTCCTGCATCGACCGCTTCGACTACGTGGGCCTGCGCGCGCTCTTCGCCGCAGACGTCAGGGCGCAGTACGGGAATCGAGAGCCGATCGTCGGTGCCGACGCGCTCGTCGAGTGGATCAGGAGCTCGACGAGCGACTGCGCCTGGCAACACCACTTCCTCAGTGTCTACTCCGTCGAGATCGAGGGCGACGAGGCGAAGGCGCTCGTGTACCACACCTCTCATCGCGGGGTCGCAGCCGAGCCGGCGACGGTGCGCGTCCTCGTGGGGCGCTATCACTGCGCACTCGGTCGCGGCCGGGACGGTTGGCTGATCAACGAGCTGCTGCTCGAGATCCTTTGGGCGGAGCGCCGCACAGACCCGAGCGGCTATCTCGCCGAAGTGGGCGGAGCCGGACCGCCGCCGCGACCGTAGAAGCTCAGGCCAGGGCGTGCTCGGCGGCGCCGACGAGTTTGCCGGTCTCGTCGAACAGCTTCACGTTGTGCCGGTGCATGTAGGCAAGCACGCTCTGGCCGGCGTTGAGCGTCCGCGCCCAGCTGCCGCGCGGACCGGCCGGCACGCGGCTCATCAGGCGCGTGCTCCCGAGCGTGAGCGAGACGTCCATGTGCCTTCCGCCGAACTCGGAGTCGACGACGATGGCATTGAAGGCAATCGTGTCCGGCGGCGTCGTCTCGTCGATCGGGGCCAGGTGGATGTCCTCCGCGCGCGAGCGGAGCGAGAGCGTCTCCGTGCCGGCGACTGCTGCGATCCCGCGCACGATCTCATCGTCGTGGGTCCAGCCGCGCTCCGTCCGGGTGACGGTGATCCGGTTCCCCATGCCGATGAAGCCGGCGACGTAATCGGTGGCGGGCTCCTCGAACACCTGCTCGGGGGTCGCGAGCTGCTCGAGCTTGCCGGCGCGCATGATCGCGAGCCGGTCCCCGAGTGCCAGCGCCTCGACCTGGTCGTGCGTGACGTAGACGGCGGTGAACCCGAGACGCGAGTGGAGCTCGTGGATCTCGCTGCGGACGAGGTCGCGGAGCCGTGCGTCGAGGTTGCTGAGCGGCTCGTCGAAGAGGACGAGCTCCGGTCGCGCGACGAGCCCGCGAGAGAGCGCCACGCGTTGTTGCTGCCCGCCGCTCAGCTGGCTCGGGTACCGGTCGAGCAGGTTGCGGGTGTCGACCAGGCCGGCGACCTCCTCGATCATGCGGTCCGCTTCCGGCCCGCGAATCCGTCGCGTGCGGAGCGGGTAGCCGATGTTCTTCCGAACCGTCATGTGCGGCCAGAGCGCGTACGACTGGAACACCATTCCGAGCTGCCGTTTGTTCGGCGGCAGGTTGATCCGCCTTTGCGCGTCGAACAGGATCCGGTCGCCGAACGAGATCCGGCCCTCCTCGGCCGTCTCCAACCCTGCGATGCAGCGAAGCGTCGTCGTCTTGCCGCAGCCGGACGGGCCGAGCAGGACGAGGAACTCCCCGGGCTCGACCTCGAGGTCGAGATCGTCGATCGCGACCACCTGCGACTTGCCGGCGAACCGCTTCGTCAGGCTGTTGATTCGCACGCTCATCTGTTCACTCCCACCACTAGAGCTTGTTGAAGATGTCGGATCCGCCGACGGCGATCGCCACCAGCACGCCGGCCGTCGTGACCGCGATCATCACGAGCGCGACGCACGCGACCTGCGGGTAGAGCCCGTTGCCGAAGTAGTCGTAGAGCGCGGTGCCCATCACCTGCGTCGTCGGCGCCCGGACGAGCAGGGAAGCCGCGAACTCGTTCGCGAGCAGGATGAACATGAGCGCGACGGCACCACCGAAGGTGGCGCGCAGGAGCGGCGCGAGGATCGAGACGTTGGTCCTGATCACACCACCGCCGGACACGCGCGACGCCTCGGAGTACGCGTCGCCCAGCGCGACCATTCCGGAAAGCTGCATACGTGTCGAGAAGGGAATCATCAGAGTCACGTAGACGAGGATGAAGACCCACTTCGTCCCGTACAGGACGAACGGTTGGCTCGTGTAGGTGAGCAGGAAGCCGACACCGAAGATCACCGCAGGGATGCTGAGCGGCATCGCGACGACGAAGTCGAGGATCGATCGCGTCAGGCGATGCTTCCGACTCCTCAGGATCGACGCGGCGATGTAGCCGACGGGCAGAGCGATCCCGATTGCGATCGCGGAGGTGACGACGCTCGTCTGGATTCCCTTTCGGATCGTGGGGTCGTGGAAGATCGTGTGGAAGTTGACCAGCGTGAACTGGCTCGGATGGAGCGTTCCCGACCAGAACTTCGAGAGCGCGACGAACACGAGCCCCAGGACCGGCAGCCCGGTGGCGACGACGCCGTAGAGGACGATCGCCGCCGCTCCGAGCTTGGAGCTACGGGCACCGGAGCGAAACGAGCGTCCCGCGTGCGTCACGAAGCGCGAATGGTCGCCGAGCAGGAATCGGTTCAGGAACAGGACTGCGAGGCCGAACAGGAGCAGCGGCGAGCCGAGCGCTGCGGCGACGTCGTACTGCGGCGGGATCTGTTGCGTGGCGAAGAACATCTGCGTCGTCAGCACGTTGATGTTGTGGATCCGGCCGAGCAGCAGCGGGCCGGTGAACTGGCCGAGCCCGAGCAGCAGCCCGACGCCGGTGCCGTAGACGAGCGCCGGCCGCAGCAGCGGCAGCGTCACGTGGAAGAAGACGCCGACGCGGGACGAGCCGCTCACCTCCGCTGCCTCGAGCAGTTCGGCACTCACGTTCTCGAGACCGGCGCTCACGAACAGGTAGATGAACGCGGTCAGCGCAAGCCCGAGGATGATCACGAGCCACGGAATGGTGTAGATGTCGACGGGGCCGTCGTACTGATGGCTCCACCATGGAAGCTGGCGCAGTAGTTGATTCAGGTAGCCGGGGTGCGGCGAGAAGAGGAACGTCCAGCCGAGCACGCTGGCGACCGCCGGCACGACGATCGGCAGGATCGGGATGATCCGCAGCAGTCGGAGCCTCGGGGAGAGCATCGTCGCCGCCCACGCAAGGCCGGTCCCGAGGACGAGCGCGATCGCGAGCGAGCCGAGCGCGAGCTCGACCGTCGTCGCGACGGTCGTCCAGATGCCGGGCTCGTGGAAGGCGGTGCCGTAGGCGCGTCCGCCGTGCTCGAAGGCGAGGATCTGCAAGCGCGCGAGCGGCACCACCGTGAGGAAGCCGAGCACGGCGATGAAGAGGAGCAGCCCGACGCGAGGCACGGCACGGTCGAGCGCGAGCAGCCGCGGCCGCCCGGGGGCGGGGCTCGCGACGGCGTCGATCACGTCGAGAGCACCGTGCATGCGCTCACGCCGGGCGCGCCGTACACGTGCGTGAGCGCGACCTTCGGGCCGCCCGGGACCTGCCGGTCGCCCGCGTCGCCCCTCAGCTGGAGGACGCTCTCGTAGATCTGCCGCAGCCCGGAAGCCCCGACCGGCTCGCCGTTCGCGATGCAGCCGCCATCCGTGTTGATCGGCAGGCGCCCGTCGATCTCGGTCGCCCCGGAGTCGACCAGAGCCTCCTGCTCGCCGTCCTCGCACAGGCCCGTCTCGGCCATGTGCATCAGCTCGGCGCCGCTCTCGGTGTCCTGGAGCTGTGCGACGTCGACGTCCTCCGGCCCGACGCCCGCCTCGCCGAGCGCGGCCTGCGCGGCCTCGACGCTCGGGCTCGGCGCTCGGTCGGGAGCGAGCCAGGGGCTGAAGACCTCGAAGGAACCGAAGCGCCGCGACCGGACGACGGTCGAGCGTACGTACACGGGCTGCCGGGTGTAGCGCGTCGCGACGTCCGCCCGGCAGACGACGAGGGCGACGCCTCCCTCTCCCGGTGAGCAGAACATGTACTGGGTCAGCGGGTGGCTGATCATCGCCGCGCCCGCGATCTCGTCTTCGGTGAGCGGCGTGCGCCGCCACGCGTTCGGGTT
>Ga0070714_100003259_pt1 | contig 12083 bp, 6 predicted proteins | sample LARL83metaG_FD_65450 | JGI IMG/M metagenome (GOLD analysis project Ga0070714, IMG submission 65450) | Corn, switchgrass and miscanthus rhizosphere microbial communities from Kellogg Biological Station, Michigan, USA - LAR L8-3 metaG | ecosystem: Host-associated > Plants > Roots > Rhizosphere ... | reverse complement strand
GGTAGTTCCGTCACCGTCGCACGCCGCACCGAATCCCTGCGCACGTCATCATCTCGCGCTCCTCCGGCCCTCCGGTCCTCCGGTCCTCCGGTCCTCCGGTCCTCCGGTCCTCCGGTCCTCCGGTCCTCCGGTCCTCCTATCTCAGATGCTCCCCCAGGTAGCGCGTCAGCAGCTCGAAGAGGTGCACCGTCGTCCCCTGTCCCTCGCAGATGCAGTGCGACCGGTTGGGGTAATCCATCATCGTGAAGGGCCGGTTGGCCGCGACGAGGACGTTGATGAGCGCTTCGCTGTTCTGGAAATGGACATTGTCGTCGCCCGAGCCGTGCACGAGCAGCAGGTTGCCGCGCAGATGCGGGGCGAAGGTGATCGGGGAGCCCAGGCGGTAGCCCTCCGCGTTCTGCTGCGGCAGGCCCATGTAGCGCTCCTGGTAGATCGTGTCGTAGTAGCGCTGGTCGCTCACGGGGGCCACGGCCATGCCCGTGCTGTACAGCTCCGGTGAGCGGAACATAAGGTTGAGCGTCATCGAGCCGCCGCCGCTCCACCCCCACACGCCGAAGCGCGTGGAGTCCACGTACGCGCGCGACCGCGCGAGGTTGCGCGCCGCCGTCGCCTGTTCCCTCGACGACAGCACGCCCACCTGCCCGTAGATGCGCTTGCGGAAGAAGCGCCCGCGCGGCGCGGCGGCGCCGCTGTTGTCGATGCTGACGACGATGTAGCCCCGCTGCGCGAGCATGAGGTGCCACATGTACTCGGGTCCCTCCCACGCGTCGCGCACCGTCTGGTCGGCGGGCTCGCCGTACACATAGAAGAGCACGGGATACTTCTTCGTGGAATCGAATGCGGGCGGCTTGATCATCCAGCCGTCCAATGGATACCCACTGCCGCCATCGACACGAAAGAACTCCGCCGGCCCGCGCGGCACGGCGGCCAGGCGCGCCTTGAGCGCGGCGTTGTCGACGAGCGTCCGCACGACCTCGTGGCTCGGCAGGCGCACGAGATCGGTCGTCGGCGGCACGCCGAAGCGCGAGTACGTGTGGATGGCGAACCGTCCGCTCGGCGAGATGTCGTAGCCGTGGGTGCCTGGCTCATTGGCGGGCGTGATGCGCTGCATCGGTGTGCTGCCGTCGAGCGACGCACGGAAGAGGTAGAGCTGCGTGGCATTCTCCGGCGATGCGGTGAAGTACACGGCGCCCGCCTTGTCATCCACGCCGAGCACCTCGTTCTCGCCGAATAGCGTGGCCGGGTTGTGCACGTCGAACGCGCCCGGCGTGACATTGCGGATCGACTTCCCGTCGCGCGACACGACGTAGAGGTGTCGCCATCCGTCGCGCTCGCTCATCCAGGTGAAGCTCTTCCCGCCCTCGACCCAGCGCAGGTCGTTCACGACGTCCACCCACGCGCTGTCACGCTCGACGAGGATCGGGCGCGCGACGCCGGTGGTGGCGTCGCCGAGCAAGAGGGTGAGCGTGTTCTGCAGGCGGTTGAGGTGCTGGAGCACGACTTCGCTGGAGCTCGCCGCCCAGTCCATGCGCGCGATGTAGTTGTTGCGCGGGTCACCGGGCGTGGCGATCCAGCGCGTGCGTCCGCCGCTCGCGCTCACGACGCCCACTCGCACGGCGGCGTTGGTCGTCCCCGCCTTGGGGTACTGCACGGGGATGGTGTACGAGTAGAGCGAGTCGGTGTCGTTGATGAGCAGGAAGTCGCGCTCGCCCGAGGCGTCGAGCTGCCAGTAGGCGATCCGCTTTCCGTCGGGGCTCCAGCGGAAGCCGTTGCGCAGCGAGAACTCCTCCTCGTTCACCCAGTCGAACGTGCCGTTGATGATGGTGCGCGAGCCGTCGCTGGTGAGCGCGGTGATGCGGCCGTTGCCGAGGTCCTCGACGTACAGGTTGTTCTCGCGCACGTAGGCCACGCGACCGCCATCCGGGGAGAACGTGGCGAACATCAGCGTGGAGGGCTTCGCCTTCGCACCGCCGAGCTTGCGCGGCTGGCCGCCCGCGAGGTCCACGAGCCAGTAGTCACCGCGCGTGTTCTCGCGCCAGACGCGCGCCGAGTTGGTGTAGACGAGCAGGCGCTTCCCGTCAGGCGACCAGTCGTAGTCCTCGACGTCGATCGGGGTGGACTCGCCGCGTGGGATGAGGCGCGACGCGGTGAGCACGACGGTGCGCTGCCCGCTCGCCGCGTCGTACTGCACGAGGTCGCGCCATTCCGGGTTGGACGCCGAGCGCTCCAGGCGCGTGTACGCATCCATGCCCGGGCGCCAGCGCGCGCCACGGAAGCTCGCGGCAAAGAAGTCGGGCGCGGCGAAGATGCGCTGGACGGTGAGCGCCGAGTCGGGGAACTGCTGGGCAGGCATCGGCGCCGCGAGCAGGACGACGGCGGCGAGCGCGAGGATGAAGCGTGTGCGAAGCTGAACGCGGAATGACATTGGCTCCTGGCGGTGCGAGTGCCGCACGATACGCGTGCGCGCGACCGGCCGAAAGACGGGCTGCAGTGCACGCGGCCGCTGCCGCGCGGGCCGCTTTCCTGCTCGTGACGCGCTAGGGCGAGCCCGACTCGCCGAGCCAGGGGGCGAGGTGCTCACGGAGGATCCGGAGCGCCTTGCCCATCTGGGCCTCCACCGCCTTCACGGAGACGCCGAGCGTGGTGGCGATCTCCGCGTAGGTGAGCCCGCGCCCGCGGCTCAGCTGGAACACCTCGCGGCAGCGCGGGCTCATCGCCGACACGGCGCGCTGGAACGCCGCGTCCATCTCCTGCGCGACGACGCGCGAAGGCGCGGTGGCCTCGCGTGTCGATTCGTGCACCATGTGCAGTGCGCTGCGCTGCCGGACCTTCTGGCTGCGCAGCTGGTTGAGGGCACGATTGCGCGTGGCCTGATAGAGGTACGCCTGGGGCGAGCCGTCGGGATCGAGCTGCTCGCGCCGGCGCCACAGCTCCAGCATCACGTCCTGCACGACGTCCTCGGCCAGGGCGTCGTCGTGCAGCATCCCGGCGGCGAGGCGCACCAGCGTGGCGAACGACTGACGGAAGATCTCGTCGAAGGCGGTGCGATCGCCCGCCCGCAGTCGTCGCACGAGTGCGCGACCGCCGCTCGACGGGATGGCACGGTCTGCATCGGGCGGGAGAGGGGGCACGGGGCGCTGAATCGAAGCTGTCGACGGAACGCGGGACCGGGTATCTATATACGCGATGCGGTGTACGGAACTGAGCGAGGGTAGAGCCACCCTCGAGTGTCTGATATCACATGACCCATTCTGATCCGCCTCACCAGCGTCCCGACTGGGAGGCGCTTGCCCGGTATCACGCCGGTGAGAGCACGCCCCAGGAGGCCGCCGCCGTGCGTGACTGGCTCGCCTCCCACCCGCGCGAGGCGGCGCGGATCGACCGCATGTACATGCTGGTTGATGAGCGCATGGCGGCCCGCGTCCCCCGTGTGACGGATGATGACGTGGAACGCGCCCTCTCGCGCGCGCATCGCGCCCTGGATAACGCACAACCCGTGCTGGTACGCAGCCAGCCGACCGCGCAGCGGGATCGATTTGCGCGTCGCTCCCGCACGGCGTGGTGGACGGGCGGGCTCGCGACCGCGGCGGCCGTCGCGGCGATCATGCTGGTCTCGCGCCCCGCGCGTCACGAGTCGACGAGCGTGACGCAGCTGGCGTCGAGCGTGTCGGCGGGACAGGTAGTGGCCACCGCGGTCGGCGCGCGGGACAGCATCCGGCTGCCGGACGGGACCACGGTCCTCCTCGGACCGGCCAGCCGACTCACCCTGTCCGCCTCGTACGGCCGTGGGGGCCGCGAGGTCTCGCTGGATGGCATCGCGCGTTTTGCCGTGCAGCACGATTCGTCGGCGCCGTTCGTCGTGCGCGCCGGCGCCGCGATCGTGCGCGACATCGGCACCGTGTTCATGGTGCGCACGTCCGGCGGCGAGAGCAGGCAGCCTGCCACCGTGGCGGTGGCGGAGGGTGCCGTCTCGCTCGCCAGCGACAGGGCGCGCGCGACGCCCGTGCAGCTGGGTGCGGGCGATCGCGGCGAGCTGCGGGCCGATGGCGAGGTCGTTGCACAGCGAGGGAGCGTGGGCGACGCCGACTTCGCGTGGACGCGCGGGATCCTCGACTTCAACGATGCACCGATGGCGCAGGTCCGGGACGAGCTGCAGCGGTGGTACGGCGTGGAGCTGAGGGTGGACTCCACGCTGGCCACGCGTCGGCTCACGGCCACCTTCGGTCGCGAGCCGCTGGACGAGGTGCTGCGCACCATCGCCCTGGCCCTCGGTGCCGATGTCACGCGGGACGGTACCGTGGCCACGCTGCGCGCTGGCGGCGCGCCGCGATAAGCGTGCAGCGCACGGTGCGGCGGCACGCGCGGACGCTCACGAGCGCCCTCCTCGCGCTCTGCCTGTTCGCGCCGCGGGCGCGCGCGACGCACGACATCCAGCAACCCTGCGCGCGCGCCACGTCCGGCCCGGCCATGGGCAGCGAAGGCTGGCCCGCTCCGCTCGATCGCCTCGTGTCGCTGGACAGCAGCACGATGACGCTGCACGCCGCGCTGGATCACGTGGCGCAGGAAGCGCGCGTGCGCCTCGTCTACAGCCCCGACTTGCTCCCGCTCGACCGGCCAGCCTGCGCGCCGGCGGGGAGGCGAGCGCTGGGTGACGTGCTCGTCACGCTGCTGACGGGCACGATGGTGTCGCCCGTGATCGGTGACGCCGACCAGGTGGTGCTCGCGCCGGCGCGAGGCGCCATCGGTGCCGCCGCCACGCCCGAGGCGGCACGCACCACGGCCTCGCTCGAGCGCATCGTCGTCACGGGGAGCGCCACCGGCGCTCCGGAACGTGCGGCGCCGTACGCCATCACCGTCCTCGACGGCGCCACCCTGCCCCGCACGGGCACGAGCTCCATCGCGTCCCTGCTCGACGGCGCGGTGCCAGGCGTGTGGGCGTGGGCGCAGTCGCCCACGAACGTACTGCTGCGCTACGGCGGCATCCGCGGCGCAAGCTCGTTCGGGGTGAGCGCGCCCAAGGTCTACGTGGATGGCATCGAGGTGGCCAATCCCCTGGTGCTCACCTCGCTCGATCCGTCGCAGGTGGAGCGCGTGGAGGTGATCCGCGGCCCGCAGGGTGCCGCACTCTACGGCGCCGACGCCATCAGCGGCGTGGTGAACATCGTGATGCGCCACGACGGCGCGTCATCGGGCGAGGTGCGCACCGAGGTGCGCGTGAGCGCCGGCAGCTCCGCGAGCTCGTACTCCACCAACGGCATCCTGACGCAGGATCACGCGCTGAGCATCCGCAGCGGATCGGCGGCCCGGTCGGCGTCGCTCGGCATCGCGCTCTCCACCCTCGGCCCCGTGACGCCGAGCGCGTCGTCGCGGAAGCTGCTCGTCACGGGCGGACTCCGACATGTCGGCTCACGGCTGATCGTCACCGGCACGGCGCGCTTCGACGGCGCCAACTCGCTCAGCACCGCGAACCCGATCCTGCTCGCGTCGCTCCCGGGCTCGGTGGCCGACAGCGCGGTCGGCACCCAGCGCGTGCGGCAGTACACGCTCGGTGGCACGGCGATGTACCAGGCGCAGAGCTGGACGCACTCGCTCACCGTCGGGGTGGACGGCTATCGCCTGGCGGGCACGGATGCCGGTTCGGTGCCGCTGCCATCACCGGCGGATTCGGCGCTTCGCGCCGCGCGCGGAGGCGCCGACCGGCTGACGCTGCGCTACAGCGGCACGCGCCGACTCGGCGAGGGGAACGATCACGCCACGGAGATGACCTTCGGGCTGGAGCACTCCACGGCGCGCGAGCGCTCGAGCGGGTTCGACCTCCAGCTCGCACCGCGGGTCGCCGACGATCCGTCCGAGTACGAGCGGGAAGGTTCGCGGGGGGACGCGCTGCAGGATGCGTTCGCGCCGCGCCGCGAACTGACTGCCGCGAACGAGGCAGGCGTACCCGTCACGTCGTGGTGGAGCAACACCGGTGCGTTCGGCCAGGCGCAGCTCTCGCTGGGCAGCGCGCTGTCGGTGACTGGCGGCGGCCGGCTCGAGTACATGAGCGGCCCCTCGGTCGCCGGTCAGTTCGCGCTGCTGCCCATGCTCGGTACTGCGTGGGTGCACGCACTGGGGCCGGCGACGTTGAAGCTTCGCGCTGCCTACGGCCGCGGCATCCGGCCGGCGCGCACCGTGGCACGTGGCGCCACCTGGAACGGTGGGGAATCACACCAGCTGCTTGCCTCGCTGGCGTCCGAGGAACAGTCCGGCGTGGAATCGGGGGCCGATTTCCTCTGGGGCAGCCGCGTCGCGCTGCACGTCACGCGCTTCGACCAGCGCGCGTCGGGCCTGGTGCAACCGGTGGCGCGGCTCTGGCCGGTGGACGACGCGCCGACAGCCGGCTCACCCGAGCGCGCGCGCGTGCAGTACGAGCTGCAGAACGTCGGGGCCATCACGAACGACGGATGGGAGCTCGCCGCGAGCTCGGTGACTGGTCCGCTCGTCCTGACCGGCACGCTCACGCTGGTGGACAGCCGCGTGGCGCGTGTCGCGAACGGCTACGCGGGCGACCTGCAGGTGGGCGACCGCATGCTCGAGGTGCCGGCGCGCACCGCGGGCGTGCAGGCGCGATGGACCAGCGCTCGATGGGAAGTGCGCGGCTCGCTGTCACGCGCGTACGACTGGGTGAACTACGACGAGATCGCGCTCGCGAAGGCGGTGGCGTCGGATCCCACGGGGCAGCTCCTGCCGGTTGGCACCGCGCTGCGGGCGTACTGGAAGTCGTATCCGGGGAGCACGCACGCCGACGGCGGGATGTCGCTCGCGCTGCACGATCGGCTGTGGCTGGATCTCACGGGCCTCAACCTGCTCGGGCAGCAGGTCGGCGAGCCGGACAACATCAGCGTCGTGCCTGGCCGCACGCTGCGGCTCGGACTGCGCAACGTGTTCTGAACGCGGCCCGCGGTGAGCGAGGGAGTGCAGTTGACGCTCCCTCGCCTTCACCAGGCGGTGGATCCGAGCCTTCACACGGTGACGAGACTGCTCACTCGCCCGGGCCGGCTGGCGACGAACTCCTGCGCGAGCGGCCCGAGCTCACCGACCGCCACCAGCCCGACCGTGCACGCCCCGATCCCCTCGAGCAGGTTGTCCAGCGCGACGACGAACCGGTCGTCGCCGGCCAGCACGGGTATGATGACCCGGTGGTCCAGCGCCAGTGAATCCACGAGCGACTGCACGACTTCGCTCCCGCTGCCGCCGGCGTGAAGCACGACGACCGTATCACCGCTGCCGACGCGGAGGTACTCGATGCTCATGCCGCCGGCATGCAGCGTGGCGTGCGCACGCATGACGAGAGACGGAGTCATGGCGACCGGCTCACGGCCGGCGGATCCAGGTCGGGTTGAAGCCACCGCCCCACGAGGGATCGAGCGTATGGATGCGCACGTTGCTGCCGTCGGCGCGCATGGTGTAGATGCCCGTCACCGTGGGGCCGGCCGGCTGCCAGTAGGCGATGTGGCCGCCGTCGGGCGACCACGCGGGGTGCCACTGTGCCCCGGGGAGCGATATGCGCTGCACGCTGCCGCTGGAGAGCGTGAGGACGGCGATGTCGCGATCACCGGCAAAGATGCGGCTGAAGCCGATCTGCGTGCCGCCCGCGGACCACGTCGGCTCCATGTCGAAGCCATCCACGCTGCTCGTGCGCTGCTGCTGGTTGGATCCATCGGCGTTCATCGTCCAGATGGCGCTCGTCGTTCCGTTGCGCGACACGGTGGAGAAGGCGATGCGATTGCCGTCGGGTGACCAGCTGGGCGAACCCACCGAGTAGGCGCTCTCGAGCGCTTCCGTGAGCTTCACCTTGTTGGCGCCATCGGCGTCCATGATCCAGATCGCCGAGCGACCCGTGACCGCGTCGAGATGACGGTACGCGATGCGATCCCCCTTCGGGGACCACGCGGGCTCGGCATCCACGCCCGGCTCGCTGGTGAGTCGCTTCATGTTCATCCCGTTGCGATCCACCGCGTAGATGTCGTCGATCTGGGCGTCGGTGCCGAGCTCCTTCATGGAGACGGCAAAGGCGATACGCTGCCCGTCCGGCGATGCGGTCGGCATGCGTGACACGTTCCCCGCATTGATGCGAACGGGCGCCGCGCTGCCGGAAGTGCCGAGCACCATGATCTCGCCCCACGCCTCCGACGTGTTGCGGTAATAGAGCAGGTCGTAATCCAGCACGTCTGCTTCACCGTTCTCGATCGTCGCGGCAACGGCGAACGTCTTCCCCTCGCAGGTGGCGCTGATGGTCACGTAGCCCGGCGCGATTCCCCAGAGGAGCCCCGACGTGGTGATCCCTGCTGCGGAGCGGTTGACCACCGACCACGTCACCGCGCGGTCGTGCAGCGTGTCGCCGTTGGTGTCGAGCACCGTGGCGGTGAGCTGCCGCGTGCCACCGACACGGAGCAGCATGGCGCCCGGCGTGATCACGACCGATCCCACGCTCGGCGGCGTGACGACTACCTGCACCGAATCGGCCTTTCCTTCACTCTCCGCGAAGACCTTCGTGTCGCCCTCCTTTCGGGCGGTCAGGTGACCGCCGGCGTCCACCTCGACGATGCCGGCGTTGCCGCTTCGCCAGGTGATGAGGCGACCGTCGAGCGGGCGGCCGTGCGCATCCAGTGCCGCGGCAACGAGGGTATGAGTGCCGCCGCGGGCGAGCGAGATGGATGTCTCGACGATGGCCACGCGAGCGACCGGCGTTACGCTGACGGCGATGTCCACCGAACCCGTCTTCCCCTCGATCGTGGCGCGAATGACGGCGGCGCCCGGCGCGACGGCCGTGACCAGCCCGGTGCTGCTCACCTGCAGCACGTCGGGGTTGGAGGAGCTCCAGCTCACAGAACGACGCTCCAGCAGCGATCCGTCCGCCGCCAGCGCGCGCGCCGACAGGCGGAGCGTGTCGCCGACGAGGAAGGATCGCGTCGTCGCCACCACGGCGACGGAGGCGACGGGCTGCTTCGTCACCGGACGTGTGGCGTCGGCGCAGGCAGCCGCCGCGAGGATCAACAGCGCGGACACAGCGCGCAGGCGGACGAATGACATAGGGGTATCTCTCCCGTGACTTGACCGAGGATGCAGGGTACGGGAGGAAGGTCGGCGCGACCTCTTAAATGGCGCTTAGAGGCGGGGCGGCTCCTCTTGATCGTGGGCCCTCCCGGTTGCCTTTTCACCGGTGCGGAGTAGCATCAGGGACCCACCACCCGTCCCTTGCGAAGCTCTCCTCCGCCCACCGGAGCCGGGATCTCCGTCCGGTCCGCCGTTGCGTCATCCGACAGCGCCGTCGCGCCCGACGCGCCCATCGGCGTGCGCGGCGTCCCGCTGCAGCTCACGAGCATGGTCGGTCGCGAGCGCGAGATCGGGACGGTGCGCGAGCTGCTGGCGCGGACCCGGCTGCTCACCCTCACCGGGGCTGGTGGCAGCGGCAAGACGCGTCTCGCCGTTGAAGTCGTGGCGCGGGAAGCGCAGTCCGGCCTGCGGCAGGGAGTCTGGGTGGAGCTGGCGACGGTGCACGATGCGGAGCTGGTCGAGGACGCCGTGCTGTCGGCGCTCGGCGTGACTGAGCGCTCGTCCACGCTGCCGGCGGTGGAGCAGCTCGCCCATGCCATCGGCAACCGGCCGCTGCTGCTCGTGCTCGACAACTGCGAGCACCTGGTGGACGCGTGCGCTGCGCTCGCCGACACGCTGCTTCGCGACTGCGCCGCGCTGCGCGTGCTCGCCACCAGTCGGGCCGTGCTCGGCGTGAGCGGCGAGACGGCGTGGCTCGTGCCGCCGTTGTCCCTGCCCGAGCCGCAGGATGGCACACCGGAGGCCTCGGAATCGGTGCAGCTCTTCGTCGAACGCGCACGCGCGGTGAAGTCGACGTTCGTGCTGACGGACGAGAACCGGGCGAGCGTGGTGCAGATCTGTCGCCAGCTCGACGGCCTGCCGCTCGCCCTCGAGCTGGCGGCGGCTCGACTGCGCGCCCTGACCACGAAGCAGATTGCCGACCGGCTGGACGACCGCTTCCGGCTCCTCACGACGGGCAACCGTGCCGCGCTGCCGCGCCACCAGACGCTCCGCGCAGCCATCGACTGGAGCCATGATCTGCTGGACGCGCGGGAGCGGCTCCTGCTCGCCCGCCTTTCGGCGTTCGGCGGCGGCTTCACCCTCGAGGCGGCGGAACAGGTGTGCGGAGGCGAGGGGCTGCCGCCGGCCGACGTGCTCGACCTGGTGGCGGAGCTGGTTGAGAAATCGCTCGTGCAGATGAGCGAGGCCGACGACACGGCGCGCTACCGGCTGCTGGAAACGGTTCGGCAGTATGGCGCGGAACGGCTCGCCGAGCGCGGCGAGACGGAGGTGATGCAGCGCCGGCACGCGGAGTTCTTCCTCGCGCTCGCCATGGAAGCGGAGCCGCACCTGTCCACGACCACGCGACCTGCGTGGGTGCGGCGCCTTCGCCACGAGCTCGACAACCTGCGCCAGGCGCTCGCCTGGAGCCGCGAGCACGACGAGGAGGTGCACGTACGGCTGGTCGGGCTGCTGCACTGGTTCTGGTTCTCCACGGGCCAGTGGCCCGAGGCGCGACAGTGGTTGCGCGGTGCGCTCACGCTCCCTGCCGGCCAGCGCCCGACGCGCGATCGCGCTGTCCTGCTCTTCTCGGCCGGCTGCATCGCCAGCCTGCAGGCGAGGGCGGAATCGGCACGCGTGCAGCTGGAGGAAGCGGAAGCGCTCGCCGAACAGCTGGGTGACGCGCGACTGCTGGCGTACGCGCGCAACTACCGCGGGCTGGCACTCACGCAGGTGATATCGCCCCACGCGGAAGAGCCACTCCGCCTGGCACAGGCGTGGTTTCGCGAAGCGGGAGACCTGTACGGCCTGCGCCTCAACTTCCTCCTCCACTCGAACCATTACACCGGTCTAGGCGACGTACCGCGTGCCACCGAGGCCGCGGAGGAAGGGGTGCGCGTCGCTCGCGTTTTCGGGCTCGATCGCGAGCTCGCCATCGCCTTGCAGGTCCTCGGTGCGCACGTGGCGCAGCAGGGTGACGCCGAGCGCGCCATGTCGCTCCTGCACGAGGCGCTCGAGTGCATGCGGCGCGACCCGCAGCCGCTGTTCGTCTCACGCGGCCTCGAGATGATGGCCTCGTGCCTCGTGATGCGCGGCGCCGCCGCCGAAGCAGCGAGGCTCCAGGGTGCGGCCGCGACCAACCGCGAGGTGATCGGCGCCGGGTTGTGGAAGATGGACTCGGCGCAGCTCCAGCCGGCCATGCAACGGGCTCGCGCCATGCTCGGCGACGAGGCGTTCGAGGCAGCGTACGCCGCGGGCCGCGCGACCGACGTCGACAGTGCCGTGGGGATCGCGCTGGAGACGATCGCGCGGCTCGGCTACTCGACGAGGGACGAGCCCACGACCGATACGTCGGAGTATCGCGTCGTCTCGAAGGAAGCGGCGTCCGCACCGGCGCTGCGCATCCGCACGCTCGGCGCGCTCGAGGTCGCGATCGACGGCGTACCGGTGCCGCCGAAGGCATGGGGATACGGGAAGGCGCGCGAGCTGCTCATCTACCTGTTGTTCTGGCCGGAAGGGCGCACGCGGGAACAGGTGGGCGTGGCACTCTGGCCGGACGCGTCGGCGGTGCAGGTGCGGAACAACTTCCATGTTGCGCTGCATCACCTGCGTCGCGCGCTCGGTCGTGCCGAGTGGGTGACGTTCGAGCGCGGCCGTTACCGGCTGACGGTCGAGGGCGGCATCGAGCTCGATGCGCCCGCCGTGGAGCATCAGCTCACGACCGCGCTGCGCGCCGCGCGCCAGGGCTCACCGGCGGCGGACATGCTCTCGTCGGCCTGCGCGCGGTACACCGGCCATTTCCTCGAGGGCGAGCCGGTGGGCGACTGGCACCTGGAGATCCGCGATCGCCTGTCGAGGCTCCTTGCGAGCGCACTCGAGATGCTCGGCAACACGCTGCTCGCGCTCGAGCGCTACGAGGAGGCGGCCGACGCGTTCGAGCGGCTGGTACAGCAGGACGAGCTGCACGAGGCGGCATGGCGCTCCCTGATGCTGTGTCGAGCGCGCGC
>Ga0070714_100003258_pt1 | contig 12085 bp, 12 predicted proteins | sample LARL83metaG_FD_65450 | JGI IMG/M metagenome (GOLD analysis project Ga0070714, IMG submission 65450) | Corn, switchgrass and miscanthus rhizosphere microbial communities from Kellogg Biological Station, Michigan, USA - LAR L8-3 metaG | ecosystem: Host-associated > Plants > Roots > Rhizosphere ... | reverse complement strand
GACGCCGCCTATTTCAAGCGCAGCCTGATCGTCGCGTCGGCCCACAACATGCCGGTCCGCAGCTACCCCTGGCGATTCGCCTCGGTCGTCTCGGTTGCGAGCCACGACCTCGCCGACCCACTCGTCTACCTCCGCAACCCGGCACCGCCGGTCGAGTTCTATGCGCGCGGCGTCGACGTCGACGTGGCCTGGATGGACGGATCGACGCTGCGCGCCAGCGGCAACAGTTTCGCGACGCCGCACATCGCGGCAATCTGCGCCCTGATACGGTCGAAGCACCCCGACCTCACTCCAGCGGAGGTGAAGACGCTGCTGGGGCTGACCGCCGACAACGTGGAGGTGGAACATGAATGAGGCCCGCGCGTCGGCCGCCGCCGGGCTGCTGCCGGACGACGAGCTGCACCGGGCGCTCCTTCGCTCGATCGTGGACGTTGCCCGGGCGATCTTCGGCGCCCGCGCGGCGTCGGTCTTCCTGCTCGACGACGGCTCGGACGAGCTCGTCTTCGAGGCCGTCAGCGGCGAGGGCGAGGAGTCGCTGGTCGGCCGCCGCTTCCCGTCCAGCACCGGCGTCGCCGGCTGGGTGCTGGTCACCCAGCAGCCGCTGGTGCTCGACGACGTCGGCAGTGACCCTCGCTTCTCCACCGAGGTGGCCGAATCGACCGGGTACGTGCCGAAGGGGATCATGGCGGTGCCGCTGCTCTCGGGCGAGCGGTCGCTGGGCGTCCTGGAGGTGCTCGACCGGCCGTCCGGCGAGCGCTTCACCGCCGATCAGGCCGATCTCCTCGGCATGTTCGCCACTCAGGCCGCGATCGCACTCGACCTGCTCGCGCGGTCGCGCCAGGCACGCGCCCTGCTCGAGTCAGGCGAAGGCGACGCCGCCGGAATCACCCGGCTCGTCGCCGCGCTCGAGCGAGGCGATGCCGAGGAGCGCGCCGCCGGAATAAACCTCTTGGCGGCGATGACACGGGTGCTGGAACGTCGATGAGAGGGCCGGCGCGGCGGAGGACGCCGCGCCGGCCAGAGACGTACGCTAGGTGCGGCCGCCCTTATGCAGGTGCGCCTCAACGTCGGGCCCGTCGTCGCCGGACTTGTCCTCCGGCTCCGTCCGCGGCTCCTCGTTGGCTGTGCGCCCTCCCTTGTGCGAATGCGCCTCGACGTCGGGCTCCTCGCCTCTCCGCCGATCCTTTTCCTCCGTACCCATGGGTTTCCTCCTCGTGGATGGGCAGGTTGTCCAATAGACGGTGGAACAGGGATCCATCTTCCCACGGATCGCAATGGATGTCACGTCCTGGGACCGGCGGCAGTCACGCGGAGATGTGACAGAGGCCACAAACCGCATCGAGGGCTGCCTCGTAGCCCAGGGGGTCCCACGTGCGCTCGGGGGAAATGCGGGCGCACCCGCGAAGCGAGGAGAAGGAGGGTCTCCATGCAGGATCGCTCGAAACGGTGGGCAAGCGCCGGCGCGGCGCTGATCGCAATCGCCGCGGCCGCGGTAATCGTGGCCGGCCCGGCCGGAGCCGCGCCCGGCGGCTACCGGCAGTCCAACATCGTCTCCGACCAGCCCGGGCACGCCCGGCTGACCGACCCCGACCTGGTCAACGCCTGGGGCCTCGCGGCAGGGCCGACGACGCCGATCTGGGCGGCCAACAACGGCACCAGCACCGCCACCATCTACTCCGGGGCGGTGGGCGGGACGCCTCCCGCCAAGGTTCCGCTGACAGTGGCCGTGAGCGGCCAGGACCCAACCGGCCAGGTGTTCAACCCGACCGGATCGTTCCGGGTCAGCGTCGGCGGCATGCGGCTGCCGGCGACGTTCATCTTCGACGCCGAGTCGGGCACGGTCTCGGCCTGGCCGGCATCGAACCCGCCGACGACCACCGCCCCGGTGGTGGCCTCCGTGCCCGGCGCCATCTTCAAGGGCCTGACGATGGGGTTCGTGCGTGGACACGGGCCGCTGCTCTATGCCGCGGACTTCCATCACGGGCAGATCGTGGTCTTCAACGGCCGCTTCCGCCGCGTGCACCTGGCGGGCGGGTTCCGCGACTCCCAGATGCCGCCGGACTTCGCGCCGTTCAACGTCCAGAACCTGGGCGGCCGGCTGTACGTGACGTTCGCCAAGCAGGGCTCCGGCGCTGACGAGGTGGACGGCCCGCACCTGGGCCGCGTCGACGTCTTCGACCGCCGCGGCCACCTGCTGCGCAGGCTTGCCAAGGGCGGCCCGCTGAATGCGCCGTGGGGGCTGGCGATGGCGCCCGCGCAGTTCGGCCGCTTCAGCGGCGCGCTTCTGGTCGGGAACTTCGGCAACGGCCGCATCAACGCCTTCGACCCGGTCACCGGCCACTTCCGGGGCATGCTCCGCAGGCCCAGCGGACGGCCGCTCGTGATCGACGGCCTGTGGGCGCTTCGCTTCGGCAACGGCGTCTTCGCCAGCCACCGGTCGCTGGTCTTCAGCGCCGGACCGGATGGCGAGAGCCACGGCCTGCTGGGGATCATCCGGGCCGCCGGCTGACGCCGACGGCCTCGGGGCGCCTTCGGCCCAGCCGCCGAAGGCGCCCCCACCGGCGCCTCAGCGCCGGAGAATCTCGGCCCCCCAACCGGTCACCGGACGACCCTTCCGGTGGCCGGGTTGAGCAGCAGCGCCGAGTTGTGCCGCCTGCCGAAGGCGAACATGTGGGCCAGGTCGAAGTGGATGCCCTCGGCCTGGTCGGCCGTATTCGTCAGCGCCTGGTCGTAGGAGCCGGGGATCCCGGGCAGCCGCCAGTTGTACTCGACGAAGTTGATGATCGACGCCTGATCGTTCAGGTTGTGATCGACCGAGTCATGCCTGGCGAACGGCGAGATGACCATCATCGGCAGCCGCGGCCCGAAGCCGCAGCGGCCCTGCTCGCCGCCCAGAGGTGAGCTGGTCTGCGGCGTGGGACCGCACTGACCGGACGTCGGGTTGCTGGACGAGATCGTGCCCAGCGTCGTGTTGGTGAGGTTGTCGGCCGGCGACAGGGACGGGTTCGTGACCCCGCTCGAGACGTGGTCGTACCAGCCGTCCGAGTCGTCGTAGTTGATGATGATGGCGGTGCTCCGCCAGTCCGGCGAGCGCATGATCGAGTTGATCTCGTGCACCAGGAAGTGCTGCTCGTCCTGGGGGTCGGAGTAGCCCGGATGCCCGTCCTGGAACCCCGGCGCCTTCAGGAAGCTGACGGCGGGAAGGGCAGACGGCGGGAGCTTGCCGGCGCTGATCGCGGCGACCAGCTGATCGAAGTCGCTGGTGTCGTACTGGTGGTTGGGCGTGTTGAACCGGGGCCCCACGCCGTACCCGCCGCTGAACGACTGCGTGTCACGGCCGACCGTGGCCAGCGAATCCGGCCCGTGGACGGTGTCCCGGCCGTGGTGCCGGCGGATCGTCAGGTGATGCGGATTGGCGGTCGTCGCGTAGTACTGGAACGGCTCGTGGTGCGGGATGAAGTCGTCCTTGTACCCCCACTGCCCGTGGCCGCCGAGTGACTTGCCGACCGGATGCACCGCGTTGCACAGGCCCTGGTCGCTCGAATGCGGCACCTTCTGCTCGAAGCCCTTGCCGGCGAACTCGTCCGGGATGAAGGTGTGCGTCGGCTGGCCCGACTTGCCGATCGCGGCCAGGCCTGCCCGGTACGTCGTGGTCGGCCGGAAGCCGCCTTCGAACCAGCCCCAGGAGAGCCCGGCGCGGTTCAGCTCGTCGCCGATGTTGGTGCCGGCCATGGCCACTGCGTCGCGGGTCGAGCAGTCGTCCCAGTAGGGCTGAGCATCGCTGGTCAGCGAGAAGCCGCCCTTGCCGTCGGGGGTGATATCGCCGTCTGGCGAGGCCGAGGTCGAGACCGGCGGGTCGTTGACCATGTGAGTCGGGTCCACGTTTCCGGTGTCCCCGGACGCCAGGTTGATCGCCCCCGGCGAGGACGGCCCGAACGTCGACCCGTACGAGTTGTCGCTCATCGCGAAGTGCTGGGCGTAGTTCCAGAGCCCGGTCACCGTGTTGCCGTCGTAGTAGTCCATGACCTGGTCGGCGTTGCAGGGCGCGCCAGAGGGCGATGTCCCATCTCCGGTGCCGACGCTCTGGACGAACTGATCCATCTTGCCGCCGTCGAATGCCTGCTGCTCGTCGCTGTAGTCGTGATCCTGGTCGCAGGTCAGCTGACCGCCGGCGCTCCCGGACAGGCCGGTCGGGCTGCTGTCCAGGCGCTGCGGGAGCGCCTCGTTGGGATTCACCTTGGTCAGGTTGGCCGTATGCCGGAGATCCGGGGGGAGCGAGTGGCTGGTTGCGGGCAGAAGCCCGTCCACGGCCGGCGTCCCCGGCGCCGCCTTGAAGTGGCGGCCGTCGGAGTTCGCCGCCTTCGGATAGGTGCCGAAGTAATGGTCGAACGAGACGTTCTCCTGAAAGATCACCACCACGTGCTTGATCGGCGTTCGCCGCTGCACTTGGTGATCCGCCGAAACGCCGCCGCCGGGCGCCGCGACGGCGCCGGAGGCGGAGAGCAGAAGGCCGGCTGCGAGGATCGCAGGCAGGCCCAGGCACACACGCTTCCCAGACATTGACCCCTCCTGAGTCGGTCGTGCCCGGCTGCCCTCAGCCCGGCACTCTGGGCCGGATACTTCCGCCTGGACGCCGGAGATGGGTGTCCCACCTGTGAGCGCACCGTGAAAGGGCGGTGAACGCCGGCATGCCCTAGACGGCCACCGGCACGCGCTCCCGCTCCGGATCGGGCTCCGGCGGAGGCCCGGCCGAGCCGGTGCGCAGGAGGAGACCGCCGACCGCTGCTGCAGCAGCGGCAAAGAGCGCCCCGGCAAAGAACGCCAGGTGGTAGCCGCCGAGCAGCGCAGTCAGCGCGCCCTCGCCCGACGAACGCAGACTCGCCGTCCGCGCCGAGGCGGTGCTGGCCAGCACGGCCAGGCCCAGTGCGCCGCCCATCATGAAGGCGGTGTTGACCACGCCGGAGGCGAGCCCGGCCTCGTCCTCGGAGACGTCGCTCATGGCGGCCAGCAGGACCGGGTTGAAGGCGATGCCGGCGCCGATCCCGAGCAGCGTCATGCTGGGCAGGATGTCGACCAGGAAGTTCCCGCCCTCGGGCGCCCGGGCGAAGAGCGCCAGGCCCGCCGCGCCCAGGGACAGGCCAACCACCATCGGCCGACGGATCCCGAAGCGCATGACCAGGCGCGCCGAGACCGCGATCGAGAGCGCGCCCATGACGATGTTGGCGGGAAGAAACGCCAGCCCGACCTCGAGCGGCGTGTAGCCGAGCACGGCCTGCAGGTAGAGCGCCGAGAGGAAGAACCAGGCGAACATCGCCGCCGCCCAGAGCACGGCCACGGCGTTGGCGGTCGCCAGGTTCCGGCGCCGGAAGAGCGACAGGCGGACGAGCGGCTCGGCGACCCGGGACTCGACGATCAGAAAGACCGCGAACATCGCCACAGCGCCGGCCAGGCGGCCCAGCGTCAGCGCCGAGGTCCAGCCATCCTGCTGGCCGTTCACGATCCCGTACACCGCCAGCATCAACGAGGCGGTCACGGTGACCGCGCCGGCGACGTCGAGACGGCTCCCGGGCCTGGCGCCGCCGCCCGGCAGCAGCCGCAGCGAGAGTGCGATGACGGCGACGCCGATCGGCAGGTTGACCAGGAAGATCCAGTGCCAGTCCAGGCGGTCGGTCAGGATGCCGCCCAGCAGCACGCCGATCGAGCCGCCGCCGGAGGCGACGAACCCGAACACGCCCATCGCCCGGGCCCGCTCGCCGGGATCGGTGAAAAGCTGCATCATCAGCGACAGCGAGACCGCCGAGGCGACGGCGCCGCCAACGCCCTGGACGGCGCGCGCGGCGATCAGCGTTTCCTGCGTTTGGGCGAGGCCGCAGCATGCCGAGGCGGCGGTGAAGAGCGCGATCCCCAACACGAACAGCCGCCGCCGGCCGTACAGGTCGCCCAGCCGGCCACCCAACAGGAGGCAGCCGCCGAACGTCAGCAGGTAGGCGTTCACCACCCAGGCCAGCGATGCCGCCGAGAAGCCGAGGTCGTCCTGGATCGAGGGCAGCGCGACGTTCACGATCGTCGAGTCGAGGACGATCATCAGCGTCCCCAGACAGAGGACGATCAGGGCCAGCCAGCGGGTGCGGGGATCTGCGGTCATCGGAAGTTCCGTTTCGACGGGTCGGGAGAGAGACTGCGACTGCCGCCCAAACTCATCGCCCCGCCGCGGCGATGAGTTCGCGGCTCCAGGCCGGTCCAGGGAGAAGATGACCGCGCCACGTCCACGCCCGATCGTCTGCGACGTGACCGGCCTGCCCGCGACCGCCGGCACGATCGACCTGCTCGCCCGCCTACAGCTGACCGCACGCAGGCGCGGCCACCAGATCCAGCTTCGCAACGCCTCGGCCGATCTGCAGCGGCTGCTCGAGTTCGCCGGGCTGGCGGACGCGCTACCCCTCGAGCCGAGGCGGAAGCCCGAACAGCGGGAACACGCGCTCGGTGTCGAGGAAAAACGTGAACTCGGCGATCCGGCCGTCTGAGAGCTCGATCACCTGCAGCGCCCACGGCTCGTACCCGCCGTCCGGGCTCGGCTTGTACTGCCCGAAGGCCGGCGAGCCGTTGGCATCGTCGACGGTGATCATCCGCGAGCCCTTGCAGCCGATCCCCGGCCCGACCCACCAGGTCAGCACGTCGTCGCGGCCGCGCAGCCACATGTCATAGGGCGGCATCGACTGGCGCGCATCCTCCTGGATCAGCGACGTCAGCGCTGCCATGTCATAGCGCTGGAATGCGTCGACGTAACGGCTGAGCAGCTCGCGGTCGGCGTCGCTCAGCGGCGGCGCCGGGTCGCCGGCCTCGAGCTCGCTGGCAGCGATCGTCGCCCGAGCCCGCTGCAGCGCGCTGTTCACCGAAGCGACGCTCGTCTCCAGGAGCTCGGCCACCTCGGCCGCCGGCCAACGCAGCACCTCGCACAGGATGAGCGCCGCCCGCTGCCGCGGCGGCAGGTACTGGAGCGCGGCGATGAAGGCCAGCTTGATCGTCTCGCGCGCCTGGGCGACCTCGGCCGGATCCCCCTCGGGCATGACCAGGCCATCCGGCACCGGCTGGATCCAGGTCACTTCCGAGAGCGTGTTCAGATAGGCCGGGTCGGGATCGCAGGCGGGCCCCATGTCCATCGGCCGAGCCCGTCGCCGGCGCCCGTTCAGCATGTCCATGCAGACGTTGGTGGCGATCCGGTAGAGCCACGAGCGCAGGGCAGACCGGCCCTCGAACCGCTCGTAGCCGCGCCAGGCGCGGAGCATCGTCTCCTGCACCGCATCCTCGGCCTCGAACGGCGAGCCGAGCATCCGGTAGCAGTAGCCGGTGAGCTCCAGCCGGTGCGCCTCCAGGCGCTCGTCCAGCTCGCCCCGAGCGAGCGTCGCACTATCGCTGCGTTCGGTCATCGCTTTCGATGGTAGTCGATGAGCGAGGCGAGTGATTCCACGCCGACGTGATGTCCTGGACGGTCAGCTGTCAAGGCGTCGAGCCTTGACAGCGGTCGGGAGGCGTCTGCGATCACGCAGGCGCCGGACGCGAGCATCGCCAGAACGTCGGGAGCGCTCATGCTCGAAGCATGGGCGCGACCGAGGACACAGCGAGGCGACGCTTCGCAGCCGTAGCCCACCACGGTCATCTGAATCAACCACCGTGTGCGTCCAGGCTCGCGGCGGCGTGGATTCAATCGTCTAATGTCGGGACGTTCGAGCGATGAGTCTGCGGCCGTCCACCGGTCCACCCATCGAGACGTCTGTGGGGATGCCACAAGACCCGGCCTGGAGGTGACCATGTCCCGCGTCCTGCTGCTGATCGGCACCCGCAAGGGCTGCTTCATCCTGGAGAGCGACCGCGACCGCCGCGACTGGCAGGTGCGCGGACCGTACTGCGAGGGCTGGCCCGTATACCAGGCGATCCACGACCCGGTCTCCGGCGACATCTACGCGGCGGCTGCCAGCGAGTGGCACGGGGCCGGGGTCTGGCGAAGCCCGGACCTCGGGGAGACCTGGGAGCTGTCGAGCGAGGGACTTGCCTACGGGGCCGACGATCTTCGCCTGTCCAAGCTCTCCGGCCTGACCGCCGCCCACGGCCGGCTGCTGGCCGGCGGCGAAGCCGCCGGCGTGTTCGAGAGCCACGACCGGGGAGCCACCTGGTCGCTGCTCAGCACGCTCGACGGCCAGCCCGGACGCGAGGACTGGAACAACCCCGACAACCAGCCGCCCGGGCACCTGGGGCTGCCGGCGATCCTCCCCCATCCCACCGAGGCCGATCGCTTCTGGGTGGTGATCCAGGGGTTCGGAATCTTCGAGACCGGGGACGGCGGGGATTCCTGGCAGCCGCGAAACCACGGCCTGCGCGCCGACTGGCCGCTGGAGAACCCGGAGGTCGGCTACTGCGTGCACAAGCTGGTCATGTCGCCGAGCGACACCAGCCGCCTGTACCAGCAGAACCACTGCGGCATGCATCGAAGCGACGACGCCGGACAATCGTGGGTGGAGATCACCGAAGGCTTGCCGACCGACTTCGGTTTCGCCGCCGCCGCCCACCCGCACGACCGCGACAGCTTCTACGTGATCCCGCTCGACCCGGGTCACGGCCGCTGCATGCCGGACGGGCACGCGTCGGTCTGGCGAACGAGCGACGCCGGCGAGACCTGGCGGCGGCTCGACCGCGGACTCCCCCAGGAGAACGCGCACCTGGGCGTGCTCCGCGAGGGGATGGCGATCGACAGCCTGGATACCCCGGGCCTCTACTTCGGCTCCAGCACCGGCCAGCTCTTCGCGAGCGCCGACGAGGGCGAGAGCTGGGACGAGATCGCCAGCTACCTGCCCGGGATCTCTGCGGTCGAGGTAGCGGTGCTGGACTAGCGATGGCTGCGATCAATCTCCCGCCGACGCTGCCGCCGCTCTTCGAGGAGCTCCCACGGCACCTCGATGTCCCGGCGTCGACCGTGGACGAGGCGATCAGCCGGCTGGACGAGCGCTGGCCGGGCCTTCGCGACCGACTGTGCGAGCCCGGCCCGGCGCTTCGCCGGCACATCAACGTCTACGTCGACCGCGAGCCGGCCGACCTGCGCACCCCGCTTCGGCCTGACTCGCGGGTCGACCTGATCGCCGCCATCAGCGGCGGCTGAGCGCACCGCAACCCGCCCCACGGCGGGGTATGCTCACCGGCCAACCAGAGGAGAGGTGCAACAGATGGCTGATCCGGACGTCCGCGCACGGGTAGTGGGCACTCGGCTGGAGGAGATCTTCGAGCGCGAGGTGATCGACCCGATCCTCGACTTCGCCGATCCGGCGCAGGAATGGCGGCGGCTCTTCTCGGAGCTTCTGGGAACCTTCTTCCTGGTGCTCGTGGCCTGCGGCGGCGGCGTCATCGGCCACGCCTTCCCGAATACGATCAGCCGCACCGCGGCGGTGACCGCGCCCGGCCTGATGGTGCTCGCGATCATCCTCTTCATGGGCAAGGTGTCCGGTGCGCACCTGAACCCGGCCGTCAGCGTCGCGTTCGCCCTGCGCGGCGACTTCCCCTGGCAGCGGGTGCCGGGCTACATCGTCGTCCAGGCGGTTGGCGCCGCCCTCGCGGCGTGGTTCATCCAGTCGGTGGCAAACGCCTCCGCGGTCTACGGCTCCAACTATCCGGCGCCCGGATACTCGTCCTGGGACGCCTTCCTGATGGAGGCGGTGCTGACGCTGGGGCTGGTCAGCGTCATCCTGGGCACCGCGTCGGGGGCCCAGAACGTCGGGATCATCGGCGCCCTCGGCGTCGGCTCCTACATCATCCTGGCCGGCCTCTGGGCAAGCCCCATCTCGGGCGCGTCGATGAACCCGGCCCGCACGTTCGGCCCGGATCTGGTGGGGTGGAACTTCAGCGATTACTGGGTGTACGTGGCCGGGCCGCTGGTGGGGGCGGTGATCGCAGTCGGAGCGGCGTTTGCGCTCCGCGGCCCCGGCGGCGGGTCGGCCGGGTCTGCCGCCGCGCAGGGCGCCCTCTTCACCGAGGTCAAGCGGCCCGACCAGGCCTGATCGGGCAGGTCATCCGATCCGGATGACGCGGTGCCCGGCCGGGCGCGATTCGATCACGGTGTGGGGGATGCCGAATCCACGGCTCTGCGCCTGGCGATTCGCGACGGAACGCTGATCGACAGCGTGCTCGTCGACTGCGAGCGAAACCTGGCCCTGTCGGCGCTTGACGCCCGGACGCATGCATTGGTCGAACTTGGCGCGCTGGTGGCCGTCGGCGCCGGCGTGTCCTCGTTCGCCGTCACCGTCGAAGAGGCGCTGGCGGCCGGCGCCACGCCGGACGAGATCGTCGGCACGGTGGTGGCCGTGATGCCGCTGATCGGCACCGCCCGGGCCGTCAAGGCTGCCCCGCGCATCGCGCTCGCCCTCGGCTACGACGTCGACGAGGCGCTCGAGAACTGACTCCTGGGGCAGGACCGGCGGCGGCTGTTGCCGAATCCCGACCCATGCACGGAGCGGATCACCAGCGGCATTCGACCATCCTCGAACGTCAGATCATCCGCATCGTCAACAACTCACGGTCGCTTCCGTTCGCACTGGCCATGATTATGCTCGCGACCGCGTTCATCTCCGCGATCCTGGTCAAGCTGGCGGACGAGAAGGCGTTCGGCTCCTTCGGGATCGCCATCTGGTGGGGGGTTCAGACAATCACGACCGTTGGCTATGGCGACGTCGTGCCGACGACGCCGCTGGGACGGGTGGTGGGGTCATTCGCGATGCTGTTCGGCGTGTCGTTCATCTCATTCCTGACCGCGGGCATCACCAGCGCGGTGGTGCAGCGCGAGGCGGCGCGCGGGAGGGCACAGGATAACGCCGAACACGAGGAGCGGACGAAGCGGGTGATCGAGTCGATCGGCAACATCGAGGCGCAGATCGCCGAGATCGACGCCAGGCTCAGCGGGGGAAGTGCTCCGCCTCCGCCGGCTCACTGACCGCGCCGCCGTTGCCCCGCCAACCCGGCTCTGACAGGTCGCGCCAGCTGCACAAGAGCTCGTGTACCCCGGCGGCGCCGACGATCCGCGCCTCCGGCGCCGGCAGCCCCGACGGCACCAGCAGGAAGGGCCGCGTCTGGGCGCCGCCCATCCCGCCGTGGAAGGAGATCAGCTCCTCGAACGCGCAGCCCTGGTCGAGCTCGGGGTCGTAGAAGCTGTTGACCAGAATGTCGGGCGCGTTCGTGAACCCGTCGGTGCGCGCCAGGTGGGCCGCGGCGCCGGCCCCGAACGGCGCCAGTGGATCGCCGCCGGTGATCGTCGCGTCCTCCAGGCGATGGGCGCCCTCGGCGCCGAGCACCAGCGGCCCGTGCTCGGCCGAGCGCACCATGATGAAGCCGACGTGGGGGTGCTCCCGAAGCGCCGGGATCAGCCGCGGATGCCGCTCCTCGATCTCCTCCAGGGTCAGCCGCCGCGGCTCGTTCATGAGGTAGACGAGCCCGAGGTTGCCGGACCCGAGCACGATCACCTCGTGCCCCGGCGCCGGCGCGGCGGCGGCGTCCTTGCCGGTCTCGCGGCCGGTCGCCTCGCCGACCGCCTGGCCGACGGCTGCGTTGTGCTCGTCGCCGCTCTCGACGGGAGCGACACTTGCCGATTCGACCGAGCGGGCGACCAGCTCGTCCAGTCCGTAGCCATTTCGCTGCTTGAACGTCGCCCCCTGGGTCTGGCCGTGGTCGGAGAGGACGACCACGTGGTAGGGCCGCGGCGCCGCGTCGACGGCACGAGCGATCCGTCCGATCTGATTGTCGAGCTTTCGCAGCGCCTCCAGCGTGTCTGCGCGCTCCAGGCCGGAGTGGTGCGCTACCTCGTCATAGCTCGAGAAGGTGGCATAGATGACCGGCCGGCCGCGCATGATGTCGGTGACCACCCCGTGCACGATCAGATCGCGGACGACGACGCACATGGTGGCCCGCAGGAAGGGGTAGATCCCGCCGCGGTGGCCGCGCGGGCGGACGTCCCGGCGGCGGCTTCGAAGCGCCGCAATGACCTCCAGCCAGACTTCCCAGACGAACAGCACGAGCGTCCGGGTGACGTTCGTCCCGTCGGCCAGGAAGG
>Ga0070714_100003257_pt1 | contig 12086 bp, 12 predicted proteins | sample LARL83metaG_FD_65450 | JGI IMG/M metagenome (GOLD analysis project Ga0070714, IMG submission 65450) | Corn, switchgrass and miscanthus rhizosphere microbial communities from Kellogg Biological Station, Michigan, USA - LAR L8-3 metaG | ecosystem: Host-associated > Plants > Roots > Rhizosphere ... | reverse complement strand
CCTGCTCGTAGTAGCCCGCGCGGTCGCAACCCTCGTGCACGGTCGCGCCGAACAGCCACACCGGCCGCAGCGCCTCGTCGAGCGGGATCATGGGGGCCTGACCGGCCACTTGGTACAGCAGGTACAGGATCGTCTCGGAGAGATTGTCCGGGTGGATCGGGCAGCCCGGCACGCACACGATCGGCAGGCCGGCCTTGGACCGCCACTCCCAGCCGAGGTAGTCCGGCACGCCCATCGCGCCGGTCGGGTTGCCGGCCATCGCGTGGATGCCGCCGTAGGTCGCGCACGTGCCCACGGCGAGGATCGCGGTTGCCTTGGGCGCCAAGCGATCCAGCCACTCACTGGTGGTCATCGGCTGACCGGTGGCCGGGTTGTTGCCGAACCCGCACCAGTAGCCTTCCTTCTTGATCGCCTCGTTGGGGATCGAGCCCTCGACGACGAGCACGAACGGCTCGAGCTCACCGCGATCGGCCTTGTGCCACCACGCGATGAAGTTGTCCGCGCCCTGCTCGGGGCCGCACTCGTAGTCGATCAGCGGCCAGTGCACGGCCACTTTGGGCAGTCCGGGCAGCGCGCCCAGCACGATCTCCTCGATGCTGGGCTGTGTCGCCGCCGTGAGGGCGACCGAGTCGCCGTCACAGCCGAGACCGCCGTTCATCCAGAGAATGTGCAGCACGGCTTCCGTGGTTTCGCCTTCAGTCTTCGCAGTGGCCATCGCCGGCCACCTCCTCCACATCGGAGAAATGCCCGACCGGGCGTGCCCCAAGGTACGCCCGCGACCACCGACCGGCAAGACGAAACAGTCGCGCGTCGGACATAAGTGTCCTGGCATACGACTAGGGCTGGGACGCAGTGGCCGGGTACCCTGTTCATGCAGGCCAGGGGCGTCTTTTCGAAGGGATCTTGCGCGGTGTCGGAACAGGCGGGACGGCCGGACCACGAGGTGGAGGTACTGCCCGTCGTGGTACTGAGCCAAACATTTCCGGCACGGCCTTCGTCGATTCCGGAAATCCGCGAATTCGTCCAGCGCGGACTGGCCGAGTCACCGTTGAGCGATGCGGAGAAACAGGAAGTCCGCGAAACGGTCTTTCGAGCGTTGTTGGAAGCGGCCGGACCGACCGGCACCATCCAGGTGTCCTTCCGGATCTACCCGGACGAGGTCGAGGTGGACGTACTGCGCTCGGATCCGCGCCTGGCGACCGACACGTCGCCCAAGGCGCTGATGGCCAACATGCCGCTGGCCGGCCGGTCGACCCGGCCGGACACCGTCGTGGACACCGAAGCCGCTGGTGACACGGCCGAACTCGTCGAGACCGCGACCTTCGCCGAGTGGATGTCGAGCGTGTTGCGGCGCGAGGGCCTGACCCAGGAGGCCGCGGCCCGCCAGCTGGGCGTGTCGGTCAAAACTGTCGGACGGTGGGTCGGCGGCGAGACCGAACCGCGGCTGCGCGACCTGCGCCGGATCAAGGACCTGTTCGGCGAACTGCCGTTCCCGAGCTGACCCGGACAGAACTGACCGGTTCACGGTCGGCAACCGGGTGTTCCGGCTGGACGTGCTGGGCCGACCGGCCTACCGTCAGCGGGTATGGCGGTGCCAGCCGGACATCACCGGATCGGGCCCGAACACGGCCATCTGATGGTGTACACGTTCCGTGAGGGTGTGGCCGCTAGCGTCGGCCACGATCTGGTGCTCGAGGCCACCAGTTGGTCCGCGGACATCACGGTAGGTGATGACGACACCGTCAAGGTCGATGCCGCCGCCGACCTCGCGACCCTCGTGGTCCGCAAGGGGTTGCGCGGCGTGAAGCCACTGTCCGACCGGGACAAGCGGGAGATCGCGCACACAGCGCGCACCCTGCTCGACACCGACCACCAGCCCAAAGCCACGTTCGGCTCGACGTCCGTGACGCGGGACGGGAATGCCGGCACGATCGCGGGCGAGCTGACCATTCGCGGCGTGACCAGGCCGTTCACCCTGACGGTGACCGAAACCGAGCCCGACCACGTCACGGCGAGCGGCGAACTGTTGTCCCAGACCGACTTCGGCATCAAGCGGTACACGGCGTTCTTCGGTGCGCTGAAGCTCGCCGACCGGGTACGCGTAGAGGTGGAGGTCGATTTGTCCGGCGTGGGCACATGAAGTTCCTGGTGCTCTGGCGGATGGAGCTGTCGCTGCTGTCGCGCGAGATGGCGGCCGCGGTGGCCCGCATGGCCGACTACGCGGAACCGTTGCAGCGCAAGGGAACCGTGGCCGCGCGGTACCACCTGGTCGGCCAGCACGGCGGCGCGTGGATCTACGACGTCTCCTCGAACGAGGAACTCGAACGGCTGCTCGCGCTGTCCCCGGTCTACAACTTCGCCCGGTACGAGGTACACGCACTCGCGGAAATGCCGAGCCCGGCTCCGCGAATCGCCGAATGAGCCAACCCCAGATGGGACCGGCATGAACCACGCAGCGGTGGACGTGGTGCGCGAGCGCCACTGGATCTGCGCCCAGCGGCTCCGCGACCGCAGGCGGGAGCTGAAACTCACCCAGTTGGACGTGGTCGCGAAGTTGCACGCGCACGGGGCGGAACTGACGAATCGGGCACTTTCCTCGATGGAGAACGGCCGCGGGCTCGACCTCGGTTGGCTGCCGGAGCTCGCGACGGCGCTCGACTGCACGGTCAGTTACCTCCTCGGCCTCACCGGCGATCCGGCCCGCTGGACCCCGGACGGGTCCGGTCCCGAACCCGCGCCGGCGAAAGCCACGGCCGCGGCCGAGCCCTGCACGTGGATCCTCGGCCCGAACCCGGCCGACGTACCGGCGCGCCGGGCCCGCGCCAAGAGCTGATCGCCGTGCACGAGATGGCGATCACCCAGAGCATCGTCGAGGCCGTGATCGAGAAGATCCCGGACCGGAAGGTGGTCGGCGTGCGACTGGTGATCGGCGCCGACGCCGGCGTGGTCGCCGACTCGGTGCGGTTCTGCTTCGAACTCATCACCGAGGACACGAACCTGGCCGGTGCCGAACTCGTGATCGACGAACCACCCGGTCACGACCTGCGGATCAAGTCCGTCAGCGTAGAGCGGAGTTGACCATGTGTGCCACCTGCGGCTGTGGCGAACCGGAACACAGCCATGCGCACTCCCACGAACCCGAGACCATCGACCTGGAACAGCGGGTCCTGGCCAAGAACGACCACCTCGCCGGGCACAACCGGCAGTGGCTGGCGGACCGGTCGGTACTGGCGATCAACCTGATGAGCTCCCCCGGCTCCGGCAAGACGACCCTCCTGGAGCGCACCGCCCGCGCCCTGCCGGTGCACGTCATCGAGGGCGACCAGGAGACGTTGTTCGACGCGGAACGAATCCAGGCCACCGGCCGGCCCGCCGTGCAGATCAACACCGGCGCCGGTTGTCACCTGGACGCGTCGATGGTCGCCGACGCGTTGCGCCGCCTCGACCCGCCGGCCGGCGGCGTCGTGTTGATCGAGAACGTCGGCAATCTGGTGTGCCCGGCGCTGTTCGACCTCGGCGAGCACGCGCGCGTCGTGATCACGTCGGTGACCGAGGGCGCGGACAAGCCGCTGAAGTACCCGCACATGTTCCGGACCGCGGATCTGGTCCTGCTGAACAAGATCGACCTGCTGCCCTACGTCGATTTCGACACGCACCGGTTCACCGACGCCGTACACACCGTGAACCCGGCCGCGTCGATCCACCAGACGTCCGCCACGCGCGGGGATGGGATCGACGGCTGGCTGGACTGGTTGCACGCTCAACACGAGGTGGCGAGCCCCGTCCACTGACGGTCACTTCAGTACCGGCAGAATGTACGGGTGACCGCAGCTACCGATGCCAGTGCCGCCATGTCGATCAACCGCCGTATCGCCGACGAGCTCGAGGTGCGGGAGGGGCAGGTCGTCGCGGCGGTGGAACTGCTGGACGGCGGGGCCACCGTGCCGTTCATCGCCCGGTACCGCAAGGAGGTCACGGGCACGCTGGACGACGCGCAACTGCGCGTCCTCGAGGAGCGCCTGCGCTATCTGCGCGAACTGGAGGAGCGGCGGGGCGCGATCCTCGAGTCGATCCGGTCGCAGGGCAAGCTGGACGACGAGCTGACCGCGCGAATCATGGCCGCGGACACCAAGGCCCGCCTCGAGGACATCTATCTTCCGTTCAAACCCAAGCGGCGCACGAAGGCCCAGATCGCCCGCGAGGCCGGGCTGGAACCGCTGGCCGACCTGCTGTTGGGCGACCCGTCCCACGATCCGGTGACGGTCGCGGCCGAGTACGTCGACGCCGACAAGGGGGTGGCCGACGCGGCGGCGGCGCTGGAGGGTGCGCGGGCGATCCTGGTCGAGCGGTTCGCCGAGGACGCGGACCTGATCGGCGTGCTGCGGGAACGGATGTGGGAGCGCGGCCGGGTCTCGTCGGCGGTACGCGAGGGCCAGGAGGAGGCCGGCGCGAAGTTCGCCGACTACTTCGAGTTCGCCGAACCGTTCACGAAACTGCCGTCGCACCGCGTGCTCGCCCTGTTCCGCGGCGAGAAGGAGAACGTGCTCGACCTGACGATGGCCCCGTCCGACGACCCGGAGTCGACCGAGTACGAGTCGCACGTGGCCGGCCGGTTCGGCATCGTCGATCAGGGGCGGCCGGGCGACAAGTGGCTCGGGGACACCGTGCGCTGGGCGTGGCGCACCCGAATCCTGGTGCGCCTGGGCATCGACCTGCGGCTGCGCCTGTGGCAGGCGGCCGAGGACGAGGCCGTGCGCGTGTTCGCGACGAACCTGCGTGACCTGCTGCTGGCCGCGCCCGCCGGCACCCGCCCGACGATGGGCCTCGACCCGGGTTTCCGTACCGGCGTGAAGGTCGCCGTCGTCGAGGCGACCGGCAAGGTCGTCGCCACCGACACGATCTACCCGCACCAGCCGCAGCAGCGCTGGGACGAAGCCCTTGCCTCGCTGGCGAAACTGGCCGCTGCGCATGGGGTCGAGCTGATCGCGATCGGCAACGGCACGGCGTCCCGCGAGACCGACAAGCTCGCCGGCGACCTGATCAAGATGGCGCCGCAACTGAAGTTGACGAAGGTCGTGGTGTCCGAGGCCGGCGCTTCGGTGTACTCCGCGTCCGCGTACGCGTCGGCGGAACTGCCGGGGATGGACGTGTCGTTGCGCGGCGCGGTGTCGATCGCCCGTCGGTTGCAGGATCCGTTGGCGGAACTGGTGAAGATCGACCCGAAGTCGATCGGTGTCGGGCAGTACCAACACGATCTGGCCGAGCTGAAACTTTCCCGATCGCTGGACGCGGTGGTGGAGGACTGCGTGAACGCGGTCGGCGTCGACGTGAACACGGCGTCCGCTCCCCTGCTCACGCGGGTGTCCGGCATCGGCGACGGGCTGGCCGAGAACATCGTGGCGCACCGGGACACCAACGGCCCGTTCCGGTCCCGGCAGGCGCTGAAGAACGTGGCTCGGCTGGGGCCGAAGGCCTTCGAGCAGTGCGCCGGCTTCCTGCGCATCCCTGGTGGCGACGACCCGCTCGACGCGTCGGCCGTGCACCCGGAGGCGTATCCCGTGGTACGCCGCATCCTGTCCACCACCGGCACGGACATGGCCGCGTTGATCGGCAATGGCAAGGTCCTGCGCGCCATCCAGCCCGCCCAATTCGTGGACGACACGTTCGGCCTTCCCACGGTCACCGACATCCTGCGGGAACTGGAAAAGCCCGGCCGTGACCCGCGTCCGGCGTTCAAGACCGCGACCTTCGTCGACGGCGTGGACAAGCTGTCCGACCTCAAGCCCGGCATGGTGTTGGAGGGCGTCGTCACGAATGTGGCCGCGTTCGGCGCGTTCGTGGATATCGGCGTGCACCAGGACGGCTTGGTCCACGTGTCGGCGATGTCCCGCAATTTCGTCAAGGACCCGAGGGACGTGGTGAAATCCGGCGACGTGGTGCGCGTCAAGGTGTTGGATGTGGACATTCCACGCAAGCGCATCTCGCTGACGCTGCGGCTGGAGGACGAGTCGGATCGCGGTGGGGCGCAACAACAACGGAACGCTCCGCGCGGCCAGAACCGGGACAACCGCGACCGTGGCAAGCGCCCCGACAAGCCGGCGCCCAGTGGGTCCATGGCGGACGCGTTGCGGAAGGCGGGTTTCGGCAAGTAATTCCGTCACGCTCCGTACGTGGCAATGAAATGACTCCGCCGGACGGGTGGCACGATTTCCGGAATACCGCGACATCGGTAATCTGAGCAATTGTGCTCATCCTGTACCTGTTCGGCGTCCTGATCGCGCTCGGCGCGGCCGCGTTCGTCGGCGGCGGCGCGTGGTTGTTGCGGCGGGCCGAGATCGGGCAGCGGCGGCAGCGTTGGCAGGACCAGGTGACGAATCCGGCCGGCGCGATGTTCAACGCGTTGTTCCTGGCGTCGTTCGCGTTGTCCGTCGTCATTTCGTGGCAGGCGTACGACCACGCCCGATCCGACGTGGCAGCGGAGGCGTCCGCGTTGTCCGGCCTGTACACCGTGGTCACCGACCTACCGGACAGCGGCCCGCTGCACCGCGAGATCGCCGACTACGCAACCACTGTGATCAACCAGGAATGGTCACTGCTGCCGTCGGGCGGCTCGTCGTCGGTGGCGGACAACGGGTTGCGGCAGTTGTCCGTGCAGATCCTCGCGATCCCGAGCACCACGGACGCGGTGCAGGCGGCGCGGCAGGAGGCCGTCAAACAGCTCGACGACGTCCGCGCCGCGCGTGACCTGCGACTGCAGGACGCGAACAGGTCGGTCCCGTCGGGATTGTTGGTGTGCCTGGTGATCACGGCGCTCGCGGTGCTCACGCACGGCCTGCTCGTCGGGTCGCCGCACTCGTTGTCGTCGGGTATCACGCTGATGTTGGAGGGCGCGCTGCTCGCGGCGGCGGTGTTCGTCGTCTTCGTGATCGACCGGCCCTACCACGGCGCGTTCACGATCGACCCGGACCTGATCCGTCAGGTGTCGGCCCGGTTCACGCCGGTCAGCTAGAACTCGCCCGCCGGTGGTCGTACGCGGCCTTGCCGCCCGTGATGCCGGCCGCCACCACCACGACGACGATGATCAGCACGACCATCGGGTTGTCGAACACGGACGCGGCCGTCGCCTTCGGCGGTGTCGTCGGCGCTGCCGCGGCGACCGCGTGCCGGGTGGTCGGGGCGGGTGCGAGGGTGGTCGGTGGTGCCGTGGTCGTCGACGGGGCCTGCAAGTCAACGGTCAACAGCGGAATCGTGGCCCGGCGGGTCGTGGTCGGCGGCGCCGTGGTCGTCGCCGGGGGCGGCGGTGGCTGCTCCGTGGACGTCTCCGGCGGCGGTTCCGGGACCGTGGGGAAGGTCGGGAATGTGGGGAATGTCGGGACCGGGAACGGTGGCGGCCCCGGCTGCATCGACGGGGTGCACCACATCGCCCCGCGCGGTGGGCAGCGCAGTTCCATCCGGTCAACGGTGCTGACCTGCGCCGTCAGTCCGATGTGGACCTGGTGGTGGCCGACGGCGTACGCGGCCAGTCCCGCCGAGCCGCTGGACAGCGCGGCGATCAGCAGCGCGGCCGGCCAGTGCCGGACAAAAGTCCTCATCGGTCCCCGAGTCCTCAATACGGTCGACAGCACATGTGCTTACCACGGTGTGGCGGCGGGCGCCAGCGTCACCCGTTGACCAGGCCGTCCCGGCCGGTGCGTCGAGCACCAGCCGGGACGGATTACTCAGCGACGGACGATCAACACGCTCCGTCGTCCTGCCAGATGTCCCACGCGATCGGCGAACCCGGTTGTACGCCGGTCGAGAACCACAGCGACGTCCACTTGTGACTGTTGAATGTCACGACGTCGTTCGGGACGTAACTCGTGGAAGCGCTCCACGCGGCCACACCGGCGCAACCACCGCCGCCGTTGCCGCTCGGTGCGACGGTGAACGTGAACGACGTGCTGCCGCTCGCGCCGGTGCTGTCCGTCACCGTCGCATTCACGGTGGACGTGCCGGCGGTGGTCGGCGTGCCGGAAATGAGGCCACCGGTGGCGATGGACAGGCCGGCCGGCAGACCGGTCGCGGTCCAGCGCAGCGGCGCGGTGCCGCCGGTCGCGGTCAGTTGCAGGCTGACCGCCGTGCCCACGGTGCCGTTCTGGTTACCGGGGTTGTTCGCGGTGACGCCGCCGCTGGTGACGGTGCAGGTCGGGTCGCCGGGCTGGGCCGGCACGCTCACCGCGTCCCACGCCGCCTTCACCGTGTTGAACTCGGTGCAGTCGTTGGGGAAGACCAACTTCGCGGCCGCGAGCGTCCCGGTCCGGTAGCTCAGGTACGACGCGCTCGACGTCTTCATCAGCATCGCGTTGTACATGATCTTGGCCGCGTTCATGATGCCGATACCGGTGACCGTGCTGTTGTTGCAGGTCGGGCTGGCCGGCTGGCCGTTGGTCGGGTTCGTGCCCTCGGCCACCAGGTAGTACCAATGGTCACCGGGACCGGCCGCGGCGTGCACCTCCATGCCGGGTACGGCACTGGAGAAGCAGTTCGGGTCGCCGACCTGGGACGGGTTGAACATGATCCGGATCGGACCGTTGCCGTTGAGGTTGACTTCCTCGCCGACGGTGAAGTCCGGTGTGTCGAAGGGTGCCGGTTCGTTGGCGAACCACTCGGTGTCCGCGCCGAAGGTGTCGGCGACGAACTCCTGGGTGCCGTTGCCGGAGATGCCGCCGGGCGTGTGGTCGTCCACGCTGTGGCCCATCTCGTGGCCGATGACATCCAGCGAGCCGATCCACTGGCCGGCCGTGTTGTGGCCGAGCTGGACCTCGGTTCCGTCGTAGAACGCGTTGACCTGGTTCAGGCCGATCCGGATCGGGAACGATCCGCCGTTGCCGTCCATGCCGTTGCGTCCCAGCCACTGCTTCAGCATCTTGACCTCGGTCTGCGCCGTGAACAACGCGTCAACGCAGCCGGTTTCCTCGTTGGTGGCATCGCCGTTGCCGAACGAGTTGCTGGCCTCGGTGAAGATCTGGTGGTTGGCCAGGTTGTCGCAGTCCAGGTTGGTGACGGTCGGGTCCTTCAGCTCGAAGCTGTTGCCGACCTGGGTGGTGTCCAGGTGCACCGGGTTCGGACCGTTGTACGCGGCGTCGCCGGTGCCGGCCAAGACGTGTTCCTGGGTGCCGAGCACCTGGCCGGTCAGCGCGTCGACGTAGACCGACAGGCTGGACGGCTCGCCGGCCTTGGTGCCGGTCACTCGATCGTTCCAGGCCAGCCGTGGCGTGCCCTTCGCGAACACCACCAGGCTCGGCGTCGCCGTCGAGTCGACCTTGTCGATCATGGTCCGCGCGGTCGCCAGTGACTGCGCGGCGGTGATCTTCGGTGTCGTCGACGGCAGGTTGATCGTCTGTGTCTGGGCGACCGAGTTGTGGACCATGTGGCCCGCGTTGTCGGTCACGATGACGAAGTCGCCGCCGATCACCGACAGGCCTTTGTACGTCCGGTCGTACGACACGAACTGCGCGCCGATACCGGAGATCACCGGATGCGCCACGAAACCGTCGTCGGCGCTGGCGTGCAGAAAGGCAGGACGACCGGCCACAATGGACGCGGCGGTCTGGCTCACCATCGCCGGACTCGATTGTGGTGTGTTCGCGGGCGGCGACATCGGTGCCGCCACAGCGGTTGCGGCGACGATCATACCGGCGGCGAGTACGCCACCGATGACCAGACCGCGTTGGGAAATCGCTTTCACGGATGCTCCTCTCCCGGTCGGAACGGATCGCGTTCCGACCGGAAGTGCAGGGACGAAACATTTCCGTGCGCTCGGTGATCACCGAGCGCACACGCCGATTCAACGATCAGAACAACGGATGTGACAGGACCGAAAGGCGTAAGTTATTGACCGCTTACGTCGTAATGCCGGACCAATCCACTAGCTGGTCCGGACCAATCGGAATACGCGGTAGGCATTTCCGCCGATGTGATCATCGGCGGCAAGACATCGGATGAGTGTCGTGGTCGACACGCGGTACCACTCGCGCGGCGGGGCAGACCGATTACGATCAGTGGCATGTCCTCGCAGCCGGCTCCCGGGCCGCGCCCGCCGTCGGCGTATCTGGAACTGACCAGCGTCAGCAACGCGCGGGTGCGCACCCTGGTGAACCTGCGCCGCCGCCGGCAGCGCGACCAGCTCGGGTTGATGCTGGTCGAGGGCTTCGAGGAGCTCAGCCTCGCGCTGACCGCCGGCGCCGTGCCGACGTCGCTCTACGTGTGCCCCGAACTCGTCCGGGACGCCGGGAACCTGACGACGATCGAGACCGTGGCCGCGCTGGGCACCGAGATCGTCCAGGTGAGTACGCGGGTGTTCGAGCGGATCGCCTACCGGGAGTCACCGGATGGGTGGCTGGCCGTCGTGCCGACCGTGCCGACCGACCTCGCCGCGCTCAAGCTGGGCCCCAGTCCGCTGACGCTGGTGTGCGAGTCGGTGGAGAAACCGGGCAATCTCGGCGCGATGCTGCGCACGGCGGACGCGGTCGGTGCGGACGCGGTGATCGCGGCCACACCGATCACCGACTGGGGCAACCCGAACGTGGTCCGGGCGAGCAAGGGCACCGTGTTCGCCGTGCCGGTCGCGGCCGCCGACTCGGCCGACGTGCTGTCCTGGGCCAAGGCCGGCGGCCTGCGGGTGGTCGCGGCGACACCGGACACCGACACGCTGTTCACCGACATCGACTTCACCGGCCCGACGGCGATCGCGGTCGGCTCGGAGAAGCACGGGCTGACCGACACGGTCCTGGCATCGGCCGACGCCCGGGTGCGGATTCCGATGGCCGGCCTGGCGAACTCGTTGAACGTGGCGACGTCGGCGGCGATCATCCTCTACGAGGCGATCCGGCAGCGGCGCGCACATTCATCGGATGTATGCGTATCCTGACCGGCACTAGGCTCGGTGCTTCGGTGCGGAGGAGGTGCGCTGGTGCGGGTGGCGCTGTTCGCGACGTGCGTGACGGACACCTTCTTCCCCGACACCGCCCGCGCGGTGGTGCGGCTGCTGGAACGGCTGGGCTGCGCGGTGGACTTCCCGCTGGACCAGACGTGCTGCGGCCAGATGCACTTCAACACGGGCTATCCCGATCCGGCTGCCGAGCTCGCCGCGCGCTACGCCCAGATCTTCGCCGACTACGACGCGGTCGTCGCGCCGTCGGGCTCGTGCGCCGGCATGGTCCGCGAGATCCACCCCGGCCTGCTGGAACGCATCGACCGCACGGCGAGCGGCGTGCCGACGTACGAGCTGACCGAGTTCCTGGTGGACGTGCTCGGCGTGACCGACGTCGGCGCGTACTTCCCGCACCACGTCACGTATCACCCGACGTGTCACTCGCTGCGCATGCTGGGCGTCGGTGACCGGCCACTGCGACTGTTGCGATCCGTGCGTGGGCTGCGGCTGACCGAACTCGCCGAGGCCGACTCGTGCTGCGGGTTCGGCGGCACGTTCGCCGTGAAGAACGCCGACACGTCCCTGGCGATGCTCACCGACAAGATGACCGCCGTGATCGACACCGGCGCGGAGGTTCTCACCGCCGGTGACAACTCGTGCCTGATGCACATCGGCGGCGGCCTGTCCCGGCTGCGCGCCGGCACGCGGGCCCTCCACATCGCGGAGATCCTGGCCAGCACCGAGGAGGACCCGTGGCACGCAACCCCGTGACGTGGCTGGGCACACCGGCGTTCCCGCAGGCGGCCGCGATCGCGCTGGCCGACCCGCAACTGCGCGCGAACCTGCGCAACGCCACGCACACCATCCGCACCAAGCGCGCCAGGACCGTCGCCGAGCTGGACGACTGGGAGAGCCTGCGCGCGGCCGGCGCCGCGATCAAGGACGACGTCCTGTCGAACCTGGCCGACTACCTCCAGCAGTTGGAAGCCAAGGTGATCGAGCGCGGCGGTGTCGTGCACTGGGCGTCCGACGCGGCCGAGGCCAACCAGATCGTGCTGGACCTCGTGCGCGCCACGGGCGCCGACGAAGTGGTCAAGGTGAAGTCCATGGCCACGGCCGAAATCGGGCTCAACGAGGCGCTGGCGGATGGCGGCGTGCATGCCGTGGAGACGGA